>Ga0335080_10000647_pt1 | contig 32664 bp, 25 predicted proteins | sample Lox_Sample_34_FD_206720 | JGI IMG/M metagenome (GOLD analysis project Ga0335080, IMG submission 206720) | Soil microbial communities from Loxahatchee National Wildlife Refuge, Florida, United States - Lox_Sample_3.4 | ecosystem: Environmental > Terrestrial > Soil > Wetlands | place: USA... | reverse complement strand
CGGCAGCCTGACCGAGCTCGCGGGGAGCTACAGCCTCGACGTGCGCGTGACGCCTGCGGGCGAGCGCATTCCCTCGCGCACGATGGTGTTCACGGCCAACGGCGACGACGAGCTGCGCGATCGCGTGGACGAGCTTGCCGACCGCGTGATCGAGATGGTCTCGGGTCAGTCCGTGGTGTCGGGGCGGGTGGTCGAGGTTCGCATCGAGGCGCCCGGGCAGGACGCCGACCAGATCCGCAACGAGCTCCGCACCCGCCCCGGCCGCCCCTACGACGGCGACGCGCTGCGCGCCGACATCGACCGGCTGCGCGCGCGGCCCGGCGTCGCGAGCGCCACCGCCCAGACCGAACGCGGGCCCGACGGCGTGGTTGTGACGTTCCGGGTGGTGCCATCCTCGAAGATCCTCGGCGTGGCGGAGCCCCCCACGCCGGGCGAGCGGGTCGCCGAGATCCGCATCACCGGCAACAAGCGCATCGAGGCGGACGCGATCCGCGCCCGCATCGCCACCAAGCCCGGCGACCGCTACAACGCGGCGCAGGTGGCCGAGGACGTGCGGCAGATCCACGCGCTCGGCTTCTTCTCCAACGTAAAGGTGAGCGCCGAGGACACTCCGCAGGGCCGCATCCTCACCTTCGACATCCAGGAGAACCCCGTCGTCCGCCAGATCACCATCGCCGGCAACGACAAGATCGAGTCGAACCGGATCCGCGACCAGCTCACGCTCACCACCGGAGCCACGCTCGACCTCCCGCTGCTCTACGAGAACCGGGACCGCATCGAGGCGCTGTACCGGGCCGAGGGCTACTACCAGGCGTCGGTGTCGTACGAGGTGGACAACCTGCCGAACGATGCGGTGGCGGTGCACTTCGAGGTCAAGGAGGGCAAGAAGCTCCGCCTCACCGAGATCCGCTTCGAGGGCAACGAGCACTTCACCTCCGCCGAGCTGCGCAAGGGCCTGAAGACCAAGGAGTGGCACTTCTGGTCGTACGCCACGCACTACCTCGACAAGTCCGGCACGTACGCCGAGCCCGTGTTCATGCAGGACATGCAGACCGTCGAGAAGAAGTACACCGACGACGGCTACCTGCGCGTCGAGCTCGACGAGCCGGTGGTAACCACCGAGGGCAACTCGCTGATCGTGACCGTGAACGTCCACGAGGGCGATCGCTTCAAGGTGGGCAAGCTCGACGTCTCCGGCGATCCGAGCGTGGAGATGGACAAGGTGCGCCCGGAGCTGGCGCTGTCGAAGGACGAGTGGTTCAACCGCTCGCACCTCACGCAGGACGTCGACGGGCTGACCCGCCGCTACACCGACCGCGGCTACTACTTCGCGTCGGTGAGCCCGGTCACCAAGGTCGACGACGCCACCAAGATCGTCGACGTCACCTTCGACGTGCAGAAGGGGCCGCTCTACTTCGTGCGCCAGATCTCGATCGCGGGCAACACGCGCACGGTCGACCGCGTGATCCGCCGCGAGATGCAGCTCGTCGAGGGCGAGCTCTACTCGGCGCGCGCGATCCAGCTCTCGAAGAGCCGCCTCGAAGGCCTCGGCTACTTCGAGGAGGTGAACTTCGAGCCCCAGCGCACCGATCAGCCCGACCAGCTCGACCTCGGCGTCAACGTGGTCGAGAAGTCGACCGGCTCGCTCTCGTTCGGCGCTGGCTACTCGACGCAGAACGGCATCGTGGGCTCTGCGAGCGTCAACCAGAGCAACCTCTTCGGGCTCGGCTACGCGGTGCGGGTGTCGGCCAACGTCGGCACCCAGACCCAGCAGTTCTACGCCTCCGTGGCGAACCGCCGGCTCTTCGACAGCGACTTCAGCCTGGCGCTGACGGCCTTCCGCAACACGCTGGCCTACAACGACTTCGACGAGACCGACACGGGATTCGACGTCACGCTCGGCCGCTCGCTCGACGAATCCAACCAGACCCGCCTCTTCGCACGCTACGGCTTCACGGTGCGCAGCATCGACGCGAACTCGGACGTGAAGGCGGCGTCGCTGATCTTCCGGGACTTCTTCCAGGGCGACACGACGACGAGCCTGGTCGGCCTCTCGTTCCGCACCGACACGCGCAACGACCGCGTGATGCCCACCAAGGGCTACGAGCTGGCCGGCAGCGTCGACGGCGCGGGCCTCGGCGGCTTCTCGAAGTTCCTGCGCTTCGAGGGCAAGGGTGCCATCTACAGCAAGCTGCCGAAGTGGTTCCCGCTCGGCGACCACTCCTCGCTGGTCTTCTCGGCGCGCATGGGCTACGTGCTCCCCTTCAACAGCATCTCGGACTGGGACATCTCCAAGATCAACGAGTGCCTGAGCTCGGAGGGCTGCCCGCTCAACAAGATCGACACCAACTTGGACCTGCCGCTCACCGAGCGTTACTACCTGGGCGGGCTCGGTCCGTACCAGCTGCGCGGCTTCCGAGCGCGTACCGTCGGCCCTCGGCGCTCGATCCTTTACGAGTCGATCCGAGGTCCCGGCGGGTCGAAGAAGGGCGGCATCTTCAGCCCGACCGGAATGACCGCCGAGGGCCAGTGCCTGAACAGCACCATCAACGGCATCAACTTCGCCAACCTGACCCAGGGCAACGGCAGCGGAAAGTGCAACTCGCTCAACGACCACAAGATCAGCCAGTTCAACGATCTGAAGGAAACGGACGTCATCGGCGGCAACCAGTTCATCTCGCTCTCGGCCGAGTACCGCTTCCCGATCTCCGAGCAGCTCGGCCTGGTCGGCATCCTCTTCGTCGACACCGGCAACGCCTTCGCCGAGGACGACTTCCTGTTCAACATCAGCGAGTACCGCGTCGGGACCGGCTTCGGGGCGCTCTGGTTCTCGCCGTTCGGGCCGCTCGAGGTGTTCGTCGGCTTCCCGGTGAACAAGCTGTCGGTCGAGAAGTCGATCGACTTCGAATTCTCGGTGGGCGGTTCCACGCTTTGAGGAAACGATCGAACGAGGGGCGGGGGCGGCGGCGCGCCGCGCCGCCGTGGGGGTAGCATGCGCGCATCGAAGGTCAGCCGGTTCCTCCTGATCGCAGGGCTCGTCGCGTTCTGCGCAGGGGCTTCGGCGGACGAGCTCAAGATCGGCGTGGTCGACCTCGACCAGGCCATCAACGCCACCGACCAGGGCAAGAAGGCGCGCGAGGAGCTGTCGCGCAAGCAGCGCGACGCGGAGTCCCAGCTCAAGCCGATGCTCGAGAAGGGCAAGGCGCTCTCCGACGAGCTCCAGAGCAAGCGCTTCGTGCTCTCCGAGGAGGCGCTCTACCAGAAGCAGCTCGACCTGATCGAGCTCGAGAACCAGGTGCGCAACAAGAAGGCCGAGCTCGAGGGCCAGTTCAAGGTCGACTACGAGCGGCTGGTGGGACCGCTCCGGTCGAAGCTGCTGGAGATCGTCCAGGACATCGGCAAGACCGGGGGCTACTCGCTGATCCTCGAGCGCGGCGCCAACGGCCTGATCTACAGCAAGGAATCCCTCGACATCACCGATCAGGTGATCCAGAAGTTCAACAAGAAGGGCTAGCCGCCCGTGGCGCGCGTTCATCCCACCGCCGTCGTCGATCCGGCCGCCAAGCTGGCCGACGACGTCGAGGTGGGCGCCTTCTCCTGGATCGGGCCCGGGGTCGAGCTCGGCCCGGGTGTGGTGGTGGCGAACCACGCGAGCCTCGGCGGCGCGACGCGCGTGGGCGCGCGCACCCGCATCTTCCCCTTCGCCGCCCTCGGCGGCGAGCCGCAGGACCGGGCCTTCTCCGGCGAGCGCACGCGCCTCGAGATCGGCGCCGACAACGTGATCCGGGAGGGCGTCACGCTGCACGTCGGAACCTCGCGGGGCGGGGGCTGCACGCGCATCGGCGACGACAACCTGATCATGAACGGCGCCCACATCGCGCACGACTGCCAGATCGGCTCGCACGTGATCGTCGCGAGCTTCTGCGGGCTCGCGGGCCACGTGGTGGTGGAGGACTGGGCGGTGCTCGGTGCCTACACCGGCGTGCACCAGTTCGCGCGGGTCGGAGAGTCGGTGATGACGGCGGCCAACTCGATGCTCTCGCTCGACGCGCCGCCGTTCGCGTTGGTGGCCGGCGACCGCGCCCGCATCGCCGGGCTGAACACGGTCGGGCTGCGGCGGCGCGACCTCCCGGAGCCCGCCGTGCGGGCGCTGAAGCACGCCTTCCACCTGCTCTTCACCTCCAAGCTCCGCTTCGAGCACGCGCTCGCCCGCGCGCGCGACGAGCTCGCCGACTCGCCCGAGGTCGGCCGCCTGCTGCGCTTCCTGGTGGACTCGAAGCGCGGCGTCTGCCGCTGACGGTGGCCGCGGCCGGCGCCGCCACCCTCGGGCTCGTCGCGGGCGAGGGGTCGCTGCCGTTCGAGATCGCGCGCGGCGCCCGGCGCGCCGGGCGCCGCGTTGCGGCCGCCGCCCTGCGCGGCTTCGCCGACCCGGCCCTGGCGGACGAGGTCGACGCGCTCCACTGGCTCTACGTGGGCGAGCTCTCCGCGCTGCTCGAGCGTCTGGCGGCCGAAGGCGCGGTGGACGTCGTGCTGGCCGGCCTCGTGCCGAAGGAGCACCTCTTCTCCGGCTCCGGCCTGGTGCGGGTCGACGCGCGGGCGGCGGCGCTGCTCGGCGAGCTGCGCGCGCGCGGCGACGACGCGATCCTGCGCGCGCTCGGAGGTGCGCTCGAGTCGGCCGGCCTTCGTCTCGCGTCGCAGGCGGAGTTCGCCCCGCACCTGCTCGCCCCCGAAGGTCCCCTGGGCGCGACCCGGCCGAACGCCGCGCAGCTCGAGGACGTCCGCTTCGCCTGGCCGCTCGCCAAGGCCATCGGGCGGCTCGACATCGGTCAGACGGTGGTGGTGCGCGAGCGCACCGTGCTGGCGGTGGAGGCGATCGAGGGCACCGACGCGGCGATCCGGCGCGGCGGCGCCCTGGGCCGCGGGGCTGCCTGCGCCGTCAAGGTCTGGAAGCCGGATCAGGACCCGCGCCTCGACTTCCCGACCATCGGGCCGGCGACCGTCGAAGCGCTCGAGTCGTCCGGCGTGGTGCTGCTCGCGGTGGAGGCCGGTCGCACGCTGGTGCTCGAGCGCGAGACGCTGGTGCGGCGAGCCGACGCCGCCGGCATCTGCCTGCTCGGCGTGGCCGATCCGGCCGGCCGATGAAGCCGCTCCGCATCGCGGTGGTGGGCGTCGGGCACATGGGCCGGCTCCACGCGCGGGCGATCGCCGAGCACGCGCGCGGTGGGAACGAGGTGGTGCTCGCGGGGGTGGCCGACATCGACCGCGAGCGCGCCGAGTCGGTCGGCCGCGAGAGCGGCGCGCGGGCGACGGCCGACTTCCGCGAGCTCCTGGCGGACGCGGACGCCGCCGTCGTCGCCGTGCCGACCCGCGCGCACCACGACGTGGTGGGCGCGCTGCTCGGGGCCGGCCTCGACGTGCTGGTCGAGAAGCCGATCGCTGTGACCCTCGCCGAGGCGGATGCGCTTCTGGCGGCGGCGCGCGCGGGCGGCCGCGTGCTCGCGGTCGGCCATCTCGAGTGGCACAACGCGGCGCTGCGCGCGATGGCGCCCGCGATCCGGCGTCCGCGCTTCGTCGAGGCGCACCGCATGGGGCCGTTCCCCGGGCGCGCCACCGACGTGGACATCGTGCGCGACCTGATGATCCACGACATCGACATCGTGCAGCGGCTGATCGGCGAGGAGCCCGAGTCGGTCGAGGGCATCGGGGTGCCGGTGATCTCGAGCGAGGTCGACATCGCGAACGCCCGGCTGCGCTTCCCGGGTGGCTGCGTCGCCAACATCACCGCCAGCCGCGTCTCGCCGACGCCGCTGCGCAAGATGCGCTTCTTCCAGGCCGACGGCTACTTCTCGGTCGACTTCCTGGCGCAGTCGGCCGTGATCCTGCGCCGCCGGCTGGACGGCGAGGGCGCTCCGCGCATCGACGTCGAGCCGATCCGCTTCGATCCCGGCGATGCGCTGGCCGCGCAGCTTCGGAGCTTCGTCGCCGCGCTGCGCGCGCGCAGGGATCCCGAGGACAGCGCGGCGGCGGGCGTGCGCGCGCTGCGCACCGCGCTCCGCGTCGTCGAGTCGCTGCCTCCTCCCGATGCGCTCCGATGACCGAGGTCCTGCTGGCGGCCGGCGACGCCTCCGGCGACGCGCACGCTGCCGAGCTGGTGGCCGCCCTGCGGGCGCGGGTGCCCGACGCGGTGTGCTTCGGCCTCGGCGGGGAGGCGATGAAGCGCGCCGGCGTCGATCTCCTGGTGGCGCAGCACGAGCTCGCGATCGGGGGCCTGGTCGAGGTGGTCGGCACGCTCCCGCGGGTCTTCGCCGCGTGGCGGCGGCTCCTGCGGGCGGCGCGCGCCCGCCGCCCGGCGCTCGTCGTGCTGGTCGACTCGCCCGAGCTGAACCTGCCGCTGGCCGGCCGCCTGCGCCGCCTCGGGGTTCCCATCCTGTACTACATCGCGCCGCAGGTGTGGGCGTGGCGGACGGGTCGCCTGCGCAAGATCGCGCGCCGCGTGGACCGCCTCGCCGTGATCTTTCCCTTCGAGGTCCCCCTCTTCGCCTCGGCGGGCATCCGGGTGGACTTCGTCGGCCATCCGCTGGTCGACCGGGTCGGCGCGCTCGCGGCCCGGCTCGATCGCGCCGGCGCGCGCGCGCTCCTCGGCCTCGACGCCGGCCGCGGGCTGGTGGCGCTGCTGCCCGGAAGCCGTCACAACGAGGTAGCGCGTGGCCTGCCCCTGCAGCTCGACGTTGCGCGGCGGCTCCAGGCCCAGGTGCCCGGGGTCGCGTTCGCCCTGGCCCTGGCGCCCACGGTGCGCGAGGAGGAGGTCGCGCCGGCGCTGGCGGAGGCGGAGGCCGGCGGCCTCCGCGTCCAGGTCGTCGCGGGGCGCACGCACGAGCTCCTGCGGGCGGCCGACGTCGCCGTCGTCAAGCCGGGGACCGCCACGCTCGAGGCGGCGCTCCTCGGCTGCCCGCTGGTGGCGTGCGGTCGCGCCCACCCCCTGACGGCGCTCGCGATCCGCCCCATGATCCGCGTACCGTCCTGGACGCTGCCGAACCTGATCGCCGGAGCCCCCATCGTGCCCGAGTTCCTGCAGGAAGCCGCCGTGCCCGAGCGCATCGCCGCGGCGCTCGCCGGTCTGCTCGCCGGTCCCGCGCGCGAGCTCCAGCTCGCGAGGCTCGCGGACGTGGCGCGCCGCCTCGGACCGGGCGGCGCAGCGGCGCGCGCGGCGGCCATCGCCGAGGAGATGCTGGGTGGTGGCGTGGCTTAGACATGGCGCCTCGGCGCTGCTCGCCGTGGCGGCGGCCCCCGTCGTCGGCACCGGGCTCGTGCTGCGCCCGGGCTGGCGGGTGGGGATCGGCGAGCGGCTCGGCCTCTCGACACCACGTGGTGACGGCTCGGTGTGGGTCCACGGCGCGAGCGTTGGCGAGATCCTCTCCGCCACCGGCCTTCTCGATGCCCTGCTGGAGCGCGGGCGCCCGGTGATCGCGTCGACCACGACGGCGAGCGGGCGCTCGGTGCTCGCGCGGGCGCGGCCCGGGATCCCGTTGACGCTCGCGCCGCTCGACCATCCGTGGTGCGTCGAGCTGGCGCTGCGCCGCGTCGCGCCGAGCGCGCTGGTGCTGATCGAGACGGAGCTCTGGCCGGGATGGATCGCGGCCTCGGAGCGGCACCGGATCCCGGTGGCGGTCGTCTCGGGTCGCATCTCGGACCGCAGCTTCGCCCGCTATCGCCGGCTCGGACCGCTGGTGCGGGGGACGTTCGCGCGCATCGCGGCGGTCGGCGCCCGCACCGAGATGGACGCGGAGCGCTTCCGCACGCTCGGCCTCCCGGCGGAGCGCGTGCACGTCACAGGGGATCTCAAGCTCGAGCCGTCGTCGGCGCCGTCCACGCTCGCGCCCGATCTCGCTCCGCTCCTGGCGGGGCCCTTCTGGGTCGCCGCCAGCACGCACGCCGGCGAGGAGCGCGCGGCGCTCGACGCGCTCGAGGCCGCCGACGCTGCGGGCCTCGCGACTCCGCTCGTGCTCGCGCCGCGCCGCCTGGAGCGGATCGAGGAGGTGTCGCGGCTCGTCCTGCGCCGGGGCCGCCGCCTGCGCCGGCGCACCCGACCCGGTGCGCCGCGAACGCTCGCCCCGGGCGAGGTGCTGCTCCTCGACTCGCTCGGCGAGCTGCCCGCCGTGATCGGCCAGGCCCGCTTCGCCTTCGTGGGCGGCTCGCTCGTTCCGGTGGGCGGCCACAACGTGCTCGAGCCCGCGCGCGCGGGCCGCGCGGCGCTCTTCGGTCCCCACACCGACAACGTGCGCGACGCGGCGGAGCGGCTGCTGACGTGCGGCGGTGCGCGCCGCGTGGGCGACGCCTCCGAGCTCGCCGGCGCCGTCGTCGAGTGGCTCGCGGAGCCGGATCTCGCGCGCGCCGCCGGCGAGACGGCGCGCGCCGAGCTCGAGAAGAACCGAGGCGCCACGGTGCGCAGCCTGCTCCTGGTCGAAGGTCTCCTCTCCGCCCGCGACGGGGCCGCGGCTTGATCGAGCTCTCGCGCCCGGCGTTCTTCGACGAGCGTCATCCGAGCCTGGCGCGCCAGCTCGCGCTCGCGCCGCTCGTGCCGATCTCGGTCGCGTACGGAGCGGGTGCCTGGCTGGCGCGCCGCGCCCGCGGCCGGCTGCTCTCGGCGCCGGCTCGGCTGTCGGCTCGCGTGGTGAGCGTGGGAGGGCTCGCCGCCGGCGGCTCGGGCAAGACGCCCGCGGCGGCCTGGATCGCGTCGCGGCTGCGCGAGCGGGGGCATCGGGTCGCGCTGGCGAGCCGCGGCTACGGTCGCAGCGGCCGCGCACGCGCGCTGGTCGTCTCGGACGGCGACTTCGTGCGGGCGAACGTGGCGGAGGCCGGCGACGAGCCGCTGCTCCTCGCCGCGATGGCGCCGGGCGTGCCGGTGCTGGTCGGCCGCGATCGGGCCGCGGTGGGGCTCCGCGCGATCGCGCTGTTCGGGGTCGACGTGCTCGTCCTCGACGACGGCTTCCAACACCACCGCGTGGCGCGCGACGTCGAGATCGTCACGTTCGACGGCTCGGGGCTCGGCAACGGGGCGGTCCTTCCGCGCGGACCGCTGCGCGAGGGTCTCTCCGCGCTGCGCCGCGCCGATGCGGTCTGGGTGATCGATGGGCCCCTGCCCGAGTCCGATGCCGGACGCATCGAGCGGAGCGCCCCGATCGCCCGCTGGTTCCACGCGCGCCGCCGTCCGGTCGAGCTGCGCCCGCTCCGCGGCGGCGCCGGGTTGCCGCCCGGCTCGATCGCCGGCCGCCCGGTCGGGCTGCTCTCGGGCATCGCGCAGCCCGCATCGCTTCGCAGGACCGTCTCGGCGCTGGGTGCGAACGTCGTCGCCGAGCGCAGCTTTCCAGACCATCACGTCTACCGCGAGCGGGACCTGCGCGGGTTGGCCGCCGCGGCGCCCTGCTGGATCACCACGCAGAAGGACGCGTTGAAGATCCTCCCGAGCTGGGCCGCGGGGGTCGACCTGCGGGTGCTCGAGGTCGAGCTCGAGGTCGACGATCGCGAGGGCCTGGTGGACTGGCTCGATCGAGCCCTGCGCGCGAAGCGGTCGTTCCGGTGATCAGCGCGCCGGCCGGGGGTAGTGGAGCGCGTGCAGGGAGACGCGGCGGCGCTCGATGCGCAGGCGGGCGAGCAGCGCGCGGCGAAGCGCGCGGTCGCCGGCCACGTAGGCACGGAAGAAGGCGGCGCACCCACGCTCGCCCACCCGCTCGAGCATCTGGCGCTTGCGGAGAGAGCGGTAGAGGCGCATCAGCTCCGCCATCCGCGCGATCGGGTCGAGGCTCGGGCCCACGCGCGCGCCGTCGAGGTCGATCACCAGCGCCTCCCACGGGTCGCTCCGCACCAGCAGGTTGCCGAGGTGGAGGTCGCGGTGCGAGCCGCCCGCGTCGTGGAATCGCCGGACCGCCCGGCCCGCCGCGGCGAGCGCAGCGCGCAGGCTCGCCTCCGGCGGATTCGAGGCGAGGAACGCGCCGGCGTCGGTGGCGCCGGCCTCCAGCCTGGTGGCCACGGCGGCGTTCCACACCAGGCCGTGTCGCCAGGCGACGGCCGCGGCTGGACGCGGCACCGGCGCGCCGGCTGCGCGCAGCGCGGCGGTCGCGGCCAGCTCGCGGAAGGGGCGCGCCGGTCCGAGCAGCGCGGCGCCGAGGAGCGGGCCGAGAAGACCGCCGCGCCGCAGCCCGCGCAGGAGTAGAGCCGCGTCGGGCTCGGAGAGCGACACCGCAGCGGTTCGCGCGCGTCCGGGCGAGCCAGCGCCGTCGGCGAGCGCGCGCCGCACTCCGGACGCCTCGAGCAGGCCCCGCTCGTACAGGGGCGCGGCGAGCGGTCCGTCCGCAGCGGCGAACGTGTCCTGCCCGCGCGCCACCCAGACGAAGCCCGCGGGCAACGGCGGGAATCCTGCGGGCAACGGCGGGAAGCCGGCGGGCAAGGGCGGGGAGCTCCCGGGCGAGGGTGACGATCGCTCGTCCCCGGTGCTCATGCCTCGCCGCGCTGCGCGCGCCAGAGCAGGGGCAGTGCGGCGGCTCCGAAGGTCACGTTGGGGATCCATAGCGCGAGCGCGGGCGGCAGCGCGCCGCTGGTGCCCATGAACTCCGAGAACGTGAGGAGCGTGTAGTACGCGACCACGAGCGCCGTGCACACCAGGATTCCGTAGGAGCGGGCGGCGCGCGGCCGGCGCAGGCCGAGTGGGACGCCGAGCGCGGCGAACAGGACCGGTGCGAAGGGCAGGGCGATGCGGCGGTGGAGCTGCGTGCGGTACTCGTTCGGGTCGCGCGCCTCGGGGGTCGGCGGCTCGCGCCCCGCCCGCTCGATCGAGGCGGACAGCTCGGCCAGGTCCATCTCGCGCGGTCGCACGTTGCGCGTCCGGTCGAGCAGCGGGCCGGCGTCGATGGCGTAGTCGAAGTGCGAGAAGTCGATGCGCTGGTGGTTTCCCGACCCGCGGGTCTCGATGTGGACGTCGCCGTGGTCGAGCTCGAGGCGGATCACGAGCTGGTCGGGATCGAAGACGAAGCGGCCGGACTCGGCGAACACCAGGAACGGTCGCTTGGGGTTGGTTCGATCCGAGATCAGGACCCCGCCGAGCTGGTTGTCGACGTCGCGCGACTGCACGAAGATGACGCGGTCGCCGATGGTCTTGAACTCGCCGGGCTCGAGGATGGCGCCGCGCGAGGCGACCGCGCGGAACAGGGCGCGCAGCTCGCGCCGCGCCATCGGCTCGTACTGGTTCATGAGGAGCCCCGTCAGGAGCGAGACGCCCACCGCCACGGCGAGCACGGGCCCGAGCAGCGCGCCGAGGCCCATTCCGCACGCGCGCATCGCCGTCACCTCGGAGTCGGCCGACATGCGCCCGACGGCGGCGAGCACGCCGAACAGGAATCCCATCGGGACGGCGTAGGCTCCCACCATCGGGAGCAGCCAGCGCACCACGCCGAGCGTGTCGCTCCACAGGAGGCCGACCGCCGCCAGGTCCTCGAGGCGCTGGGCCAGGCTCTGGACGGTGAGGATGCCGAGGAACGCCGCGCAGCCGAGCCCCGCGTACGTCACCACCTCGACCGCGAGCGAGCGCGCGAGGGTGCGGGGAAGCGGCATGGCAGCGTATCCTACCGGCGGCCCAATTGGTTCGCGAGGCACGTGGATCCCCTCTGCGCCAACCCGATGGGACGTCCGCCCGAGGCCGACCGCATCCTGGTGCTGCGGCTCGGCGCGCTGGGCGACGTCGCGCGCACGCTGCCGGCGGCGTCGGCGCTCCGAGCCGGCCATCCGGGCGCGCACCTCGCGTGGCTCGTCGAGCCCGGTGCGCGCGGTGCCGTCGCGGGCCAGCCGTGGATCGACGAGCTCCTGGTCTTCCCGCGCGACGAGCTGCGCTCGGCGCTCCGGCGTCTCCACCTCCGTCGCTTCGTCCGCGTGCTGGCGGCATTCCTCCGCGAACTCCGCCGGCGGCGCTTCGACCTCGTCGTCGACTTCCACTCGATCCTGAAGAGCGCGCTGCTCGCCCGCGCCAGCGGCGCCCCGCGCCGCGCCGCGTACGCCCCTCCGCACGGGCGCGAGGGCGCGTGGCTGCTCGCCAACGCGCGCGCGCGCGTCGCCGCGCGGCGGACGTCTCGCTACGCGCGCAACCTCGCGCTGGTGCGCTTCCTCGGCGTCGGCGCCTCGCCCTGGAGCGCGCCGCTCCGCGTCGACGGCGACGCGCGCCGGCGGGTCCTCGAGGCGCTGGGGCCCGGCCTTGCGCCGGTGCTGATCCATCCCGGCAGCAGCGGCGCCACCCCGCACAAGCGGTGGAGCGCCGAGGGCTACGCCGCGGTCGCGCGCTCGCTCGCCGCGCTGGGCGTGCCCGTGCGCGTCGCCTTCGGACCGGCGCCCGCCGAGCGCGCCTTCGCGGAGTCGATCGCGAGCACCGCCGGCGAAGGCGTCCAGCTCGCCCCGCCGACGACCGAGCTCGGCGACCTGGCCGCCCTGTGCGAGGCGTCCCGCCTCTTCATCGGCGGCGACAGCGGGCCGCTGCACGTCGCCTCGCTCGTAGGCACGCCCGCGGTGCAGATCCTCGGGCCGACCGACCCGGTGGAGAACGAGCCCTACACCGGGACGCCGTCGCGGACGGTGCGCGTCCCGGTCGCGTGCAGCCCCTGTCGCCGGGGCTGCGCGGCCGCCGTCTGCATGCGCCGCGTCGAGCCCGCGGCGGTCGTGGCCGCGGCACGCGAGCTGCTGGCGGCGCGCGAGGGCGGGTGGTAGTACCCGGGCGCGGGGAGAGGCGAATGGCGGCGCAGCGCATCCTGGTCCGCGCTCCCAACTGGGCGGGCGACCTCGTCATGGCCTCGCCGGGATTCCGCGCCCTGCGCGCCGCCTGTCCGGACGCCGAGCTCGCGATCCACGTGCGCGAGGCCCTCGCGCCGCTCCTCGCCGGCGCCCCCTGGTTCGACGCGGTGCTGCCGCTCGCCTCGCATCGCCAGGGCCCGCGCGCGCTGCTCGCGGAGGCGCGCGCGCTGCGGAGCCGGCGCTTCGACGTCGGTCTCTGCCTGCCCGACTCGTTCTCGTCCGCCCTGCTGATGCGCTGCGCGGGCGTGCGCAGCGTGGTCGGCTATCGCACGCAGGGGCGCGGCGCCCTGCTCCACCTCGCCGTCGAGCCGCCGCGTGGGCTGGTGGCACGCGAGCGCCACGTGCTCGGGCTCACGACCGCGCTCGGCTGCTCGCCGCGCGGAACGCACCTCGAGCTCTTCACCACGGCCGCCGAGGAGGAGCGCCTCGAGAGCTCGCTCGCCGCCCACGCGGTCGGCGCCGGCGAGCCGCTCGCGGTGCTCGCACCGGGCGCCTCCTATGGCAGTGCCAAGCGCTGGCCGGAGGAGTCGTTCGGGCAGGTCGGCGACGCGCTCGCCGCAGAGGGTGTGCGCGTCGCGATCAGCGCGGCGCCGGACGAGGCCGCCGTCGCGCGAAGGGTGGCGGAGGCGATGCGGGCTCCCGCGCTCAACCTCGCGGGTGCGCTCGACCTCGGGGCAACCAAGGCGCTCGTGCGCCGCGCGCGCGTCGTCGTTTGCAACGACGCCGGATTGCGCCACGTTGCGGCCGCCTTCGGCGTGCCCGCCGTCGTGCTCTTCGGCCCGACCAGCCTCGCCAAGACGAACATGAACCTGGAGCGCGTGCGCGCGCTCGCCGTCGACGTCGCCTGCCGCCCGTGCTACCGCCGCGAGTGCCCGATCGACCACCGCTGCCTGCGGCGGCTCGAGCCCGCCGCCGTGATCGAGGCGGCGCGGCCGGCGCTCCGGGGCGATCGCGAGGCGTTTCGCGGCGAGGGAGCGCTCCGGATCGTGGGCGAGGCCGAGAGGGGCGCTGCGTGAGCGACGTCGACCTGTCGATCGTGGTGCTCACCTGGAACGACCGCGAGCTCGCGCTCGCGTGCCTGGACTCGATCGATCGCGAGGTCCGGTCGCGGCGCGACGCGGCGCGGATCGAGACCGAGACGATCCTGGTCGACAACGGCTCGAGCGATGGAACCGCGCAGGCGGTGAGGGAGCGCTTCCCGTGGGCCGAGGTGGTGGCGCTGCCGCGCAACGTCGGCTTCGCGGCCGGGCACAACGCCGGTCTGGCGCGGGCGAAACGCGGGCGGCACCTGCTGCTCCTGAACAACGACACCGAGGTGCAGCGCGACGCCCTCGAGCGCTGCGTGCGCTTCCTCGACGGAGCCCCGGACGTCGGCGCCGTCGGCCCGCAGCTCCTGCACCCCGACGGCCGCAAGCAGAACAGCATCCACGCCTACCCGACCCTGCTGACCGAGACGGTGCCGCGCGGGCTCCTCGAGACGTTGTTCCCGCGCCGCTTCCCCTCGAAGCGCCAGGCGCACGCGGGCCCGCTCGACGTCGAGGCCGTGCTCGGCGCCTGCATTGCCGTGCGCCGCACGGCGCTGGACGCGGTGGGCCCCCTTCCCGAGGACTACTTCTTCTTCCTCGAGGAGACCGACTGGCTGCTGCGCATGACGCGCGCCGGCTGGCGGGTGGTCCATCTGCCCGACGCTCGCCTCGTGCACGTGCACGGCGCCGGGACCAAGCGGAAGGTTCCGCTCGCCACCCGGATCGAGTACCACCGCTCGCTCTACCACTTCTTCCGCAAGAATCGCGGCGCGGGGCAGGCGGCGGCGGTCGTGGCGCTGCGCCTGGCCCGGCTCGTCGCAGCGCTGGTGGCGCTGGCGCCGCTGGCGCTCGTCTCCGCGCGCGAGCGCGAGCGCTGGGCGCAGCGGCTCGCGATCCTGGCATGGCACGCGCGCGGCTGTCCGGTCTCGTGGGGCCTGGCGGGCGTGCGCGCCGCTTCGGAGGGCCACGCGTGACGGTCGCCGTCGCCGGCAGGGAGCTGGCGCGCTGATGGCGGGGGTGCGTCCGCTCCTGTCTGCGCGGCTCGAGCTGCGCCGCCTGGCGGCGCTGGTCGAGCGGTTCTCGTCGGTGCGGCTCCTGGTGCTCGGCGACGTGGTGCTCGACGAGTACCTGTGGGGCGAGGTCGAGCGCGTGAGCCCCGAGGCGCCGGTGCCGGTCGTGCACGTGCAGCGGGAGTCGGCGGTGCTCGGCGGCGCGGGCAACGTGGTGCGCAACGCCCTGGCGCTCGGCGCGCGCTGCGACTTCTGCACGGCGGTCGGCGACGACCGCGCGGGCGACCGCGTGCTCGCACTGCTCGCCGAGCTGGAGGTCGATCCGTCGGGTGTCGTGCGCGTCGCCGGCCGGCCGACCACGCGCAAGACGCGGGTGATCGCCCGCTCGCAGCAGATGCTGCGCTTCGACCGCGAGAGCGCGGAGCCGCTCGCCCCGCGCGCCGTGCGCGAGCTGCTGCGCGCCGTCGACCGCTGCCTCGCGCAGGCGGACGGCGTGGTGCTCGAGGACTACGGCAAGGGCCTCCTCTCGCCGCGGCTGCTGCGCGCCGCGATGCGCCGCTTCGAGGCTGCGGGTGTGCCCGTCTCCGTCGACCCGAAGGCCGACCTCGCCGCCTATCGGGGCGCGGCGCTGGTGAAGCCGAACCTGCGCGAGGCGGAGGCGCTGTCGGGGATTCCGCTGCGGGGGCCTGCCGACCTCGCTCGCGCCGCGCAGCGCCTGCGCCGGCGGCTCGCGGGTGCCGCGGTCGTCGTCACGCGCGGCGCCGAGGGCATGACGCTCTTCGAGGACGACGGCCCCGGCGTCGACGTCCCGACCCCGCGCCGCGAGGTCTTCGACGTGCAGGGCGCGGGCGACACCGCGATCGCGGCGCTCACCCTGGCACTGCGCGCGGGCGGCTCGCTGCGCGAGGCCGCGGTGATCGCCAACGCGGCGGCCGGCGTGGTCGTCGGCAAGGTCGGTACGGCGACCGCGAGCCCCGCGGAGCTGCGCGCGCACCTGCCCGAGGCGCTCGCCGCGGCCGAGGCCCACACGCCGTGATCCGCAGCATGACGGGATACGGGCAGGCTGCGTTCGAGGTCGACGGGATCGGCTTCGAGGTCGAGATCCGCAGCGTGAATCATCGCCACCTCGACGCGCGCGTCCGCCTGCCGCGCGGGCTCACCGCGTTCGAGGGCGAGGTGCGCGCGTGGATCGCGGAGCGGCTCGGGCGCGGCAAGGTCGACGCGTCGGTGCGCGCGCTCGCCGCCGGCCTCCCGTCGGAGAGCGTCGAGCTCGACCTGGGGGCGGCCGAGCGCTACCTGCGCGCCGCGCGCGAGCTCGGCGAGCGGCACGGCGTTCCGGGCGCGCTCGACGTGCGCGGCCTGCTCGGGCTCCCCGGCGTGGCGCGCGTGGTCGAGCGCGAGCTGGCCGGCGACGCGGTGCGCGGGCCGCTGCAAGGTGCGGTCGCGGCCGCGGTCGACTCGCTCGAGTCCATGCGCGCCGCCGAGGGCGCGGCCCTCGACCGCGAGCTGCGCGAGCGGCTTGCCCGCGTCGAGGCCCTGGTCGACGAGATCGAGGCGCGCTCGACCGAGGTGCAGCTCGGCGTGCGCGAGCGCCTGCGCAAGCGCGCCGAGCAGCTCCGCGACGAGGTGGGAGGTCTCGACGAGGCGCGTCTGCACCAGGAGGTCGTGTGGGCGGCCGATCGCCTCGACGTCACGGAGGAGCTCGTGCGGCTGCGCAGCCACACGAGGCAGTTCCTCGCGCTGCTCGACGCCGCGGGCGCCCGGCAGCAGGCAGGCCGCCGGCTCGACTTCCTGCTCCAGGAGATGGCGCGCGAGGTGAACACGATCGGCTCGAAGGCGTCCGATGCGCCGATCGCGCACCTGGTCGTGGATCTGAAGGCCGAGCTCGAGCGCGTTCGCGAGCAGGTCCAGAATGTCGAGTAGCCCGACCCTGGTCCCGACGGTCGCCGAGCTCGGTGCCTCCGCGCCCCACGTGCGGCTCGTCAACGTGGGCTACGGCAATCTGGTCGCGAGGACGCGCATCGTGGCGATCGTCGCCCCGGCGGCGTCCCCGATGCGCCGGCTGCGCCGGGAGGCGGCCGAGCGCGGGAAGCTGGTGGACGCCACCGAAGGCCGCCGCACCCGCTCGATCCTGATCATGGACAGCGATCACGTGGTGCTCTCGGCGATCAACCCCGAGACGCTGGCGGCGCGGCTCCTCCACGAAGACGCGGGCGCCGAGGCATGAAGGAGCACCGCGGGCGGCCGTTCGTGATCGCCGCGCCCTCCGGAACCGGGAAGACCACGGTCTGCCGCCAGGTCGTCGAACGCGATCCGGGCATCGCGTTCTCGGTCTCGCACACCACGCGCCCGCGCCGGAGCAGCGAGCGCGACGGCATCGACTACCACTTCGTCTCGGAGCCCGAGTTCCTGCGCATGGTCGAGGCGGGAGAGTTCCTCGAGCACGCCCGCTATAGCGGGCATCTCTACGGCACCTCGCGGGCGGCGATCGAGAAGCCGCTCGCGCAGGGCCGTGACGTGCTGCTCGAGATCGAGACCGAGGGCGCCCGCCAGGTCCGCGAGCGGCGCCCCGACGCGGTGCTCGTCTTCCTGCTGCCGCCCTCGCTCGGCGAGCTCGAGCAGCGGCTGCGCGGGCGCAACACGGACGACCCGGCGGAGGTGGCGCGCCGGCTCGAGATCGCGCGGCGCGAGTTCGGCGCCGCGTCCCTCTTCGACGCCTTCGTCGTCAACGATCGGGTCGAGGCGGCCGTCGCCGACGTGCTCGCCGTCGTCGTCGCCGCGCGCGAGGGCGGGCGGCCCTTCGACGCCCCGCGCTTCGGGCTGGCCAACGCGCGGGCGCGGCTCGACCCGGCGCTGCGCGCCTGGCTCCCGTCCGAGGATCTGCGGGAGGCCACCCATCCGCGGTGAATAGAGCGCACCCGCGGGGAGTCCGGTACTCTGAGGGGACCAGTCCCCCGGGCCGGCGCGCGCCATGCTCCGCTTCAACGACATCGCCGACAAGGTCCTCGAGAACGATCCCGACGCGGATCTCGCGCTTCTGCAGCGCGCCTACGTATTCGCGGCCAAGGTGCACGAGGGACAGCAGCGGCTCTCGGGCGAGCCCTATCTGATCCATCCGCTCGAGGTGGCCGGCGTCCTGGCCGATCTGCGCCTCGACCAGGCCACCGTCGTCGCCGGCCTGCTCCACGACACGCTCGAGGACACGCTGACGACTCTCTCGGAGATCCGCCGCCTGTTCGGCGACGAGGTCGGCTTCCTCGTCGAGGGCCTGACCAAGATCGCCAAGATCGAGTTCACCTCGGCGCGCGAACGCCAGGCCGAGAACTTCCGCAAGATGCTGATCGCGATGTCGAAGGACATCCGCATCCTGCTGATCAAGCTGGCCGACCGGTTGCACAACATGCGGACGCTCGAGCACATGGACGAGGACGCGCGGCGCCGCATCGCCCAGGAGACGATGGAGATCTACGCGCCCCTCGCGCACCGCCTCGGCATCGACTGGATGCGGCGCGAGCTGCAGGCGCTCGCCTTCCGAACGCTCCACCCGCAGGTCGTGGAGGATCTCGAGCGACAGCTCGCCGAGCGGCGCAAGGAGCGCGCGCGCTACGTCGACGAGGTGATCGGCGTGCTCTCCGCCAAGCTCGAGGAGGCCGGGCTGCGCGCCGAGGTGACCGGGCGCGAGAAGGAGCTCGCCTCGCTGCACGCCAAGATGGAGACCCAGGGCCTCACCCTCGATCAGATCTACGATGCGATCGCGTTCCGCATCGTCCTCGACGCCCCGGCCGAGTCGGTCTACACGGCGCTCGGCATCGTGCACGCCACCTGGCGCCCGGTGCCGGGGCGCTTCAAGGACTACGTCGCGCTGGCGAAGCCGAATGGCTACCAGAGCCTCCACACCGCCGTGATCGGCCCCTACGGCGAGCGGATGGAGATCCAGATCCGCACGCGCGAGATGCACCGCCAGGCCGAGTTCGGCATCGCGGCGCACTGGAAGTACAAGGAGGGGCGGAGCGGGCAGACCGACGAGGACCAGAAGTTCGCGTGGCTGCGCCAGCTCGTGGAGCGCCAGCAGGAGCTGTCGGACCCCCACGAGTTCCTCGACACGGTGAAGGTCGACCTGTTCCCGGACGAGGTCTTCGTGTTCACGCCGCGCGGCGACGTGATCAACCTGCCGCGCGGCGCCACGCCGGTCGACTTCGCCTACGCGATCCACTCGAAGGTCGGCGAGCGCTGTGCGGGGGCGCGCGTGAACGGACGCATGGTCTCGCTGCGCCACGTTCTCACCGACGGCGACACCGTCGAGATCGTGACCAGCGACGCCCAGCTCCCGCGCAAGGACTGGCTCGACTTCGTCGTCTCGGGCAAGGCGCGCCAACGCATCCGCCACGCGCTGCGCGTCGCAGAGCAGGCGAGGAGCCGCGAGCTGGGCCGCGACATCCTCGAGAAGGAGCTGCGGCGCGTCGGCCTCTCGCTGCCGCGGCTCCTCGAGGCGGGCCGCATCGACGAGCTCGCGCGGCAGGAGGTATCCGGAGCCGCCGACGACCTGTTCTCCGCGGTCGGCTACGGCCGCATCGCGGCCGGCCAGCTCGTGGCGAAGCTCGGCGGGGACGCGCCGGCCCCGCCCCCGGCGCCCGCTCCGTCGCCGCGCCGGCTCAGCCTGTTCCGGCGGCAGCGCGCCGAGCCCAGCGCCGGGATCCGCGTCGACGGGCTGCCGGACGTGATGGTGCGGTTCGCCGGCTGCTGCAGCCCGCTCCCCGGCGACGACGTGATCGGCTTCGTCACGCGCGGGCGCGGCGTCACCGTGCACGTGCGCGAGTGCCCGCACACCTTCGCGCTCGACCGCGACCGCTGCATTGCGGTCGCGTGGGAGCCGAAGTCGACGATCCCGCGCCAGATCCGCGTGCGCATCGTCTCCGTCGATCAGCCCGGCGTGCTGGCGCGCATCACCAAGTCGATCTCGAGCGCCGGGGTCAACATCGGCGCCGCCCAGATCAGCACCACCGACGACCAGACCGCCGTGCACGAGTTCGACCTGTGGGTCGCCGACCTGCGCTCGCTGAACGCGGTGATGAAGGAGATCGGCAAGGTGCGCGGCGTGCACTCGGTCGAGCGGGTCCGCGGGTGAGCCGGCCCTCGGTGTCCGCCCTGGTGATCTGCCAGGACGAGGAGCGGCACATCGCGGAGTGCCTCGAGAGCGTCGCGTGGTGTGACGAGATCGTCGTGGTCGACTCGGGCAGCAGCGACCGCACGGTCGAGCTGGCGCGCAAGCACGCGACCCGCGTGCTGGAGCGGGCCTGGACGGGCATCGCCGACCAGAAGAACTTCGCGCTGGCGCAGGCCACCGGCGACTGGGTGCTGAACCTCGACGCCGACGAGCGCTGCACCCCGGCGCTGCGCGATGCGGCGCGCGCGGCGATCGCCTCGGACCCCGCGCTGGCGGGCTTCGAGGTGCGGCGCCACGCCTTCTATCTCGACCGCTGGATCGATCACGGCGGCTGGTACCCGGACTGGAAGCTGCGCCTGTTCCGGCGCGGCCGGGGGCGCTTCCTCGCCCGCGGCCCGCACGATCGCGTGGCCGCCGAGGGGCCGGTGGCGCGCCTCGACGCGGAGCTCGTCCACCTGACCTACGGCGATTTCGCCGAGCACCTGCGCACCGCGCAGCGCTTCTCCGACGTGGTTGCCGCGGAGTGGGCGGAGTCGGGCCGGCGCTTCTCGCTCGCGCGCGCGCTCGCGCATCCGCCCGCGAAGTTCCTCGAGTGCTGGGTCTGGAAGCAGGGCTTCCGCGACGGCTGGCCGGGCTTCGTGATCGCGGCGACCTCGGCCTTCTACGTCTTCGCCAAGCACGTGAAGCTGCGGGAGAAGACGCGCGGACGATGAGGGAGCGCGGGCTGCGCGTCCTGCAGCTCACCGGCGACTGGAAGTGGACGGGCCCGGCCGAGCCGATGCTGCAGCTCGCGCTGGCGCTGCGCGAGCGCGGCATCGAGGTCGAGCTCGCCTGCCCCGAGGCGCCGCCGGGCGCCGCTCGCTCGCTCGCAGGCGAGGCGCGCGCCGCCGGACTGCCGCCTGCGCTCGCGCTCTCGCGCGGGCGCGGCGCGCGCTGGCTGCGCGATCGGGCCGACGCGGCCCGACTGCGCGCGCACGTGGCCTCACGCGGCGTCGACGTCGTCCACTGTTGGCACACGCGCGACCACGTGCTCGCGCTGCGCGCGGCCGGCGCGCGGAGGCCGCGGAGCCCCCGCCTGGTGCGCAGCGTCGCGAGCGCCGACCCGATCGCACCGCGGCCGTGGAATCGCTGGCTCTTCGGGCCGGGCGCCGACGCCGTCCTGTGTCCGTCCCCCGCGTCTGCGCTCCGCTACGCTGCGCTGCGCGGCGGGCGCGCGATCGCCGGCCACTTCGGCGCGGTCGACGTCGCGCGCTTTCGCGCGGGCCCGCCGGATCCGGCGGTGCGCCGCGGACTCGGGCTGGAGGCCGGCCACCGCGTGGTCGGGATCGCGGCGCGGGTACAGCCGCACCGCCGCTTCGACCTCCTGCTCGAGGCGGCCGCCCGGCTGTTCGAGCGCGATCCCGCCGCGCGCCTGCTCGTGATCGGGCGCGGCACGCGGCGCGCGGAGCTGGCGGAGCGGCCGGCCGAGCGGCTCGGCATCGCCGACAGGGTCGTGTTCGCCGGCTACCGGAGCGACGACTACGGCGACGTGCTGCGCGCGATCGACGTCTTCACGCTCCTCGTCCCCGGCTCGGACCCGAGCTGCCGCGCGCTGCTCGAGGCCGCGGCGTGCGGGATCCCGGCGGTGACCACGCGGCGCGGCGCGCTGCCCGAGATCGTCGCCGACGGTGAGACGGGGCTCGTGGCCGCCGAGACGCCCGAGGCGCTGGCGGCGGCGTGGCAGCGCCTGCTGTCCAACGCCGAGGAGCGTCGGTCGATGGGTGCCGCCGCCCGCCGTCGCGCCGAGGCGTGCTTCGCGCCCGCGCGGCTCGCAGAGGAGGTCGCCGCGCTCTATGCGAGCGCGCTCGGCTAGGAGGCCGACTCGAGAGTCGGCCGACGCGCAGCGAGCCGGAGGCGAGCGAAGTTCATCAGCTAGGGCTCGGGAGGCCGCGCGCGCCGTTCGCCCTGCAGGCCGATCAGCTCGCGGTAGAGCCCCGGCGTGGCGAGCAGCTCGTCGTGCGTCCCGAGCTGCGACACCGCACCGTCCTCGAGCACGACGATCTTGTCGGCGTGGCGGATCGTCGAGAGCCGGTGCGCGATCACGATCACCGTGCGGCCGACCAGCAGCTTGTCGATGGCGTCCTGCACCAGCCGCTCGCTCTTGGCGTCGAGCGAGCTGGTCGCCTCGTCGAAGATCAGGAGCGCGGGGTTCTTGAGCAGCGCGCGCGCGATGGTGACCCGCTGGCGCTGGCCGCCGGAGAGCCGCGCGCCCGACTCGCCCACCTCGGTGTCGTAGCCGTCGGGGAGCGCGGTGACGAACTCGTCGACGTGGGCGGCGCGCGCGGCCGCCTCGATCTCGGCGTCGCTCGCGCCCGGGCGCCCGTAGCGGATGTTGTCGCGGATCGAGCCGTCGAACAGGAACGGCTCCTGGGTGACCACCGCCACCTGCGCCAGGAGCGAGTCGCGGGCGATGCGACGCAGATCGACGCCGTCGAGCTCGATCGAGCCGGAATCGGGCTCGTAGAAGCGGAGCAGCAGATCGGCGAGCGTGGTCTTGCCGACGCCAGTCCGCCCGACCAGCGCGACGACCTCGCCGGCACGGACGTCGAGCGAGACGTCCCGCAGCACGGGCTCGCGGCCGTATGAGAAGCCCACCTTGTCGATGCGGATGCTGCGCCGCAGGCCGTCGATGCGCACCGCGTCGGGCGGGTCGGAGCGCTCGGACGGGCGGTCCAGGAGCTCGAAGTAGCGCTCCGCCGAGGGCAGGGCGTCCTGCAGCTGCGTCCAGGCCTTGGTGAGGTCGCGCGTCGTGCGCTGCGCGGTGATCATCACCGTGATGAAGGCGGTGAGCGAGCCGGTCGTGAGCCCCCAGCTCTCCCGGAACGCCAGCCAGGCGCCCAGGCCGAGCACGAGCATGCCCGCCACGTTGGAGACGCCCTCCACCGACGAGCGCGACCACACCCGGCTCTTCACGACCTTCATGCTGCGGCGGAACAGGCGCTGGTTCTCGCGGCCGAAGGCCTTCTCCTCGGCCGCCTCGGCGCCGAAGGCCTTGATCACCTTGATCCCCGACAGGATCTGCAAGAGGCGCTGGGCCACCTCGCCCATCGTCTCCTGGCGGCGCAGCGCGTTGGTGCGGATGCGCCGCCCGAAGCCCGCCACCACCGCCACCAGCACCGGCGCGAGGCCGAGCGTCAGCAGCGTGAGCTGCCACGAGATCGCGAGCAGCGTGATCACGCTCGCCACGATCGCGATCGCGGCTTCGCTCACGTCCGACACCAGGATGCGGAGCGCCCCGTGCGCGCGGAGCCCGTCGTTCAGCGTGCGCGTCAGCGCGTCGCCGCGCCGCAGCTCCTGGTGGAAGCCGAGCGGCAGCGCCAGGAACTTGGTCGCCATCTGCTGCTGGATGTCGATCAGCACGCGGCCGAGGGCCCACTCGCCGAGGTAGTCGGACCCGAAGTGCGCGAGCGGCAGCACCATCACCACCAGCGAGGCCGCCAGCAAGATGCCCCAGAAGCGCTCCGCCACCGCCTGCGCGGGCGAGGCGTCGGGAGGCTCCGCCGCAGCGCGGCCCGGCAGTGCCTGGCGGACGACCCGGTCGAGGCCCGGCCAGGCAAGGCTCACCGGCTTGCCGCCGCGCTTGGCGGCGGGCAGCACGTCGTCGACCAGCGGCTTCACCAGGTAGGTCCGCGTCATGCGCGCGCCGGCGTAGACACCCGAGAACACGAAGCCGAGCAGCAGGATCGCGAGATAGGGCCGCACGTACCCGACCAGGCGCAGGAGCGGCGATCGGTTCATGCGCACGTCGCGCCCTCCCCGGGCCGTCCGGTGCGTCAGCCGAGCTCGGCGAGGATGGCTTCGCCGGCCCGCCAGCCCAACAGGCAATCGCCCTCGGCTCCCAGCACGCCCACCTGCTCGCGCGCGAGCCGGTAGACGGGAGGGCGCGAGAGCAGGCGCAGCTCCACGTCGCCGGGCCAGCCGCTGCCGGGCGTCGGGTCCTCGAGCGCGAGGTCGTCGTCCCAGCGCGGCCGCGGGCACGGCGCGCGCCGCCGCACACGCCCGCGGGCGAAGGGCATCAGCTCGAGCACGGACTCGACGACCTCGTGCTCGAGCTCGAGATCCTGCTCGACCTCCGCGCTGGGCAGGAGGAAGCTGGCGATGGCGAGGACCTCGCGTCCCTGGTGCTCCGGGAAGAGCGCGATGCGGAGCAGGTTCGCGCCTTCGAGCGGCCGCACCGGATTGCCGACGCGCAGGACGCGGCGCGCCATTCCTTCGGGCAGCGCGTCGGCGTCGATCTCGAGCGCCACCCAGCCGAACCGGCGCAGGGGACCCGCGGGCGGAAGGAAATCGGGCGCCGAGGGCGGTGCAGCGGCCGCGCGTCCGGATGCCCCTCGCTCGGAGAGCCACTCCGACAGCGGGCCGAGTGGCGTGTTCAGCACGAGCGCTCGCCCGAACCAGACGTCGTCGCTCTGTGCGGGCGCCACGCCCGCGAGCTCGCCGACCGACACCAGCTCGAAGCGGCCGGGCAGCAGGCGGATCTCGCCGTGCAGCGCCTGGAAGCGCCGGCGCAGCAGGCCGAGCAGGGACTCCTCGGCCGACTCGAAAGAGGTTCCTCCCTCGAGCGCGCCGCCGAGCAGTCGGGCGCGCGCCTCGGGCGGGGGCGCGTGGTTCGCGACCTGGACCAGTGCCCGCACCTGGGCCTCGAAGAGCGGGGCGAGCTCGGGCGACGGGTGGCTGACCTCGTCGGGGAGTCCGCGCGCGTGGCGCGGCAGTCGGGGCGCCGACGCGGCGCGCGGGAGGCCGGGAAGCCGCGAGGTGCGAACGATCGCGGCGTCGAGCAGGGCGTCCCGCTCGGCGGCGGCGGCCTCCGCCAGCTCGCGCACGAGGGCGCGCGCCTTCTCGGGCTTCGCGAGGCCCCACGCAACGAGCTCCTCGCTCGCGAGCGCGGGCACGCCGAGATCGACCCGCGCCCCGGGAAGCACGACCTGGTAGGCGAGCGGGCGCGGATGCAGCCGCCGCCGATCGATCAGCGGGAGCGCGAGCGCTCGCAGCACGGCATCGAGCACGCCGCCCGACGCGCCCGTCACGAAGAACGGCTCGCGCACCCCGATCGGAAGGCGCGCCGCCGCCTCCTCCTCGACCAGCAGGACCCGCAGCCGGCGCATCGCCAGGCGCACGGCGGCGATCAGCCCGGGCAGGGCGCTGCCGAGCACCACCACGTCCCAGCGTCGAGCGCGTACCCGCGTCCGCGGGCCCGAGATCTCGACGCTGCGCATCAGGTCGGGCGCCGCACCCGCACGAAGCGAATCGGCGGGCCCTCCGGCTTGCGGCGTTCGACGGCGCCCATCGGGTAGGCGCGCTCCCCGAGCCCCTGCAGGCGCTCGATCACGTCGTCGACCTGCTCGGGCGGGACGATCGCGATCATGCCGATGCCGCAGTTGAAGACCCGCAGCAGCTCGGCGTCGGGGATCTCGGCGCTGCGCTGCAGCCACTCGAAGATGGCCGGCCGCGGCCACGCGCCGAGATCGATGCGCGCGCACACGCCCTTGGGCAGCACGCGCGGGACGTTGCCCGCGAAGCCCCCGCCCGTGATGTGGACGATGCCCTTGACCGCGAAGTCGCGGACCAGGTTCAGGATCGGCTTCACGTAGATGCGCGTGGGCGCGAGCAGCGCGCTCGCGAGCGAGCCGTTCAGCTGGTCGTTGTCGGCGAGCAGGTCGATGCGCCCGCCGCGCAGCCCCTGCTCGAGGATGCGCCGCACCAGCGCGAAGCCGTTGCTGTGCAGCCCGTTTGCTCCGAGCCCGACGAGCACGTCGCCCTCGCTGATCGACGACCCGTCGACCACCCGATCGCGCTCGACCACGCCGACGCCGAAGCCCACCAGCTCGATGTCGCCCTCCTGGTAGACGCCCGGCATCGTGGCGGTCTCTCCGCCGAGCAGCGCGCAGCCGGCGCGGCGGCACCCTTCGGCGACGCCGCGCAGCGCCTCCGCGGCGACCTTCTTGTCGAGCCGGCCCATCGCCAGGTAGTCGAGGAACACGACCGGCTCGGCGCCCTGCACCACCAGGTCGTTCACGACCATGGCGACGCAGTCGATGCCCACCGTGTCGTAGCGGCCGAGCTGGGCCGCGAGCTTCAGCTTGGTGCCGACCCCGTCCGCGCTCGCGACGAGGATCGGGTCGCGGTAGCGATCCGGCGTCTTGAAGAGTCCGGCGAAGCCGCCGACTCCCGACAACAGCTCGGGCCGGAACGTCGTGCGCGCGATCTGGGCGATCTCGGAGACGAAGCCCTCGTCGTGGTCCAGGTCGACACCCGCGTGGGCGTAGGTCGGAGCGCTCGTCGCGCCGGCGGGCTCGGCGGGATCGGGGCGATCGGGCGATTTCGGGGGAGACACGCGGGATGGATAGGGGAGCCTGCGGCTCCCAGTCAAGCCAGCGTCGGCGGGCGAGTCAAGCTATCGTGCGCCGGTGCGGATCGCCGTGGTGATCCCGGCCGTCGACGAGGAAGACGCGATCGAGGCCGCCATCGCCAGCGCCCGGGGATCTTGCGTCTCGTCTCGCGCGCGCGAGGCGCCGCGGGGCGGGTCGTCGTCAGACCCCGTCGCCGAGGTGGCCTTGGATCCGAAGGAAGTGATCGTCGTCGACGGGGGCAGCCGCGATCGAACGGCCGAGCGCGCTCGCGCAGCCGGTGCCCGCGTGCTGGCCGCGCCCCGCGGCCGCGCGCGGCAGCTCGAGGCGGGCTGGCGCGCGAGCGGCGCCGACGTCGTGCTCTTCCTGCACGCCGACACGCTCCTGCCGGCGGGCTGGTCGACCGCCGTGCAGAGCGCGCTCGCGGATCCGCGCGTCGCGGGCGGTGCGTTCGCGCTGCGCTTCGACCGGCGCTCGTTCGCGTTGCGCATCATCGAATGGGGCGCGCGCCTCCGCGTGGCGCTCTTCGGCCTCCCGTACGGAGATCAGGCGCTCTTCGTCCGGCGCGACGCGCTCGAGGCGGTGGGTGGCGTCCCGCCCGTGCCGATCCTCGAGGACGTCGATCTGGTGCGGGCGCTGCGCCGCCGCGGGCGGCTCGCCATGCTGGCCCTCCCGGTCACCTCATCGGCGCGCCGCTACCAGCGGGGCGGCGTGGCCCGCACCTGGTGGCGCAACGCGCTCGCGCTGGCGGCGTGGCGGCTCGGGGTGGACCGCGAGCGGCTGGCCGCGTGGTACGCGCGATGACGGCTGCGGCGATTCCCGAGGCCGGCTACGACGAGCGCCGCGCCTTCGGCCGGCTGGTCGGCTACCTGCGCCGCAACCGGAGGCGCTACGCCGTCGGCGGTGCGCTCACGCTCGGCTACGCCGCCTCCTTCGCCTCGGTCCCGATGCTGGTCGGCTGGGCGATCGGCGCGGTCGAGCAGGGGCTTCCGTCCGCCGAGGTGCTGCGGCGCTGTGCCTGGATCGCGGTCGCCACCGGCGTGCGCGGCGCGCTCCGCTACTTCTCGCGCACGGTGATCTTCAACGCGGCGCGGGAGATCGAGTACGAGATCCGCAACGATCTCTTCGCGCATCTGCAGCGACTTCCCCAGTCCTTCTTCCAGCGCTGGCGCACCGGCGACATCATGAGCCGTTGCGTCAACGATCTCGGCTCGGTGCGCATGCTGCTCGGACCGGGTGTCCTCTCCGTGCTCCAGACGCCGGTCCTGTACGCCTTCGTCATCGCGGCGATGTTCTCGCTGAATCCGCTGCTCGCCGCGCTCGTGCTGCTCCCGTATCCCGCGTTCGTCTGGGTCGCGCGCTCGTTCGGACGCGCCATGCACCGCTCGAACCTCGAGGTGCTCGAGGGGCTGGGGGCGCTCTCGAACCAGCTGCAGGAGACGATCGCCGGGATCGCGGTGGTGAAGTCGTACGCGATGGAGCCGGCGTCGACCGCGCGCTTCGACGCCGCGAACGAGCGCCTCTTCGGCGCGCAGCTCCGCCTCGCCTGGGTGAACGGCGCGATGCCGGCCATCACCATGCTGCTGCCGGCCGTCGCCACCTGGATCGTGTTCCTGGTAGGCGGCCACCTGATCGACACCGGGCGCACCACCAAGGCCGTCTTCTTCTCGTTCACGATGTTCATCTACGAGCTCACGTTCCCCACCTTCATCCTGGGCTGGGTCTTCGGCCTCGTGCAGCGCGGCCGCACCGCCATGCAGCGCCTCGACGAGGTGCTCGCCACCGAGCCGACCATCGCGGACCGCGGAGACGCGCTGCCCGTCGAGCACCTGCGCGGCGAGATCGAGTTCCGCGAACTGTCGTTCCGCTACGCCGCCGGCCGCGAGGAGGCGCTGCACCGCATCTCGCTCCGCGTGCCGGCCGGGACGGTGCTCGGCGTCGTGGGCCCCATCGGCTCCGGGAAGACGACGCTCGCCGCGCTCCTGCCGCGGCTGCTCGAGGTGCCCGACGGCTCGCTCTTCCTGGACGGCGTCGACGTGAACCGCATCCCGCTGCGCGTGCTGCGCTCGCACATCGCGATGGTTCCGCAGGACGCCTTCCTGTTCTCGATGAGCCTCGCCGACAATATCGCGTACGGCATCCCGGTCACCCGGCCGGACGAGGTGCTCGCGGCGGCCGAGCGCGCGCAGCTCGCCAAGGACGTGGCGGAGCTCCCGCACGGCTTCGAGACCCTGGTGGGCGAGCGGGGCATCATGCTCTCGGGGGGCCAGCGCCAGCGGGCGGCGCTCGCGCGCGCGCTCGCCCTGCGGCCGAGCATCCTGATTCTCGACGACGTGCTCTCGGCCGTGGACGCCGAGACCGAGGAGGCCATCCGCCGCGGCCTCCGCGAGGTCTTTCGCGATCGCACCGTGATCGTGATCGCTCACCGCGTGGCGAGCGTGCGCGACGCGAACCAGATCGCCGTGCTCGACGGCGGCCGGCTGGTCGACCTCGGAACCCACCAGGAGCTGATCGCGCGCGGCGGCCTGTACGCGCGGCTCGCGCAGGAGCAGGACCTCGAGGACGAGCTCGAGCGCGAGGGAGCCACCGCGTGAAGGCGCCCGCCACGCCGTCGCCGCCCGCCGCCCCGCAGCAGGACGCGCTCCACGAGGAGGAGGCCCTCGGCCGGGTCTACGACGGGCGGCTCATGGCCCGCCTGTGGCGCTACGTGGCGCCCTACCGCTGGCAGGTCGCCCTGACCGTCGTGCTGGTCGCGCCGATGTTCCTGCTCGAGCTCGCGCCGGCCTGGATCATCAAGACCGGGCTCGACCACGTCTTCGTGGACGGCAGCGCGCAGCCGATCACCGGACCGGCATCGCGCCTGCTCGAGCCGCACCTCGGGCTCTCGCCGCGCGGCTGGCTCGCGGCGCTCTACCTGGCCTCGATGCTGATCGGGGCCGCGCTGCAGTTCCTCGACACGGTGCTGCTGTCGATCACCGGGCAGTCGGCGATGCGCGACCTGCGCCGCGACGTGTTCGACCACGTCCAGCAGCTGCATCTCGGCTTCTTCGATCGGTATCCCGTCGGGCGGCTGGTGACGCGGGCCACCAACGACGTCGAGAACGTCGCCGAGATGTTCTCGTCCGGGATCGTGCTGCTCGTGACCGATCTCTTGAAGATGGTCGGCTTCATCGCCGTCCTCTTCGCCGTCAGCGCCAGGCTGGCGGCCGTCACCTTCCTGGTGGTGCCGGTCCTGGCGGCCTGCGCGGTCGTGTTCCGCTGGCGCATCCGCGAGGCCTTCCGGCTGGTGCGCGTCCGCATCGCGCGCATCAACGCCACGCTGCAGGAGACCGTCACCGGGATGAAGGTGGTGCAGCTCTTCACGCGCGAGCAGCGCAACCTGCGCGACTTCGACGCGCTGAACGCCGCCCACCGCGATGCCTGGCTGGACTCGATCCGCTACGACGCGGCCCTGTTCGCGGTGGTCGAGATCGCGAACGGGCTGTCGATCGCGGTCATCATCGCGTGCGGCGCGAGCCTGGTGACGGCCGGCACGCTGTTCGTCTTCATGGACTGGATGCGCCGCTTCTTCATGCCGCTGCGCGATCTCTCCGCCAAGTACTCGGTGATGCAGTCCGCGATGGCCAGCACCGAGCGCATCTTCCAGCTCCTCGACACCGAGCCCGCGGTCCGAGACGCAATCGCCCCGTTGCCTCCGGAGCAATCCGATCGTCTGGATCATCCCGCAAGCGCCCGCGAAGCGGGCGCGCGCAGCGAGCCGCAGGCGAGCGAAGTCAACAGACGTGCTGCAGCTCAGCAGGCACCCCGCGGCTCCCTCGAGTTCCAGAACGTCTGGTTCGCCTACCAGGGAGAGGACTGGGTGCTGCGCGACGTCTCGTTCCGCGTCGCACCGGGCGAGCGCGTGGCGCTGGTGGGCGCCACTGGCGCCGGCAAGACCTCGGTGATCAAGCTCCTGACGCGGCTCTACGAGGTGACCCGCGGGCGCGTCCTGCTCGACGGCGTCGACCTGCGCGAGATCCCGCAGCGCGAGCTGCGCCGCCGCATCGCCACGGTGCTGCAGGACGTCTTCCTGTTCAGCGGGAGCGTGGCGTCGAACATCGCCCTCGGGCGCGAGGACCTCGAGCCGGGCGCGATCGAGCGGGCGGCGCGGGCGGTCGAGGCCAACCGCTTCATCGAGCGGCTCCCGCGGGGCTACGACACCGAGCTGCGCGAGCGGGGGAGCGACCTCTCGGCGGGCCAGCGGCAGCTCCTGTCGTTCGCGCGGGCGCTGGCGCACGGGGGCGACGTGCTGGTGCTCGACGAGGCGACGAGCTCGGTCGATCCCGAGACGGAGCTCCTGGTCCAGCGCGGGATCCGTGCCCTCCTGGACCGGCGCACCGCCCTCGTGATCGCGCACCGCCTCTCGACCATCCAGGACGTGGACCGCATCCACGTCCTCCACCGCGGCCGGCTCGTCGAGTCCGGCGGCCACACCGAGCTGCTCGCCCGGCGGGGCGCGTACTGGCGACTCTATCGCCTGCAGTTCGAGGCGGCCGCGGGGCCCGCCCGGGCGGCCAGCTGACGAGCTTCGCTCGCCTGCGGCTCGCTGCGCACGGCGCCTGCGGCGCCGCCAGCTGATGAGCTTCGCTCGCCTGCGGCTCGCTGCGCACGGCGCCTGCGGCGCCGCTTGCTGATGAGCTTCGCTCGCCTGCGGCTCGCTGCGCACGGCGCCTGCGGCGCCGCTTGCGGGGATGCTCATGGCGATCGCGCTGACCCGGAGGCGGCCCCCTTGCGAACGCCCGTCCCCGGGTGGTAGAAATTCGCCACCCCGACCCCCCCAGCCCGGCGCGCCGCGATTCCCGCGGGTCGATGCGACCCTGCGGAGGCCGAGGTCCGGTTGCGAATCAAGTCCCTCCAGATCACCGGCTTCAAGTCGTTCGTCGACCGCGCCGTCCTCGCCTTCCGGCCCGGCATCACCGGCATCGTCGGCCCGAACGGCTGCGGCAAGTCGAACGTGGTCGACGCGATGCGCTGGTGCATGGGCGAGCAGTCGCCGCGGCGGCTGCGCGGCAAGGGGATGGAGGACGTCATCTTCGGCGGCGCCGAGGCGCGCGGCGGGGTCGGCCTCGCCGAGGTCGTGCTCACCTTCGACAACTCCGACGGTCGTGCGCCCGCCGCCTTCGCCGGCTTCACCGAGATCCAGGTGTCGCGGCGGCTCTACCGCAGCGGCGAGTCCGAGTACCTGCTCAACAAGACGCCGTGCCGGCTGCGCGACGTGCTCGACTTCTTCCGCGACACCGGCATCGGGACGCGCGGCTACACCATCGTCGAGCAGGGTCAGATCGCCTCGATCGTGTCGGCCCGGCCCGAGGATCGACGGGCGCTTCTCGAGGAGGCGGCCGGGATCGGAAAGTACAAGGCGCGCCGCCAGGAGGCCGAGCGCAAGCTCGAGGCCACCGAGCAGAACCTGGTGCGCGTCGCGGACGTGCTCGGCGAGATCCGGCGCCAGATCGCGTCGCTCGAGCGCCAGGCGAGCAAGGCCGCGCGCTTCAAGCGCCTGCGCGAGCGGCTGCGCCTGCTCGAGCTCTCGCTTGCGGCCGACGACCGCCGCGCGCTGGCCACCGAGCTCGCCGAGAGCGAGCACCAGCTCGCCCTGCAGCGGACCGCGGCGGCTGCCACCGAGGCGCAGATGGCCGAGCGCGAGGCCGACCTCGAGCGCCTGCGCCTCGAGCTCGCGCAGCGCGAGCGCGCGGTGGTGGCCGGGAGCGAGGTGCTCTTCGCGCTGCGCGGCGAGATCCAGCAGCTCGAGAGCCGGATCGACTACGAGGAGCGCGAGCGCCAGGGCCTGGTGGCCGCGCGCGCCTCGCGCGACGAGGAGCTGGTGCGGCTGCGGGGACAGCTCGCCGCGGCCCAGGCCGAGGAGCGCGCCGCGGCCGAGGAGCTGGCGCAGCTCGATGCGCAGCGCGAGGGCGAGCTCGCGTCGCTCGCTGCGCTGGAAGCGCAGGTACGGGCGGCGTCCGAGGGGCTGCGGCGGCTCGAGGGCGAGCGCGAGGCGCAGACCCCGCGGCTCGTCGACGCGCTGACCGCGATCGCGCGCGCGGAGGACCGCGTGGGCGCGCTCGAGCAGCGCCGCGCGGAGATCGCGCGGCGGGTCCGCAGCGCGGAGGAGGCGATCGAGCTGCAGCAGGGCGAGGCGGCGCGCGCCGACCGCGAGCAGCATCGCCTCGAGACCGGCCTCGCGAACCTGCTGGCGGAACGCGACCGGCTGATGG
>Ga0335080_10000645_pt1 | contig 32696 bp, 29 predicted proteins | sample Lox_Sample_34_FD_206720 | JGI IMG/M metagenome (GOLD analysis project Ga0335080, IMG submission 206720) | Soil microbial communities from Loxahatchee National Wildlife Refuge, Florida, United States - Lox_Sample_3.4 | ecosystem: Environmental > Terrestrial > Soil > Wetlands | place: USA... | reverse complement strand
AGGGAAGAAACCTATGCATGTGGTAGTGATGGAGAGCCTCGAAGAGTACCTTTCCGGAACGCTGAATCCGGAATCTCGTCGGGATATCGAGGCGCACCTGAGCATCTGCGAATCCTGCCGTCAGGAAGTGGCGGGCATGCAGGAAATCTCGGGTTTGTTCAGCGCGATGGTACCGGACGAAGTCATCGAGCCGGCGCCCGGCTTCTACGCCCGGGTGATGCGGGAGGTCGGTTCCCGCAGGCCGGTGCCGACGTTCGCCGGTCTCTTTGGTCTGGATCTGGCATTCGCCCGGCGGTTGGTGTTTGCGTCTCTCTTGCTGCTCGCGGCTCTCGGCAGCTACCTGGTCACACGCGAATCCGAGTATCCCGCCGGCTCCTCCCCGGAAGCGGTCATGGCGCAACAGGAGTCTCCGCAGTTCGAGAATGCGCCGGCGCATGAGGCGATGTTGGCCACTCTGACCACCTATGAGCCCTAATTTGCTGGAGCGGGCCCTATTGGCGCGACCCTGGAATCCAAAGCTCGTCCTTGCCGTCACTCTGAGCCTCGTGTTCCTTTGTGGGGCAGCCGCCGGCGCCGTGGCGATGAGCCTGGAAGGCTTCCACAGCCGCCTCCACCAGCCCGCTTTCGATACCGCCGCCGGACGCGCACAGTACTACGCGCACATTCAGAAAGAACTCAATCTGACCCCCGCCCAGACCGAGCAGATGCAGGCCATCCTCAACGACCTGTGGCTCTACTATCGGACGCTCATGACCGACAGCCGAACCCGGGTCGAGCAGGTCCTCACCGAGGATCAGCGCAAGAAATTCGAGCGCATCCTTCAGGAGTATCGCCCCAAGTAATCCCGTGGGGCAGGTTCCCGACCTGCCACGCGCCGCAGGCGCCCGCCAGTTGTGTTGACACACCCATTTCCCCCGGGGACAATGGTGTTGCCACATGCGCCCAACGCTCCTGCCAACCCTGTTAGTTGCCGCGGCCTGCCTGCAACTCTCCTGCGGCGAGGACAAGCCCGCCTACCCGGTCCGAACCTACAACATGGGTGAGAAGATCGCCCTCGGCCATATCAACTACCAGGTCTTCGAAACCCAATGGATGACGCACCTCGGCGAGGGCGCCGATACGCGCCTGCCGCAGCAGCGCTTCTTCCTCGTCCGCTTGGCCGCGGGCAATGGAGCCAGCGGCGAGATCATCGTCCCCAACCTCACCATCCAGGACGATAGCGGCAAGACCTACGATGAGCTCAGCGATGGCACCGGCGTCCCCGAATACATCGGCTACCTGCGCAGTGTCAAGCCGGCGGAATCGGCACAAGGCTACGCTTTGTTCGACGCGCCGCCCCGCCATTACAAACTGAAGATCATGGACGAGGACAAAGAGAAAATCGCCTGGGTCGATATCCCTCTGAGCTTCGGCGCCGAGACCCCGGAGATTCCTACTCCCCCTGAAAAGAAACAGTAGCCGGATAGCCGCGGAAACGCGGCGAATCTGTGAGCGGTCTAAAATCAAGGTATGTGGTTCGCGGCGCTCCTCCTCTTCGTGCAGGCCGACTACACCAGCGACGGGATGAAGGCGCTTGAAGAAAGCCGCTTCGCCGATGCCGTCGTCGCCTTCACCAAGGCGATTGCCGTCGACCCCAAGGACTACTTCGCACATTTCAACCTCGCCATGGCTCACACCTTCCTTCACCAGGACGACGAAGCCGTGGCCGAGTATCGCAAGACACTGGAAATCAAACCGCGGCTCTACGAGGCCGAGCTGAATGGCGGAATCGTCCTGATGCGCCAGAAGAATCCGGCCGAGGCCCTGCCGCTTCTCGAAGATGCCGCCGGCCAAAAGCCCGCGGAATTTCGCCCGCGCTACTATCTTGCCGAATCCCAGCTCCAGACCGGCGATTATTCCAAGGCCGAAGAAAGCTACCGCCAGGCGCTGGCCCTCGACGCCAAATCCGCGGGCGCGAATCTCGGCATGGCCCAGGCGCTGGTACAAGAGGGCCGGCTCGCCGACGCGGAGCCGTACTTCCGCCATGCGGCGCAGATCGAGCCCAACTACCGCGGCTACCTGCTCCAGCTCGCCAATCTCTACGAAAAGGCCAACCAGCCGGCGGAAGCGATCGCCATCTATCGCGAATTCGCCGACAACCCTGCGGCGCAGGCGCGCATGGGCGAGCTGCTGATGGAGTCCAGGAAATACGCGGACGCGCTGCCGCGTCTCGAAGAGGCCTATCAGAAGGAGCCGACGCCCGCCAACCGCATATCGCTGGCCGCCGCCTACGTCTTCACACAGCAAGGCGAAAAGGCGTTGCCCCTGTTGGACCAGGCGGTCGCCGCCGCGCCCAATGACTTCGACCTGCGCATGATGTACGCCCGCACACTCCGCGACCGCCGGAAATTCGCGCCCGCCGCGCAGCAGTTCTACGCGGCGACCAGGCTCAAACCCGCCGAAGCCAAGCCCTGGACCGAGCTGGGCGACATGCTCTACATGACCGGCGACTATCCCCAGGCGCTGGCGGCCTTCGAACAGGCAGCTAAAAACGGCGATGCCTCCGCCGGAAACTGGTTCCTTCGCGCCATTATTCTGGATAAACTCAGACAGTTGAAACCCGCCAAAGCGGCATATGAGCAGTTCCTCGCCTTGAGCCAGGGCAAGAATCCGGACCAGGAGTTCCAGGCGCGGCAGCGGGTGCGCATTCTCGAACGGGAGATCGCCAGGCGATGAGGGGCATACTGATGGTTCTCGCGCTGACGGCATTCACGGCGGTTCCCGGTCTTCTGCGCGCCGATCTGCGGACCGCGCTCGCCGAACCGGATCTCGGGAAGCGCTCCAAGCTCGCCCTGGACAATGCCGCGGCCGCGCTCAAGACCGCGCGCGACGCTTACAACAAAGACAATAAGGACGCGTTGACCGCCGCCGCCACCGAGATCCTGGACAGCGTGAACCTGGCCTCCGAATCTCTGAAGGCTACCGGCAAGAACCCGCGCCGCAGTCCCAAATGGTTCAAACAGGCGGAGATCGCCACCCGCGATCTGCTCAAGAAAATCGACACCCTCCAGCACGACATGAGCTTCGAAGACCGCAATGTGCTGGACAAGGCCAAGGCCCGAACGCAGGAAGTTCACGACGAGCTCCTGCTCGGCCTGATGGAGGGCAAAAAATGAAGACCTTGATCTGCTGCCTCGTGCTGGCCGCCCCGCTCGGCGCGTGGCAGCGCGACTTCCTCAACGCCGACGAGATCGACCAGATCCGGGAAGCCCAGGAACCCAACCTCCGCCTCAAACTCTACGCCGATTTTGCCAAAGCCCGCGTCGACCTCGTGCAGAACCTGCTCTCCAAGGACAAGCCCGGCCGCTCCGGCATGATTCACGACGCCTTGGAAGACTACTCCAAGATCCTGGATGCCATCGACACCATCGCCGACGATGCCGCCGCCCGCAAGACCGATATCAAGCCCGGCCTGACCGCGGTCGCCAACATGTACAAGGCCCTCCTGCCGCAGCTCAAGAAGATCCAGGACAACCGCCCCAAGGACGTCGACCGCTACGATTTCGCGCTCACCCAGGCTGTCGAGACCACCTCCGACAGTCTGGATCTCGCCAACGAGGATCTGGGCAAGCGCGGCAAAGACGTCGAAGCCCGCCAGGATAAGCAGAAGAAAACCATCGAGGCCGAGATGGGAAATCCCGCCGCCGCGTCCGACAAGCCCAAGACCGACGACGCCAAGAGCGACGATCCGCCTAAGCGCAAACCCCCGACGCTGATGCGCCCCGGAGAAAAGAAGCAGGACCAATAACCCGCCTCTACCGTGATTTTCCTGTTGGCGCGCACAGGCCCAGGTACATCAACATCGCCGCCACGGTGGTCAACTGCGCCAGCACGTTGAGCACGCTGTCGCCCACCGCGAACAGGATCCGCGAGTCGGTCGCGCCAGGAATGCGATCCAGAATCAGGAACGTCGCCGCCATATCGAGCAGCATCATGGGCGCCAGCACCAGAAAAATCCGCCAGCGGCGCCCTTGGCTGAGATTTCGGCTGCGGCTCATCGGGTCAGGCTCGAGATCGGCCTCGATCGCAACCACGATGTCGGTGAAGATCAGGCGGATCATGGCAATCACGCCGGGAACCACCAGCAGCGCGCCCCACAGCATCACGGTGATTTCGACCTTGAATTTATTCCAGAGTGTCTTTCCCCACTGCCGCCGCCCCCACCGGAAGCACTCCGCTATCGACGGCGCACTGACCGCGAGCCCGAACACCACCGCCGGCACCGCCAGCGCGCCCAGCACGAGATCGCTGATCTCCAGCAGGACGTACGAAAGAATGCCGCCCATCGGAATATCGAGCACCTCGCACACGAACTGGAGCAGCAGCTTTCCCGGCAGAAAGACCGCCAGCGTAATCGCCGCGATCAGGCCGAACCGGGAGACGAACAGACGCACGGCCTGCACCAGGACGCGGCCGGCTGAGTCGAACGGGGCCGCGCGAAAATAGACCTCCAGGTGATTCCGTGCCATTGTCTCAGGGTGGCACAGGGCGGTACTTTAAGGAAAGATGAATCGCCGAATCCTCCTGATCATTCCATTGCTTGCCCTTTTTGCCTGCGGCGAGAAGAAGGTCGAGGCCAAACGCTATCCGATGCAAGGCGAGGTCAAAGCCCTGGACGCCGCGTCGAAGACCGCCACCATCGCCGCGGGCAAGATCGGCGATTGGATGGACGCCATGACCATGGAGTACCCGGTCAAGCCCGACGCCGAGTTTCAGAAACTGCACGTCGGCGACAAGATTCAAGCTACCGTCGTCGTGGAAGACGTCAGGTATTACGTCACTGACGTCAAAATCACTCAGTAACGCGGGCCTCCAGGCCCGCTTGCGCCAGCGTTACTGGAGCCCCATCCGCTGCAGGAGGCTCGTAAACCGCGGATCCCCCCGCAGCCCGTCGAACACCGGGTCCACCTTCAGGAACACCAACCCCACAGACCGGTCGTCGAATGCGCTCTGCAGCCGGTCGAGTGCCTGTTCCTTCTCGCCCAGCGCCACGTGAATCGCCGCGATCCGCAGCGGCTGCACGTAGGTTTGCTGCGACCGCTGCTTCAGCTCCTCCAGCACCTTCCGGGCGTCGCCTTCCCGATGTGCCGCCGCGAAAGCATACCCCTGCGCCGCGAGATCGTTCGTATCTCCGCCCGAAGCATCCAGCGCCTTCTGAAACTCCGCCAGGGCCTGCGCCTGCGAGCCCTGCTGCAAGTAGGCGCGCGCCAACAACGAATTCGCGGGCACAAAATCCTGGTCGAGCGCCAGCGTCTTCTGGCACTGCTCAATCGCCTGCGGATATTGGCGCGCGTAATACCACCGCTCGGCGAGCGCGAGATTCACTACCGGCAGCATCGGGCTGGTGTCGAACGCCGCCTTCATCTCGGTGGCAGCCTGGTCGAAACGGCTCAACGCCGTAAGATATTCTCCGTACCAGACGTGCGCCGTCGGATACCCGGAATTCAGCTCGATCGCGCGCTTGAATTCGTTCTCCGCCCCGCTCCAGTCCCATTCGTGGAATTTCAGCCACGCGAGCGATGTGTGCGCTTCCGCCAACCGGTCGTCCAGCTCGAGCGCCCTGGCCGCGGCCTCCCGCAGCTTGGGAAACACTTCGCGCGCCGGCAGGATATTGAAATCGGCAAGCTGCGCGTAGGCATCCGCCTGCCCGGCATAGGCGAGTGCATAGCGCGGATCCTTCTGGATCGCCTGCTGAAAAAGGTCGATCGCAAGCTGCAGCCCTTCCAGCGTGCGCTGGTTCCACTCGTGCCGTCCCTGCAGGTAGAGCTGGTAGGCCTCTGAATCCTGCGTGGTGTGGCGGGTGACCTGCGCCATTTCCGCGCCCGTCAGCTCGATGCGCAGCTTCTCCGTGATCTGCCGCGAGATCTGCTCCTGCGTCGCGAGCAGGTCCGCGGCCTTCACCGTGTATTTGTTGCCCCAGATCTGCCGGTCGCCGCGCACCTCGATCAGCTCGGCGCTGATGTCGTAGGCATCGCCGTGGCGCACTACGCGCCCGGTGAGAATCGCGCGCACCTTGAGCTTGTTTCCCGCCTCCTCCGGGCTGATGTCCTTGTTCTTGAGATACACCACCGAGGCGAAGGAGCGGACCGCCAGCTTCGGAATCTGCGAAAGGCTGTTGATAATGCTCTCGGTCAATCCGTCGCTGAGATATTCGTTGCCGGGGTCGCCGCCGGCGTTGGTGAACGGAAGCACCGCGATCGAATCCAGCGCCGGCTCGCGCAGCGCGAAATAGAGCACCGCCAGGATTCCCATCAGCAGCACCGCGGCCCCTACCAGCACCCTCCGCCGGTACCGCGTGACCGCCGTCACGAGATATTCCGCGCTGGAGACGCCGCTGGATGGCGGGGTGGTCGCCGCCGGACTGGCCACCGGACGCGCCCCCGTCGGCGGCGGTGGCAACGCCACCGTCGACGCGCTGCGCCGTGAGTCGGAGTCCCGCTGCAGGCGCTTCAGATCGCTGCGCATCTCCGATGCCGTCTGATAGCGCATTTCGCGATTCTTTTCCAGCGCCTTCAGGATGATTCGCTCCAGCTCCGGAGAAAGCTCCAGCCGGTGGCGCGAGGGCGGCACCGGATCGCGCTCCAGAATCGAGACGAACGTCAACGCAATGCTGTCACCGCGAAACGGCATCACCTGCGTGGCCATCTCGTACAGCACCACCCCGAACGAGAAGAGATCGGTGCGCGAATCGATGTCCTCTCCCCGCGCCTGTTCGGGCGACATGAAGGCCACCGTCCCGACCGTCGATCCCGGACTGGTGATCAGGTCTTCCATCGCCGCGGTCGCCATGAGCGACTGGCCCGTGGAAGCCTGCCCACTCAGCCGCGAGACTTTCGCCAGCCCGAAATCCATGATCTTCACCTGGCCGCGAGTGGTCACGAAGACGTTGGCCGGCTTGATATCGCGGTGCACGATGCCGGCCGAGTGGGCCGCGTCCAGCCCATCGGCGATCTGGATCGCCAGGTCGAGCACTTCGTCCATCGAAAGCGGCCCGCTGCCGAGACGGTCATGGAGCGTCGCGCCTTCCAGGTGCTCCATCACCAGGAACGGCTGGCCCTCGGCTTCGCCGATGTCGAACAGCGTGCAGATATTGGGATGATTCAAGGCGCTGGCCGCGCGCGCTTCCCGCTGAAAGCGCTCCACCGACGTGCGGTCGGCAGCCAGCGACGGAGGCACAAACTTGACCGCGACGATCCGCCCCAGCCGGCTGTCCTCGGCCTTATACACCACACCCATTCCGCCCTTGCCCAGGGTATCGAGAATGCGGTAATGCGAAACCGTCTTGCCGATCAACGCAGCGGATATCCTTTTTCGCCCGGCAGGTGCCCGTCGATCCGGAGCACCTTCAGGCCCTTGGGAACCTGGCTGGCGTCCACCACCGCGATCGCACCCGGCATCGCAGCGACCAGTTCGGCGCTCATCTCGTTCGAGTATACGATGCGCGGTCCCGCCGCCGCCTCCGCGCGGAATACCTTGGCGATCCAGTACTGGCGGAACTGCGCTTCGGACATCTCGTAAATCGTCTTCAACACGATATCCCGCTCGCGAGCTACCGGCGCGCGCACCAGCAGCGTCACGCGGAGGTTGGAGGTCCAGAACTGGCGGTCCCCGCGCATCACGCGGCGGAGTTCCGCAAAGGTCAGATTGTCGATAGGCAGGTCGGGGCGGACGACGATGGCTACGTCCACCTGCTCGGCGGCGATGAGTGGCGCGGCCACGGCCGCGGCCAGAGCTGCGATCAGAAACCGGCGATTGAAGGAAAGGATTCGCATCTCCGCTACCTAAAACGTGAAGCTCGTCTGCGTGAAGATCCCGTGGAACGATGGCAGGTCGCGGCGCCAGTAGTTCCGGTACTCGATCTTGAACGCCGCGAAGCTCGTGATGTCGTAGCGGATTCCGCCCGTCGCCGCCGAAAACACCGGAACCACCGTCCGGAAAATCGCGTCCGACCGCGGCACATGAATCTGCTCCCAGCGGAAGTACGGTTTCCAGGCCTTGGCCACGCCCGGCAGCCGGTACGCGGATTGAATATAGAAAGCCTGGCTGTTGGATACCACGCCGCCATTGCTGGGCTGGTGGTGCACATTCGCGAATTCGGCCAGGAACTCGGGCGATTCCTTCTGCCAGATGAGATGCGCGGATTCGATCCACTCCCGCGCCGCCAGCCCCGCCGTGTTGTTGATGGCGTCCCGATACACCGAGCCGCCGATCTGTAGCCCGTACAGCGCGTCCGGCTTGATGAAGCCGTTGATCAGCCACGCCCGGTTGTTGTTGATGTCGCCCGCGTCGCCCGCGCGGCTGATCGCCTGTCCGCGGCCATTTCCGATTCCCACGTTGTAATTGAGATTGAGGTGTCCCGCCGGCACCGCGCCCTCGAACAGCCCTCCCACGAAATGCACGGGGAGGAAGCTGCCGCCGAACTGAATCATCTCCGGCCGGCTGATCGTGGTCTGCAGCCACTGGCCGTGATGAAATGCCGTGTTCCAGTAATTGATAGGTGTATGGTAGCGGCCGAAGGAGAACTTGGCGTAGTCGTTCCAGTCGTAGCGGATGATCACGCGTTCGACTTCGGTGTTGAATCCGGGCGCGGCAGGCGAGCCGGTGCCGGCATCGGCGCGGGCCGTGAGGCTCAGCTCACCGAACGCGGTCACCTTCTGCGAGAGGGCGGAGCTGAAGTGCAGCACGAACTGGCCCTCCTGGAAACCGCTGTGCGTGGTCAGCAGGGTCTGCGCGCCGAACGGGCCCGCTGGCGCGCCGTGCAGGTTCACCGCGGAAAAGTCGAAGTCGCTGAAGCCTGAGATTTTCAGCAGCGGATACGTAGGCTGGGCGGCTTCGGCCGCCGCGACCGTCGGTGTCGGAGCCTGGTCGTGGGCGTGCGCCTGCGTCGCCGGCAGGGCAACCATAGCGGCAGGCGCCGGTGTCGTGGCCGCGCGCGCCGATGGATTGGCCTGCTCCAGTTGATTGACGCGCTTCTCCAGGCTGTCGATACGCGCCAACAGTTTCTCGATCAGTTCTTTGGTGGCAGGGTCGTTAGCCTGCGCCAGACCCGAAACCGGTACGGCAGCCAGGAGCACCAGCCCCAGCATCCCAGTCCTCATAGATTCTCCCTCTGCAAGAGCGCACAGCCGATTCCCGTCGGGGCGGTTGTGAGCAATTTAACAAGGCTATCACGCGCCATGCGAGCCGGGCTAGAATCGAGGGACTGGCCATGAGAAGCAATTTTTCCTTCAAGAAGCTCGTTTTCGTGCTCGCGGCGGCCTCCGCTGCCGTGGCGTTCCAGGCAAAGAAGGACCCGGAATCCGCGCGCTGGGAACAGCACGCGAAGGATGTCACCATCGTCCGCGACGACTGGGGCATCGCCCACGTCTACGGTAATTCCGACGCCGACGCCGTCTTCGGCATGATTTACGCCCAGGCCGAGGACGACTTCAACCGCGTGGAGACCAACTACGTCAACGCCATGGGCCGCCTGGCCGAGGCCGAGGGCGAAGGCCGGATATACCAGGACCTCCGCATGAAGCTCTTCATCGACCCCGCCGGGTTGAAAAAGCTCTACGCATCCAGCCCCGCCTGGCTTCAGACGCTCATGACCGCCTGGGCCGATGGCTTGAACTACTACCTCTCCAAGCACCCCGACGTGACGCCGCGCGTGATCAGGCACTTCGAGCCATGGATGGCCTTGAGTTTCACCGAAGGCAGCATCGGCGGCGATATCGAGAAGATCAACCTGGCCCAGCTTCAGGCCTTTTACAGCCGGACCCCCATTGCCGAAGAGCCTTTCCGAGAGGAGGATGAGCCCATCGAGCCCGGCGGCTCCAACGGCGCGGCCGTCGCGCCGTCGAACACTTCGTCGCACCACGCGCTGCTGCTGATCAATCCGCATACCTCTTTCTTCTTCCGCAGCGAGCTTCAGATGGTCAGCGAGCAGGGCCTGAATGCTTACGGCGCCGCCACGTGGGGCCAGTTCTTCATCTACCAGGGCTTCAACGACCGCGCCGGGTGGATGCACACTTCCAGCGGCGTGGATGCCGTGGACGAGTACCTGGAGACCGTCGAAAAGCAGGGCAACCGCTACTCCTATAAGTACGGAAACGAGCAGCGCCCCGTCACAGTCTCCGAGATCGTGGTCCCGTACAAGACCGACCGGGGCATGGCCGAAAAAAAGTTCACCGTCTACCGCACACACCACGGCCCGATCGTCCGCGACCTCAACGGCAAGTGGGTGGCGATCCGCCTGATGCAGGAGCCCATCAAAGCGCTCACGCAATCCTACACGCGCACCAAGGCGAGAGATTACAAGTCGTACCGCGAGACCATGGAGCTCAAGGCCAACTCCTCGAACAACACCATCTTCGCCGACGCCGATGGGGACATCGCCTACTTCCACGGCAATTTCATCCCCCGCCGCGACACGAAGTTCGATTGGACCAGGCCCGTCGACGGCAGCAATCCCGACACCGAATGGAAGGGCCTGCTCGAAGTGGATGAGACGCCGCACCTGTTGAACCCCAAGAGCGGTTGGCTCTACAACACCAACAACTGGCCCTGGTCGGCCGCCGGCCCGAGCAGTCCGAAGAAGGAAGACTACCCGCCATACGTCGAGAACGGCGGCGAATCGGCGCGCGGCCTGCACGCCGTCCGGGTGCTCGAAAACAGGAAGGATTTCACCCTCGATTCGCTCATCGCTGCCGCGTTCGACAGCTACCTGACCTGGTTCGAGAAGCCGATGCCTGCCCTGATCAAAGCCTGGGACCAGGTGCCTGACTCTGACCCGCTGAAGAACAAAGTGGCCCCGCAAATCGCATTGCTCCGCAAGTGGGACTTGCGCTGGGGCGTGAATTCGGTGCCCACGTCGCTGGCCGTCTTCTGGGCCGACGAAGTCCGGCGGCGCCTGAGCGGCGGAGGCCGCGGCGCAGGACGCGGCGCCGCCAACGAAGAGGCCATCGCCAATGCATCGCCCCAGGTGCTTCTGGAGGCCTTGGCCGCCGCCTCGGACAAGCTCCGCACCGACTTCGGCAAATGGGATACGCCGTGGGGCGAGATCAACCGCTTCCAGCGCCTCACCGGAGACATCGTGCAGCCCTTCAACGACGCCGGCCCCAGCATTCCGGTCGCCTTCACCGCGTCGCAATGGGGATCGCTCGCGGCTTTCGCGGCGCGCGCCTACCCCGGCACCAAAAAGTGGTACGGCGCCAGCGGCAACAGCTTCGTCGCGGTAGTCGAGTTTGGTCCGCGAGTGCATGCCCGCGCGGTCACCGCCGGCGGCGAGAGCGGCCATCCCGGAAATGCGCATTTCAACGACGAAGCTAAACGCTACGCGACGGGAGACCTGCGCGAAGTCTACTTCTACCGCGATCAGCTAAAAGGCCACACCGAGCGCGAATATCACCCGTGAAGTGGATACGATGACGCCTGCCCGTAGCCCGGCCCACACGAGCTTTCTCATAGCTGTACCTGCGTGCCGCCGCCGGCTGCCTTAGTCCGTCGATACGCCAGACCCGCGGAGACGACATCCTCAATGGCCAGGCCGAGGGATTTGAAGACCGTGATCTCGCCGGGGCAGGCCAAAGCGTGTCCTACAACTTCGCCCAGCTCTGCATGAATGTGGTCGGCAGTGATGTGCCCCTCTGCGATGGCCAGCAGAATGTCGCCCGCTTCCACCATCGCCGCTGCGCGCGAATCGACAACCACCGCGGCTCGGGCCATCAGCGAGCCATCCATCTCGCGGTGGGTCGGGCGGCACGCGCCGACCGCGATCACCAACGTTCCCGCAGCGACCCACTCGCTGCGGATCACGGGCGTCGTGCTTGCCGTCGCGAGCACCACCACGTCGGCGCCGCGCATCGCTTCCTCGGCACTCCCCGCGGCTCGGACTTCGCGCGGTGCCTCTTCCACGAAAGCCCGCACATGAGCGGCGGTCGGGCTCCATACCCGGATCTCGCGGAAGTGGCGCACCAGCGGGAGAGCCTCCAGGTGACTCCGCGCCTGAACACCGGTGCCGAGGATCGCGAGAACCCCGGCATCGCGCCGCGCCAGCAGGCGCGCCGCCACCGCGGATACAGCCGCCGTGCGAGCCTCCGTGATATACCGGCCATCCGTCACCGCAAGCAGTTCCGCGGTAGTTCCGTCGAACAGCGTGATCAAAGCCTGGTGCGAAGGAAGGTCGCGTGACGAATTGTCCGGCGCCACGGTGACCAGTTTGGCGCCGAACAGGTTGCCCTCGGGATCGCAGGCCGGCATCAGGCCGAAGAAACAGCCCGCGCGGAACTCGACCACGGAGCGCACCGGCTGGATCACCTTACCGCCGGAAAAGGCCGCCAGCGCGCTCTGCATGGCGTCGATCAGTTCGCCCATCGTCAGGGCACGGTGCACGTCGGCTTCCGAAAGCCAAAGGGGCATCCTAGTAGGATAGGACCCGGCGCCTCTCCAGTCGAGCGGATTACTCCCCGCAGAAGCCGATCCGGGCCGCACCCGCGAATGCGGCCGGCCGCTTCTTCGTATAGTTCCGATGGTTGGAGTGGACCTCGCGGATCGCGTCCAGAAAATACTCCTCCACGGGACGCACCGGTGTCCCGGTTGATACATCGTGGGCAAAAAGCAACTTCGCGTCCTCCACGACCGCCTTGAGATCGGCGCCAGTCAGGCCTTGCGCGGCGCCAGCCAGCCGGGCGGTGTCGGCCGTAGCAAGCGGAGCGGGCAGACCGGCCAGCCTCTCGCGCAGGATCTCCTCTCGCGCCGGTGTGTCCGGCAGGCGCGTCTCCAGCCACAACTCGACCCGGCCCGACCGCAGCATCGCCGCGGGCAGGCTGCCGGGATTCATCGCCGTCATCATCACGCAGACCTGCTGGTTTGCGGCGCTCTCCAGCCCGTCCAGCACCGTGAGCAGGTAGCGGTAGAGGCCCTGTCCGCCTCCGTTTTCGAAGATCACGTCGGTGTCGTCGATGAAAACCACGCTGGGTGCGTTGCGCCGCGCCGCTTCGAAAATCTCCTCCACCTTCTCGAAAAATTCATCGCTGCCGGCGATCATGGTGCCGTCCAACAGGAAGAACTTACTCTTCAAGCGGTGAGCCAGCGCGCGGCCGATCGTGGTCTTTCCCGTTCCGGGCGGTCCGGCCAGCAGGACGCCGCGCTTGGGCCTGAGGTGCAGCTCCGCGGCAAGGGCGTCGTTTTCGAGCGGCAGCGCGATCTTGGCTTCCAGCGCGCGGATCACGTCGTCGACACCCTTGAGGTCGGTCCAGTCCACGGGCGCCACTTGCGAGATCTCCACGTTGCTCGAGAGGTTGTGCTCCCTCAAATACTCCGTGAAGGCCTCGGTCGTGGCACCCTGGTTGCGATCGAGCCAGAGACCCGCGTTCCGGAGCTGGTGCCCGTTCAGCCCTGGCGCGAAGCGGTGGACACGTGCATAGTCCGGCTGAGAAGTCGGCGCGTATGCGCGCACCAGGCACTCATAGTCCTCTGGCTCGAAGTCGCCGATCTCCCAGACGCTTGCGCGCCGCTGAATGGGAAAGGGGGCCTCATCCTCAACGGCGAAGACAAACGTCTTTTTCCGGACTCCGGCCTCTGCCAGGATGGCGGTGAGGGCGGCATCCAGAAGGTGGGAGCGCGGGTACCAATAGCGCTGCACGACATTAGCCACTAAGTGGAGGTCATCCACCAGGACTAACTCGTGCTGCTCCATCGATTCCTCGATCATCCGCAGGAAGGACTCCTCGATGGCATCGGGAGGCCCCTCGCTGACGGATTGCATGAACTGTCCGGCCTCGAGCAATGCTCCGCAGCAGACTGCGTGCAGCCATTGGAGCACCGTCGTCTTACCCCTGCCCGCGGCGCCGCGCAAAACGTAAATTCCCCCCAAGCCGATGGCCTCCCGAAGACCCTCGGCAGCCTGATACTGAGCCGGCGTAAGAATAATATCCCGTCGCATATGAATGTACCGGTCGTGGGCGGACGATCGCATTTTGTCGTCAGCCCAGCCCGCGCAGCGGGCGGTTGATCTGGTTTAAAGAGAAATTGCCGAGTTACCGGCGAAGGCGGGACGCAGAAAGCAGGCTATCCCGCTTAGTCATCGTCATGTCGTTAGTTTCGATTCGCAAGATATACCTCCTTTCCGAGAATTAGGAGAACTTACAGAATGCTATCACGGGCCGGTGGGTCTGGCAAGCAGCTTTTTCATTAACGAATGATTAAGCGCATCGTGAAACTGCTCGCGGCCGTGTAGAAGCTCACATGATTCCGGCACCCTGGTCTCCTAACCGGCAACTCGGGGCGGCGTCCAACGTGCCATGGGGAAAGATCTGTCGCACGCGTTCCGTGTCTTGTGGAAATCGCCGCGCTTTGCCTGGACCGCGATCGTCGTCCTCGCCCTTGGCATCGGTGCCAATTCCGCGATGTTCAGCCTGGTCTATTCGGTACTGCTGAGGCCCCTGCCATACGCGGAGCCGGAGCGCATCGCCGTGATCATGGGGACGAGCCCGCTGCGCGACACACCCTTCTCCATTCCCCCGGCGGATTATCTCGATTACCGCGCTCGCACGCGCAGCTTCGGGCCCATGGCTGCGGCGGAGCTTTGGTCGCCGAGCCTGACCGGCGCGGGCGAAGCCGAGGAGTTGCACGGGATGCGCACCACGGCGCAGCTCTTCGACGTCTTCGGTATCCCAGCCGCACAGGGACGCACCTTCATACCGGAGGACGATCGTCCCCAGGCGCCGCGGGTTGTGGTCCTGGCATCGTCGCTGTGGAAGCGGCGCTTCGGCGGCGCTAATGACGTCATCGGCCGAACCATCACGTTGAACCGGGAGCCGTACACGATCATCGGCGTGCTGCCGGACAGCTTCTATTTCCCGCCGTTCTGGGGCCGCGATACCGAGATTTACACCCCGATCTCCTGGACTCCCGCCAAGGCTCAGGACCGCGAAACCAGCACCCTCCGCACCTTTGCGCGACTCAAGACCGGAGTCGCTTGGGAGCAGGCGCGCTCCGATGTGCGCGACGTCGCCGGCCAACTCGAGCGGGAATACGCCAGCCATGCCAGGGTCAGCGCCATGGCGACACCGGTTCTCGACATGAGCGTGGGCAAAGTGCGGACCTCGCTGCTGATTCTGTTCGGCGCCGTGGGATGCACCCTGCTGATCGCCTGCGCCAACCTGGCGAATCTCTTCCTGGCGCGCGGAACCTGGCGGCTCAAAGAAGCTGCCATCCGGCAGGCGATGGGCGCTTCGCGGCCGGCGCTCGTGCGGCACTTCTTGACCGAGAGCCTCGCGGTTGCCCTAGCCGGCGGGCTGATCGGCCTGTTCGTCGCCTGGGCAGCGCTCGGTGGATTTGTCGCCTGGCTGCCGTCGGCCGGCGGCTTCCATCTGCCCCGCCAGCAGGAAATCGGCATCGGCGCAACAGTGATCGCATTCCACCTGTTGGTCTGCGTGCTCGCCGGCCTGCTCTTCGGCCTGGCGCCGGCCTTGCGCGCTTCGCATGTCGATCTGAATGCCGCTCTGAAAGACGCATGGCGCGGGTCCACGGGCGCCGGTGGACGCGGGTTCCGCCACGTCCTGATCGCCGGCGAGGTGGCCCTGGCACTGATGCTGCTCGCCGGCGCCGGTCTGCTGATGCAAAGCTTCCGCAATCTGCGCGACCTCCCCGCCGGCTTCGAACCTCATCACCTGATCGCCGTCAATCTGGCCGTGTCCGGGTCGGACCACGCACAGCCTGACCGGCGCGCGGCCCTGTATCGCGAGGCTGTCGATCGCTTCCGCGCGCTGCCCGGCGTCGAGGCGGCGAGTGCCGTAAACCATGTGCCGATGGCAGGCGACGTCTTCCGTATGGAGATCGAGTTGGAAGGGCAGCCGAAGCCACGACCGGGCGAAACTCCGTCCGCCATCTACCGCGTCGCCATGCCCGGCTATTTCCGCACCGCGGGATTGAAGCTCGTCCGGGGGCGCGAGTTCACCGACCGCGACACCGAAGCCACCACGCACGTTGCGGTTGTTAATGAGACACTGGCCCGCCGCTCCTGGCCCGGGGAAGATGCGATCGGTAAGCGCTTTCGGATGTTCATAGCCGGCGGCACGACACCTTGGTACGAGGTGGCGGGCGTGATCCGCGACGCCAAACAGCGAAACTGGGAAGCCGCCCCGGAGAGCGAGATGTACCTGCCGTACCTCCAGGACAACGCATATCTGCACATGCCTTACACCTACCTGACCATGACACTCGTGGTTCGCAGCAGCGCTCCGCCGGCCATGATCGCGCCGCTGGTCCGCGAGCAGATCCGCGCCATCGACCGCAACGTTCCGGTCACCGCGATCACCTCGATGGAGCAGGTGGTGGACGACGCAGTCTGGCTCCCGCGGCTCGAAATGAGCGTCCTCTTCGGCATGGCTGCCTTGGCCTTGCTTTTGGCCACCGTCGGTATCTACGCCATTGTGTCGTACGTGGTAAGCGGACGTACGCAGGAGATCGGAATCCGCATGGCGCTGGGAGCCGACCCGCGCGCGGTCGCGGGGCTGGTGCTGCGCCAGTCGATGCTCCCCGTGACCATCGGGGCCGTAGCTGGAATCGCTGGTACGCTCGTACTGGCGCGCTGGATGCGGACGGTGCTCTTCGAGGTGGACGCCGCGGATCCGGTGACCCTGGCGATCGTAACAGCCCTGCTGGTGGGCGTCGCGGTGGCGGCGGCGCTGGGCCCGGCAAGGCGCGCGGCACGGCTGGATCCCGTCGGAGCATTGCGCGGATAGCAAGGAAACGTACAATTGGTACATGCTGTCTCGTTTTCTCCTGCTCGTGTGCACGTGCACGCTCGCAGCGCAGCCCGTCGACGGTCGGTTCTATCGGGCCATGCGGTGGCGGCAGATCGGTCCCTTCCGCGCGGGCCGCGTCACCGAGGTCGCCGCGCTGAAGGATTTCGACGCCAAAGCGCTCCGTGTGCAGGGCGCCGAAAGCGGATTCGGCGGAGGCGGCGGGCGCGGGGCGCGCCAGGCGCCGACCTTCGCGACCATGAATCGCAGCCTGGGCTCGCTCGCCACCGTGATCGACGGACAGGACGCCGCGCCCACCCCCGCCATGCAGACCGCCTACGAGGGCTATTGCCGCGAGCTCGCCTCGGCCGCACAGAGCTGGAATGAGCTGGTGGCCAATCTCAACGCGGAATTGGCGCAACAGAGCCTGGGCCCGGTCGCGGCGGCGCCGCTGGCCGTGCCCGCGTGCAAGTAAGATGACTGCGCTGCTGGCCGCGTTGGCGATCAAGGCCGTGCTGGCGCCGAAGCCGGCCATCACCGGCGGGTGCAATCCGGCGCGCGTGCATTTCACGGGCTCCATCTCGAGCGCCGCTCCCGGACCGGTCCGCTACACCTGGGTGCGCAGCGACAAGCCGTCGACCAACACGTTTGTCCTTGATTTCGACAAGCCCGGATCGCGCCCGGTGACCTATGACTGGCTGTTCAAAGGTCCGGGCGAAGGTTGGGTGGTGCTTCAGGTAATCTCGCCGGAAAACGTGCACTCGGAAAAAGTACGCTTCGAAGTAAGTTGCCGGTAACGCGGGCCTCCCGGCCCGCATTACTTGATTTCGAACTCGTCCAGAATCTTGCCGTCGAGCGCCGTCGACTTCACCTTGGCTGCCTTGCCCTCTACATTTACCGTCACGAAGTTCTCGGTAGAGACCACCTTGACGGCGTACGCCGGATCCGGTTTGTCGACGTCGTAGAGCGGCGCGCCGCCCCCGCCGGTGATCACGTAATGAATGCCGTTCTTCAGATAGTGCTGGTAGTTGTGATCGTGGCCGAAGAAGGTCGCATTCACGTGATACTTCTCGAACAACGGCACCAGCGCGACCATGTGCGGATTGAATTCCTGGCGCCTGGCGACGGCACTGATCGGGGGATGATGGCCCACCACGAAGCGAAAGTCGGTTTTCTGGTTAGCCGCGAGATCCTCCTCCAGCCAGCGGGTCTGCTCGGTCCAGAAGGCATCGCGTGCCGCGGGACTGCTGGCGGCGTTCCCGTAGTCGGTGTTCAGCACGCTGAAGTGCGCGTTGCCCCAGTTGAACGAATAGAAGGGAGTCTCCACGTGGAAGAACTCGTAATAGTCCCGGCTGTTGCGCTCGTGGTTGCCGAGCGAAGGAAAAAACGCCGTCTGTCGCAGCAGCTCGCGCTCGATATCGAAGAAGACCGGCCACATGGAGGAATCGTTGCCGTCGGCGACCAGGTCGCCGGTGTGGATGACGAAATCCGGGATGCCGTGCGCGACCATGGCCTCGATCACGTGACGGTGGACGTCGTGCCGGGTCCGCGTGTCGCCGAAGACAACGAAGCGGAAAGGCTGTGCCGCGTTTGCCACGGGTGCGGTCTTGAATGACCCCTTCAAGTCGCCGACGTCATATTGATACCGCGTATTCGGCTGCAGCCCGGTGAGGTTGGTCTTCTCGACGTGCAGCGACGGCGATTGCCTGGCGCCGTCCGGCAGATGCAGCGTCAACTCGTCCGTCTGCACCACCCAGACGATCGTCGCGGTCCGGGGAGTGACGTTCACCGCGACCGGCCCGCCAACCACTTTAGAGGCGGCACCGAGCAGGGCCGCGGCAGCGGCCGTCAGGCAAAGTATGCGGGAGAACATAGCTGACAGTGTAACCCAGCGTTATGAATAGACCTTGTCCTTCGCGTAACAGACCGGATTCAACTGGCATTCGACGCATCTTGGATTGCGCGCGATGCACAGCGCGCGCCCGTGAAGAATGATCTGGTGCGAAAAGAGGATCCACTTTTCCTTAGGGATGACCTTTTTCAGGTCTTCTTCGATTTTCACCGGATCCGTTTTTCTGGTGAGGTCGAGACGGTTCGCGATGCGCTGAACGTGGGTGTCGACCACCACGCCGCTGGCGATCCCGTACGCGGTTCCGAGCACCACGTTGGCGGTCTTGCGCGCGGCGCCGGGGACGGTCAGCATCTCTTCCATGGTGCGCGGCACCCGCCCGCCGAATTCGGTCACGATCTTCTTCGCGGCGCCGACAATGGACTTCGCCTTGTTGTTGAAGAAGCCGGTGCTGCGGATGTCGTTGGCCAGCACTTCGGCACGGACCGCGGCGAAATCCTCGGGCGTGGGGTACTTCGCGAACAGGCCGGGCGTCACTTCGTTCACGCGCTTGTCGGTGCACTGCGCGGAGAGGATGGTGGCCACCAGAAGCTGCCACGGATTGTCGTGGCGCAGGGCGCAGGTGGCGGCGGGGTACATTTCGTCGAGGATGCGCAGGATTTCGGCGACGCGTTCCTTGCGCTCGGCTGCGTTTTTGGGCCGCTTCACGTAAGCTCGTACTTGGACATGCGCGAGCGGCTTCTTCTGCTCGGCGCCGCGTTGGTCGCGTTTGGGGCTTCGCTGGGGTCGGGCTTTCACTTTGACGATTATGCCATTTTCTCCGACCCGGTCCTGCAATCGCTGATGGGCTGGCTCGAGGTGTGGGCGCCGCGTCAGACACGCCCGCTGGCGTATTTCACGTTCTGGCTGAACCGGCAGATCGGGGGCGGAGATGCGCTCGGCTATCACCTCTTCAACCTGGCACTGCACGCGGGTGCGGTCATGCTGGCGTGGCGCTGTTTGCGGCGGCTGATAGACCAGCGCGCGGCTTTCACGGCGGCGCTGATCTTCGCCGCGCATCCGATGCAATCCGAAGCCGTGAATTACGTCTGGGCGCGGCCGATTCTGCTGGCGGCGCTCTTGTGCTTCGCCTCGCTCGCGGCGTGGCTCGATGGGCGGCGCTGGATCGCCGTGCTCTGGTTCGCTGCGGCGCTGCTGGCGAAGGAAGAGTGCGCGGCCTTTCCCTTGGTCGTCGCGTGGCTCGAATGGCGCGGAGGCAAGCGGATCGAATGGGCGCCGGTGGCGGCGATGCTGGCGCTTGCGATGGCGGCAGGTGCGCGCGTAATTTGGGCGACCGCCGTGACACCGGGCGCACCCGCGGGAGTGCAGGCGGGCATCTCGCCGGCGCGCTATCTGCTGGCGCAGGGACCGGCGATCCTGCGATATCTCCGCCTGGTGCTCGTGCCCTATGGCTTCACGGTCGATCCGGACGTGCAAGCCGGCATATGGGTCGCGCTGGCAGCCTGGGTTGTGCTGCTGGCGGCGGTCGGGCTGCTCGCCTGGCGTGCCGGCGGCAGGGGCTGGACCACCTGGCTGATTGCAGGTCTCCTGTTATTGTCCCCCAGTTCTTCCATCTTCCCGGCCGCGGACCTGGCTGCCGACCGCCGCATGTATCTCCCCATGTTCGCCTTCGCGGCCGCTGCGGGACTGTTGTTGGAGCGGGTGCCGGCACGGGCTGCAATCGTGGCGATCCTTGTCGTGTTGAGCGTCCAGCGATGTTTTGTGTGGATGAGCGAGGAATCGCTGTGGGCCGAGGCGGTCGAGCGCGCTCCGCTCAAGGTCCGGCCGAAGGTTCAACTGGCGCGCGCGCTGCCCGCCGCCAAGGCGTTGGAGCTGCTCGGCAAAGCACGGGAAGCACATCCCTACGAGCCCGCGATTCCCGCGGAGGCCGGGCGGATCCTGCTGTCGGAAGGTCAGGCGGGCGCGGCGCTGGAGGAATTCGGACGGGCGCTGGCGCTCAGCCCCACGGACCCGCGCTACGTGAACGATCGCGGCGCGGCGCTAATGGCGCTGGGGCAGTATGAAGCGGCGCGCCAGGATTTCAAACGGGCGCTCCAGCTTGAGCCGGGCCTCAAGGAGGCCGGAGAGAACCTGGCTAAGCTCCCGCCGGAGCCGTGATCTGCACGTCGGTGGTCACGTTCTGCCAGTCCGGCAGCTCGTAGATCTTCAGCTTGGTGTTGAGCGGCACGGTCATCTCTTTGGACTCGAACGGCCCGAGGTTGGTGGTAAAAGAGAAAGTGCCTTGTGCGTCCTCCTCCGATTTCCTGGTGCGGCCCCAGATGGTGACGTTGCCGGCCAGGCCGCTGATGTCAGCCTCGGAGTGATTGATCAGCACGAAGCGCACCTGGGTGGCCTTCTTGGCGTCCTGCACGAAACGCACGCCGGAGACCTCGATGTACTTCTGCAATGGGTTCTGCTTGGCGCCCGGTTTGGCCGCGGGACTCTCCACAGCCGCCGTGGGCGCGGGTCCGCTGCCGGCCTGCTGCGGCTTGCTGCTTCCGAACAGCCAAACGACGCCTCCGACCACGGCGCCGACGCCGACCGCGAAGATGACAGTCAACAGCCAGACCGGCAGGTGGAGGCGCCGGCCTTCGGGGGCGCCGAAGACCTGTGTCTGCTCCGGCGGCGGGGGTGTGTACTGCTCCTGAGTGGGAGGAGGCGGCGATGGGGGTGCATACTGTTGTTGCTGCGGCGGAGCTGCAGACCATTGCTGCTGCTGCGGGGGAGGGGCCCACTGTTGGTCTTGAGGCGGAGCATATTGCTGTTGCGGAGGCGGTGGAGCCCACTGCTGTTCCTGCGGGGGAGCATACTGTTGTTGCGGAGGGGGCGGCGGACCCCACTGCTGGTCCTGCCGCGGAGCATACTGCTGCTGCGGCGGCGGCGGAGGTGGAGGAGCCCATTGTTGCTCCTGCGGCGGAGCGTACTGTTGTTGCGGAGGGGGTGGCGCACCCCATTGTGGCTGCTGCGGCGGCGCGTATTGTTGCGGCGGTTGTGACTGCTGTGGCGGCTGCTGTGGCTGCGGCGGCGGAGGGTACTGCTGTTGCGGCGGCGCGTATTGCTGCTGCGGCGGGTAGTATTGCGGCGGGCCTTGCGGCGGATAGGGCTGTTGCGGCTGCGGTGGCGGTGGCTGCGGTGGCGCGGCTTTGGCTTTCTTCGCGCAATCCGGGCACTCGGTATACGACGGAGGAACTTCACGCCCGCACTGCGGGCAAACCCACGTGAACATTTACGCCTCTTCCATTTAGTCTACTCTGGGGCCACGCCTATGAACGAATACAGCCGTCCGGCCGCCTCGCGGTCGCGGCGGTAGGAGTGAAACCGGTCGGGCCGGCACATGGTGCAAAGATGGGACGCGTAGATCCGCCCGGGCGTTACACCGGATTCCTCGAGTTGGCGCCGGTTCTCCTCTTCAAGGTCGAGATGGCCCCTGCCCTGCCCTCCGAATTGCGCCATCACCTCGGGCCCCACTTCGTAGCAGCAGGCGCCGATGCCCGGCCCGATGGCGGCGTGCAGGTCCGCGGCGCGCGCGCCGAATCTCTGCTGCATGGCGTCGACAGCGGCCTGCGCGATCCGCGCCGCCGTGCCGCGCCATCCGGCATGCACCGCCGCGACCGCCCGCAGGCGCTCGTCGGCGAGCAGGATCGGGATGCAGTCGGCCGTCTTGACGGCAATCACGTTGCCCGGGGCGCTTTCGAGGAGCGCATCCGCCTGCCCGAGAACCCCCGAGCGGCCCTCGGCGGCCACGCATGCGGCGGAGTGCATCTGCTTGACCGTCGCCAGTTTGGCGAACCGCGATCGGATGTCGCTTTGGCGCGTGCCGAAGCCGTGGATCAGCCACGAGAACGCGTCGAGTTCGCTGACGCGGTAGATATTTTCAGAATCGAGGTAGAACAAGTTACGCCGGATTGTTGACCTGAGCGATGCGCACCTGCTGCTTGAAACTCTCCAGCATGCCCTCGTCGAGGCGGATTTCGGTAGGCCTCTTGGCAAGCGTAGTCATCTGGTCGATCTTGTCCTGAAGCTTGAGCAGCGCGTAGAACAGGTTCTCCGGGCGTGGCGGACAGCCGGTAACGTAAACATCCACCGGCACGATCTTGTCCACGCCCTGAAGAACTCCGTAAGTATTGAACGGGCCGCCGACGCTGGAGCACGCGCCCATCGAGATGCACCACTTCGGGTCGGGCATCTGGTCCCAGATGCGCTTGAGCACCGGCGCCATTTTCAACGTGACGGTGCCGGCGACGATCATGAGGTCCGACTGCCGCGGGCTGGGCCGGAAGACTTCGGCGCCGAATCGCGCGATATCGAACCGCGACGTGCTGGACGCGATCATCTCGATGGCGCAGCAGGCAAGGCCGAACGTAAGCGGCCACAGCGAAGACTTGCGCGCCCAGTTGAAAACGTAATCCACGTTGGTGGTGATAAAGTTCTGCTCGAACTGGTTCTGTATAAAGGAAGCCATCCAGCTCTCCTCGGGGCTAAACCGGATTTTATCACCACCGTCCGCGGGCCTGGAGGCCCGCGTTACTTGGGTTGCGCCGCAACCCGTAGGTACGGCTTGATGGTCTTGTATCCCGGGAACTTCTGAGCGGCTTCCTCGTTCGATACCGCGGCCGTAAGGATCACGTCTTCGCCCTGTTTCCAGTTCACCGGAGTCGCCACCTTGTGTCTTGCGGTGAGTTGCATGGAATCGAGCACGCGCAAAACCTCGTCGAAGTTGCGCCCAGTGGTCATCGGATAGACCAGGATGAGCTTGATCTTCTTGTCCGGTCCGATCATGAATACGTTGCGCACGGTGGCGTTATCTGCCGGTGTGCGGCCTTCGGAGGTGGCGCCCGCTTCCGCGGGGAGCATGTTGTAGAGCTTGGCCACTTTCAACTCGGGATCGCCGATCATCGGGTAGTTCACTCTCGCGCCCTGTGTCTCTTCGATATCGGCGGCCCACTTGCCGTGGCTGGTGACCGGGTCCACACTCAGACCGAGGATCTTGCAGCCTCGTTTTTCGAATTCGGGCTGGAGCTTGGCCATGTAGCCGAGCTCGGTCGTGCAGACGGGCGTGAAATCCTTCGGGTGGGAAAACAGAATCGCCCAGCCATTACCGATCCACTCGTGGAAATTGATCGGGCCCTCGGTGGTCTCCGCGGTGAAATTGGGGGCCTCGTCATTGATGCGTAATTGCGACATTTCCTCTCCTTGATGTTCTGTTGTTGTGCCGATTGTACGCCGGGCGGAATTTGGGCGTCAAATTTATTCGATGCGGAGGGCTTCCACGGGATTCACGCGGGTGGCGCGGCGAGCCGGGATGAGGCACGCAGCGGCGGAGACGACAATCAGGACGACGGCGGAGACCGCGAAAGCGGCGGGATCGCGCGGGCTGACCTGGAACAGCAGGCTCTCCAGGTAGCGGCCGATAGCCAGCGCGGCCGCGCCTCCGGCGATCAGGCCGCCGAAAACTGGAATCATCCCCTGGCGGAAGATCATGCCCAGAACGTCGGCGCGCTCTGCGCCCAACGCCATCCGGATGCCCATTTCCGCGGTCCGCCGATTCACGGCGTAGCTGAGCACACCGTAGGCGCCGATGGCGGCCAGCGCCAGCGCAGCGGCGGCGAAGAGGATCACCAGCATCATCTGGAAACGGCGCTGCGCCACGGAGCGCGACATCACTTCCTCCATGGTGCGCACCTGCGGAATGGTGACTTCGGAGTCGATCTGCCAGATCGCCTGGCGCAGCGCCCCGATAATGGTGCGCGGGTCCATGGCCGTGCGGATCAGGAGCGAGGCGCCCAGGCGCGTGCGGTCCCAGTAGGGATCGTAAAGCATGTTGACGGGTTCGTGATCCAGGCTGGTGCCGCGCACGTCGGGAGTCACGCCGATCACTTCCGAGAGCTTGTCGCTGTGCTTCAGGCGGCGGCCGATCGGATTGAGGTCGCCCCACAGACGCTTGGCGAGACTGCTGGAGATGATCACTGGCCTGCGGCTGCGGTCCTGCTCGCTGAAGTCGCGGCCGTCGCGGAGCGGAATGTTGAGGGTCTTGAAATACCCGGGGCTGATGAAGCGGACGTTGGTGGAGGGGAGTTCGCCGAAGGCGCGGGTGTCGTTTTCGGTGCCGACGATATCGATCCAGGTTTCGCCGGTCAGGGGCAGGGCCGAAACCACGGATGCGGTCTGCACACCGGGAACGCCTGATGCCTTCTCGAGCAGCAGGCGGTAGAACGCCGCGCGGGCGGGCACATCGGGATACTTCGTCGAAAGCAGCGAGACGTTGACCGCCAGCACGCGCTCGACGTTGAAGCCGCGGTCGATGGTCATCAGGTGCGCGAAACTGGCGATCAGAAGGCCGGCGGTCACCAGCAGCGCCGCGCTCAGACCCACTTCCAGGCTGACCAGCGTGTTGCGAACGCGCAGTCCGCGGCGGCTGTCGGTAGCGCCCCGGCTGCCGGACTTCAAGGTCTCAAAAGGAGCCTGTCGGGCCAGCCGGAGCGCGGGAAGCACGCCGAAAGCAAGCCCGGTCAGCAGCGAGACGGCAACCGCGAACGCGAGAACACGGCCATCGAGAGTAGCCTCGCCGATGCGCGGAAGATCCGCGGGCGCGGCGGCAATCAGGGCCTTCACTCCGACCGCCGCCAGCCCGATCCCGAGCGCGCCTCCGGCGGCCGCGAGCAAGGAGCTTTCCACCAGCGACTGCCGGACCAGGCGCATCCGGCTGGCGCCGAGTGCGGTGCGGATCGCTGCGTCGCGCGCGCGCCCCACCACCCGGGCCAGCGAGAGGTTGGCCAGATTGACACAGAGGACCAGCAGCACGGCGCCCACGGCGCACATGATCAGGATCAGCCCGCGCCGCGAATCGCCCACCAGGCGATCCTTGAGAGGCATCAGGCTGGCGCGCACTTCTTCGGGCCACTTGCGCGTGAGATCGGCCTGCACCACGTTCATTTCAGCCTGGGCGCGCGACAGGGAAACGCTGGGACGGAGTCGCGCTACCGGCCAGTAGTTCAGGTCGCCGAAATCCACCACTAGGTCGTCGGTCTTGTATCCCAAGGGCTTGAACAACTCGGCGTCGCGCGGGGCTCCGCCGAAGAGAACTTCGGTCGCGGACGGGAACTGGAAACCGGCGGGCAGGACGCCCGCGACCGCGCACGGCTTGCCATCGACCAGAATTTTGCTGCCGGCGAGGTTCGGGTCGGCATGGAAGCGCCTGCGCCACAGCGAATCGGCGATGAGGACCACGTCGTGCCCGGCGGTGTCTTCGTCGTCGGTGAACAGTCGGCCTTGCTGGGGCGTCGCGCCCAGCACGCGGAACATGCCCGCCGTGACCATCCCGCCACGGACCTGTTCCGGAGGACCGCCGCCGGTCAGGTTGAATGTACTCGACCGCCACATGCCCAGGTCCTCGAAGCTGCTGACCTGCTTCTTGTATTGATAAAAAAGCGCGATATTGACGGGCAGTGCGGGATAGGACTTGAGCAGCCGGGGGGCGACGAGAGTGACGGCAACCAGGCGCTCGGGAGCCGGATACGCCGGGGGGCGCAGCAGAACGCCGTTGACGAGCGAAAAGATGGCGGTATTGGCGCCGATTCCCACGGCGAGCGAAAGGACCACCATCACGGCGAAGGCACGGTCCCGCAGGAGGCTCCGGATTGCGTAGCGCATCATTAGCTAATACGCATTCGAGGGGAATCAGTTCGCAGGAATCTGATATAGCAGAATCGATTTCCCGATCTTCGCCACCGGCCGGTAGCCCTCCAGCCAGGCAAAGGCCAGGTCGCTCCTGCCGCGCTGCTGCGCCACCATCCAGCCGTAATTCTCGCGCATCGTGTAGCTCAGCGCGACCCAGCCGGTAACAGGTTGGTAGGGCTCGAGGCCGTCCCAGTTCGGAAGCCCAAGGCGCGTGTCGTCGCCGGTATACAGGCAGGCCATGTGGAGATACGGGACGTTGCGGCGGCGCAGCTCGGCGGCGAGGCGGCCCATGTCCTGGCCCCAATCGAGATCGGAATCGACCAGGACGCGCTCCGGATGTGCGGCGGCGAATTCGTTGAAATAGGCGAGGTAGTCGGGGTGGGCGAGCGCGCCAGAGACGGCGACCCACGCGAACAGCAGGACGACGGCCCAGCGGGCGCGACGCCACAGCCAGACGGCCCCGATGCCGGCGGTGATGGCGAGCATCGGGTATAGCGGCAGGAGGTACCGCACGCCGATGTTGAGCGTGGTAGGCAGATTCACCAGCAGCATGACGAGAGCCAGTGCGGGCGGGATGCGCTGCGCCGGCGAGCACGCCCGCGCCGTCAGCGCGAGCAGCAGCAGGGCGATCGGGGTCTTTACGGCGAGCGCTACGGGGAAGAAGTACCACCAGCCGTGAAAGCTGTGCCGGCCGAGAAGGTACGCGGTGTGGCCGGCCTCGATGTGGGTGTGGACCTGCCAAAGCCCGTCGAGGATCGCAGGCGCCGGGAGGGGGATGGCCGCGAGCACTGGCAGCGGGATGGGCTCGGTTACGCGCCCAAAAGAGAAGCGATACGCGCCCCAGGCCAACAGAAAGGCCACGGGGAGCCAGAGCCACGAGCGGCCTCGCATTGGCTTGCGAGAGATCAGGACAATCGCAATTACGCATACCGGAACCAGGAGCAGGCTCGAGAATTTGGAGAGCACCGCGAGCGCCAGGCCTGCTCCGAAGACGACGCTGTGACGCCGCGTAGGCTCCTCCCACCAGCGCCAGAACGTGTAGAGCGCGGTGCAGACGCCGGCGCCGACCGCCATGTCCATGGTGGCCAGCCCCGCGTGGGCAAGCACCGGGGGCGTGTTGGTGAAGAGGAAAACGGGTGCGAGTCCGCCCCATTCGCCGAGAAGTCGGCGGCCCCAAAACCAGACCACGGTGCAGGCCAGGATGAAGAACGGCAGGATCCCAATGCGGGCAAGCGTGAGAGCCTTCGCCGGGCGGGGGACGCTGTTGAGAACGGCGTTGCCCTCGCGCCAGCGGTCGGGTTGGTTCTGCGAACGCGCGCCATAGAGATAAGGGCCGGCGGCGATAGCCAGCCGTGCCAGCGGCGGATGGAACGCGCCGTACGTGTAACGGCCCAGGTCCAGATACTGCATGCCGCAGCCGATGTTGGGAGTCTCGTCGGAAGTCTGCGAAACGCCGCGATAGGTAGCGGCGATGCGCGCCACGCCGATCGCGGTGAGCAGCAGAAAGATCAGTGTCGGTCTGGACGGCAGCAAGCGATGATCCAAGGGAACGCCTCGATGAGCCGCACCTGGGGGAATGACGCCTCCAGGAACGGGCCGAACGTGCGCAGATTCCAGTGTTGCACGTGCTCCGGGTGATCGCCCAGGCGCGCCAGGTGCTTTCCGCGAAGCACGTTGCCGATGCGAAAGTACGGCTCGTACGGCACCGAGAAGACGACGGCGCGGCGCGCCACCCGTTGCAGCTCTTCGGCGGCGGCGCGCGGGTGGTCGAGGTGTTCGAGGACTTCGAGGCAGGTGACCACGTCGAAGCTCCGGGAGCCGAATGGCAGAGCCTGCACCGAGGCCAGCACCTGGGCGGCGGATTCGGGATTGCGATCCAGCAGCACCGTGCGCGCGTTCTTCGGTAGCGCGACGCGCCGCAGCATCTCGCCTTCGCCGCAGCCGGTATCCAGCACCGACTCCGGGGCGAGCTCGGCAATGATAGCGGCGATGCGCGAAAAGAACCGGCCGATGACGAAGCGCACCACCGGATTGGCGTCGTCGTACTTCTGCTGGCGGAACACCTAGCGCGGGCGCTCCCGCCGGGCAGCGCGCAGCCGGAACACGTGGCGGATGTAATGCAGGGGATGGAGCGCGTGAACCTTGCTCTGGCCGCGCACGCGTTTGCGCATTTCATAGCCGCACTCGTGTACCTCGCCGACGGTGCCGCGCACCAGGATCTCCATCAGGCTCTTGTAGCCGAGCGGGCGGAGCTCGACCTCTTGAATCGCCGAGCGGCGCACCAGGTAGCAGCCGGAGAGCGGGTCGGATACTCGGGAATAGACTTCGGGCAGCAGCAGGCGGCCGATCTGCGCCGCGCCCCAGGAGGTGATCCGCCGCGTCAGGCCCCAGTCGCCGAGCCCGCCGCCATCCCCGTGGCGCGTGGCCACCACAAGATCGGCGCCTTCCGTTCGTTCGAGCAGGCGGCCGAGCACGTCGGGTGGATGCTGAAAATCGGCATTGATGGTGCCGAGCAGGGGCCCACGCGCCACCTGCCACCCGCGAATCACGGCGACCGCCAGCCCGCCTTCGTTGCGTCGCCGCACGACGCGCAATTCGGGAAAGGTCTCGGCGATCCCGGCGGCGATTTCCCACGTGCGGTCGGCGCTATCGTCATCGACCACGATGACTTCATACCGCCCGGGAAACACCGCATCCAGCGTCCGTCGAACCGCGGCCAGGAAGTCCGCGATATTTTCGCGCTCGTTGAGTGTCGGCACCACGAGAGACAAAAGAAGGGCCTCGGGCGGCGTCTCCAGCGAGGGCACGGCAAGCGGCCCTGTCGGCGCATCGATCACGCGCGGCGCGTCGCGGCTCTGGGGCAGTACTGCCAAACCTTACTGTAACCCAGGCGCACCACAAATAACTGGTGCGATTGAAACGATTTCGTGTATACTGTCACGACCGGAAGTCGGAGGGCACCACCATGAGGGGAATCTGGGTAATCACCGTATGCGTCTGTCTCGCGGGCCGGGCCGGCGCGCAGACGTCCACGGATGAACTGATCCAGGCGATACGCAACAACGATCTCGCGGGATTGAAAGCCGCGTTCGCCAAAGGCGCGAACGTCAATGCCCGCGACAGTCGCGACACGACGCTGCTCATGTACGCGGCGTCGTCAGGCAGCGCCGAAGCAGTCAAGCTGCTGCTCGACAGCGGGGCCGATGTCAACGCGAAAAACCAGTTCGCGAATACCGCCCTGACACTCGCCGCCGACCAGCCGGAGAAGGCGCGGCTGCTGATTGAAAAGGGCGCCGATGTCAACGCCGCGACCAAGCTGGGCCGCACGCCGCTGATGATCGCGGCCCACTGCGCCGGATGCTCGGGAACCGTCAAGCTGCTGCTCGAAAAGGGCGCGGACCCGAAAGCCATCGACAGCCGCAAGCGGACCGCGATTCAGGAAGCCGCCACCGTGGACGACTTGGACAGCGTCAAGCTTCTGTTGGCAAAGGGTGTGGACCCGGACGTCCCCGACGTCGATGGTTTCACTTCTTTGATGTGGGCCGCGTCCAACTGCAACCTGGAAGAGACGAAACTCCTGCTGGCGCGCAAGGCCAACGTGAATGCAGCCAACCTGGGCCAGGGCGAGGTGAAGTTCGGCAAGATCCAACTCGTTCACCTCACGCCCCTGATGCTGGGCTCGACGTTCTGTGGGACGGACATGGTCAAGACCCTGCTCGATGCCGGCGCCAGGGTGAACGAGGCCGATGGCCGGGGGATGACGCCGCTGATGTTCGCGGTGAGCTCCGAGGCGCAGAAGGCTCCGGTGGTGAAGATGCTTCTCGCGGCCGGCGCGGACGTGAACGCCAGGAGCAAAGCCGGCGAGACCGCGCTCGATTGGGCCGGCAAATTTGGGAGCCCGGAGGTCCTCAGCACGCTGGCCGCAGCCGGGGCCAAGGAGGGCTTGCCCTACAGCCCGCCGCAGCGCAAATCCGCCGGGCAGCAGACGGCGAGCCAGGCCGTGGAGAAGGCCACCGCGCTGCTCCAGAGAACATCCACGGAGTTCTTCACCCAATCCGGTTGCGTGAGCTGCCATCACCAGGCCTCGGCCATGATGGCCACGAGCGCCGCGCGGCGGGTCGGAGTGAAGGTCGACGCCGCGGCCGCCGCCGGCCACGTGAAGATGATCGAGGGCGAGACCAGGGCTTTGCAGCAGTTCCTGGTGGAGCGCTACGATGTGGGCGGCGCCTCGGATCCGTGGGCCGCGATGCTGCTGGCCGCTGGATCTCAAGACTACCCGCCCAGCCGGCTCACCGACATGATCCTCTCTTACGTGGTGAGTTTCCAGGGCCGCGACGGGTCCTGGTGGTTCGGAGGCGTTTCGCGCGCGCCTTCGGAAGAGGGGCACTTTGCGCGTACCGCGCTGGCCATTCGAATCATGCAACTCTACCGTACGCCCGGCACGAAAGCGGACCTGGACCGCCGCATCGCCCGCGCCCGCGATTACCTGCTGAACAACCAGGCGGAGACCAACGACGAGGCCGCATTGCAGATCCTCGGCCTCCACTGGGCGGGCGCCGGCGACGCCAAGGTGAGTGCCCTGGCAAATAAGCTGGTCGCGGCGCAGCATGCGGACGGCGGCTGGTCGCCAAACAAGAATCTGGCGAGCGACGCCTACGCGACCGGCGAGACCCTTTTGGCGTTGACCGAAGCCGGAGCGCTCAAGGCATCCGACGCGGTCTATCAGAAGGGCGCGAAGTTCCTGCTCGAAACACAGTGGGCGGACGGCTCGTGGTACGTGCGCAGCCGCGCGCCGAAGTTCCAACCCTACTTCCAGAGCGGCTTCCCATTTGACCACGATCAATGGATTTCCTCGTCGGCGACATCCTACGCGGTACGAGGTTTGGCTCCGGCCGTCGAATACGAGAGGAGAGCGTCCAGGTGACCAAAGTAATTGCATTTTTGATCGGTGCCGGAGCGGGCCTTTACGCGCAGACGGCGCCCATGACAGTAGCGCGGCTGTACGATTCGCAGTTGAAAAACACGGAAGGCGAGGTGGTCTCCCTTGCCGAGGCGATGCCGGAGTCGAAATACGGGTTCCGGCCGGCCAACGGCGAGTTCGCCAAAGTGCGGACCTTTGCCGAACAGATCAAACATATCGCCGCGGTGAACTACCTGGTGTCGGCTTCGGTGCTGGGGGAGAAACCGCCGGTGAATCTCGGCACCGGCGAGAACGGGCCTGACGAGGTCAAGAGCAAGGACGCGGTCGTGAAGTTTCTGAAGGACTCCTTTGCGTACGCGCACAAGGCGATGCAGAGCCTCACAGACAAAAACCAGCTCGACATGATCAAGGGACCGTTTGGGAATGAAAAATCGGCCCGCGCCGGCCTGGCGAATGTCGCGGTGTGGCACCCGTTCGACCACTACGGGCAGATGGTGGTGTACGCGCGCATGAACGGGGTGGTGCCCCCGGCCAGCCGCTAGGATTCCGCAATCCGGCCCACGCTTTGCAGCTCGAGGAAAGGGTCACCGTCTTCGCCGACGTCGAACGCCGGCGCGAAACGCTTGTTCCACAGAATCTCGTCGTGGCGGTACGAATGCCGCGAGAGGACTGTCTGGCTGAACGTATCGTCGTATGCTTTGATCAGGATCAGCACTTCCAACTGAAGCCGCGTCAGATCTTCCGCCGTCAGGCCGCGCAACGGGCTCTCTTCGTCGATCGGATGCACAATGGTCCAGGTAAGCGGGAGAAAGAGTACCTTTTCGCGCTCGAGTTTCAGCAGGTTGTATTTGCGGATCGGGTTCCCGTTGCCAGGCTCGACGGTCATCAGCATCACGCGCGCTTGCAACTCCATGAGGTCGTTGCGTCGGCGGTTGACCACGCGGAACTGAAGGCTGAAGCCGTCCTGGTAGGGCGCGACGAGCATGTTCTCGCTGTAGCCTAGCTTGGCGGACGGCCGCGAGACACGTCCGAAGAGTAGGCCGGTAGCAACGGCGAATCCCAGGACGCCGAACATGGCCTCGAATGCAGCAATGATGTTGGCCGCAAGTCCCTTGGGCGCAATCACGCCGTATCCGACCGTGCTCAGGGTCTGGGCGCTGAAGAAGAATACGTTAAAGAATCTGCCCACGGCAGTCGCCGACTCGGCCGCGGAGAGCTGTCCCGGAGCGAAAACAAAATACATGGTGGCGAAGACGGTATTGATCAGCACATAGCCCATGAAAAGTGTCGCCAGAAAGGCGGGCCAGCTCATGTTGATGAGATGCAGGTAGGGATGAATGTCGTGCCAGTTGCCGCCGCGGCGGTGTACGTTGAAGCTGCCGTCTTTGTTGATGATGCGGCGCAGAGGCCGCGTGAATTTCTGGGTGAGGCCTGGGTCGAATGC
>Ga0335080_10000644_pt1 | contig 32701 bp, 25 predicted proteins | sample Lox_Sample_34_FD_206720 | JGI IMG/M metagenome (GOLD analysis project Ga0335080, IMG submission 206720) | Soil microbial communities from Loxahatchee National Wildlife Refuge, Florida, United States - Lox_Sample_3.4 | ecosystem: Environmental > Terrestrial > Soil > Wetlands | place: USA... | reverse complement strand
ACGGAGAGAGAATGAGGCGGTTACCTCGGTTCGGCGCGGAATTAAAGATTTTCGGGGCTTGTTCCGGTCGAACGTTCGGAGGACTCCTGTGACGATTCCCATCAAAGGTACGGCAGCCGTGGCGGTGGCAGCAGTGATCGTGGCAGTCGCCGCTGTATGGATGCCCGCGTATCGGTGGTTCATTCTGATCAGCGTTGGCATCGGCGCTGCGGTCGCCGGCGGGCTGTACCTCTGGCACAGATATTTCCCGGTAAAAGAGGATGATGTGGAGAACAAGCGGCCGCTGGGGTTGAGCTGAGCGCGGTCGCGCTTCTGCCCTTGGTCCGCGGCCCGTGATGATGTTCCTCTGCGGCGTGATTCAAGTGGTTGGTGCGCAACAAACCGAGAAAGTCCATAAGTGAAACGGGGATTTGGCGCCAATTACGGCGCTCGACTACCATCGAGCCACCCATGGGTCTCGATATCTGGATCTCACTCTTCGACGTTTCCCAGTACGGACAGCGAGTAGAACCCGCTCTCAGGAAGTACTTTGAGACTAGCGATTGCACTGACATCCTTCTGTTGCTGAACGAGGTTAAGAGTGGCTCCAGAAGCGATTCCGAGATGATTCAATCTTCCATCGATATCTTGAATGGAGTTGAGTTCTACGGCCCGTCCGTAAGCCACATACCAACTTCTCCTCAGTCCAAAACCAGTCGCGAGGATTTGGACACCTATGTGCGTTGGACGGTAGTTTCGCAAGTGCTGGAAGGTCTTTGTGTACCGCACAAAGACGGAGGGCCTTGGGAGCAGAACATGGGACGTAGCGCCCTTATTCCCTACCTGTATGAACACTCTTCTTGGATTGAAGATGCATTCACGGGGGGAATCTTGGACAAGGGTGTCAGGCTCGATTTTTCGATCGGAGAACATTCCGAGATTCTGGCACCTGAAACAGTGAAACTGCTCTTGTCTGAACTGCACTCAGTTCCTCGTCCTGATCCAAGCAGAATGCCGCAGATATCAGCGCAGTTGTCGCGTCTTCTAGATATTTTGGAAATTGCAACGCGCGATTCTACACAAGTCGCATTGCTGTACATCCGCTGAACCTGGACTGCTCAGGATTGGACCGAGATTCGGGTCGATGAGTACAGTGGCGATATTCCAAAAGCAGACGCCGATCGAGGGCCGCATACGGGTTGGTTGCCACCTAGAGGCGGGCCCAATTAGTCGCTAAAAGCGGGTGGCTGTTTTGCCGAGTCAGCCGCGAACTGCCTCGGACGCTTACCTCTTGGCAGGCACATTCTGCGCCACCGCCCAGGCAGCGGCGGCGAAGATCCATGAGATGAAGAAGGCGGTTTGGTTCAGGCGGGAGGGATCACTTACGAGCGCGGGGAGCCATACGAGGAACGTGTAGAGAGTGATTTGTCCGGCTTCGGCCCAGGCGGCGATGCGGGGAAGGACGCCGAATAGCACGCCGAGACCGCTGGCCATCTGTCCGGCGCCGGTGAGGTAGGCCCAGCCTTTGCGGTAAGGAAGCCAGTGGGGAACGTAGCCCGCCGTGGCATCGACGTAGACGAGGTGGGACAGGCCGATGGGGATGATCGAAAGCGCGAACAGGATGCGCGCGGTGCGGAGTCCGCGCTGGCCGGAGAGAAATCCTAGCGCCGAGTTCTCCGGGACCTCGCTGAGCAACGCGAAGAGCGTCCAGCCGCCGGAGAGGAACAGCGTTAGTTCTCCGAGGCCGAGCCAGGAACCTTCCGTGCGTGGACTGGTGACGACGTCCGGGACTTTCAGCAGCGACCAGAGGAACAAATACGGGAGCAGAATGCGCACTGCCAAGGCGCGCGTCGGCGAGATGAGCAATCCTGCGGCCAGCAGGATCATGAGAACTCCGGAGGCGTAGGCGACCGCAGTCTTTGCGGGGAGCCACGAGGGAACGGGCTGCCAGACGAGCGCGAAGTCGCCGTAGATCAGGGCCAGCACACCGAGGCCGATCAGACCAACGGCGAACAACGTCAATGCTGGCTGAATTCGGCTCATGATCGCATTCGACGCCTGTTTCCCAAAGCCTGCGAATGGTAACACAGAGCGCCGCGCCGTTGTCGAGAGCCGATGCCCCTGTCTGGGCATTGGACAATGTCGGGGCTACAGATAGCTGAGCCAGTTCCAGTCGCGATGATGGCTTTTGAATTCCATGAACCAACGGCAGGGAAGATAAAGAATAGCCACCACCAGGAGCCACATCGAGTAAATGAACGGAAGACCGTGACCGTAGCCAGCGGGTGCGTGCGCAGAGTCGGCGATCACCGTGCCATGCCAGATCGGCTGGCCGAACGCGAGTGACGCAAGGATCGCCAGCAGGTGAATCACGTAGAGGTGCAAGACGTAGTAGAAAAGGGGCACGCGGCCGAAGGTCAACAGAATCTTGCCAAATCCGCCAACGAATCGGACCCCGTCCAGCAATCCAAGCAGGACGAGCGCTGGTCCGAGCGTCATCAGCAGATAGTCGAGCGATGGCGGATATTTGAGCGTGTTGAGAAATGAGATCACGGCAAATGTCAGCGAGGACTGAGTCGTCCAGGGGCCGGCGGAACGCGCGGCTCGCCCGGCGAACTCAGCAAGGCCGTTACCGTACAGATTGATCCCGCGGATTGCGAGGAAGAGGACTGAAGCGCAGATCCCGATGGTCAGGATCCACCTGCGACGATCGGGACGCAGTAGGATGGCTCCAAAAGCAAATCCGGCAGCCATGACTCCGACCCAGGGGATCAAGACGTAGCGGACAGAGAGCGAAAAATGATTGGTGATGGGAATGCGGCCGGGTGAGTGGAGGAAGATCCACAGCCAATAGAATTTTCCGAATACAGCCGGGCGAATCGGATCGAGCAGGTTATGCGTGGCTATCATGCTCAATCCCAGGGCGGCGATCCAGCGTGTCGGCAGCCATACGATTGCCGCCATGACAATCATGCTCAGCCCTAAGACCCAGATAACGCCCCCGTGGGCCCAGGGGACGAAGCCCCATGCGAAATCAACGACCGTGAACTCGAGGAACAGCAGCCACAGCCCGCGAGTGAGGAAGAACCCGGAGACCTGGTTCAACGACTTTCCGCGCCGTGTGGAAAGAAACGCGCCGGTTCCGGCGAGGAATGCAAACACCGGAGCGCAATAGTGCGTGATGAAGCGGGTAAAGAAAAGCGCCGCCGAAGTGTGGGCGACGTCCTCGGGAGCGGACCGCGCGAAGGAGAGGAAGTCGCGCGTGTGGTCGAGCGCCATGATTACCATCACGAACCCGCGCAGCACGTCGATGGAAACCATGCGCGCTGCGGGTGCAGGGACTAGAGATGGTCTTGATTTAGCGGTTGCCAGTTCGGGTGAGTTAACTGCCGTTACCATGCCTCACCGGCGGAGGCATGAGTCGATATGTCATTCATGATTCGATCCTATCGACAGAAACCGGAGGAGGTATCTCCGCCATGTCAAGAAATTGCAAAATCTGAGATTCTGGCTGAGCATGACACCCGCAATGCTGTGTGGGCTCATTCTCTCGTCTTGCGGCGGCGTTTCCAACCGGATCGTCGCTTGCCAAGGTTGCTGCACGCGTTGCAAACTTGGATATGAGGGTCTTGTCTCAATTCATCGCGTCGGCGACGGATGCCGCCCAGTTCCCTGCTCCGTCTGTCCCTGAAGTTGCCTTCCTCGGGCGATCGAATGTCGGGAAGTCCAGCGTCATCAACTCACTGGTCGGAACGAAGCTGGCGCGCACCAGTTCCACGCCGGGGCGCACGCGCAGCATCAACTTTTTCGAGATCCGATGGCCGGGGAAACCGCGTCCAGAGCTGATCTTCGCCGATCTGCCCGGGTACGGGTATGCCAAGATCTCGCGGGAAGTGTCGCAGGAGTGGCCGAAGTTCATCGAACCGTATCTCAATGAACGGCCGACGCTGGCGTTGTGTGTGACGCTGATCGACGTCAACGTCCCCCCTCAACAGAATGACCGGCAGTTGTTGGAGTTTCTAAGTGCGTCCAGCCGCCAGTTTCTACTGGTCGGAACGAAGAGCGACCGGCTCTCGAACAATCAGCTGAACAACGTGCTGCGCCGGCTGGGACAGGAATATCCTTCGGCCCGGCTGCTGCCCTTCTCCGCGAAGACCGGGGCCGGGCGCGAGGAGTTGTGGAAGGAAATCCGGCAGTTGTCGTTGCCGGCGATGGAATCGATTACGACAGCAACCCAAGATTAAGAACTTATTAGCATTCCCCCCTAATCTCCGCCGACAGTTTTCCCGATATATATCGAGGACCCCACGGGTCCGGAGCATATCCCGATCAGGGCTATAGTTCCGCGGCGGGATGGTTATGGGCGAGGAAAACAACAGCGGCAGTTCTTATCTGATGGCACTCCGGCAGGCGGCGGGCCCGGGGGCGGCGGCTCGGCAAAATGATCCGCCCATGGCGGAGAATCCGCCGGCTACCACCGCGGGCGAGAAATTCGAGGGGGCAGAGAAGCGCAGGAGTCCCCGCTACAAGTGCGAGGGCAGTGCCCAGGTTTGCGAAGACGGCGGCGATGTCCGGACGTGGGCAACGTTCAGTGACATCAGCCTGCACGGCTGCTACGTCGAGGCTCAGGCTACCTATCCGGCTGGCACGCTGTTGCACATGAAGCTGGAAGTCAACGGCATCAAGATCGAGACGAAAGGCAAAGTCCGGGTCAACTATCCGTATCTCGGCATGGGGATCTCATTTGAGGAGATGTCGGAAGACAATGCTGGACGCGTGCGCCAACTGCTGAGCACGCTTGCCCGTCCGCGGGTGATCATGGGGCCGGGGGCGAAGACGAGCCAGCCCACTGCGGGGCCCATGGAAGCTCTGCCGCCGGTCACGAATCCGGAGGCGGCGGTGCGCGGCCTGATTGACCACTTCGAGATCCATCAAATGCTGATGCGGGAGGACTTCGTCAGACTGCTGAAGCTTAGCCAGAAGTAGAGCTTCCGATCCTTAGCCCTCCCCAACGCACTCCCATCTCAGTCTTTTCTCTCCGGGACGTTGAAACATCCTATTCATTCGGTTCCGTTATCATGAAGCGTATGGCCCTCTACCTGATAACCGGCGTGGCCGGCTTCATCGGATCTTCCTTGGCCCGGGCCCTGCTCAGTCGCGGCGAGCAGGTGCGCGGGGTCGACAACTTCGCGACGGGAAAACGGGAGAACATTGCCGAGATCTCGGATCGCATTGATTTTCGCGAGGCCGATATCGGCGATCTCGACGCCATGCATCAGGCTTGCGCCGGGGTGGATTTTGTCCTTCACCAGGCGGCGATTCCGTCCGTGCCAAAGTCTGTGCTGGACCCCCTAGGCAGCAATCGAGCGAATGTCGACGGCACCGTCAACGTGCTGATCGCCGCGCGGGATGCCAAGGTGAAGCGGGTGGTATATGCGGCTTCGTCTTCGGCTTACGGCGATACGCCCACGCTGCCGAAGCGAGAGGACATGTGTCCTGATCCGATCTCTCCCTACGCCGTGGCCAAGTTGGCCAGCGAGCAGTACATGATTTCGTTTTACCGATGCTATGGGCTGGAGACGGTCTGCTTACGCTACTTCAACATCTTTGGGCCGCGGCAGGATCCGTCGTCGCCGTACTCCGGAGTGCTGGCGAAGTTTACGACGCAGATGCTTAGTGGGGAACAACCGACCATCTTCGGCGACGGCGAAACCAGCCGCGATTTCACCTACATCGACAACGCAGTGGACGCGAACCTTCTGGCCAGCAAAGCTCCTGCGGGGAGAGCCGCCGGGCAGATGTTCAATGTGGCCACCGGACGGCGCGTCACGCTCAACGAGACCTATAAGCTGCTGCAGGAACTCACGGGCTACAGAAGCCAGCCTAAGTACAGCCCTGAGCGGGCTGGGGATGTGAAGCACTCACTGGCGGATATCTCGAAGGCTGAAGCCGGCCTCGGATACAAACCCACCGTCAGTTTTGAAACGGGATTGAAGCGGACGGTGGAGTGGTATCGGGAATCGGGCGTCGGGCTTCAGGCTTCAGGCGTCAGGCACTAGTTCACTTCCTGCTAGGGGCATGCATGCGGCTGTGACGGCTGTAACCTAGGCAACGCTGTGGTGGCGGTCTCTAATGCACCTGAGGTGCCATGTGGGACGCAAAGCTCAAGTAGCGCTGGGGCTGTGTTTTCTGGCCGCAATTTGTGTGTGGGGCGCTTACCGTGCGGGATTGCGTTTCACTCTTGTGCGCCCGACTTCGTCCGCTTCGCCAACGGCACCTGCTGCGCCAGTGATCGCGCCGGTGGCAAGTTCTATTCCGGTCGAGCCTCCGAAGGTCATTGAGAGCCCCTTCCCGCCGTCGGACCCAAATCTGAACGACAGCGATCCTGACACCTTCGTTGCACTTCGCTACGACAAGACCCACGTGCTGTTTCGGTTGGGCGAGAGCGGGGACTTCACCCTTGAGGATCCGGAGCAGGAGAAGATGTTTCACCAGCTTGCGCCGCCGGTTGCCGAGTATGGAGCGCAACCGTCTGAGTTAGAACCGGCCGTGTTCGAATCGGTGAAACAGCACTATGAGCCTGTCCATGTTGGAGAGCAGTGGCAGTTGGAAGTTTTGGCCGGCGGACGTGTGCCAGTGACGATTCAGAAGCCGATCGAGATGTCGTGGGGATGCGCGAACAACTCGTATACCGCGGGATTCATTGCCGAGGTGGCTCCGGAATTTCAGGCGGCGTTCAGCGCCTTGCCTCAGAAGTACTTCCTCGTGCACAAGGCTGCGGCGATCACAGGTTCGCAGGTGAGCGACAAACTCGCGCGAACTGGCGAACTGGCCGACTGGAATCCGACTCCAGAAATGCGGAAGGAGATCGAGACATTCATCGCGGTGAGGATACGTGGTGAAATCGCATCCAAAACCAACGCATGGTGGGCAAAGGCATCCGGCTCTGGGCAGAATCCAGGGATGAAGCGTAGGTCGGAACTATGGGAGCAGTTTGTGGCGAGGACTAATGCCGGTGAAGGGAAACTCACGTATGACGCCAGGGCCTTCCTGCTGTCTCCGGATGGAGTGCCGCGGCTGTACGTTCGAGCGATGTGGAAGATCGGGGAGGATCGCGCCTTTCTTATGAGCCGTTGGGTGCGCATGGACCCGGCCATTACCATAGAGTTCGAGAAGCAAGACGGGACCGAGACCATGTGGCAGGAGAAGAATGCGGGTGAGTCGGTTCCGTTGGAGATCTCTTCCCTGCCTTCGGTTCTGAACGCTTTCGACCGTGCGGATGGCTACGCGGATGTCCTGCTCTTCAGTCCAGGATACGAGGGTTATAGCATTGGTCTTTATCGCTACAGCGATGAAGGTCTGATCGCCACGAAGATTTCGATTGGCGATGGGTGTTAAAGGGGAAACGTTTCGAGGTTCCGGAATTGCTCAGCTCGGCTTCGCCTTCGCTGGACAGCCGAAGGCGGCTGTCCCTACATGGGCTTCGATTATTCGTGCCTTAGGGATTCGATCGGGTCGAGGCGGGATGCGCGCAGCGCGGGGATCATGCCGCTGATCAGGCCTACTGCTCCCAGAATTACGGTGGAGGCGATCAGCGTCGCGGGCTGGATCATCAGGCGGATGTCGCCATTTTCGCCGTTCTTGGCGAAAGCGCTGTAGAGCGTGAGGCGGCCGACCGACAGCGAAACCGTGTAGGCGAGCAGGACTCCGAGCACTCCGCCGATGAAAGTGATCGTCAGCGCCTCGGCGAGGAACTGCATCAGGATGTATCCCCGTTTTGCCCCGAGGGCCTTCAGCACGCCAATCTCGCGGGTGCGCTGGGTCACCGAGACCAGCATGATGTTCATGAGTCCCACGCCGCCGATACCCAGCGTCAACGTACCAATGAATCCCATCAGGACCTTCAGGCCGAGAGTGATGATTTCGAACTGGTGCAACTGGTTCTGCAGATTGAACACCCGAACGGCTTCGCGGTCCGCCACATTGAATTTGTGCTGCCCGGAGAGAATAGCGCGCACGGCGGGTTCGATTCGCTGATATTCCGGCGTCTGGTAGTTGAACCAGAGGGTGTCGAAATAGTGCGTGCTCTTCAGATCGTTCATCGTGCTGAAAGGGATGTAGACGACGCGGTTGATGTCGTCGTTGCCTTCCTGCATCTTGGCCTCGAGAATGCCAACGACTTCGAAGCTGAGACCGTCGAGGCGAATGTGCTCGCCTAGCGCGTTGCGTCCGGAGAAGAGCTTGTCTTTCGCTTCGGAGCCGATCACGGCGACACGCGCCCGCTGTACCTGATCTTCCATGTTGTAGAAGCGGCCCTGGTCCATTTTGAGCGAGCGAATGTCGTAGACCGTGGGATCGTTGCCGCTGACAGGGAACGTGAAGGATCGATTCTCGTACTGAACGTTCGTTTGCTTGCCGACTTCGGGCGTGATGTGGGTAATTTGCGGGAGGTTGGTGGCAAGGGCTTCGAGATCTTCTTGCGTGAAGCGGACTGCGACTCCGGACTTCTGTCCGCCGGCCTGCATCGAAGTCTTACCCGGCACGACGATCACGAGCTTGGTACCGAAGTTGGCGAAGATGTTGGCGCAGGCTTGTCCGAAGCCGTCGCCGTAAGCCAGGAGCATGACTACAGTTGCGATGCCCCATGCCATACCAAGCATGGTCATGGCAGTGCGGCGCCGGTTGTGGCGCATGGCGGTATAGGCTTCCTGAAGGAGATCTCTCATGATTGTTATTCCGCCCGCAACGCCTCCACAGGCTGCAGCAATGCCGCCTTGCGCGCCGGATACAAACCTGCGATCACGCCCGCCAGCGTGAGACATCCGATGGCCAGCATGGCCGACATCGGGACTAGTTTCGGCGGATCAAATCCTTGTGGGCCCTGTACACCACTCATCAGTCCCATCAATCCGCCGGCGAAGGCGAGGCCGAGCAAGCCGCTGCCCAGTGTCAGCAGCAGACCTTCGAGAAAGAAGTGGAACAGGATGTTGCGATTGGTGGCTCCCAGTGCCTTGCGCAGACCGATCTCCTGCGTGCGCTCGGTAACCGCAACCAGCATGATGTTGATGACCCCGATAGCGCCCAGAGCCAACGTTACGAGTCCCACTGCACCCAGGAACATATTCATGACATCGAAGATGGTTCCGACCATCTTGGATTCCTGGATCGAATCCCACTCGTCGAAGGCGTTTTCATCGCTCGAATCGAACTGGTGATTGTGGCCGACTATCTTGTGCACTGCCTGGCGGGCGACTTCGTGTTCCGACGTCACGTGCGGCTGGTATTCGATGAAGGAAATGGAGTTCTGGTGGTTCTCGCCCTTCAGCGGAAAGTTGGCCGCCATGACTTCAAACGGGATGTATGCCCGGTTATTGAGCCACATGTTGTCGCCGCGGCCCAGATGGGGCATTCGGCCGACGACTTCGAAGCGAAGGCCGTTGATTAGGATGAAGGATCCCAGAGCCGGGTGGCCGGGGAACAGGGTCTTGGCCAGTTGATCGCCGAGCACGACAACATTACGGCGCTGCGCCAGGTCCAGATCATTGAGCCAGCGGCCTTCTTTGAGCGGCAGAAAGCTGATCTCATTCAGCTGCGGCTCGGTGCCCAGGACTTCCCCGCTGCCGTTGGAGAACTCGCTGACTTCGTGCAGGTCGTTGCGGGAGATAAGGGGGCAGGCGTTGCGGATCTCAGCGGCGTGCCGGATGTCCTGATAGTCCTGATAGGTCAGCAGGTAGGAGCGGGCGGAGCTCATGTTGCCGGATACCGCCGGAGCGCGGCCTGGAAAGAGGAACATGATGTCTTTGCCGAATTCAGCCAATTCGCGCTTGTTACCAGACCGGAAGCCTTCGCCTACTCCGACCAGCAGGAGCAGCGAGCCCACGCCCCAAGCGATGCCGAACATGGTGAGGAACGAGCGCAGCTTGTGCGCCCACAGGTTGCGGAAGATCTGTCCGAAAATGTCAGCAACCGTCCGCATAACAGAAACTCCCCTTGGGGCGTCGGGATGGCCCGGACGCAAACTTGCTCATGACTGAAGACGACAAACCAGGCCCGTTATTACAAAGGACAACTTTCCCTCCGTGATGCAAGAATCACGAACGATGGAACGGATTTGGACGGTTTTTCCCCCGGTCGGACGGCTCTGTCGTGGTGTAGACGGCCACTCGCATCAAAGGTTACGTCCGATGAAGGGGAAAAGTTCCGAAAATCCCGGAATTCCCGATTTATGGCACACCCTACGCGGGGGCAGGAGGCAGTCGAAGGCTGCTCCAGGGCCCTCCGTTACGTTGGTTATCTAGGGGGTTGTTACGCCCATCGCTAGAGTGTCAGGCATGACACTTTCGTCGATGGTGGTCTCACGCGACTGGCAGGAAATCAGTGTTCTGGAGTGCATTCTCGGCGGACTTCACATGAGCGTTTCCGTTGAGCCCGAACCGCAAAGTGCTCTGCAGCGGCTCTCCCGCTCGAAGATTGATGCTCTCATCGTGGATTGCGACCTTGGTGGAACGCAGCAGATCTTCCGCGAGTTACAGGGCGCGGGGAAGAACCTGAATACCGTTCCCCTGGTGATCATGGGAGAACGCCAGCGTGTGGCGGCGTTAAACCAGACCGGAGCGCTTTTTGCCTTTGAGAAGCCCATCTCAGTAGAGCAGGCGGTACGGACGCTATCGGCGGCGCGTTGTATGATCCTCGACGGACGCCTCCGCTATCACCGCTTCGGCATCGCCATCCCAGTCTCGCTTAAGGATGAAGACGACAAAATGACTGAGGCGTACCTGGTCAACGTCAGCCAAGGGGGAATGCAGATCTGTGCCGAACGGGTCTTCGAAGCCAGGGACGTGCAGATTTCATGCGATCTGCCGGGAGCCAACTCGCAACTGAAAGCCCGGGGAGAGGTGGTCTGGCGGGACGACTGCGGGAACATGGGAATTCGCTTTGTGAAGGTTCCCGCGCAGCAGCAGCGGGCTCTGCAGCTTTGGCTGGCCCAGAAGTTCTTGGCGAACTAGACGGCTTCATCTTCAGCGAAATCGAGTTTCATCCGCGCCGCTTTCCCGATCGGACTCGGCGAGCCGCGCCAGGCGCGTCCCCAGGCTTACGCCAGCCATCAGGCGAAAGAAGAGCCAATAGACTCCAGCCATAACCGCGGAGGCCACTACGGCGATCGCCAGCGGCCAACGTGGAGCCTCCCGGGCCACAGATAGAAAGACCAGCGCAAATAACAGCAGGGACGCGAAGATCATCAGCCCGTCGATCGTCCAAGCCAGCGCTCTGCCGGAAAGCGGCCGCGAGAGCCAGTCCAGTTCGGTAGCCAAGGACTGGGAGGGGGCCGCGAGGAACGAGGGCATCGGCGGATGCACGATCTCTTCCCGCCCGACAATAGACTCCGGGGGTAGCGGCCGCACCGGCAATTCGATCACTTTCAGCGGCATCGGCGATACGATCAATCCGTCGTCTCCTTCTACTGCGACCGACCCCGAGCCATTTCCGTTCATGGGTGCTTCCTCCTGTGGAGCGCTGACCGCCGGCGCGAAGATCGTGCCTGAACGCTCTTCATGCAGCGAAATCCGCTCCAGCAAGTCTCCGAAGATCCATCGACTGATCTGCCGAGTCAATTCTGGTTTCGGATTTAAGAACCGGAATCCACATTGCCCGGAGAATGTGGACCAAACGACCTCTGCCTGTGTTTCGACCGGCAATCGCGGATAGCGCAGTTCGAATCGCACGCGTACCTGTTGCTGCGGACGGATCGCCGCCACGGCTTGAACACCGATTCCATTTGCGGAGAGATTGCGGACGATCCCACCATTCGCCTGATCGAGGGTGACGTAGGTGAGAGTACGAAGTTCGTGCCGATGCTGTGCTCGTGCCTGGCGAGCGGAGGAGAGGCCTGCGTCCATGTTCACCGCCGGAAACGCTGTTCGGCCAGAGGTTATCAGTGCATGGTATCCCGTGAGTTGAGGGGCTTCTGAGTAACTGCTGTGGTTCGGGAGCAGTGGTTAGTGGTTAGTGGTTAGTGGTTAGTGGTCAGACGATGGCCCGTTACGCAGGATGAAGAATCGCTACGACACCGGACCCAGGAACGCTTCCTTCGCTCGACGGCCAGAGGCCTGCCAAATCTTTACCGCCTCAAACAGGATGACTGTGCCGTAGGTTACGGCGAGCCAGACCAGAACCGCTTCGATGGGCAAGTTCGACCAGGCGCCGATGAAGATGCCCATCATCGCGCGATGCTGGTAGTTCCACCATCCGTAGGGCAGGGCCAAGGTCGCCTCCCACAGCAGGCTGATCAGCAGGATGAAGAACATAGTCAGGCTCAGGGCCCGCCAGTTGATGAACCGCCCCGTAGCCGGGTAGAGGCCGATCGAGGGAACCAGCCCGCCGGCCACCAGCACAATGAAGTATCCGGGCAGGCCTTGGCGCACGTCTGAGAACCACAACTTGTAAGCAACTGCGGCTGCGATCAGCACCACGCCGATCAAGAGCGACGTAGGATGAAACTTGAGCAATTTCGGCAATGCTCGCGATTCGGCTTGATAATCCTTGACAGTGTATGCGGCCAGCCAGTATTCGCTCAGCCAGACGTACAGCAGCAGGATTGTGATGAATCCCGTGAAATAGAAGGCATATTCCTCAACCGGCACCCAATGCCCAAGCGCCGGGGCGTGGACTCCCAAGGTTGCGCGCGGATTGGGAAACAGGAAGAACCACTGAGCAAAGACCACGTCGAGCAGGCAGCCAATCGGCACGAGCGTCCAAATTGTGCGCCAGAATGCGCGCCGCGGAAGATCGAGTCCTTCGTTGGGTAGAAACCAGACGGCGATCACTACGATGGGAACGACGAATAGCAGCAGGCTCCAGGTATATCCGTGGGGAGAAGCATTGGGATCAAGCTGCAACGTCGCCGGGATGCGGACCGAGTGCAGCGTAATCGCAGCCGGGATGATGATCATCGCCAACATGCCCAGCACGATTCCTACGGAGACCGCCGTCGAAGGCGATCCGTGCTTGCGCGGGGAGGCCTTTCCTTCATGGATGTCGATGTCATTCATCAGAGGATTTCGCCGGATTCTACTCCAGGGGCTAGTCCACGGCACGGACTTTCGCCGTCCGTTCGCGAGGCGGAGCGAGTGCACGAAGGTACATGCCCAAAGGGTCAACGACCAGTAATTGAAAGTCACCGCAATCCCCGATAAGTTAAGTCTTGAGCTGTGTCTGCATGGCCACAATGACATCGAAGCCCGAAATGGAATTGGCGGACCCGCTATCCAGCGGAAGTTTGCCTCCATGGCCACACGTGCAGCACGCCGAATTGGGGGGCAAGGAGACGGGCAAGCCCTCGCAGCGCGATGCCTTGCAGGCGTTGCTGGCATTCTCTTCCCTGCATGATCAGGTGCGACGGCGCCGGGCGCTGGCCGCGCAGCAAAGTTCCTTCGATTCCCCGACCACACCTTCCGAGTTTGAGCCTACCGAACTCTTCGTGCTTGATGAAGTGCTGCAACTGGTTGCCGAGCGAGCTGTTGCCATCACCGGCGCAGACGGTCTGGCGATTGCGCTTGCCGAGGGCAACGAGATTGTTCTGCGCGCCGCGGCGGGCACGGTTCGTCCCGATCCCGGCACGCGCATCGATCGCGACTCCGCGTTCTCCGGGGCCTGCTTCCGCACAGCGCAGGTGATCAATTGCGACGACACCGAGACTGACCCTCGCGTCAATCTGCAAGCCTGCCGCAAGATGGGCGCTCGTTCGATGGTGGCAGTGCCGTTGTGCGGACGAAAGCGCGTTATCGGAGTTCTTGAGGCATTCTCGGCGTGGCCGTTTGCGTTTAATGAAATTGATGTCCGTAATCTGACTCTGCTGGCCGAACTCGTTCTCGGGGCACTGAAGCCTGAGGATGAAGATCGTTTCGCGTTGTCCGCGCAAGCTGCGGCTGCCAAGCTGGAGACGCCCAAGGTAGAGCCAAAGCCGGCGTCGGTATTGACGGCTCCGAGTTCCTTGCCGCCGAAGGCTGTTGCTGCGGCGCCGATCATGGCGCCGCCCATTGCTGCAGTGCCGGTGCCGGTTCCTGTTCCGGCGCCGCAGGCAGCACCACCTGAAATCAAGCCGGCTCCGGCACCCAAGGCACCGCAGCCTCAAGTTGCAGCCGCTGTCCCTGCGGCGATCGCACCGGCTGCAAGCGTGGGATCGCCGGCCGTGGAAGTCCCGGTACCAGCTGCCGTCAAGTCCAAGCCTGAGCCCTCGCTGACATTTGGGCAGGTTACGAGCGACAAATCCGAACGTCCGTGGATGGTCTTTGTGCTGGTCGGCGTGGTCATCGCTGCGGCCTTCGGTGTAGGCATCTGGTGGAAGCTGAAGACGGCGCAGATCGGCGATCAGATGGTGCAGAACCAACCGACAGCCCAATCGGTTCAAACGAATCCGGACCTGAAGCCTGCTGAACCAGCGACTGCGACCGAGTCTTCAGCCTCCGATAGCCTGCCGGATTCCAATCAGCCGGAGAACACACCCGCGACCCCGCAGGAACTATCGAAGTTCCCGCACGTGACGGGAGTGCGTCACTGGTCTTCGTCCGATACGACCACCGTCGCACTCGACCTCGAGGACCAGGTACAGTACGAGCCCGGACACCTCTCGAATCCGGAGCGGTTCTACTTCGATCTGCGCGATACGCAGCTCGCGGCCGAGCTGCAGGGCAAGTCGTTCGAAGGAGATGCGCTGGTCAGCCGCATCCGCGTGGCGCAACCGGTCTCAGGCATAACGCGCGTCGTGCTCGAGGCGAAGGGGAACGCAACGCTGTCGGCGCCCCAAGTCAGTCTGGAACGTGATCCCTATCGCCTCGTGATTCAGGTCAGCAAAGCCGGGACGACTCCCAAGACGGCGGTCAATCTCTTTCCCAAGGCACCCGAGGCTGCCAAGAGCACAATGGCGATAGTAGTGCCGGCTCCGACCAAAGAGGATCTGCAGTTGCGCACCAAGGTTCCCAAGATGCGCATTGTCGTCGATGCCGGCCACGGTGGTTGGGACCTTGGCACAGTAGGACGACGTGGCTTGCTGGAGAAAGATCTGGTGCTGGAGATCTCGCAGCGCCTGGGCAAGCTGCTTGAATCGCGACTGGGCGCAGACGTGATTTACACCCGCTCGGACGACAACTACGTTCCGCTCGACCAGCGGGCGATCGTGGCCAACACCGCGCAAGCTGACCTATTTGTGTCGGTCCACGCGAACTATAGCGATCTGCCCTCTGCGCGGGGGGTTGAGACTTATTACACGAACTTCTTCTCAGCGCCGGGCACAAAGGATCTTAGTAATCCGGCGGGTCCGAAAGAGGCGGCAATGCGGTCGACTCCGCCAAAGAATATTCCGATTCCCACGCTTACTCCGGCGGAACTGCATGAGCGGATTGAGCAGTCGCGGCGCCTTGCGACCAGCGTGCAGCACTCGCTTTACGGAACTTTGTCCACGCAGAATCCGGGATTGCGGGACCGCGGCATCAAGGAAGCGGGATTCGTGGTCCTGAGCGAAAGTGCGATGCCAGGGATATTGGCGGAAGTTTCGTTCGTGTCGAGTCCGACCGATGAGCAGAAACTGCGCAGCGACGGGTATCGCGAGCAGATCGCGGAAGCTCTGTATCGCGGGATCGCGCGCTATGCGGCGAGTTCCAAGGGCGTGAAGGTCGCCAGCGCGGTGAAGTAGGCTGTCAGCTTTCAGCCATCAGCTCTTGGTCTTCAGTTCTCGGCCCTCGCGAGTACTGGTGTTTCCTTTTGTTCCCGGCGCATAATAGAGCACTTTTGCTTTCGTGGGAAAGCATCGCAGGGGTTCTTTTGACATCATCGATTGAACATTTTGACGTCATCATCGTTGGCTCTGGGTTGTCCGGCATCGGCGCGGGATATCGCTTGCAGACGCGATGTCCGCGCAAGAGTTACGTCATCCTTGAGGCGCGTGCCGACATCGGTGGCACGTGGGATCTGTTTCGCTATCCAGGGATTCGTTCTGACTCCGACATGGCAACATTCAGTTATCCGTTCCGTCCGTGGAAGGAGTCTGGAGTAACGGCGGGGGGCCCTCGCATTCTCGACTACTTGCGCGAAACCGCGCAGGAGTTCGGGATTGACCGGCACATCCGATTCCAGCAGCGGGTGCTTTCGGCTCGGTGGTCATCGGAAGATGCGCGTTGGACGGTCGAGGCGAAGGCGGATAGCGGCGAAATCCTCCGCTACTCTTGCAGTTTTCTCTATGGATGCACGGGCTACTATCGCTACGACGCGGGGTACGAGCCGGTGTTCCCCGGTGCAGAGAACTTTCGTGGACGCTTCGTCCATCCGCAGCACTGGCCTGAGGATCTCGATTACACGGGAAAGAAAGTTGTGGTGATCGGCAGCGGAGCCACGGCTGTGACGATTGTCCCTGCGATGGCGGAGACGGCGGCGCACGTGACGATGCTGCAACGGTCGCCCAGTTACCTGCTGAGTTTGCCCAAACACGATCCGGTGGCACGGCTATTGAAGACTGTGCTGCCGCAGCGGGCGGCGCTGCGTCTGGTGCGGTGGAAGAATCTGCTGATCAGTATGACGATCTATCAGGTCAGCCGGCGGGCGCCGAATTTCGCCCGGCGTGTGTTGCGAAAGGGAGCGGCGAAGGATCTTCCTCAGGGCTACGAAGTCGACAAACACTTCAACCCACGGTATCAGCCATGGGATCAACGCCTCTGCATCGTTCCCGACTCGGACATGTTCAAAGCGATCAACGCGGGGCGGGCTTCGGTGGTGACCGATGAGGTTGACACGCTGACTGAACGTGGGATCCGGCTGAAGTCGGGAGGCGAACTGGAGGCCGATATCATCGTCTCGGCAACCGGCTTGCGGATGCTGGCGCTGGGCGGCGTTCAACTCATGGTTGACGGCACGGCGGTGGTTCCGGGGCACGAGTTCATCTACAAGGGGACAATGCTGAGCAACGTGCCCAACTTTGCGTTTTGCATCGGCTACACAAACGCGGCGTGGACTTTGCGCGCCGATCTGGCATCGACGTATTTGTGCCGCATGCTGAACCACATGGATCGGCGCGGATATCGCACTTGTATGCCCGTGTGCGATTCGGGATCGCTGGAGGCGAGACCGTTGCTGGGGCTCACTTCTGGCTACGTCCAGCGTGCTGCGGCCGACTTGCCGAAATCGGCGTCGAAGGCTCCGTGGCTGATCCGGCAGAATTATATTCGCGACATGCTGACGATGAAGCTCGGGCGGCTAGAGGATGGAATTTTATGTTTCTCGAAAGCGGTTCCGATCAGTCGCGAAGATATCCCGGAAGAAGTAAGCGCGGTGGGCGACTAGGGCGTCGGGCGTCGGGCGTCAGTTCTTCATACGCGAGCGAATATTTTGAGTTCGCTGGCACTCACGGATCTCTTCACGATCAAACCCCCAGCCACGGAAATCACCGTTCCATGGGAATCGCGGCGAATTCCTACTTCGCGGCGCTCGGGCTCCGCCCTTGCGGGACGGACGAAGGCGTCCGTCCCTACACAAGTCGTTAGTTCCCTGCCGGTACTCCGCCGTACTTTTCCAGCCACTTCAGTTCTTCGCGGACTTTGATTTTGCCGTGCCAGGGATTCTTGCCGAGGCTGTGGCCTTCGCCGGGGAAGATCAGGAGCTTGTTGGGGACGCCCAGCGAATAGAGCGCGTGCTCGAGCAAATAGTCTTCGAGCACCGCGACGCGAATATCGGCGCCGCCTCCAACCATATGAGTTGGGGTCTTCACCTTGTCAATCTGGAAGATAGCGGCTTCATCGTGATAACGCTGCTGGGCTTCCCAGGGACGTCCGCCGAGGAAGTAGGCGTCGTCGTAGGTCATGTCGTCGTTGCCCCAGTTACCGATGTGCTCAACGGCGCCGGCCCCGGTGACGGCCGCCTTGAAGCGCGTGGTCTGGGTGATGAGCCAGTTGGTCATGTATCCGCCGTAGCTGTAGCCGCCGATGGTGAGGTGGTCGGGATCGGCGATGCCATCTTTCACCAGCGCGTCGACGCCCTCGAGAATGTCTTTGCCGGGACGCGAGACGATTTGCGGAACGATCTGCATGAGGAACTTGTCGCCGTATCCGGTGGAGCCGCGGTAGTTGGGACGGAAGACGAGCCATCCGTTGGCGGCGGCGAGCGAGGCCCAGTCGTACCAGTCCGCGCCGAAGTGGTTGCCGTCGGCGTCGGTTGGGCCTCCGTGGATGAGGGTGAACATGGGCAGATGCTTCGCCTCGGGCTTTCCTGGTTCGATCCCCGGAGGATAGATCAGCATGCCTTCGACGGTGGTGCCGTCGTCGGCCTTCCACTGGTAGGGCTTGCCCTGCGGGAGATCGGATTCGGCGAGTTTCTTGTTGAAGGATGTGATTGGGCGCGCCTGGTCGAGTTTGTCGGACGAGTCGGCTAGATAGACTTCCTCGGGTTTGCCGAGGTTCGAGTAGACGAATGCAACTTTCGTCGAATGTGGAACGGTTGAGAATTGCGCGTAGGTCCCCGGCGTGGTGGTTACTCGGCGCAATTTGTCAGTAGGCTTGGCGATGTCATACATCTGGACTTCGGTGCCGAGGCGTCCCGCTGTCAATACTGAATTGTCAGTCAAGGAGTAGTGCTCGATTGCGCCGATGAAGGACTTGTCCCACTGCTCGATCTTGCCGTCGTCGGTATCGACCCAGTAGAGATGCGGCTGCAAATCATGATAGGGACCGGAGACATCGCCCTGCCCGATCGTGAAGAACAGGTGTTGATTGTCGCTGGCCCAATGTGGGCGCCCCTCGATGCCTTCATTGTGGGTGAGGCGGCGGGGCTGGCCGCCTTTGGCATCGAGGACGTAGAGTTCGACGTCTTCGTATTTTTCCTGGCGCTGGTTAATGGCGTTGCTGACGAAAGCAAGCTTCGCGCCATCCGGTGAAATCACGAGATCGTCGATACGCAAGGGCGATGCCGCTAGCGGACGCGCTCCGGGAGTCAGGTCAGGTTGTTTTTCGGGTTCGCCCTCTTTCTTGTCGACCCTGGTAGACTCCGCGGCGTGGCGGGTGATTGCATCGGCAACGGTCAAGGCGAAGATGGCGTCACCGCGCTCCGCGGTGCGGTATTCGATGACATCTTTCCACTGCTGCTTGTAGTCATCTTTCTGCGTTTTGGTCCACGGCTGGCGCGTGGCGTAGTAGATGGTTTGGTAGTCGGTAGACCACGAGAAGGCGTGGACATCCTCCTCTCCTCGCGTAATAGGAAAGGCTTCGCCGCCATGCGGAGAAATCAGGTAAATCTGGCTGGCATCTTTCGAGTCGGAATCGGAATCGTCGCTCTTGCCGGCTCCGCTCTTGCGCTCGGAGAGGAAGGCAATCCATTTGCCGTCCGGAGACCACTTGGGGTCGGAATCGTGGCCGGACTGCGTGAGTTGGATCAGGCTTCCGTCGCGGTAGAGCCAGAGATCGGTGCGGAAGATCTGCTGGTCCCAATCGGCGCGCTCCGTGGCGATGACAACGGAGTTGCCGTCAGGAGAAAGCTCAACCGAGCGAAAGCCGACGGAGTTAAAGAAATCGTCGAGCGTTAGCTTGTTTTTTGCCTGAGCCAGAACAGATACTGCCGAGAAAAACAGAACAGCAACGACCAAAGCAACTCGCTGCATTCGCATAGGCCCCCACAGGAAATGGGTTTATACACCGTGGGATTCAGGCAACGCAAGTTCGTGACCCGAAGTTCACGGTCAAAGTACACGACTCACCGGGGCGCGCCGAGTTACTCCGGCAATCTCGGAAGCCGGATAAGTGGAGGCCGAGAATGGGAGTCTCGTGTCGATTGCGTCCACTCCAGGGGCGTGCTCTAATCGCTGCGTCCACTTCAGATGGCAGGCTCGCATATCAGGTACCCAAGCTTATCGCCCACTCTGGCTCTCTGCCTCGTAAGCGTCGCCTCTCTCTCAATGCTCTACTACTACAGCGCACTCTTCGTACCGCGAGTCGCCGCCGTTGCTGAGGTGAAGTCCCTGGGCGGCGGCTATTTTTTCGCGAACGATTTCTATCCCGTCTGGCTCACGTCCCGCGAACTGCTTCGCGCCCGCCGGGATCCTTATACGCCCGAGATGACTCGCGAGATTCAACTCGGCCTCTATGGCCGGCCGCTCGATCCGCATCGCCAAGGCGATCCTGCCGATCAACGGGCGTTCGTGCATCCTGCCTTTACCGACCTCGTTTTCTGGCCTGCCGCGGAGCTCTCCTTCCCCATGGCTCGCATTGTGGTGGTTGCGAGTCTTGGAATATTGACCATCGCTGGAATATTCCTGTGGTTGCGTGCTCTCGACTGGAACCTATCCTGGCGCTGGATTGGTGTCTCGCTTCTACTGATCCTGAGTAGCTATCCCGCACTCGAAGCTCTGTTTGTTGGACAAATCGGGCTGCTCGTCATATTTCTGCTGGCGGCAACCGTCGCAGCGCTTCACAAGGAGCGACTTCTTTTGGCCGGAATTTGCCTGGCTCTCAGCATGATGAAGCCGCAACTTGTGGCTCTCGTCACCCTTTACCTGCTGGTCTGGGCGTCTCAGCATTGGGTCCGGGGGAAGCGTTTTGTATACGGATTTTTCCTCACGCTTGCGTCGTTAGTCTCAACTTCCCTGATCGTACTGCCGCATTGGATTTCATCCTGGGTGCACGGAATCCTCGTCTACCGAGACTACACGCGCCCGCCGTTGGTAAGCGAAGTCATCACACGTCCGCTAGGACCACAATTTTGCGGCCCCGCAACTTTCATTCTGACGACAGCCTCACTAGTTATTGCCTTGATTTTGATCCGCAAGAACCGCCGCGCTCCCATCCAGTCATTCGAGTTCTGGTTTACATTCACAGTTCTGCTCGCGCTCTCAGTCATCACCATCCTGCCGGGACAAGCCGTCTACGATCACCTCGTCCTGGTTCCGGCGATTTTTCTGCTCATCCGCGATCGGCACAGATTTCTTTCGTCCGGACGAGTCTCACAGCTTCTGTTCACGATTGGCGCGGCAGCCCTGTTCTGGCCGTGGATCGCGGCACTTGGGCTCACGCTCCTGAGCTGCTTCGCGCCCAAGATCCCCTCATCCGCAGCAGTTCTTTCCTTGCCGCTTCGAACGACCGCCTCTCTACCATTTGCTGTGTTGGCACTTTTGTTCTGCGCGTGGCGTGTCACTTCGCAACAGCATTCAAGACCTGCCTGAGAGCGGTTCAATTCTTCGGGGAAGATACAGGAGAGAATCGCGCCGTGCTAACGGTGCGCAAGCTCCCGGGCCGATGCCGCGACGAACGGAGATGATCTACCGTCTGCGGTTACGGGATGGGCTCGGAGTTCTTGAGGGCGTCGTCGATGGACTGGCCGGACCGTGGAACGCCTTCGATCATCCTCCAGCCGTCGTCGTACCTGCGGAACGCGGCTACAGATTTGTAGTGCAGATCGCCTGAGTAGAGCGCGGCACCGATTTCATTCAGGGGAACCCACTTCCAGGAGAACTCTACATCGGCAGAACCTCCCTGCTTGGCAACGCCGGTGATGGAGACCAGTTCGCGTTTGGCGACAGGAACAGCAAATAGGGATCCGTTTGCCTGCTCGGGGGGCAAGGCGGCGCGAACCGCGTCCACACCGGAGGGAGTGAGGAGGAGGTCCCAGCAAGGTGGCGGGGCCAAGTCGCGAGGGCACGGGGCGGAGTTCGCCGCGATCCAGCCATGGTGTTGCAGCACGAGGTATTCGGGAGAAGGGTAGTCCTTGCCGGAGACGATACCGGTCTGCAGCACGAAGCGTTGAGAGACCCGGAACTCCGGGGAGGCGGAGATGAGATCGGCGGCGAGACGGCGGGAGAGGAAATCGCGCGGGGAGCAGGCGACCGTAAGCAGCGTCGTCAACACCATCGTCAGTATTGCGCTCGTTCTCAGCATGAGGTCAAGGATCTCGCGGTCAAGCTCCGCTTCGTCGTCGCGCGACGGCCGATAGCGGCTGTCTCCACATGGTTTATCAGCGACCTGTGATTGTAAACAAACGGGCACGCTTATGCGGCAGGAAAGGGCGGGACGAAATCTGGCCATCGAATTGAAGAGACCATCGACCCGGAATCGGCTGCGCGCAGTTCGGGCAACTACCCTGCGAAGTCAGACGGTAGTCGGCGATGAGATATCCATAGCGGCGAATCAGGGTCTCATCGCAGTGGGGGCAACGCGTGTCCTCCCACTGCGCGACGGAGCCGGGGAGGTTGCCGGCGTAGATGTAGCGAAGCCCGGCGGCGCTGCCGATTTCCACTGCACGCATCAGATCCTCGACCGTAGTATCGCGCTGATCGTCACCCTGCATTTTGTAGTCGGCGTGGAAAGCGGTGACGTGCCACGGAATATCGGGGGAAATGCTGGCGACAAATTCCGTGAGACGGCGGAGTTCGTCGCTCGAATCGTTGAAGCCAGGGATGAGCAGCGTGACGATCTCGAGCCACAGGCCCATGGAGTGGACGCGGCGAATGGTGTCGAGAATGGGGCCGATGCGTCCCCCGAGTTCGTGGTATCGGCGGTCGTCGAAACCTTTGAGGTCGATCTTGTAGAGATCGAGCCACGGGCGCAGGTATTCGAGCACCTGGGGAGTGCCGTTACCGTTGGAGACGAAGCCTGTGAGGAGGCCCGCGGCTTTGGCTTCTTTGAAGACCGCAACGGCCCATTCGCTGGTGATCAGCGGCTCGTTGTAAGTGCTAACGACGACCTTGGCCCCCTGATTGAGGGCATCTCGCACGATTGCCTCAGGCGAGACTTCGAGGGGAGGCGAGTCAGCGTGCGGATCGCGCAGAGCCTGCGAGGTGACCCAGTTCTGGCAGTAGCCACAGTGCAGATCGCAGCCCAGCATGCCGAAGCTGTAAGCGAGCGCACCGGGATGGGCATGGAAGAAAGGTTTCTTCTCGATGGGATCGCACTGCATGCCGGCAGTGTATCCCCAAGGAACATAGAGCTTCCCGCCGCTGTTATACCGGACCTTGCAGATTCCGGGCTGGCCGTCAGGAATTGGACAGCAGTGACCGCACGAGAAGCAGCGCACGCGGTTGGCGCCCAGATCTGTCACCAGGGAGGGATCCGCTTCGCGGACTCTCGAGTCGAGGATGTCGCGCAAGCTGGGCAAGGCTGGGTCTCTGCAGGTTATTCTAGCGCGGGGATGAGGTATCAGTGGTCAGTGGCCGAAACACTTGGCCGTGGGTGGCCGCAGCGTACCTCACTGATGGGGGCTGGACTTGGCTTGTGTGGAGGGCCTGGATGCGACAGGGTGTTCCTGGAGCCAGCGGCTGGCTTGTTCTTCGGTATCGGCGACTTGCGATCGGGTGAGTCTTGCTCGGACGAATGGCGCGAGTGTCTTGCTGGGGTCGTCGCCGTTGAGACGCGCCACAGTCATCCAGAAGTAGGCGTTTCTGGGATCTGGCGCGACTCCGCGGCCACTGTAGTAAAACGAGCCCAACTTGGACTGGGCGGGAACACTGCCCAAGTTAGCTGCTTTCATAAACCACTTCACCGCTTCTTTTTCGTCCGACCTCACTCCGTCGCCGGCGGCATATCGGAGGCCGAGGGCGTACTCGGCTTCGGCATCATCTCTGTTTGCGATTTGTCGGAGTTGATCGAGGGTCGCGGTCCCAATCGATGAGGGCGAGTTTGGTGATGCATTGGGGGCCCGTGAAGACGCGAGAACGGTCTGCAACTCCGTGTGCTGAGGAGAGCGAATCTTGCCCTTGATCCACGGACCGGCTGTGGCCTGAATCCAGGGAGCCGTGAGCCATCCGATAGACAGCGAGATGGCTGCCGCCGCCAAAGTCAGAAGAGCGAGGTAAGACCGCGGCAGGCTGAGGCTGGGCGTGGCGTCCGTCTGCGCATTCTTGTCCCCTGGGTCTTTATCGGCGGTAGCAAACAAAACGCTTCCCTGGGGCGTAGTGAAAGAATCCGGGGCAGCATCGGCTATCGTGGGCAGATCCTCGGAACGAGCAGCACGACTGGCGGCCTCGAGTACTGTATCGGCAAACTTTAGAAGGACGCGTTCGTCCGCCTCGGAAAAAGCGTCGGGAGCGGGAGCGAATGCTTCGATGAGGCCGACTGGCCTCTCGCCGGCACGAATTGGAGCGGCGAGGACAGAGCGAATTCCTAAGGCACGGCAGGTTTCGCGATCGACGCGCGGATCGAGTTCGGTGTCGTTGGAACGCAGAAGGAGTCCGGTCCTCACGCACTCTCCGGAAAAACCAGATCCGACCTGCAGGCGAGCCCCGATGGGAGGGGCATCCGGCCCAGAACTGGCGCGGCAGACCATGACACCGGGCTCGTTGTCGGCGAGCGCGATGGCAGCTCCTGTAGCGCGAACCAGCACTTGAGCTCGCTCGGCAACTAGCTGAAGAGCGCCGGCGAAATCGGCGCCCAGCGCCTGCACCTGACGCTGAACGGCTGTGACCGCCTCCAGCGTGTCGGTATAGCTCGGCCGAGGAGTGTCATGAATGGTCGGGACGAGAGACGCGGGCAACTCAATTTCACTGTTGGCAACGCCCGCCATGACATTGACGAACAGCCACTCGCGGAGGCGGGACTGCGATTCACTGGGCAGAGTGGAGAATTGGAAGCCGGCGCGTCCGGTTTGGTTGACCCACACAACGCGGCCGGTGGTCAGGATTGGATTCGGGCATTCAGCAAGATCGAGCCAAAGATCCAGACTCTGCTCCACTTCCAGCGGGGAATGGCATTGGATGGCCACCCCGTCCTCGCTGATGTCAACAATCTCGTGCAGATCGAGCATGGATGGCGATTGAGCCGGGAGAGTGGCGTAGGCGGGCGTCTGGATCTTGTGCCGCACGCGGCGGCGACGGTTATACAACGTTGATGGAACAGGCGAGCTTATGGCGGCCATGGGAGAGCCCGAAGGCTTGCTGCACCATATTAGCGCGGGATTGTGGAAAAGTATGCAGCGAAGAGAATTTGGAGGGGCAAGGGAACGGCTGCCCGCTTCTTGATGCAGGAGGCAGGGCGGGCACTATTGGCGCCCGCTGCAGCAAGGCCTAACTTGCGCGGCGGAGGGTCTGGGCCCGGTGCAAGGTTGAGATCCGGGAGATGGCGGCCACCATCATGCTGGAAAGCAGTTGCATGGTGGCCACGTCGCGATCGTCGAAGGCTCCGGGACTGGTGGAAAGGACTTCGAATACCCCCAACGTGCGGCGGTAGTGGCGCAAAGGCGAGACGAGAATCGAGCGCACCCCAAGACGGCGGCAGGTGGCGAGGTCGACCCGTGGATTGCGCTCGGCGTCGTGGCAGAGCATGATCTCGCCGGAGCGCACGGCTTCGGCGGAAATTCCGGCATCGGCTTGGAGGCGAACACCAAGATCAGGGGCGGTACGTCCAGCGCGGGCACGGCAGACGATCTCGTCGCCGGCGCGCAAGGCAATGGCTGCACCGGTGGCGCCGGTCAAATGCTGGGCGCGTTCGGTGATCGCGCTGATGGCAGGCTCGAGATCGAGTTCGCCAGCGTGAATCTCAACCTCTTCGGGAACCTGCACGGCGCGGAAACCAGAAACCGGATGCGCGGCGTTGGCCAGACGCAGTTGGCTGCGTTGCGCGAGCGAAGGCATGCGGGAGTGCTCTTCGTTGGCGAAGGAATTCGAGACAGGAACGTCACGCAGCAGATCGCGCACCAGGTTGTTCAGTTCGGCGTCGGTGATCAGATGGGCCGTCTGCTGATTTCGCAGCGATCCGCCAAGCACGCGAGAGAGACCGATCAAAGCCTGACTGCCACATGCCAGGCAATAGGTTCTCGGATTGGCGCAGATCATCTCACACTGCACGCAGAATGTGGCGGACTGCAAGGGGACAAAAGGGACATCCTTGAAAGTCGTGCCGTAGACGCTATTGCCGAACATGATTGCAGATCCTCGATTCCCGCAACGGTGCACATGAAAGTAAATAGAAGGAGAGTCTGCATAAAGTAACGCGATTGGTTCCTTGTGTGGAAAACAGGGGCGGAAACCCGCGCCAGATTTGAAGAGTGTGCAAAAGCCTGTAGAATTGAGCGCCGACATCGGGTAGAAATCGGGGCGGTAACGAGACAGCGTCCGGCCTACGCGCCTGCGAGGATGATCTGTGCGATGCGTTCGGCGGCGTGTCCGTCCCACAGGGGCACTCTGGCCGAATCAGGAGCCGGCGGTGTCGTGCTTGTCGCGCAGATCTGCTCCACCGCCGACCGTAGCTTCCTGAGATCGCGCCCTACCAGCTGATTGGTCCCCAAAGTCAAGGTGATGGGCCGCTCGGTGTTTTCCCGCACGGTAAGACACGGCACATCGAGGAAGGTAGTTTCCTCCTGAACTCCTCCGGAATCGGTGATGACGACCGTGGCACGGCGCTGGAGGGCGATGAATTCGAGATACGGGAGCGGCTCAAGCAGACGGAGGCGAGGGTTCGAAGATGCACCGGGACTCGAACCGAACCCAAGGTCATTCAGCCGCTGCCGCGTGCGAGGGTGGACCGGGAAAACGATGTTCATCTGCGAACTCAGTTGCTTGAGCGTTGTCAACAGTTCGCGCAGCCACGGGAGATCGTCCACGTTCGCCGGGCGGTGAAGCGTCACGAGCGCGTAAGGCAGCGCAACATCGGATGGAAAGTGCTGCTCGGTGAGTGGGAGCAGTCGCAAGAGTGAGTCGATCATGACGTTTCCGACGCGATGGATTCTGGCGGGGTCGATGCCGTCGCGGAGCAGGTTCTCGTCGCCGTCGGGAGAAGGCGTAAACAGAAGATCGGAGATCTGATCGGTCAACAGCCGGTTGATTTCCTCGGGCATGCCGCGGTCGCGGGAACGAAGGCCGGCTTCGACGTGCCCGAGGCGAATACCGAGCTTGGAGCACACGAGAGCTGCCGCCACGGTGGAATTGACGTCACCGTAGACGAGGACCAGATCTGGCTTACGTTCGTTGACAACAGGCTCGAACGCCTGCATCACCGCTGCCGTCTGCTGCGCGTGCGTGCCGGAGCCGACACCGAGATTGCAGTCGGGCTGAGGCATGCCGAGTTGCTGAAAGAAAATCTCGGACATGGCCGAGTCGTAGTGCTGACCGGTGTGAACAAGCGTCTGGCGGACGCTCGGATGGGCACTGAGAACGCGAAGAACCGGCGCGGCCTTCATGAAATTGGGGCGGGCACCGACGACATGGAGAATGTGCATGGGATCGGACGAAGAGGAAATTGTATTGGGGAAGGCGGTCAGTGGCTAGTGGTCACTGGAATGTGGCTATCCAGCCTGGGCATTCACGAGCGCGGAATCGCGCTCTGGAAGAGCGATCACCTGCGCTGCCTGCGCCAGAGTGCGGTCGAAGGCATCGGCCAAGGCTGTGGGAAATGCGCCCGTCAGCAAATTGACGTCAAGCTGCAGGTCACGTGTGGAATAGAGCCGGAAAACATTCATGGTTCCGCGGCGCCGGTTGGCCGAACTGTTGAGATCGAGAGCAATCGTCCAAGATGAATTGTTGGAATTCCTGGTAATCCCGGGTTTGTTCCAGCGAAAGGAGGCGCTACTCCTGCGCGCCGCTGACGACTCCATCGATTTCACGCTGAGGTCTTCGCCCGGAAAAAGCAGAAGGCTGAGTTCGAAACCGTCGAAATCATTGCTGTCGAATGCGGCGATTAGAATGCGGAGCACCTGATCGCAGTCGCGCGCGACCTTCAGTTCTTCGACGGCGCGACGGATGGCGAGGTTATTAACGAAGATCTGCGGCTGATTCAACGTGCGTTGCGCGACCCGGGCTAATTCTCCGAATTCCAGATAACCGAGGTGCTGGACACCGATCCAGATTCCGATCCCCAAGACCGCCAGCACCAGTCCGAGGGAGCTTCCGGTGGGCCACAAGAGAAAGAGGCTGAGCATAGCGAATCCCGCCGAGACGCCGTAGAGAAGGATCACGACCTGGCGGTGCGTAAGGCCATGCTGCAAGAGCTTGTGGTGGATGTGCTCGCGGTCGGCAGTGAATACAGGACGTCCGCTGATGAGGCGGCGGAAGATCGAAAGAACGGTTTCAAGAATCGGCAAGCCGAAGGAAACGATCGGAATGGCGACGGCAACAATTGTGGGAGCTTTCTGCGCTCCGTAGAGGGCGAGAGCACTCAGCAAAAATCCAATGAAAAGACTGCCGGAATCACCCAGAAAGATGGTTGCGGGGTTGAAGTTGTAACGCAGGAATCCGAGGATAGCGCCGGCGAGAGCGACGGTCATCACTACCAGCAGAACGGGGCCATGAAGGAGTGCGACGACGAAAACCACCATCGTCGAGAACAAGGCGGAGCCAGCGGCCAGACCATCAAGGCCGTCAATCAAGTTGAAGGCGTTGGTGATGGCGAGGACCCAGATGACCGTGGCGGCAAGGCCAATGTACCAGGGCAGGACGCGATCCCCGAGGAGAACCGGGATGTTCACGATGCGAAGGCCACCGGCATACAGCATGGCAGCGGCAATTCCCTGCACGGTGAATTTCACGTACGGGCCAACGCTGTGGATATCGTCGTAAACTCCGAGCAGAAAGACGATGGCTGCCGGAGCGAATATCGTGACTAAGGTCTTAAGGAAATTCGGAGAGTGTAGGAGCGGGTGGCGAAGGGCCCACAAGGCGGTAAGACCCATGCAACAGCAAAAACTGAGGAAGATAGCAACTCCGCCCAGTCGGGGCAGAGGGCTGGAATGCATGTGACGTTCTTGTGTGGGAACCGCGACCCATCCCCGGGAGATTGAAGCGTCGCGCACGTAGCGAGTGAGAACGAACGCGGACAGCAGCCCAGTGAAGAACAATCCCAAGCAGATAAGGGTCAACTAACGCCACCTCGACGAACAGCTGACGACGGGACCGCAACTGATACTGCAAGTATGGCAACGAGACCGCGCCGCCAAAAGTTGGAGCGATGATTCCGGTGTGAAGATGATCGCAGCTGACTGTAGCAGTGCCAGAATGGGACTTGCAATGTGCACGGAGCAAAAACCTGTGGAAATCTCAGCCGATGGTACATGAAATGCAGGGGTAAGGCCTTTTTGCTGTGCTACACTGCTGTTCACAATTCATCTGGCACGTTAGGGGTCGTTGATGAGGTCGGGTACGGGACTCGTTTGCCGCGGCTACACTCTTTCTTTGATCCTGATAACACTCTCCGCAACCGGAGCGTGGGCACAGCAAAACACAAGCGAGAACTCGGCGGAACCGGGGGAAAGTCATCCTACTGGTCTTCCCGCATCCCAGCCTGCCTCTCAGGCGGCGGTCAGTTCTTCCGGAGCAACTGCAAATTCCAAGAAGGACAACGACCCTGCCAAGGACAGTTCCGACAAGTCCGCGATTGTGACGCTTGGACGGGGCGATTTGCTAGAGGTCGGCGTCTACAATGTTCCTGAACTCACAAGCAAAGTCCGAGTGAGCAATTCGGGCGATGTGTATCTGCCACTGATCGACTACGTGCATGTGGAAGGTCTTACGCAGGAAGAGGCGCAGAGCCTGATTGAGAAGCGGCTGGCGGATGGCGGGTTTGTTCGCAATCCACACGTCACGATCTTCGTGGACGAGTTTACGTCTCAGGGTGTGACGATTCTCGGAGAGGTCAGCAAGCCAGGGATCTATCCCGTGATTGGGGATCACAAGCTCTACGAAGTCGTGTCCCAGGCGGGGGGGTTCAGTGCCAGTGCCTCGCGCAAGATCGCGATCTTGCGGCGGAGTCAGACCGAGCCCATCCGGATCACGCTTCCGCGCAATCTGGCCGACGACCTGAGCGGGAATGTCGAGATCATGGCGGGTGACACGATCACCATACCGCGAGCCCCGGTGATCTATGTGGTAGGAGACGTCGGACGCCCCAGCGGGCTGCTTGTGGATAACGGGGCCCTGACAGTGCTGCAAGCCCTGGCGCTGGCTGGCGGAACGAACAAGACAGCCAAACTGAGTGCGGCGCGGATTCTTCGCAAGGGGACGGACGGCGGAGTCACCGAGACCAAAGTGGAAATCAAGAAGATGTTGGAGGCGAAGGCCCCGGATGTCGCCCTGCAGGCGGACGATATCCTGTTTGTTCCGATCAGTGGGGGCAAGGTCTTAGCGGCGCGTACGTTCGAATCCACCATGTCCCTGGCGACCGCCATGGCGATTTACACGGTCCGACCGTAGCACGTTCAGCTATTCTTCACGAAAGTCGCAAGGACTTTGACGTACTTGTCCGCGGTGCTGGCGCGAGAGAAGTTCTTCACAACGTAGTCCCTTCCTTTTTTCCCCAGCGAACAACCCAGAGCACGGTCCGCGTACAGTTGCTGAATTGCGGCAACAAGTTCCTCTGCGTTTTCCGGCTCGATCACGACGCCCGCTTCGGCGTCCTCGACGATTTGTCGTGCCTGGCCGTCGACACCGAGAATCACCGGCCGGGCGCAGGACATGAATTCGAGCATCTTCGTAGGGATCACGGTCTTGAACACGTCAGTTTTCTTAAGTAGGACGAGGCATGCGTCGGACGCGGAAATGAATGCAGGTATCGTCTCACGTGGCTGTTGATCGAGAAAGTGGACGTTGGCGAGGTTGCAGGAGAGAGCAGCGCTCTGGATTCGCTTTTTCTCGGCGCCTTCTCCGATCAGGAGAAATCGGATGTCTGGATTCTGTTGCTGGAGGATCGAGGCTGCGTCGAGCAGAGTTTCAAGACCGTGGGCGTTCCCCATGGTGCCGATGTAGCTCACTACGAATTGGCCTTCCGCATTCAGTTGTTGTCGGAGCCCGCGGGTTTCGCTGTCGGGAGCGGGGGCAAACACGTCCGTTTCCACGCCGTTCTCGACAACGGATATCTTCTCCGGCGGAACATGCCAGTTTGCGATCAAGCGATCCTTGAACGCCGGCGTCACGACGACAATGCAGTCGGCATGTTCGTAAAGGAAGCGCGCGATGCCTGCGAGCGTGTGGTGCAGCAGGGAGTCATCGCTGCTGACCCCGACGGCGGCAAGAGATTCGGGCCAGAGGTCGCGAACTTCGAAAACGAAGGGAATTTGACGGGCGAAGGCGAGCCACCATCCGGCGAGGCCGACGAGGAGTTGCGGTGAAGTCGCTATGATCACGTCCGGGCGTGGCAGAGTCAGTCCTCGCAGAGCAGCGGAGAAACAGAACGACGCGTAATTTCGCATGCGTTCGTGCGACTTGCGGTTGGGCAGAGGCCAGAGCCAAGTGCGGTAGACGTCGGCGCCTCCGGCTGTGTCCTTGTAGATCATGCGGAGCAAGCGCGACCGCCACTCGGGTGGGACGACTCCTGTAGGGTGATTGGGGAATCCGGTAAGAACGGAGACATTGTGTCCGGCATCGGACCAGTGATGAGCGAGTTCCGCGGCGCGGGCGGCGGGCGCGCCCATCTCGGGCGGAAAGTATTGGGAGACGTATAGGATTTTCACGCGACAGTAGAGGGTATCGCAAAAAGAACATCCACGAAAAATCCCGGGACGTGAGAAGGGATAGTGACAAGCTCGCCTACAATCAGCCGCGTGACCTTGGTCCACGAAGGCGACTGGATCCGAACGTTGCCCTCGTGGAGTCAGGTGAAGCGGTCAGTAGTAGGCGAGTTTGAAGGCGGCCTTATAGGCAAGAGCACGGGTGCGATTGAAGCGGTTGTGGATGTAGCTCTCCCAGCGATCGGCCACACGGGTGAATTGTTCGTCCCCAGCCAGGCGATGCATGACGCGCAGCTGGACGATATGCAGCCGATGGTAGAACGTGCTGGCGACCATCGGAAGGCGCGTGCCGGATTGCTCATAGAGCGACCAGAACCCCAGGTCGTAGCGGTCGAGATTGTGCAACAAGGTTCGAACTCCCCGAGCGAATAGTTCCTGCGCCGCAACTTCTCTGGTGGCGAGCGCATAGTCGTAGACTCCCCAGAGTGCCCAGATGAATCCATTCAGGATGTGGGTGGGTGGCGAGACGATGTATTCTTCGAACCACAGATCACCCGCTTCGTCGGTGAAGGCGACTCCACCCTCTTCGACCGACTTTTGAAACGTGGTGAAAGCTCGTCGCGCGGCTTCCAGATAGCAAGCGTCGCCGGATTCTTTGTGGGCGCGCACCAAGACAGAAATTCCCTGACCCTGCGCTAACGCGGAGTACCACGGAGCCCTCAGCGTGTCGCGATACTCCCAGTTGAAGTGATGATTCCAGACGGGAACTCCGCGGGCGTTGGATTCTAGGTGGGACGTGAGCCACTCGGCGACCAAGAAGAACTTCTTCTTTCTTTCCACATCGGATGTGCGGCGCCACAGGTTGTAGTTGCCGAGTCCGTATTGTGCGATGGCGATCGGGTTGTACTGCAGGCCGATCTGGCCGTGGTAGTCGAGTTGCGGAATGCCCTCGGCGTCGTAGCGGCCTCTGTAGTCAGCTTTCTCGGCGAAGAGCATGTAGTACTCGCCGAGTTCATCGCGGGAAGCGTTGGGGTTCCTCTCCGGAGCTTCGTGCCAGAAGGTGAGGTGGCTTTTGCGGCCGAGCAGGTAGGCACTGAAGATGCGGCGGTAGTAGGCGAGCGTGGGCACGGTTTCGAGTCGACTCCATCTTACGGCAGACGCGAACGGAAGAGATCTTGGCTGAAGAAGTGCCCGACGAGTTCTGAGGAGCGATCACGAAGAGGTGCTGATTATTCCAGTCTGCACAGCGATGTCGTCATATCGTCGGATTCGACAGCGATGGTGGAGACTGCGAGATAGGGCGTACTGTTCTCGCCATCGGGAAGGAAAGCGT
>Ga0335080_10000642_pt1 | contig 32777 bp, 26 predicted proteins | sample Lox_Sample_34_FD_206720 | JGI IMG/M metagenome (GOLD analysis project Ga0335080, IMG submission 206720) | Soil microbial communities from Loxahatchee National Wildlife Refuge, Florida, United States - Lox_Sample_3.4 | ecosystem: Environmental > Terrestrial > Soil > Wetlands | place: USA... | reverse complement strand
CGCGACGCCCTCACCGGTGGCGACTCTCCTCTCGGAGCCGCGGCCCTCCTCCTCGCCCGCCCGCACGAGGAGACCTGGCGCGGCCTGCTGGTCGAGCTCGAGGAACGCCAGCGCGCCGCGTTCGACCAGGCCGGCGCGCTCGACTTCGCGGAGCTCCTCCTCCGGGCACGGGACCTCCTCTCCGCGGACCCCGCGCTCCGCGCACGCGAGCAGGCCCGCATCGGGGCGCTCCTGCTCGACGAGTTCCAGGACACCAACGTGGTCCAGCTGGAGCTCACCTTCCTCCTCGCCGAGGCGCGCGACGGAGCAGCCCGTCCGCTCGGCCCCGGCGGGCCGCGGGCCCTCCCGCTCGAGCCCGGGTTCCTCTGCGCGGTCGGCGACCGGAAGCAGTCGATCTACGACTTCCGCGGCGCGGACGTGGAGGTCTTCGAGGAGCTCGCCCGCGCGGTGGAGGAGGGCGGGGGAGAGCGGCGATTCCTGCGCACCAGCCGCCGTGCCCAGCCCGAGCTGGTCGCCGCGCTCAACGGAATGCTGGCACCCGTTCTCGGCTCCTCGCCCTCTGCTCCGTGGGAGGTTCCCTTCCGTCCCGGCGAGGACGACCTCGAGCCCTGCCGCCCCCAGACGGGACCGGTGCAGTGCGTGGAGCGGCTGGTGGCGGAGGCGGCCGAGGATCGCGCCGAGGAGCGGCGCCGCGCCGAGGCGGACCTCCTCGCCCGCCGCCTCGCGATGCTCCTCTCCGCCGAGTCGGACCTCCGCGTCCCGGAGGGCGAGCGCCTCCGGCCGGTGCGCGGCGGCGACGTGGCCCTCCTCCTCCGCTCCTTCGTCGAGGTGGGGCGCTACAGCGAGGCCCTCGCCCGGCACCACATCCCCCATCGCGTGCTCCGCGGACGCGGGGTGTTCTCCTCGCCCGAGGTGCGTGACGTCGCCGCGCTGCTCGGGCTTCTCACCGAGCCAAGGAACCCGGTCCACCTCGCCGCTTGCCTCCGCGGTCCGGCGGTGGGGCTCTCCGATGGCACCCTGGTCCGCCTGGCCCTGCCGCGCGGTCGGCTCGACGTCCGCGTGCTCGCCGGTGGGCTGCCACCCGAGGCACTTCCCGGGGAGGCGGAGCGTTGGGGCCGCTTCCTCCAGGTCGCCCGGCGACTGCGGGCCGGGCTCGACCGCCGCTCGCTGGTGGACCTGCTCGAGGATGCCTGGGAGTCGCTCGGGACGCGCACCGTGCTCGCTGCCTCGCCGCACGGCGAGGAACAGCTCGACAACCTCGACGTGGTCCGTCGCCTCGCGGCGAGGTGGGACGTCCGCGGACGCTCCGACGCCGCGGCCTTCGCCCGCCACCTGCTCGAGCTCGCCGACCGCGACCCGCGGATCGGCCTGGACGAGGTCGAGGACGCCCGGAACGGCCCGGCGGTGCAGCTCCTCACCGTGCACGCGGCCAAGGGCCTCGAGTGGCCGGTGGTCTGCATCGCCGACCTGGGCGCGAGCCGTCCCCCCACGCCGGGACGGCTCCTGGTGGATCCCCGGACCGGCCTCGCCTTCCGCCCCGGCGTTCCATGGAGCCCCGACCCGCACCCCACCCCCCGGTCGGCTGCGCTGGCCGAGGTGCTCGCCAGCCGCGAGCTCGCCGAGAGCCGCCGGGTGCTCTACGTCGCGATGACCCGCGCCCGGGACCACCTCCTGCTCTCCGGAGTGCCCGGCCGCGGAGGACCCCGGGCCTGGTCGTCGTGGATCGACCCGGTGCTGGACTCGCCCGAGGTTCGGCCTCGCGTACGCCGACTCGACGACGACTCCTGTCCGCCGCTTCCTCCGCGCGCCCTCCCGTCTAAGCCTCCGGTGGACCCGGCGCGGGTGCGGGCGGGCCTGCACCGTCTCGAGCCTGCCCGTGTCCGGCCGTGCGAGGCCCCCGTCCCGGTGGATGCTCTCGGGGCCCTCGAGGGGTGCGCACGCCGTTTCCAGCTCCGGTTCCTCGAGGGGCATCGCGAGCCGGGAGCGGGGACGGCGGCCAGCCTCCTCTCGCCCCGTCACCGGGATGCGCGGTTGCCCCTCCTGCGTCGCCTCCTCACGCTCGTCCCCCAGGAGGCCTGGGCCGCGGGCCTCCCCGAGCCAGTGCTCGGCGCCGCCGCCGGGCGGCTCGGGCTCACGCCGTCCGAGGCCGAGGCGCTCCAGCTCCTCGCCCCGCTGCGCCGCCTCGGACGTGCCCTCCGGCCCTTCGCCGGGGAGTTCTCCTGGTCCGCGGCCGTCCCGTTCGAGGTTCGTCTCGGGGAGGTCCGGGTGGAAGGCAGCCTCGACCTGCTCCTCTCCGGCCCACCAGGGGACGCCGCGCTGTGCCTCGCTCCCGGCGCGCGTCCCGGTGCACAGGCCGCCGCCACGGTGCTGCTCGAGGCCCTGCGCCGGTCCGTTTCACCCGGACGGCCGATCCGCGCCGCCGTCTTCGGGGTGGATGGGAACGAGGAGCGGCTCGGCTGGATCTCCGAGCCTGCGCTCCCGCTCTCCGCCCTGGAGGCCCGGCTCATGGAGGCGCTCGCCCTCGGCCCGGCCCTCGCCCCCGCGCTCGAGAAGACCGCATGCGAGGCGCTCGGCTGCGGCTTCGTCCGGCGTTGTCACCCGGGAGGCCGCGGGCTATAGGCCCCGGCCGGCCATGCCGAACGTCGTGGTGGTGGGTGCCCAGTGGGGCGACGAAGGGAAGGGGAAGGTCGTCGACCTGCTCACCCAGCACGCCCAGGTGGTGGTGCGCTTCCAGGGCGGGAACAACGCCGGCCACACCCTGGTCGTCGGAGGGGAGAAGACCATCCTCACCCTCATCCCCAGCGGCATCCTCCACGCCGGGAAGACCTGCGTCATCGGAAACGGCGTGGTGCTCGACCCGTCGGTGCTCGTCGCCGAGATCGACGCGCTCCGCGCCCGGGGCGTCATCCGCTCCGACGCGCAGCTCATCGTCTCCGAGTCGGCGCACGTCATCTTCCCCTGGCACAAGCACCTCGACGTGCTCCGCGAGAAGGCCCGGGGCGCCTCTCCCATCGGCACCACCGGCCGCGGCATCGGCCCCGCCTACGAGGACAAGGTCGCTCGCCGGGGCATCCGGGTCCGCGACCTCCTCGACGCCGGCCGCCTCGCCCGCAAGGTCGAGGAGCGCCTCGGGGGTGCCCTCGACGAGCTCCGCCTCCTCGCCAGCCGGGCCGGGACCGACCTTCCGCCGCTCGACCCCGCGGCCATCGCCCGCGAGTACGCCGCCTTCGGCCTCCGGCTGCGGCCCCACGTGCGCGACGCGTCCCTCTACCTGCACGGCGAGGCCCGGGCCGGGGCGCGCATCCTCTTCGAGGGGGCGCAGGGCACGCTCCTCGACATCGACCACGGCACCTATCCGTTCGTCACCAGCAGCAACTGCGTGGCCGGCAACGCCGCGGTCGGCTCGGGCCTCGGGCCGACGCAGATCGACCGAGTCATCGGCATCAGCAAGGCCTACACCACGCGGGTGGGCGGTGGGCCCTTTCCGACCGAGCTCAACGACGCGACGGGCGAGCGACTCCGCAAGGTAGGTGACGAGTTCGGATCGGTCACCGGGCGGCCACGCCGCTGCGGCTGGCTCGACGGGGTGGTGCTCCGCTATGCCGCGCGGGTGAACGGGCTCTCCGGGCTGGCCCTCACCAAGCTCGACGTTCTCTCCGGGTTGCCCGAGCTGAAGCTCTGCACCGGCTACACCCTCGCCGGAGCCGAGACCGCGGACTTCCCCTCCGACGTCGACGATCTGGCCCAGGTCTCGCCGGTCTACGAGACGCTCTCCGGCTGGGAGGAGCGCCTGGCGGGGGTCCGCAGCGTCGAGCAGCTTCCCGCAGCCGCCCGGGCCTACGTGCGCCGGGTCGAGGAGGTCGCCGGCGTCCCGGTGGTCTGCATCTCGGTCGGCGCCGACCGCGGAGAGACCATCCTCCTCGGTAACCCGTTCGAGCAGCCGCCCCGGGCCTGACCTCTGGCCGCCGGGGAACGGAGGATCGGCGCCGGGCGGATGCCGCCGTGGCCGTGGGCGCGCTATGAGGGAGCCTGGACGCTTCGCCCGGTGAACCGCCGCGGCGCCCGAGGAGCGGTGCAGGCATGAGACAGGCCATCGAGATCGGTTCTCAGTCCCGGGACGTCCGGGGCGAGGTTCGCCGGCTGTTCGATCTGCAGGCGGGCTCGCGCTGGACGGTGTCGCGTTCCAGCGCCGCCGACCGCCGCAGGAGGCTGCGGCGGCTCAAGGCCGCCCTGGACAAGCATCGCGGCGCGCTCGCCGAGGGCATCCGCCGCGACTTCGGCCGCTCCATCGACGAGTCCGAGTTCATCGAGATCCACCCCACCTTCGAGGAGCTCAACCACGCCATCGCCCACCTCGGCGAGTGGATGCGCCCCGAGCCGGTGGAGGCCACGCTGCTCCTCGCCGATACGGCGAGCGAGATCCGCTGGGAGGCCAAGGGCCAGGTGCTGGTGCTCTCGCCCTGGAACTACCCGGTGTTCCTCACCCTCGGGCCGCTGATCGGCGCGGTCGCCGCCGGGAACGTGGCGATCCTCAAGCCCTCGGAGAAGGTTCCCGAGACCAACCGCGCGCTGAAGGCGCTGGTGAGCGAGGCGTTCCCCGAGTCGGAGGTGGCGATGATCGAGGGCGAGGCGCCGGTGGCCGAGGCCCTGCTCGATCTCCCATTCGATCACGTCTTCTTCACCGGCAGCACGCGGGTGGGGAAGCTCGTCATGGCCGCAGCCGCGAAGCACCTGGCCTCGGTCACCCTCGAGCTCGGCGGAAAGTCGCCGGCCATCGTCGCCCCGGACGCGAACGTCGCGCGGGCGGCGGCGGCCATCTCCTGGGGCGCATTCGTCAACGCGGGCCAGACGTGCATCGCGCCGGACTACGTCCTGGTCCAGGAGGGTCAGCGCCAGGCGCTGGTCGACGCGCTTCGCGCCGCGACCGAGCGGAGCTACGGCCCCGAGTCGGACTGGTCCAAGAACCCGGACTTCGCACGGCTCGTGGACCCGGGCGCCTTCTCCCGGGTGAAGGGGCTCTTGGACGATGCCGTCGGCCGGGGCGCGAAGGTCGTGGTCGGCGGGGAGAGCAACCCCGCGGAGCGCTACCTCGCTCCCACCGTCCTGGTGGACGTCCCGGACGAGTCCCCGCTCCTCCAGGAGGAGATCTTCGGCCCCCTGCTCCCGGTGGTGACCTACCGGCGGCTGGAGGACGCGCTGGAGTACGTCCGGAAGCGGCCCAAGCCGCTCGCCCTCTACGTCTTCTCGCGATCCAGCAACACCGTGGAGGAGACGCTGGAGGGGACCACCTCCGGTGGCGTGTGCATCAACAACACGCTCGTCCACCTCGCCAACCCGGGACTTCCCTTCGGCGGCGTGGGCCCGAGCGGCGTCGGGAACTACCACGGCCGCGCAGGCTTCCGCGCCTTCAGCCACGAGCGCGGGGTGATGCGCCAGCAAGGCAACCCCCTGGCGCGCTACCTGGCGCCTCCATACGCGGCCCGGATGAACCGGATGATTGCCCGGCTCGCCCGTCTTCTGCAGTGACCGGCCTTCCCTGACCGGGGCCAGTGCGCGAGGGTCGCAGACGCCGTTGACCGGCGGCTTCGCAGCTCGGCGAACGTCGGTCCGTCGCATCTTCTTCCAGTCGCTGGCCCTCGTCGTGGCGGTGGCGGTCCTGCTCCACGGCGACAGGCTCCGCCGGATCGTCGAGCGTCCCCGCATTCCCGCGATCCGTTGACTTTCGGGTCAATCCAGGCCTGTCCTCGGGCCATGGCAGAGGCGTTCATCATCGATGCGGTCCGGACCCCCCGCGGGAAGCGCAAGGGGAGCCTGGCCGGAGTTCATGCGGTCGATCTCGCGGCGCACGCCCTCGGCGCCGTGCTCGAGCGCAGCGGCGTCCCGGCGGAGCGGGTGGAGGACGTCGTCCTCGGCTGCGTCACCCAGATCGGCGAGCAGGCTTTCGACGTCGCCCGTGGCGCCGTGCTCGCCGCCGGATTCCCCATCGCCGTCCCGGGGAAGACGGTGAACCGCCTGTGCGGCAGCGGCCTCACCGCGGTGGCCGACGTCGCGCAGGGCGTCCTCTCCCGGCAGATCCAGCTCGGCATCGGGGGCGGGGTGGAGTCCATGACCCGCATCCCGATGGGGTCCGACGCGGGGTTCGGCGACGGACCGACCTCGCCCCGGCTCGCCGAGCGCTTCCCCGACCTCACCCACCAGGGTCTGTCCGCCGAGCTCATCGCCCGCAAGTGGTCCCTCTCCCGCGGCCAGCTCGACGAGTTCGCCGCCGCCTCGCAGGGCAAGGCGGTGGCCGCGCGGGCCGCCGGCTGGTTCCGTGGGGAGATCGTCCCGGTGCCGGTGCGCGACGCCGACGGCAGCACCCGGCTCTTCTCCGACGACGAGCACCCCCGCGCCGGCACGACCATCGAGACGCTGGCGAGCCTCAAGCCCAGCTTCCGGGAGGATGGCGTCATCCACGCCGGGAACGCCTCCGGCATCGTCGACGGGGCCGCGGCAGTGGTGGTCGCCTCGGGCGAGGCCGCCCGGGCACTCGGGCTCCGCCCCCGCGCCCGCATCGTCACCACCGCGGTGGTCGGCTCGGATCCGGTCCTGATGCTCACCGGCCCCATTCCCTCCAGCCGCCTCGCGCTGCAGCGGGCCGGCTGGACGGTGGACGACGTGGACCTCTGGGAGATCAACGAGGCCTTCGCCCCGGTCCCCATCGTCGTCGGCCAGGAGCTGGGCATCCCGCTCGACCGCATCAACGTGCAGGGAGGCGCCATCGCCCTCGGCCATCCGCTCGGAGCGACCGGGGCGATGCTCCTGGCCACGCTCCTCGGGGCGCTGGAGCGGCGCTCTCTCCGCCGGGGGGCCGTCGCCCTCTGCATCGGCTACGGGATGGGAATCACCATGCTCGTCGAGCGGGTGGGGTGAGAGCCGCCCCCAGGGGTCTCCACCCGATCCGACACGGTCCTCCGGCGCCGCGTGGCGAATGACGGTCGGAGGCACTAGCCTGTGATCGTGGAGTTTCGCCCGGCCCCAGCACCCGAAGTCTTCCGGCCGCGCCCCGTTCTCGCCGCTGCGATGGGAACCGCCGCGCTCCTCTGGGTGTTCGTCCTCGTCTACCTGATGCAGTTCGAGGGCGTTCCGGCCAAGACCTTCATCTCCGCCATCTTCTTCGTCGTCTTCTTCGGCGTCTCGCTCACCTACTACGCGCGGACGGCCATCGTGGTGGACGGCGGCGGCGTGACCTACCGGGGCATGGTCCGGACCGACTACTTCGCCTTCCGCGACATCCTGAAGGTGGACATCCTGCCCGGTCCAGTGACCGTCTACGCTGTCCGCGGCCGCGGCCGTGGCATGCACTTCACGAGCTTCTTCACCCAGCACCGTCGACTGATGGAGCTGCTGGTGGAGCGGGCCGGCCTCTCGCGCATGCGCTAGCCGGGCGCCTCGGGGCGGTAGTGGAGCAGCGACCGCCCGACGGCCAGGATGTCCCCTGCGGCGAGCAGGTGCCCCGACCGGAGCCGCCGCCCGTTGCAGCGCGCCCGGTTCCGGCCCCCGAGATCGACGACCCGGTGCGTTCCCTCCTGCCGGACGAGGCCGAGATGGCGCCGCGACACCGCCCCGTCGCCGAGGCGGACCACGCACCCCGGGAGCCGGCCGAGCTCCAGAGCGGATCCGGCGAGCGGGAACACCGTCCCGACGTCCGGGCCTGCGACGCAGATGAGCGCTGCCGCCGCCGAGGCGTCCGGAGCTGCTCCGGGCTCGAGCAGCGACCTCAGGACGGCCGCGGTCGCCGCATGGCGGGAGGTGGACTCGACCCAGAGCCGGGCCAGCCGCGACAGCCGCACCCGCTCGTCCGGAAGGAGCCAGCGGAGGGTCCCCGGAGCGAGCATCGCCTTGCCGACCCGCCGGGGCTCGGCGCACCGGAGCCAGATGCGATCCGGATCGAGCTCCAGGGTGAGCAGCCCGGGCGGCAGTCCGGGATAGCGGATCCCGTCGTCCGGCCCCCCGCCGACGGTCCAGGTCCCCGGCCGCAGCTCCAGCTCGGAGTCGACCCCGCGGGCCTCGAAGCGCAGCTGCATGAAGCCCACCCGGGGCAATCGACGTGCCAGACAGGGCCCGCCACCGGGTAGGGTGCATCCGTGCACGGACCTCGCTGGACGATCACCCTGCTGTGCCTCGGACTCCTCGTCCCGGCCTGTCGCGACGAGCAGGCCGGTCCCCGTCCGCGCCCGCGGGCTCCGGCATCCGCGGTGGCGGAGCCCGGCTCGGTCCAGGGAACGTGGGCCGGCGGGGCCATCGAGTACCTGGGCACGCGCGTGGACCGCGGCCGGGACCAGCGAGGCCAGGAGGCGGTCCGGCTGACGCACGTGTTCGAGGCCACGAAGCGTCTCCCGCCCGGCTGGCAGATCTTCGTCCACATCGTCGACGCGCGGACCGGGCAGATGGTGGCCAACGGCGACCACCCGCCGCCCGTGCCGCTGGAGCAGTGGACCGTGGGCCACCCGGTGACGGACGTGCAGGTCGTCTCGCTTCCGCCCGGAGCGCCGGAGCTCCGTGTCCTGCTCGGCTTTTGGCACGACGACCGCCGGCTCCCGGTGGATCAGCCGTCGGCCCAGGATGGAGAGCAGCGGATGCTCGGTCCGACGATCGGTGGAGGGCTCCCTCCCGTGCCCGAGGCACACGTGCGGCGCACCGCCACACCTCCGAAGATCGACGGCGTGCTCGACGATGCGACCTGGCAGAACGCGACGCCGCTGACGCTGGTGAACAGCTTCGACGGGCGGCCGGCGCCTCTCCGGACCACCGTTCGCCTCGCCTGGGACGACCACGCGCTCTACGTGGCCTTCGATTGCGAGGACCCCGACGTGTGGGGGACGTTCACGAAGCGCGACGAGCCGCTCTACACCCAGGAGGTCGTGGAGATCTTCATCGACGCCGACGCCGACGGGCGCACCTACGACGAGATCGAAGTGAGCCCGCACAACGTCGTCTTCGACGCCTACTTCCCGGCCCCGCGGCAGGGCATGGATCCCTCCTGGGACTCGGGGCTCGAGAGCGCGGTCAAGGTCGACGGCACCCTCGACGACCCGAGCGACCGCGACCGGGGGTGGACGGTGGAGATGCGGATTCCCTTCGATCGCCTCCACTCCGTGCCGCACCTGCCGCCGCGTCCCGGTGACCGCTGGAGGTTCAACCTCTACCGGCTCGACCTGCCCGACCGGAAGAACCAGCAGGGACAGGCCTTCTCGCCGCTCTTCGTCGGTGACTTCCACGCGGTGAATCGGTTCGCGTGGCTCGTGTTCGAGTAGTGCGATGGAGCTTCAAACTTGGAACGGGCGATCGGCTCAGGCGCTCGGGATCATCGCCATCGTCGCCGGCGGTCTCGTGATGCTGGCCGGGCTCGCGGCACCCATCATCGTCAGCGATCTGCCGATGAGCCTGATTCTCGCGCTCGGGACCGCCAGCCTCGCACTGGGGATCGCGCTCGGCGGCCGGAAGCTCTTGAGTTGGGGCAGCCGCAGCCGAGGACCACCGTCGAGCCTCACCCCGTCCGGAAGTCCCACCGGCTCTCCGCCTCGCTCGGCGCCCGCGGGTTCCCGAGGAACAGCACGTAGCCCTGCATCTCGAGCGTGTCGACGATCGACTCGGCCTCCAGCTCGCTGAAGCCACGGAGTCCCACCAGCACGTCGCGCATCGTCGCCTTGCCCCGGAGATAGCCGATGGGCTCGCCCGGGCCGAGCGCGCGGTGCAGCTCGGCGCTCAGCGCGGCGAGGTCCAGGTCCTCGGAGATCATCGCACGCACCCTGCCTCGCCCTCGCAGCCGCCGGCAAGCGGACGGGCAACGAGCCGTCCCGCCTGACCCCGGAACGTCTCCCAGCGGACGGCCTCCTCGTCGAGGGTCACCCGCACCGCTCCGTCGAGGTCGGTGCGGAGCACCCGCGCGCCGCTCGCCCGCCACCGCTCCACCACCTCGGGCGCCGGCAGGCCGAACCGGTTGCCGCGCCCGTCTGAGAAGAGCGCGACCCAGGCTTGGCTGGCCGAGATCAGGCGCAGCGACGACGAGGTGCGAGAGCCGTGGTGCGGGACCTTCACCACCGTGGAGGCGAGGGGAGGCAGCTCCGCCTCGGCCAACGTGCCGGCGTCTCCGGGGAGCAGAATCGACCGGCCTCCCGCGGAGACGTGGAGGACCAGGCTCTGGTCGTTCACGGTGCGTTGGCCGGTCCAGGCCCGCGGCGGCGAGAGCACCCGCACGCTCGCCGCGCCGAGCGCCCTCCGCTCGCCCGCCGAGAGCCACTCCACCCGCGCCGGCCCCGCGGCCGAGAGCACCGCCTCCACCAGCGGCCCGTGCTCGATCCCCGCAGGCAGCCAGAGCCGGTCCGCCGGCACCTCGCGGAGCACGGTCACCAACCCGAGCGCGTGGTCCGGATGGGGATGGGACAGCGCCACGGCGGAGAGGCGCCGGATGCCACGCTCACGCAGGTAGGGGAGGACGATGCGCGCGCCCGGGTCGATGCCGTCGGGCACCCCTCCACCGTCCACGAGGAGGTGCTCGCCGCCCGAGGAGACGAGAAGCGCGTCCCCGTGTCCCACCGGGAGCGCGGTCACGGCGAGCATCGGGCGCGGGTCGAGCAGCGGCCGCGCGAGCACCACCGCCATCGCCACCGCGGCCAGCCACCCGGCGCGCCGAACCCCGAGCGCCACCCCGAGCAGCCCGGTGCCGAACGCGACCGCCGCCGGCCAGGGGAAGGAGGGCGAGGGGAGCACGCCGAACGGAACCCCAGCCCCGGCGCGCACGAGGAGCAGCAGCGCGCGGGCCGACCAGGACGCGACGGCGAGGGGCGTGGCTGCGAGCGCCGGGGACAGGCAGAACGCCGCCGCGGTCCCGGCGCAGGCCAGGGTCAGCACCGTGGCGACGGGGAGCGCGACGACGTTGACGGCCCAGCCGGCGAGGGACACCCGGTGGAACGCGGTCGCGACCAGCGGCACCGAGGCCAGCGTCACCGCGACGCTCGCCGCGCAGACGCCGAGCACCGCCTCCCGCGCGCGCTCCACCGTCCGCCGCCAACGGCGGGTCTCGCGCGGATCGGGCCGCGGCACCGGAATCCATCCGCGCAGCCGGGGCGCCAGCAGCACCAGCGCAAGCACGGCGGTGAAGCTGAGCTGGAGAGACAGGTCCCGCACCGACGCCGGATCGGCCACGAGCAGGACCCCCGCCGCCAGGGCGAGCGCGTTCAGCGCGTCGGCCGGCCGCCGCAGGGCCCGTCCGACCAGCACCGCGCCGAGCATCAGGGCGGAGCGCACCGCCGGCGGCTGCTCCCCGGTGAAGACGACGTAGCCCCAGACCAGCGGGAGCGCCGCGAGCGCTGCCGGTCGCCGTGCGTCGATGCGCTGGACGAGAGCGGGAATGGACCGGAGCAGGCCGCCGAGGAGCGCAGCGAGCACCAGCGCCAGCGCCGCGACGTGGAGCCCGCTCACGCTCAGCACGTGGGCCAGGCCGCTGCGTGCGAAGCGCTCCTCCCACTCCGGGCCGAGCTCGGAACGGAGCCCGGCCGCCAGCGCCCCGACGAGCGCCGCGGCGTCGGCATCGGCGAGCCGGCTTCGAACCCACCGTCCGAACGCCTCCCGGCGCTCGGCCACCCAGCGGGACCACTGCGGGGGCGGCGAGAGCGGGATCAGCGAACCGGGCACCACCCTGCCCGAGGTCAGGAGACCCCGCGCCCTCGCGGCGGCCCCCAGGTCGGGCTGTCCCCAGGACTCCGGTCCAACGTCGGGACGGAGCTCCGCCTGGAGCTGGACCCGCTGCCCTGCCCAGGGGCGGAGGGTGCCGTCGCTCCACCACAGCCGGGTCCGTGCCCTGACGGGCGCACCTTCGGCGCGGGACACCTCGAGCACGGCTCGCCCTCCCCGGGAGTCCAGCTCGACGGATGCCAGGCGCCCCTCGAGGAGCACGGCCCGACCCGCCGGGAGCGTCGTGGCCCGCTCCGCTCGCGCGGCCAGCGTCGAACCGGCGAGCACGGCGGCGGCGAGCACGAGCAGATGCGCGAGCGGGCGTCGCTGCAGCCAGACGGCGACAGCGAGCAGGACGCCAGCCAGGCAGGCAACCAGCCAGGGAACCGGGCGGGCCAGCAGCGGCAGGGCGCAGCCGCACCCGAGGGCCAGCACCGGAAAGACGAGCGGACGGAGGCCGAGGTCCTTCCAGGTCCACGCGCCCATCGCCCCCCCCTCACCCCGTCCAACCCCGCAAACAAAGCGCGATAGCCTAGTGGGGGGCTGAAGCGCGGGTCAAGACGACGCGTTGCAGAAAACGGAAATTCGTGGTAAGCTTTTGAAATTAGGCGGCCCTGCAGGCCGAAGGAGGCAGCTCCCCAGTGCAGACCAGCTTCAAGACCGGCGACAAGGCCGTCTATCCGGGCCAGGGTGTGGGTGAGGTGATGGGCATCGAGCACACCGAGGTCGCCGGCCAGCGCCAGTCGTTCTACGTCCTCCGCATCCTCGAGAACGGGATGCGCATCATGATCCCGATCAACAAGGTCGGCTCGGTCGGCCTGCGGGAGATCATCAGCGAGGACGACGTCCGGCAGGTCTATGCCATCCTCCGCGAGAAGGACATCTCGGTCGACTCCACCACCTGGAACCGCCGCTACCGGGAGTACATGGAGAAGATCAAGACCGGCTCGGTCTTCGAGATCGCCGAGGTTCTGCGCGACCTCTACCTCCTCAAGGGCGACAAGGACCTCTCCTTCGGCGAGCGGAAGATGCTCGACACCGCCCGCGCCCTGCTGATCAAGGAGCTCAGCCTCGCCAAGGAGTGCACCGAGGACGAGATCGAGGCCGACCTCCGGAAGATCTTCAGCATCACCTGAGGTCCGGGGCGGGGCCGTGTCCGCGAGCCAGCCGCCGCTCGGTCCCGAGGACGCCCGCGCCGAGCGCATCGCGCAGCTCGAGCGCAGCACCCGCCGCCGGGTGACCGGGGTCCAGCTGCCGGTCGCCCTGTTCTGCCTCGCCGCCGCGCTCTTCCTGCTCGTCCGCGAGGGGCCGGACATCGCCTACGTCTTCGCCCGGCGCGAGCCGGTGACCCTCGGCGGGGAGGGCGACTACCACTTCGACCGGCTCCGGCCGAACGTCTTCGCCCAGGTCCACGGGATCCCGCTCGGCACCGCCTTCTACGGCGTCGAGCGCGGGACCCGGATGGTGCTCGTCCCCCTCCAGGACACGCCGCTCCTCGTCCGGCGACCCCTCCTCGGCACCGAGGAGTGGGTGCCCGGGCGGAGGCCGCCACCTCCCGATCCCCGGCCGCTCGGGGTGCGAGGACGACTCCTTCCGCTCGAGGACGTCCCCGGCTTCAAGGACGCGGCGCCCCGGATCCACGCGCTCCAGGGGCTCCGCCCCGTCGACGGGCGACTCTGGGTGCTCCGCGAGGGCGAGCACCCTGGCGAGGACAACGGCCCGCTCCTCATCGGCCTGCTCCTGCTGGGGTTCGCCGGCCTGAACGCCGTGCTCGCGCTCCGCGGGGCGCAGGCACTCCTGCAGGACAGGGCCGCGAAGCGCCGGCCGAACCTCCGGAGCGTCTGAGCAACCGCCCGCTCAGCGCTGCGGGGCGCGCACGGCGGGCGGCGCGAGGGGGCGCAGCCAGCCCGGATGGCTCTGCGCCATCCACAGAGCGAGCGCCGTCGCCAGCAGGAAGCCCGCGGTCGCGGCGAGCACCGCGATCCGCAGCGGGCGGACCGGTCCCTCGGCCTCGGCCGGAGGCGGACGCCGGTGCGGTCGCTCGGTCCGGCCGTGGACCCCGGGGATCCGGAGGCGCAGCACCGCCGGTCCGATGTGGATGCGCTGGCCGACCTGCAACTCGCGCGGCCCGGCGAGGCGCTCGTCGTCGAGGAAGGTGCCGTTCTGGCTGCCGAGGTCCTCGACGAACAGACGCTCCCCGCGTCGGGTGAGCCGGGCATGCCGCCGGCTGATCGAGGCATGCGGGAGCCGGAGGTCACAGCTGCTCGAGCGTCCGAGGATGAGCGCGCCCTCGCCGATCGGAAGGAGCTGCCCGGTGCCGGGCCCGTGCTCGGCGTAGAGGAAGATCTCCTGGTTGCTGCCGCCACCCACCGTCGTCACCATCGACGCCGGCCCGATGGTGTCGCGCCCGGCCCGCCGCTTGCGGCCCGCCCGCACCGGATAGGTGGTCACCCGCTGGGGCGCCGGATCATCCGCGTTGAGCGGCGTCGCTTCCCGCTCGTCGAACGGAAGCTCTCCGGTGTCCTCGGAGTCCTTCGCGCCATCCTCCGGTGGAGGTCGACGTGGGGGTCGCTTTGGGTTCGATGGCGCCATGCTCGTTCACCCGGGTCCCTCGGCTCGGGGCCGTGCAATGATGTCACGTTCCCCGGTTTCCCGCGCCACTCTCGTGACCGCCCCCCACAGCCCCCCCGCGCTATCCGTCTACAACACGATGACCCGGCGGAAGGAGCCACTGGAGACGCTCCGGCCCGGTGAAGTGCGTCTGTACGTGTGTGGTCCTACCGTCTACTCGTATGTGCACATCGGGAACGCCCGGACCTTCACCGTCTTCGACGTCGTGGTGCGTTATCTCCGACACCGCGGATACCGCGTCTCGTACGTCCGCAACTACACGGACGTGGACGACAAGATCATCAACGCCGCCCGGGAGGCAGGCGAGGACCCGGCCGCTCTCGCGGACCGGTTCGTCCGGGCCTTCGAGGAGGACGCCCAGGGGCTCGGCCTGCTCCAGCCGGACGTCTCTCCCCGGGTGACCCAGGTCATCCCGGAGATCCTCGCCCTCATCCGGACGCTGCTCGACCAGGGCGTGGCCTACGTCGCCGGCGGGGACGTCTACTTCCAGGTCTCCCGCTGGCCCGAGTACGCCAAGCTCTCCCGCCGGAACCTCGAAGAGCTGCGGGCCGGCGAGCGCGTCACCCCCGGCGAGCAGAAGCGCGAGCCGCTCGACTTCGCCCTCTGGAAGGCCGAGAAGCCGGGCGAGCCCGCCTGGGACGCGCCCTGGGGTCGAGGCCGCCCGGGATGGCACATCGAGTGCTCGGCGATGAGCGAGAAGTTCCTCGGCCGGACCTTCGACATCCACGGCGGCGGCCTGGACCTCATCTTCCCCCACCACGAGAACGAGATCGCCCAGTCGGAGGCGGCGCACCACGCGCAGCTCGCCCGGGTATGGATGCACGCCGGGTTTCTCGAGCTCGAGAACGCCAAGATGTCGAAGAGCCTCGGGAACGTGGTCCGGCTCCGCGACGCGCTGGAGAAGGTCGACGGCGAGGCCCTCCGCCTCTTCTTCCTCTCCAGCCACTACCGCAACGGACTTGCCTTCTCCGACGACGCGCTGTCCGACGCCGAGAAGCGCATGGAGTACTTCTACGAGACGCTCCAGCGGGTGGACGAGCGCCTGGCCGGCCGCGAGGTGAAGCCCGGCCCCGTCCACGGCGACCCGGACGCCCACCTCCACGCCTTCGAGCAGGCGATGGACGACGACTTCAACACCGCCGGGGCTCTGGCGGCCCTCTCGGGGCTCTTCGGGCAGATCAACGAGGTCCTCGACCGCCCGCCGGTCCCCGACAAGGCGACCGTCCTCCGGACCCTGGCGGCCCTCAGAGCCCTCGTCCCGACGATGGGCAACGTGCTCGGAGTCCTGGGGAGCACTCCGGGGACCTGGCTCGAGCGTCGCCGGGACCGGCTCGTCAAGCAGCGGGGGCTCGATCGCGGATCGATCGAATCCCTCCTCGCCGAGCGCACCGAGGCCCGGAAGGCGAAGGACTTCGCCCGGTCGGACGCCATCCGCGATCGGCTCCTGGCGATGGGCGTGGAGCTGCGCGACGGGCCCGCCGGCACGACGTGGAAGGTCCGGAGCTGACCCGCCGGGTTGCCACGGCAGGGCGGAGAGCTGCTCGGATCCCTGAGTCGTCCTTGGGTAGCAGTTCCGGACGCTCCCCGGGCAGGGGGGGCCCACCCGCTCGAGAGCGTCCAGAGCTGATCCCCTGGTGCGATCCGCGTCTCCGATAAAGACGCACCAGGCATGCGCAGACCCCTCCGCTCGGAACCATCCGGTCCTGATCCGCTCGTGCGACTCGGGGATCCGGTCCCGCCGCGACCGCTCCTCTCGGTTCAGCGCCCCCGCACGACGTGGACCGTGAAGAGATGCCGGACCGACACCGCCCGGCCCTCGACCTGCGCCGGCCGGTACTGACGCGCCCTCAGCGCCGCGAGCACCGCCGCGTCGGCGAGCGGAAGACCCTTGAGCACCTCGCATGCCTCCACCGTGCCCGCGGTGGTGATCACGCAGCGCACGAGCATCGTCCCCTCCACTCCGGCCCGCCGTGCTTCCGCCGAGAGCGCCACGTCCGGCCCGGACAGGAGCAGGGGCATCTCGGCGACGATGTCCTCGGTGAACACCCCGCTCGAGGTAGCGTCGCACGGTGGTGTCGCGCACTCCGGAGCGCCGGAAGGGCCCTCGGGACCCTCGCCGCCCGTCTCTTCGCCCCCGCCCGGAACCTCCTTCGACGCCTCCTCGAGCGCCGGCACGCTCGTGGCCGGCCGCGGGCGCCGCTGGAGAGGATGCGTCTCGGACGGCCGCCTGGGCCCCGGCTGATGCCCCTGCGCGACCGGTGCTCCGGGCGTCGCTCGCTCCGCACGGAGGCCCGGCGGAGGCCTCACGCGGACGATGGGCCCCTGCGGCCGCGGAGCGGGTCGCGACAGGACGATGGCCACGACGAGCAGCACCGCGTGGGCAGTGAGGGAGACCACCAGCGCTGACCGCAACCGCGTGGGGGTGCGGGTCCGCCCGCGAGCGACGTCGAACATGGAAAGCCCCCCCGGGGGCCCTCCGCGTCCGTCCCCTCGGCGAGGGCCGGCCTCCGGGTCCTGGAAGTCTCCCGTCCGTTCGCGCGCGCTGTCCAGCCGCCGCGCCCGCGGAGGAGTCCCGCCCAGTGGACGGCAGGGCACGCGGCGGGGCAGAACCGACCACCCCATGCTCACCGCAGCCCTCGCCCTCGCGATCGCCGCCGCGCCCCCCGCCCGAACCTCCGCCGCCGCCGAGCGCGCCATCGCCCCCGACGCCATCCGCGCCCACGTCGGCTTCCTCGCCTCGGATCTGCTCGAGGGCCGCGGCCCCGGCACCCGCGGCGACGCGCTCGCCGAGGCCTACATCGCCTCGCAGCTCGAGGCGCTGGGCCTCCACCCCGCCGGGTCCCAGGCTTTCCTCCAGCCGTTCGACATCGTCGGCGTCGACGGCCATGCCGCCACGGTGCGCTTCTCGAAGGGTTCGGGCTCCCTCGTGCTCAAGTACCCCGAGGACATCATCGCCGTCGCCGGAGGCGCCGCGGCCCGCACCGAGGTCGACGGCGCGGAGCTGGTCTTCGTGGGCTACGGCATCCGCGCTCCCGAGTACGCCTGGGACGACTTCAAGGGAGAGGACCTCCGCGGCAAGGTGCTGCTCATCCTCAACAGCGACCCGGAGGACGACCCCGAGCTCTTCGCCGGCCGGACGCGTCTCTGGTACGGCCGCTGGGATTACAAGTACGAGATGGCCGCGAAGGTCGGCGCCGCGGGGGCCCTCATCCTCCACACGCCGCACAGCGCCGGCTACCCCTGGCAGGTCGTGCGCACCTCGTGGAGCGGGCCGCAGTTCTCGGTGCCGACGACCGACCCGCGCGTGCCCCTGCGGGGGTGGGTCACCGAGGAAGCCTGCCGGAGGCTCGTCGCCCTCGCCGGGCGGAATCTCGACGAGCTCGTGCGCGCCGCGAACGGGCGCGACTTCCATCCGGTGCTGCTCGGCCTCGGCGTCGGCGCGGCGTTCGACAGCCGCCTCGAGCGCACCCACACCGCCAACGTCCTCGCCGTGCTCCCCGGGAGCGACCGGCGCCTCTCCTCCGAGGTGGTGCTCTACACCGCCCACCACGACCACCTGGGAATCAATCCCGACGCCCGTCCCGGAGAGGACGCCATCTACAACGGCGCCGAGGACAATGCCTCGGGCGTTGCGGTGATGCTCGAGATCGCCCGGGCCTATACCCGGCTCCCGCGTCCACCCCGGCGCAGCATCCTCTTCGCCGCCGTCGCCGCCGAGGAGCAGGGCCTCCTCGGCTCGGAGTACCTCGCCGGCCATCCTCCGGTGCCGCTGGGCCGTATCGCGGTGGACATCAACATCGACGGCGCGAACGTCTTCGGCCGCACCCGGGACGTCACCGTCATCGGGTTCGGGAAGACCGACCTCGACGGGACGCTCCGCGCGCTGGCCCGCGCCCAGGGGCGGGTGATCCGCTCCGACCAGCTCCCCGACCGCGGCTACTTCTACCGGAGCGACCAGTTCAGCTTCGCCCGCGCCGGCGTCCCCTCCGCCTACTTCGAGAGCGGACTCGACTACCGGGGGCGGCCGCCCGGCTGGGGCCGCGAGAAGCGCGAGGCCTGGGAGGAGACCCGCTACCACCAGCCGTCCGACGAGCTCACCCCCGACTGGGACCTCTCCGGCGCCGTGGAGGACGCCCGGCTGCAGTTCGCGCTCGGCTACAGCGTGGCCCAGGCGGAGGCCATGCCCGCCTGGACGCGGGGCGACGAGTTCGAGGCCGCCCGGGTCCGCTCACTCGAGGCCCTCCGGCAGCTTCCCACCGGAGCGGGCCCGGCCAGCACTCATTAGAGTGTTTCCATGGCCGGGTTCGAGCTCGTCACCGACTATCAGCCGCGCGGAGATCAGCCGAGGGCGATCGCCGAGCTGGTCGAGGGTGTCCTCCGGGGCGACCCCCACCAGACCCTGCTCGGTGTGACCGGCTCGGGGAAGACCTTCACCATGGCCAACGTGGTGGCCCAGGTGCAGCGGCCCACCCTGGTCGTCGTGCACAACAAGACCCTGGCCGCCCAGCTCTACGGCGAGTTCCGCGATCTCTTCCCGAAGAACGCGGTCGAGTACTTCATCAGCTACTTCGACTACTACCAGCCCGAGGCCTACATCCCCTCGTCGGACACGTACATCGAGAAGGATTCGTTCATCAACGACGAGATCGAGCGGATGCGCCACTCGGCCACGCACTCGCTCCGAACCCGCGACGACGTGCTCATCGTCGCCTCCGTCTCCTGCATCTACGGCCTGGGGACCGCGCGGAGCTACATGGCCCTCGCGGCGACCGCGCAGAAGGGCAGCGAGCTCGGCCGCGACGTCCTGATGCGGCGGCTGGTCGACGCCCAGTACACGCGCAACGACCTCGACTTCCACCGGGGGACCTTCCGGGTGCGGGGCGACACGGTGGAGGTGTTCCCGGCCTACGAGGAGGAGCGTGCGGTCCGGATCGAGTTCTTCGGGGATACCGTGGAGCGCATCGCCGAGTTCGATCCGCTCCGCGGCCAGTCGGTGGCCGAGCTCGAGAAGATCGTCATCTTCCCGGCCAGCCACTACGTGACCGAGGAGGAGCAGCGGGCCCGGGCGATTCGCGACATCCGGGACGAGCTGCGCGAGCGGCTGCAGTGGTTCCGCGCGCACGGCAAGCTGCTCGAGGCCCAGCGCCTCGAGGAGCGGACCCTCTACGATCTGGAGATGATGGAGCAGGTCGGGTTCTGCAACGGCATCGAGAACTACAGCCGGCACCTCTCGGGCCGGGCCACGGGAGAGGCGCCGCCATGCCTCCTCGATTACTACCCCAAGAACCTGCTGGTCCTCGTGGACGAGAGCCACCAGACGGTGCCGCAGATCGGAGCGATGTACCGCGGCGACCGGAACCGGAAGGAGACCCTGGTCGAGTACGGCTTCCGCCTCCCCAGCGCGCTCGACAACCGGCCGCTGAAGTTCGACGAGTTCGAGGGGATGGTGCCCCAGGCCATCTACGTGAGCGCGACCCCCGGCGAGTACGAGCTCCAACGCAGCCACGGTGTCGTCGTGGAGCAGGTCATCCGCCCGACCGGGCTCACCGATCCGCACGTCGACGTGCGTCCGGCGCGGAACCAGGTGGAGGACCTCCTCGAGGAGGTGCGCCAGCGCGCCCAGGCCAAGGAGCGGGTCCTGGTCACCACCCTCACCAAGCGGATGGCGGAGGACCTCACCGAGTACTTCGCCGACGTTGGCGTGCGCGTCCGCTACCTCCACTCGGACATCGACGCGCTGGAGCGGACCGCCATCATCCGTGACCTCCGCCGCGGCGAGTTCGACGTCCTGGTGGGCATCAACCTCCTCCGGGAGGGACTGGACATCCCCGAGGTGTCGCTGGTCGCCATCCTCGACGCCGACAAGGAGGGCTTTCTCCGTAGCCAGGTCAGCCTCGTCCAGACCATCGGCCGCGCCGCCCGGAACGTGAACGGGCGGGTGCTGATGTACGCCGACCAGGTGACCGAATCGATGCAGCACGCGCTCGACGAGACGAACCGGCGGCGCGAGCTCCAGGAGACCTGGAATCGCGACCACGGCATCACTCCCCAGGGAGTTCGGAAGGCAATCCTCGACCTGAGCGAGGTGCTCTACCGCTCCGAGGGAGGTCTCACCCTCCCGAAGGCGGCGGAGGACGAGCTGCTCACCGCCGAGGAGGTCGCCCGGCTCACCCGCGAGTACTCGGCGGAGATGCACAAGGCGGCCGACGACATGGAGTTCGAGCGGGCCGCGGAGCTCCGCGACAAGGTGCTGCTCCTCAAGGACATGGACCTCGGCCTGAAGCCGCCCTCGCGCTCGCTGCTGGAGACCGGCGTCCAGCGGGAGGAGGGACCGGGAACGGCGGGGGGCCGGCTCCGGGGCCGGCGGCGTGGAGCGAGCGCGGACCGGGCTCAGCCCCAGGCAGGCTGGAGGGCCGCGGGGCGGGGCAGGAAGCGGCGCTAATGCCGTCCGCGGCGCTCGAGGAGAAGCTGGACCGTCTCCCCGCGGCTCCCGGCGTGTATCTCATGAAGGATGCCCGGGGGGAGGTCATCTACGTCGGAAAGGCGTTGAGCCTCCGCTCCCGGGTGCGCTCGTACTTCGGGCGGAGCAGCGACACCCGGGCCTTCATCCCCTTCCTCGAGTCGGTGCTGGCCGACGTCGACACGGTGGTGGTGAGCAACGAGAAGGAGGCCCTCCTCCTCGAGAACGAGCTCATCAAGCGCCACCAGCCGCGGTTCAACGTCCTGCTCAAGGACGACAAGAACTTCATCTGCCTCCGGCTGGACCCCGGCGGCGAGTGGCCGAGGCTGGAGGTGGTGCGGCGCTTCAAGCGCGACGGGGCGATGTACTTCGGCCCCTACGCGAGCGCGAGCAGCATCCGCGAGACGCTGCGGATCATCAACCGCTACTTCCAGCTGCGCACCTGCTCGGACCACGTCCTGCACCACCGCCGCCGGCCCTGCCTGCTGTACCAGATCGGTCGCTGCCCGGCGCCCTGCGTGCACGACGTCTCGCGCGAGGAATACGCCCAGTCGGTGCGCGAGGTGGCGCTCTTCCTGGAAGGGAAGGGCAGCGAGCTGCTCGACGCCCTGCGGGCGAGGATGAAGACCGCTGCCCAGGCGCTGCGCTTCGAGCAGGCGGCGCGGCTCCGCGACCAGCTGTTCGCCATCGAGCGCTCGCTGGAGCGGCAGAAGATCGCCAGCACCGAGTCCATCGACCAGGACGTGTTCGGCTACCACCGGGAGGCCGATCGGCTGGTGGTCTACGTGCTCTACGTGCGGCAGGGCCGGCTCAACGGCGGGCAGTCCTTCCCCTTCAGCGGACAGGAGTTCCCGGACGAGGAGCTGCTGGGGAGCTTCGTCAACCTCTACTACGGCGAGGACAACGTCCTCCCCGACGAGGTGCTCCTCCCCCTCCGGCCGGAGGGCGGGGTGGAGCCGCTGGCCGAGCTGCTGACCGAGAAGCGCGGTCGCCGGGTCCGGGTGCTCGTCCCTCAGCGAGGGGAGAAGCTGCGCCTGGTGGAGATGAGCGTGGCCAACGCCCGGCAGGCACTGCTCGACCAGCGCCGGAGCCGCGACGAGCTGGAGGCGGTGCTGGAGCGGCTGCGGGACCGGCTCCACCTCTCCCGTGTTCCGCACCGGATGGAGTGCTTCGACATCTCGCACTTCCAGGGCTCGAGCATCGTCGCCAGCCAGGTGGCGATGACCGACGGCGAGCTGGACCGGGCCCGCTACCGGCACTTCCGGATCAAGAGCGTGCAGGCCCAGGACGACTTCGCCTCGATGTACGAGGTGGTCGGCCGGCGGCTGAGGCGGGGGCAGGAGGCGGGAGAGCTGCCGGACCTCCTGGTCATCGACGGCGGCAAGGGGCAGCTCGCCTCGGCGCGGGCGGCGATGAAGGATGCCGACGTCCAGCTCGACGTCGTGGGCCTCGCCAAGTCGCGGGACCTGGACAGCGACGATCGGGCGGGCCTCGCGGCCCGGAGCCCGGAGCGGATCTTCGTGCCGGAGCGGAAGGAGCCCATCGTCCTCCCCCGGAACTCGCCGGAGCTGTTCCTCCTGATGCGGCTCCGGGACGAGGCGCACCGCTTCGCCATCACCTATCAGCAGAAGCTGATGCGGCGGCGGAACTTCAAGAGCGTGCTGGAGGACGTCCCCGGCGTGGGCGAGGGGAGGAAGAAGGCGTTGCTCCGTGCGTTCGGGTCGCTGAAGCGGATCCGGGAAGCGAGCATCGAGGAGCTGGCCGCCGAGGCAGGGCTGGGGACGACGCTGGCCGAGCGGATCCACGCCCACCTCCACGCGAGCGGCGGCGAGCTGCGCCGGGAAGTCGCCGAGGGCCAGGTGGACGAGGACGCGGTGCGCGAGGCGTCCCTCGAGGATGCCGCAGCGGACCGTCCGGAGAGCGAGAACCCGCCCCCCGGCTGACCGGCGGGCAGTTGGCTTCGGATCGTGCACAGTCCGGGCTCCGAGCCGATTCCTCTCCTCGCCTCCCGCGAGGGTCGGTGGGGCGCCCACCAGGCTCGTCCGCCCGGCTGCTGACGGGGGCGAAAAAAAGTCCCTGTTTTCGTTGCGGCGCCGAGCCCGCCCTGATGTATAGCGGGGGCTTCCACGAGCGACGCCGGCAGTCAATCCCCGGGGGCACTCGCCGGTACCCAGGAAGGCTTATGAGGCTTTATCCCAAGGTGATTCCCGTCATCTCCCGCGAGACGATCCAGCAGCTGATGCAGGACGGGGACATCGAGGTCGAGCCGATGCGCATCGCAGATGCCGAGATGGACCTCTCCGCCATCATGCGCGAGTACCTCACCAACGAGGAGCGCGTGAACCAGGCCACCCGGGAGGCTCTCGAGCGGCGGGGCTACGACTACAGCAAGTTCAACCAGGTGAAGCGCGAGATGGCCGACGTCCGCGGCTTCAAGATGGGCGACGAGGGAATCGAGTACGTCATCAACCAGATGATCGAGTTCCTCCTCATCAGCCGGAACGTCGAGGAGGTCTTCGCCGCGGACAACGTCCTCCGCCAGAAGATCTTCGCGGTCATGAAGAAGCACCTCGACGTCGACGAGGAGATCGATCGCGAGGCCCGTGCCCGCCTGAAGCACCTCCAGGAAGGCACCAGCGCCTTCGACATCGAGTACAACAAGACCGTCGAGCAGATCCGCCGCGCCCGCGGCCTGATCTGACGGACGTCCGAACCCGCCGGCGCAGCCCGAAAATTGACCCGTCGGGGCAACCGTCTAGCGTTCGGCTCCGTGTCCAGCTCCGAGCTCGCTCCGTCGGCCCAGTCTCCCGAAGGCTCCCTCGAATCGCTGTCGCGGACTGCAGGCGATGCGCTCCGTCGCGCGCTCTCCAGCTCCGGCATGGGAAGCGTCCTCTCCACCCAGGTGGAGGAGGACCTGCGCTCGGCGCTGACGGGACTCGAGGCGCTGCACGGCCACCTCGAGGACCTGGTCTCGACCCTGCTCCATCCGCGCCCCACGCCCCTCGCGCTGGTCGAGGCCGCCGACGACGCGCAGGCCCAGGCGGCGCTGATCGCCCTCGAGGAGACGCTGACCTCGCTCCGCCGGCGCCTCGGCCAGGCCGCGGCCCAGCTGCGGATCCGCCGCGAGCCCGCGTAGCGCGAGGCGGCCGAGACGTCGCACCCGGTCGGCCGAGATCCCCGCCGTGGAGCTGGGGCGCGGCCGCCCTGACTCAGAGACCAGCGAAGGAGAGGCCCAGCCGGGCCGCCCCACCGAGCACGAGCAGCCACGCCGGGTTCACGTCGAAGCGCACCGCGGTGAGTGCGGTGGCCGCGGCGATTCCCACCTCCACCTTCGCGTCGAAGCTCCCGCCGAGGGTGATGGCTGCCGCTGCCATCAGCCCGACCACCGCCGGGGTCAGCCCCCGCAGCGCCGCCCGCACCCACCGCCTCGACCGCACCCGGTCCAGCCACGTGCCGAGCACCCCCACCAGAGCGAACGGGCCGGAGAAGATGGCCGCCGTCGCCACGGTCGCCCCGAGCCAGCCGTGCTGCAGGTAGCCGATGAAGGTCGCCATCAGGAGGACCGGGCCCGGGGTGATCTTCGCGATCGCCACCGCGTCCGCGAACTGACGATCGGTGACCCAGTTGTGGGCGTGCACCATCTGGCGGAGGTGGGGAATGATCGCGAAGCCGCCGCCGTACGCGCCAAGCCCGGTCCGGAAGTAGACCACCGCCATCTCGATCAGCAGCGCGTCGAGCCCGGTGGCGTGGACGACGGCGAGCAGGATGACCAGGGTCCCCACCAGCACCGGTGAGTGGAGCGTGGCCGGGGGTTCCTTGGGGGGAAGCCCACGACCGGGTGGGTCGAGCGGCGCTCCCTCCTCGGGGAGCGCCACCGGGGGCCGCCGTCCGACGATGCCGCGTGCCCGGGCCAGCGCTCGCCGTGCGCCGAGGTCCACCGCCAGGCCTGCGCAGATGGCCAGGAGCACCACCTCGGCCGGCGAGGCGCTCCCCACCGCGGAGAGGAGCAGCGCACCGGCCGCCACGCCCATCTGCCAGAACTGGTTCACCCCGGTGCGGACCATCTTCAGCGTGATGGCGCAGATGATGCCCACCACCGCGGCGTTGAAACCGGCGAGGAGCCGGTCCGCCGAGGGAACGGTGCCGAAGCGGACGTAGATCCAGGAGAGCACGCCCACCGCCAGCGCTCCGGGGAGCACGAATCCGATGTACCCGGCGAGCGCGCCGGCCCAGCCGCCGAAGCGCATGCCGATGTAGGCCAGCGCGTTCGCCGCCGCCCCACCCGGCAGCATCTGGGACACGGTGACCGTGTTGGAGAACTCGCGGGGGGTGAGCCAGCCGCGCTTCTTCACCACCTCGCCGTCGATCTGCGACAGCACGCTGATGCCGCCGCCGAAGCCCACACAGCCCAGCCAGAAGGCAGTGGCGAACACCTCTCGCCGGGAAGGACGTTCGCGGGTGGTGGAGCGTGCGGTGGCGCGGCGGAGCCATTCCGCGGTGCTTCCGAGGACGCTGCTCATGGGAGCACCACCGACTCTAGCGCGCTCGCGAATCGGTGCGAGTCCCGGAGGAAGCGGCGTCGAGCAGTGCACCATGAACCTCGGTCCAGGTCGCACTGTCCTCGGTGATCTCCCACCCGCTGCGGGCAAGCCGGCGCCCGAGCGCCTCGGCCGCTGCTCGACCGTGCCGAGCCGCGACCTGGGTGAGCAGCTCGAAGTCCTCGAGGCCATCCCGGACCGTCTTCAGCCGGAGCGAGGCGATCAGCAGCGGCGCCTCGTCACCCACCTGTGCGCGGGTCCCGGGATAGAAGAAGGTTCCGTCCCCGTTGCCACCGAAGCGCCACGAGTCTCGCCAGGGTTGCCCCTCCTTCTCCCAGGCCGCCAGGGTGTCGAAGTACAGCTCGCCGTCGATGCGCTCGAGGAAGGCGAGGACACCCATCGCCCGATTCCTCGGTCCGGAGTGGTCGATGACGTACGAGGCCCACCCGCCCATCGATGCCGCGAGCCGCGAGTCCGCCGGAGGGCCGTCGCATCCGTGGCTCATGCAGCTCTGGTACCACCACAGCTGCTTGCCGCCTCCCAGGCGCGCGCGGACGCTCGCCACCGGCTCGGCTCCGGGACAGAGCGGCCGTCCCGGGCGCGGGAAGAGGCAGACCAGGACTGGCGCCACGATGTCCGCTGCGTCCCAGAGCGAGGAACGGAACGAGGTCACCAGGATCGGCAGCTGTCCCACCGCGTGGGTGAGCGCGGACTCCGAGCGGACCACCGGGTCGTCCTCCGGCCTCGGCTCGTCCTTCGCGTAGTACCAGAGCAGCTGTGTCCAGCCGCGCGCGGCGAAGTGCGCCTGCCAGGCGCGGAGGTCGGCGATGCGCTCGGAGGTCGAGAGCCGGGGATCATCCCGCACCTCCGCGGTCGTGGCCCGTGCCCCCGAGGGGAGCGCCGTGCCACCGAGCACGTCCGCCATCTCGGCGTCGTATCCGCCGAAGTCCACCACCCGGGTGCCCCCCGGGCCGGGGCGGGAGGGGAGCGGGTCGATGCCCATCCCGTAGCCGCTGAGCCGGTGCTCGAGCAGCGCCCGTGCCGCGGCGCGGAGCAGGGCGATCCCCTCGGCCGAGTCGCGGCGGACGCCGAAGCCGTGCGCCAGCACGTAGACGCCGAGGCCCCAGGTGTTCCGCAGGGTGGAGGTGGCCGGCAGCGTCACCGGCGCGACCGCCACCGACAGGGGAAGGGCGGCCCGGGGAGCGTCGCGGAGCCTCACCACCAGCTCGCCCCGGTACTCGCCCGGCTCGGTGCCAGCCGGGACGCACACCTCGAGATAGAGGACGAGCGGGCGCTCGGCAGTGGAGCGCGCGGGGAGCACGGCGGGGTTGGTGCCGCCCGCGGATCGGTGTACCGGGAGGAGCGGATCCGGCCAGGCTCCGGTCGCTCCGCCGCCGGCCGTGGCCCGGGCGAGCTCCATCCAGCCCTCGCGGTAGACGCCGACCGGCACCTCTCCGCGCCCGGGCCCCCGCAGCGGCGCGACGTCGGCGGAGAGCACCTCGGCCGGCGGGGTGACGTACGCCTGCACACCCTCGCACTCGCCCCGGGCCGCGCGGAGCCGGGCGCCGGCGAGTGCCTCGAGCCTCTGCCCCGGCCGGACCTTGACCAGCGCCGCGACGGGGATGAGCGGGGTCGGAGCGGCGAGGGCCGCGAGGAGCACGAGCGGGGGGACCACCAGGCCCGGGAGTCTCTAGCGGCCCTGGGCGATCGTGGAGGGATCTACCGGGCGGCCGGGCTTGTAGTCCGTCCACTCGACGACGACAGGCCCGAAGAGGAAGTCCGCCTCCATGCGCATGGGGACGTGGGACGCGTCGTCACTGAACCACATCCGCAGCTCGCGGGCCTGCAGCTTTCCGGAGAACTCGGTTCGGAGGCGGACCCGGACGGCCTCCTTCTTCCCGAGGGGAGTCTCCACCGGCCCCCGTCCCTCGACCACCGCCGTCCCCTTGAAGAGCTTCGAGCCGGTGAAGATGGGCAACGACAGCTCGTCCCCGTCCTCCAGGCGCGCGGCGCGGATGAAGAAGACCGCCGAGGCGACGTCGACCGCGCCGGCGGGGACCTCGGCCTCGGACTGGCGGGCCGGCTCACCTTCCACCTGCCGCGTCACGTGGGCCTTCCCGGTCGAGGGGTCGAACTCGATCTTCATCCGGCGCCGCTTGCGGTTCTCGTCGGCGTAGAGCTCGAGGCCGCGCGAGCGGTCGCTCGCCGGGTCCCACCAGGAGACGATCTTCTCCCGGATGGGATAGACGACCAGGTCGCAGCGCCCGGTGGTGACGATGGGCCAGCTCCCGGGCCGCTCGGGTGCCTCGTTCCCGACCGCAACCTCGGCGATGCCGGCGGGAAGCCCCAGCCAGCTGACCTGGTAGCTGATCTGTTCGCCCGGACCGAAGGTGCCCGCGGCCGGTGGTTCGGCGGGAGCGGCCATCATCAGGGCGAGGAGGATGGCGGACACGCGGTGAAGTCTAGCCGTGCCCGGCGACGGATGCTCGCCCCGCCGCGGCAGCGCTCCCGAGTGGCCCGGTGCTCGAGCGCCGGTTCGGCGTAGACTCCGGCTTTCCCCGGACCCACCGATGCCGATCGACAAGAACGCCGAGGAAGAGGACCTGCGCGAGGGCGGCCGGCGCCGGGCCTACACCGACTACGACTGTCCCTCCTGCAACGCCAACAATCCCACCGAGATGGCGCTCCGCGACGGGGACGAGACGCGTTGCAACTACTGCGGCCAGGAATACAAGGTCCGCATCACCGACGACGGCCGGCTCCGGCTGAAGGAGCTCTGAGCCTGGTCGCTGGCGCGCTCCCGCGCGTCGAGCTAGCCCCCGGCCCCGCTCCGCGGGCGCTCCCCGAAGATCGCGGTGCCCACCCGCACCGCGGTGGCGCCCTCCTCGATGGCCAGCTCGTAGTCGTGGGTGCTCCCCATCGACAGGCCGGCGAGCCCGTGCTCCCGGGCGAGAGCGGCGAGCGCGCGGAAGAGCGGGCGCACCTCCTCCACCGGGCCGAGGGGCGGCATGGTCATGAGCCCCACCAGCTGCAGACCGCGGAGCGGCCGCACGGCGTCGAGCAGAGCGCCGACCGCCCCTGGGGCGACGCCGCTCTTGGAGGCCTCGCCGGCCACGTTCACCTCCACGTAGACCGAGAGCGGGGTGCCGGTGCGGCGGCGGGACAGCTCCTGGGCCACCTCGAGCCGATCCAGCGCGTGGAACACGTGCGCCGAGCGCGCCACGTAGCGGGCCTTGTTGGTCTGCAGCGGCCCGATGGCGTGCCAGCGGATGCCGGGCAGGTCCGACAGAGCCGCAGCCTTGTCCCGGAGCTCCTGGGCGTAGTTCTCGCCGAAGGCCCGGGCGCCCGCCGCGTATGCGGCGCGGATCGCCTCCAGCGGCTGGAGCTTGCTCACCGCGACGATCTCCACCGAGTCCTCCGGACGGCCCGCCCGGGCCGTCGCCCCCCGGACCCGCTCCTGCACCGCTCTCCAGCCTGCCGCCACGTCGGTCATCGGTGATCCCAGGGCAGGAGGTAACCCGCCTCCCCGAGCAGCGCGAGCGTCTCCACCAGCGGAAGTCCCACCACCGCGCTGTGCGAGCCCTCGATGCGCTCCACCAGGAAGCCGCCGATGCCCTGCACCGCGTACGCGCCGGCCTTGTCCATCGGCTCGCCGGTGGAGACGTACCAGCGGAGCGCGGCCTCCGGGGCGGCGGCGAAGGTCACCCCGGCGACGACCAGGCGGGCGCCTGCCCCGGCCACCGCCACCGCGGTCAGGACCCGGTGCGACCGCCCGGTCAGCGCGCGGAGCATGGCCAGGGCCTCGTCGGCGGTGCCGGGCTTTCCCAGGATTTTTCCATCCAGGACGACGCTGGTGTCAGCTGCCAGGACCGTGGCGCCCGGGTGACGGGCCTGCACCCAGTCGGCCTTCTCCCGGGCGAGCCTGAGCACGTAGGCCTCGGCCGCCTCGCCAGGCCGGGCGGTCTCGTCGAGATGGGGCGGGTCGATCCGGAGGGGAATCCCGAGCTGCTCGAGCAGTGCCCGGCGGCGGGGGCTGGCGGAGGCGAGGACCAGGGTGGCGGAGGGAGGCATCGACGACCCTCCCCGTCTACCCAAACGACGGTTGACCTTCCACGCCGGCCTGTGTCCATCGTGGCTCCCACGATGAGGGCGACCGACCTGCTCGCAGCCCTGCGCCGCACGGTGGAGCAGCTCGCCGCGTTCAACGAGCTGGCCAAGGCGCTGACCTCGACGCTCGAGTCGCGCGAGGTGCTGGGCCTGGTGATGCAGAAGGTCTCCTCGCTCCTCCGCCCGGCGAACTGGTCGCTGTTGCTACACGACGAGACGTCCGACACCCTCTACTTCGAGATCGCGGTGGGCGCGGGTGCGGATCGGCTCCGCCAGGAGCGCATCGCGGTCGGGGAGGGCATCGTCGGCACCGCGTTTCGCACCGGGAAGCCCCGGTTGGTCGACGACGTGCGGAGCGCCCCCGACTTCTCCCCCCGCTTCGACGCGCTCACCGAGTTCCGGACCGGCTCGGTCCTCGCCGTCCCGCTGATGTTCCGGGGCCGGGCGCTCGGAGTCATCGAGCTGGTGAACGGGGAGGGGGATCCGCGCTTCACCGAGGAGGACCTGGCCTCGGTGATGGCCATCGCGGACTTCGCGGCCATCGCCATCCAGAATGCCCGGGACTTCCAGCGGGTCCAGGAGCTCACCCTGGTGGACGAGCACACCGGTCTGGGGAACGTCCGGTCGCTGCGAAAGCAGCTCGACGCCGAGGTCACCCGTGCCCGGAGCCTCGGCCACCCACTCTCGCTCCTCTTCCTGGACCTGGACCACTTCAAGACGGTGAACGACACCCACGGGCACCTCGTGGGGAGCGCGCTCCTGCGCGAGGTCGGGGTCCTGCTCCGCGAGGAGCTGCGCCCGGTCGACCCGGCCTTCCGCTACGGCGGGGACGAGTTCGCGGTGATGCTGGTCGAGGTGGACGCCCGGAGCGCGGTCCTCACCGCCGAGCGGATCCTCGCCCGCTTCCGCACCCACCGCTTCGGCCGCGCCTCGGGGCTGGACCTCCGGGTGACCGCCAGCGTGGGGATCGCCGCCTGCCCCGAGCATGCCGCGCACGCCACCGAGCTCATCGAGGCCGCCGACCGGGCGATGTACCTGGTGAAGGCCCGCGGGCGCGACGGCCTCGCGGTCTCCGCGGCGTAAGGGACTCCTCGCTCAGCCCTCGGCAGCCGTCGGGGCGACGAGCTCCTCGTTCCTGACGATGGTCGCCGACTTCTTGAGCGCTGCCAGGTAGCTCTCCGAGAGCTCCGCCTGTCGCTGGCGGAGCGCCTCCTCGCGGAGCGTGGCCTTCGTCGCCTGGTAGCGGGCCTCGTCGGCCTTTTCCCGGGCGGTCACCTGGGCGACGACGTAGGCCTCGCCGGCGCGGTAGATGCCGGGCAGGGGACCGGGACCGTCGGCGGCGAAGGCGGCGGCCTGGAGCTCGGGGGACGGCCCGAGGCGAGGGATGGAGGAGGCGCTCTTCGGGAAGCTGCCGGTGTCGACCGCCCGCGGGTGGTCCCCGCTCTCGACCGCGGTCGCGTCGGCGTCCTTCTTGTCCGGGAACTGCGTGGCGAGGGAGGTGCCCTTCTGGAGCGCGGCGGAGGCCCTCTTCGCGTCGGCCTCGGCCAGGGCGGTGGCACGCTGGCGCTTCACCAGGACCTCGGCGATCTCGCCGGAGACCGAGGCGAGGGGCTTCTCCTCCGGGGGCTTCTTCTCCTCCACTTGGACCAGGTGCCAGCCGAAGGGCGTCAGCACCGGCTCGGACAGCTCCCCCACCTTGAGGTTGAACGCCGCCTGGGCGAAGGCGGGGACGAAGGAGCCCCGCTCGTTCCAGCCCAGCTCGCCACCCTGTCCCTTGCTGCCCGGGTCGTCGGAGGAGTCCTTCGCCACCTGGGCGAAGTCCTTCCCGTCCACGATCTCCTTCCGGAGGGCCTTCGCCTTCTCGAACCCGGCGCTCTTCTCCTGGTCGCTGGGGGTGCGACCCAGCCGGACGAGGATGTGGCGCACCCGGACCTGCTCCCCCTTGGAGTAGGTCCGCTTGTTGGCCTGGTAGTAGGCGGCGATCTCCGGCCCGTGGGCCTTCTCCCAGGCCGAGACCTCGGCCGGCGTGGGCGGCTTGATCTTCCCGGCGTAGGCGGCCGGGTCGAACCGGACCAGGGACAGGCTCACCGTGTCTCCCTCACGCTGGAAGCGGGCCCGGACCTCGTCCTCCGACACCTCGGCGGTGTCGGACACCATGGCCAGGAGCCGTCCGGCGGCCAGTCGCCGCCGCAGACCCGCCTCGTAGTCGGGGGGGGTCTTGCGGAGGTAGGTCTGCAGCACCTGGGTGTAGGTCTCGGGGTCGAACTGCCCATCCTTCTGGAAGCTCGGGTCCTTGCGCAGGTACTCGAGCAGCTCGGCGTCGGAGATGGTGATGCCATGGGCCTCGGCGGCCTGCTGGAGCAACTCGGAGGTGATCAGCTCGTCCAGGACCCGGCCGGGGATGCCGAACTGACGGGCCAGGGCCTCGGGGAGGTCCCCCCCGCCACGCTGGCGGAGCGCGTCGAGCCGGAGCGCGTAAGCCCGGCGGAACTCGCCCAGCGAGATCTCCTGTCCATTCACCCGGGCGGCGGCGTCCTTCACCGAGGGAGCGAGGGGAGCGTTGCACCCGCGGCTCCCCGGCCCGAACTGGAGGATGAAGACCAGCGCGATGGCGAAGATGAAGAGGTACGAGAAGAAGCGGCGGGCGTCGAATCCGGAGCTCATCGGTGTCTGGAAGGCGCTCGCGGAGCCCGGCGGGAAGCCCTGCCGGCCCCGAGGAAGCGTGCTTGACCCTCTAGGGGAGCGACTGTGAAAATACAAGGGCTTCCGCAACGATGAGAAGGGCCCTCGGACCCAGTGCTGTCCTTCCTCCGGCGTCACCGTGAACCACTGCTGGTGTGCATCCTCCTCGCGCACGCGCTGGGGATGTTCCTCGGATCGAACCGTCGCGTTCGTGAGCCCAACCTCGTCGATCGCATCGCGCTCGCGGTGACCGCGCCGGTGCAGCGGGCCGTGGTCGCCACCGTGGACGGCGTGGCCGGTGCGTGGTCGCAGTACGTGTCGCTGAGGAGCGTCCGCCGCGAGAACGCGCAGCTGGCCGAGGAGAACGGCAAGCTCCGCGCGGACGTCGTGGGCCTGGCCGAGGCCCGGGCGGAGAACGAACGGCTCCGCCGGCTGATCCACTACGAGGAGGTCAACACCGGGCCCAAGGTCGTGGCCCGCGTCCTGGGCATCAATCCCGACCCGAACCGCCTCAGCGTTCGCATCGACCGGGGCGAGGGCGACGGGGTGCGGCGCGGCCAGGCGGTGGTCACTCCCGACGGCGTGGTGGGGCAGGTGCTGCGCGCGACGGCGAGCGCCGCGGACGTGCTGGTCGTGTTCGACCC
>Ga0335080_10000641_pt1 | contig 32792 bp, 29 predicted proteins | sample Lox_Sample_34_FD_206720 | JGI IMG/M metagenome (GOLD analysis project Ga0335080, IMG submission 206720) | Soil microbial communities from Loxahatchee National Wildlife Refuge, Florida, United States - Lox_Sample_3.4 | ecosystem: Environmental > Terrestrial > Soil > Wetlands | place: USA... | reverse complement strand
CGAAGAGGTTCACGACGCGCGCGAACAGCTCGAGCCTGGAGCCAAGGTGGTAAGTGCCCTGCAGGTTCACCAGCACATAGCCGGGGATCTGCCCGGTACCCTCGATGTACTCGCCCTGCCCGTTGGTGGTGCCCGCCTGGTTGGCGTTGTTCTCGTTGCCGTGCAGGAAGGAACCCGAGGCGATGATCACGTTGGCCCCGACCTGCAGGCGCTTGGTCAGCTCGTAGTCGAGCACCAGTCGTCCGGTGTGACGTGGCACGAGCGGCAGGCGGTCCCCAGGATGCACCAGGATGTTGCCGTCCGCATCCGCGGTGCTGTTGGATTCGGCGCTGACCTCGAACACCGACTGGAAAGTCGCGTCGACGAAGCTGTAGACGAGCTTCCACGTCAGGTCACCCGCACGCCCACCCAGGGCCAAATCCAGCCCCTGGCGGCGGGTGTTGCCGACGTTGTCGAAGTAACCCGAATTCGTGGTGGTGGCGATGAACTGGATGTCGTCGCGGTTTACGGTGCGGAACAGGTCCGCGCTCCAGGTGAGGCGCTGGTCGGCACGGCCGCCGCGGGCGCCGATCTCGAAGGTGCGTGCCACCACCTGCTTGAGCGCGGGATCGCTGGCGAAGTCATTGGGCAACCCGCACGGATTCTCGGGATCGGCGCAGCCGAGCTCTATGACGGTGGGTGCGCGGCTCGCCTCGTTGTAGTTGGCGTACAGGGTGAGCTGATCGTGCGGGGTCACGGTGAAGCCGAGCGCCGGGTTCAGGCGGCTGAAGGTGTGAGTGCCGGTGAGCGGGCGAGTCTCACCGAAGCCATCGCCGGCATCACCGACGTCGGTGTCGACGCTGTAGCCATCAAGCTGCTCGGTGTTGTGGTTATAGCGCGCCGCGAGGGTGACGTGCAGGTAGGCCGAGGGGGAGAGCGTGTCGGTGAGATAGACACCCAGGATGCGGTTGCTGCCGGACAGGGAGATCGCGGTCGCGCCGTTGAGCGGATTGGGGTAGTAGATGAGCGTGCGGTCCGGGGCGAACGCGCCGTACTGTACCGCCTGGACGAAACTGTCCTCGGCATCGCTGTAGTCGGCGCCGAGGATTGCCTGGTTGCCCCAGTGCCCCAGGTCCTGCGAGTCGGTCAGCTGCAGGCCGAGGCCGCTGGTGCGCTGGCGCAGCTCACCGACCTGAGTGGCCGCCTGTGAGCAGTAGGCGATCGTCAGGCTCTCAAGCGGTGGCACGCCGCAATCGATGGGCGGCCCCGGATAGGAATCGCTCAGGTAGTTGTCGTTGTTGCTGCCGTTGCTGGTGTCGCTCACCAGACGCCGGTAATAGGCATTGGCCGAGAGCAGCAGGTGCTCACCCAGATACTGCGTGCCGGTGAGATTCACAAAGTGCAGCAGGTTGTGTGTCAGGTCCGGGGTGTAGCTGGTCTGTGGGCGGTAGTCGTACATGCTCAGGGGCACTGCGCCGTTGCCGTAGAGGCTGGCATCGGCGTAGGTGTAGCTGAGATCCAGGTCGGTGTGCTCGGTCTGCCAGCCGACCTTGCCGAAGGCCTGCCACAGGCGCGTCGGGGATCCGTCACGCCAGCCGTCCTCGTCGAAGTACTGCACGGTGGCGAAATAATCGAACGCCCCGAGCGCCCCGCCGCTCTCGCCCTGCAGCGAGCGCCGTCCGAAGGAGCCTGCGTACGCCTCGAACTGCGTGCCGGGGTTGTCGTGACCGCTCTTGGTCTGCACCGACAGTGCGCCGCCGAGCGTGTTGAGGCCGAACACCGGGTTCGAGCCGGAGATCAGGGATACGGTGGAGATGGCCGATTCGGGGATCAGTTCCCAGTTGACGGTGTCGCCGAAGGACTCGTTGACGCGCACGCCATCGACGTACACCGACAAGCCCTCGGGGGTGCCCAGCAGCGGCGAGGCGGTGAAGCCGTGGTAGTAGACATCCAGCTGGAAGGGGTTCGAGGCACTCTCGCTGGCGTTGATGCCGCTGAAGCTGCGATTGAGATAGTCGGCCACGTCGGTGGCCTGGGAGCGCTGCAGGTCTTGGCTGTCCGCGCTCTGCACGTTGGCGGGCACCTGATTTAGGGGTAACCCGAAGCCCGGCAGCGGAGCATTGCCGATCACGGTCACCTGTGGCAGCTCCTGCACCGCCGCAGCATTACCGGGTGGCGCGGCGGATTCGGCGCCCCAGGTGACGGGCAGCACAGCCAGCGCCGCGGCCGCCATGGCCAGCCTTCTTTGGTCCCTTCTCCCCACGCACTCCCCCTGCGCTCGCCGATCCAACGCGCGCGGCGACGCACACGCTGGAGTGGCATCTGGCCGCGGGGGTGCTTGAGCCCCCGCGGCGAGCCTAGCCGAGGGGCCATGGGAAGATTTCCCGACCGTTCCGGGGATCAGCGCCTAGGCCCTGGGTGCGGCGAGCAGCTGCACCCAGTAAAGCCCGTGCTGGCTGCCGTGGCCGCTGGCAAAGGCCAGCCCCATCTGCGCAAAGCGCGGGTCCATGATGTTCTCGCAGTGGCCCGGGCTGTCGAGCCAGCCCTGCACCGCCTCATCGACCGTCTTCGGACCATAGGCGATGTTCTCGCCCACCAGCTGCTCGCGGTAGCCGCTGGCCCGCACGCGGTCGGCGGGGGATTTGCCGGCCAGATCCTGATGCTCGAAGTAGTGATGCGCGGCCATATCGCTGGCATGACCGAATGCGACCGTCGCGAGCGTGTCCGAAAGGCTGAGCGCATGCACGGGGGCGAAGTCGCGCTTGCCGCAGCGGGTGCCGCGGGCCCGTACGTCATTGACCAGCTGCAGCGCCCGCTGCGAGAGCGAGACTGCGGCTGCCGCGGCGGGGGGTGATGTGTAGCGCGTGCCGGAACCGACGGTGGCGGCAACGGCGGCGTACTGGGCGGCGGGTGTCGCCCCGGCACTGCCGCCGCTCACGACCACCCAGTGCTCGAGGTCGCGGCGGAAAGCACCGATCTCGCGCAGAGCGCGGTCTGCGAGCGCGGCGCATTGCGAGCGCCGCAGTTGCTCGAGCAGCTGCGTGTCGCTCGCCGTGACGTGCACGCCGAGGGTGCCGCCGGCGGGCAGCCCGCGCGCGCTGATCAGCTGCGGCAGCGGCGTGCCATGCGACCACGCCTCAGCCAGCTGATCCAGGGCTACGCTCCGCCGCAGCACCGGGGCCATCGGCACGAGGCCGCCGCACCCCCCGGCACGCAGCACCTGCACCGCCGCGACGGCGTCGGCTCGTGCGGCGAAAGCGGCGACCGCGGCCAGCAACCCCAGCAGCCACGCCGTTCCCGGGTTTGATCCTGACCTCGTCATGTCCGGGTTCCGAGCCTCGCAACAGCCGCACTATGGCTGGCAACGCACCCTGGGGCTGCCGGATGACGCACAACTTCGTGATACGTCTGGCACATCAATACCCCTAAATACAGAGGCCCGGACTTACTTAATTGCCGCGTGCCCTCCCCCGCGCGGGGGCGGTTTCGGCCGCGGGCGCTGGCTAGAGTCTGCCGCATGTCCTGGACCTGGTGGTGGCTTATGGAATTCATCGCGCTCGATGTTGTGGCGACTATTGCGCTGCTCGTGGCCTACCTGGCGGTCGTAATCCGCCATGGGGCGGCCTGAACCATGCGTCGCAGGCTGATCGACAGCCGCCCCGGCATCCACTAGAACTGCCCGCCCAGGCCAGGAGGGCGGCGAACATGACCGGTATGCGTGCGATGGTGGTGCGGGCGGCAGGGGGGCCCCTGCAGCTCGAGCAGCGCGATCTGCCCAACCCGGCGCGCCGCGAGGTACTGCTGCGCGTTCACGCCTGTGGCGTGTGCCACAGCGATGCCCTCACCGTGCGCGGCGGCCCCAGGCCCGGCCTCAATTATCCGCGTATCCCGGGCCACGAGGTCATCGGCACCGTGCAGTCGCTGGGAGCGGAGGTCGAAGGCTGGGAGGTCGGCGCCCGGGTCGGCATTGGCTGGTGGCCAGGCTCATGCGGCTACTGTACGCGCTGCCGCCGTGGCGATGCATTCGCCTGCCTGAACGTCCATGGCGCCACCGGCGTGAGTCGCGACGGCGGTTATGCCACGCACATGCTCGCGCACGTGAGCGCGCTCGCCCGCGTGCCGGATTCGCTCGATGCGGTCGAATCAGCGCCGCTGCTGTGTGCCGGCATCACCACCTTCAACGCCCTCCGCCACAGCGGCGCGCGCGCGGGCGATGTGGTCGCAATCCACGGCATCGGCGGACTCGGGCACCTGGCCGTGCAGTTTGCCGCGCGGCTCGGCTTCCGGGTGATCGCAGTGAGCCGCGGTGCGGACAAGGAGCCGCTCGCCCGCTCCCTCGGCGCTCACGAATACATCGACACGGTGCGCACCGATGCCGCGGCAGCGTTGCAAGCGCTGGGAGGCGCGCGCGCGATTCTCGCGACCGTCACGGATGCCGCCGCGATGCAAGCGATCATCGGAGGACTGGGGCCGAACGGCACCCTGCTCGTCATCAGTGCCGTCGGGTCGCTGGCCGTCGACTCTCTTGAGCTGCTGGTGAAGCGCGCGGCAATCCGCGGCTGGTACTCCGGCACCAGTGCGGATTCGGAGGACACATTGCGCTTCAGCGAGTTGCACAAGATCACCTCGCGCAACGAAATCTTCCCGCTGGAACAGGCGCAGGCGGCCTACGATCGGATGATGAGCGGCAAGGCGCGCTTCCGCGTCGTGCTGCGCATGCCCTAGCAAGGCCCCACCTCGACAGTTGTGGCCCTGACTTGCGCACCCGTGGCGCAGGCTTGATCCCCGCCGCAGCGCTGCCGTAGAGTGACCGCACCGCGGCAAGAGCTGCAGCAGCGCCTCAGCCGCGCCCGCAAGCAGCCCGCGAGCCAAGCTGGATGGAATGACGCGGGGAAGATGCGCACCTCATGAGCCTCGTTCCGAGCCGGAAGCAACTTCCGCGCCTGGCCCCGCTCGCCATGGCGTTCGCGGCGCTGAGTGCCTGCAAGGTCGGCCCGGACTTCCAGCGGCCCACCGCCAGCGTCGCCCCGCACTGGATCGATGAGCCCTCGGCGCCGCTGCCCCAGGACTCGGCGGCCGCTGCCTGGTGGACGGTCTTCAATGACCCGACCCTCGATGCTCTGATCGCCGAGGCCTACCACAACAATCTGTCGTTGCAGATCGCCGGCGCGCGCGTGCTGGAGGCCCAGGCGCAACTGAAGGTGGCGATCGGCGAGCTGTTCCCGCAGACCCAGGCGCTGGGGGGTCAGATCGAGAAGCAGCATCAGAGCCGCGGCACGCTGCTCTCGCAGAATCTCGACCCCGATCTGACGACCCGCGAGGTCGGCTTCAACCTCAGCTGGGAGCTGGATTTCTGGGGCAAGTTCCGGCGTGGCATCGAGGCAGACCGCGCCGCGATGATGGCCTCGCTCGCCGCCTACGACAGCGCGCTCGTCAGCCTGACCGCCGGTGTGGCGAACGCGTACCTGAACATTCGTACCCTGCAGCAGCGCATCCTGGTGCGGCGCACCCTGCCGCCGGGCATGCACAGCGAATGGACCGCCATGTCCTACCAGGAGAAGCTCGCCGGCAACTCCGCCTACCTGATCTTCGCGCTCGCGCTGCTGCTGGTGTACCTGGTGCTAGCCGGCCAGTACGGCAGCTGGGTGACCCCGGCCGCGGTGATTCTCGGCATACCGCTGGCGTTGCTGGGCACCGCCGGCGCCCTGCTCGGCCTCAGCGTGGCTAATAACCTCTACACACAGATTGGGCTTGTGCTGCTCATCGCCTTGTCGGCCAAGAACGCCATCCTCATCGTCGAGGTGGCGCGCGAACTGCGCGAGGCGGGTCAAAGCATTCACGATGCCGCGGTGGAGGCCGCGCGCAAGCGTTTCCGCCCCATCATCATGACCTCCTTCGCCTTCATCCTCGGGGTCGTTCCCCTGGTACTGGCCAAGGGAGCCGGCGCCTCCGCCCGCGCCTCGATCGGCATCGCCGTGTTCTCTGGCATGCTGGCCTCGACCTGCCTCGCGGTGCTGTTCGTGCCCTCCTTCTACGTGATCCTGCAACGCTGGCAGGAGCGCGGGCGTGCGCCGCACGCGCAAGGCGCGGCCGCGGTCCAGGCGCAGCGGCGGTGAGGGGCGCGCGCATCCTGCGCCTGGCTGGCGCACTCCTACTCCCGACCCTCGCTGGCGCGCAGCTCCCGGCGCGCATCGAGCAGCTGCTGACGTCCGCACAGATCGGCGGGCTGCGATCCGGGGACTCTGCGCAGTACGAGCACAGCGTGCGTGAGTTCTATGGAGCGCGCGGCTACCTGCCCGCCTGGCTCGCGGACGGCGCACCTTCGCCCCAGGCGTTGGCGCTGATCGAGGACTTTCAGCTCGCCTGGCAGAAAGGCCTGGAGCCTGCGGACTACGACGCGGACGGCTGGCCGGCGCGCCTCCGGGATGTGCAGCGCTCGGAGGAAGCGGCCGCCAGCTTCGACGTCGCCCTCACGGTGAGCGTCATGCGCTACGTGTCGGACCTGCGCGTCGGGCGCATCAACCCGCAGCACCTCGACTTCGCCTTGCCGGTGGAGCAGAAGCGCTACGACCTCGCGGAATTTCTCGCGCAGCGACTGCTGCCGGCGAGCGATACAGCCGTAGTGCTCGCCTTCGTCGAGCCGCCGTTCGCCGCCTACTGGCGCACGCAGGAGGCGCTGGTCCGCTACGTGCAGTTCGCCCGCGAGGACGACGGGCAGCCACTGCCGCTGCCCGCACGCACCATCGAGCCGGGTGAGCCGTACGCCGGGCTGGCACGCCTGGGCGAGCTGCTGCACCGGCTCGGCGACCTGCCCGATTCGCCGGCCGCGGCGCCGTCAGCCTACGAGGGCGCGCTGGTGGAGGCGGTCAAACGCTTCCAGCGCCGGCATGGGCTTACCGATGACGGGCGCCTGGGATCGGCCACCGTGCGGCAGCTGAACGTGCCGCTGACGCAGCGTGTCTGGCAGCTGCGGCTTGCTCTCGAGCGCTGGCGCTGGCTGCCGGAGGAGTTCGCCTCGCCGCCGATCATCGTCAACATTCCGGACTTTCGCCTGCGCGCCCTGAAGCCCGACAACTCGCTCGACCTGCAGATGCGGGTCGTGGTCGGCAAGGCCATGCGCACCGAGACGCCGGTGTTCACACGCGACATGACCTACGTCGTCTTCCGCCCGTACTGGGGGGTGCCTCCCGGGATCATGCGCCGGCAGATCCTGCCGGCACTCAAACGCGACCGGGATTACCTGGCGCGTAACCGCTACGAGGTCACTACGCACAACGGCACCCTGGTCACCGACGCGGCGATCTCGGACGAGGTACTCAGCCAGCTACAGGCGGGCAAGCTGACGGTGCGGCAGCGCCCGGGGCCGAACAATGCGCTCGGGCTCGTGAAGCTCATGTTCCCCAACGAGCATCACGTGTACCTGCACAGCACGCCCGCCACGGAGCTGTTCGCGCGCTCACGCCGTGACTTCAGTTCCGGCTGCATCCGCGTGGAGCAGCCGGCGGAGCTGACCGCGTGGGCACTGCGCGACAACCCGGGCTGGACGCTGGAGCGCGTGCGCCAAGCGATGGACTCAGGACCCGACAACGTCACCGTCAAGCTCGCAAGGCGCACGCCGGTGTTCATCGTCTACGGTACGGCAATCGCCTATGCCGACGGCGAGGTGCACTTCTATGCGGACCTCTACGGGCATGACGCCCGGCTCACCGCCGCGCTGAAGAAGCGCCACGGGACGCCCTGAGCTCGCACGCCATGGACGCGTGCAGTGGCGCCGTTAATCTGCGGGACGCTAGAAGCGCAGACCGATGGTGACGGGCACCCACGAGATGGTCTGGTTCAGCTTGACCTCGTTATAGCGCCCCTCGACAAAGAGCTGCGTGCCGCCGCGCAACCTCCAGAACACGCCCGCGCCGGCGTTCCAACCGAACTTCGTGACATCCTTCGAGTCGACCACGTACTCGCCCACGCCGGGATAGCAGTAGTACCACCAGGGGTTGCAGACGTAGCCATAGCCGAGCTCGGTAAAGGACATGCGGGTGTAGTAGGCACCGCCACCGGCGATCAGGTAGGCAGTCGCGACCGGAGTGAGCGGAATGCGGAACTCGCCGTTGAGTGTACCGGTCCAGAAGTCCGCCCAGCCGCCGGTGAACTGCAGTTTCGCGCTGCTGGCTTCATCGAGCAGGTGATTTGTCGCATTGTTGGTGGCGTAGTCGATGTCCAGGCGCAGCGCGAAGGGACTCTCCGGCTGATGCCAGGTGACGCCGAAGCCGAAATGCCAGCCGCCCTGCAGCAGGCTGTCGGCATCGCCAACCGGCTGGCTGTAGCCCCCCATGATGTGCCAGCGCACGGGGTTGTTGTCCGGCAACCCGTAGCTGTAGTACTGCGCACGTGCGGCCGGCGCCAGGCACACCAGCACGGCGACGGCGAGAAATCTGAAGCGGGGCGACATCATGGCTTCCTCCTCTTTTCCCGCGGGTCCTTGGCTGCGCTGATAGTACGATAATCCGAGCGCGGCTGACGAACACGGTACCGCTTCAGGTCCTTTTAACCTTGGCGCGGCCGCGGTCCCCACACACCCTCCGGCGCGCTGTAGACAATCGTTACCTGCCCTTGCACACCCCAATTCAGGTGACGGGCTTTACCGGCTCGCGCCGCTCGAAAAGGAGGCGTAACAGTTCTGCCCGTCCGAGGCGGCGCTGCAGCTCCGCGAACGCGAAGAACGGAATCAGCAGCACCCACAGAATCAGGGTGAGTGTCAGGATGCCCTCCAGAGTGCCGCCACCGATCGCCTTGATGCTTTCGGCAACACTGTGGCCGCGCCACGCGCCGATCGCGGTCTCCTCCAGGACCTGGAACGCCGCCAGGACCACTGCGAACATGGCGGCCTTGACCACCGCCGCCTCAGCCATGGGCGCCGACTCCGTGTGTCGGCCCAGATGCAGTGCCTGTGCGAGCAACAGGACTTTGCCCAGCGCGAGGGCGTTGAAGAGCGCGAGCCCACCGCGCACGTAGTCGATCTGGTGCTCGCGCAGGATGAGGGACTTGTAAAGCACCAGCAGTCCGAACACCACCCACAGATACAGCACGATGCCGAGATAGCCCATCACCTCGGCGTAGATTCGCTGTCGGAATTTACCCATGCTGACCTCCGCACCTTCGGGCGCACGCGGACCCGGCGGTGTGCCGTGCTGCAAGACTACCCCGGTGCCTGAACCGTGCGGTAGCGCGCGCATCCGGAACGCGCAGGCGTCGCCGCGGTTGCGGGCTAAAAAGCCATGGGCGCACAATCCTCACGGGAGGCAGCTGAGATGCGACACGCCGAGCCGACCCCGACCCGCGCACCGCTGTGCGCACTCGTGCTGCTGTGCGTGTGCGGCGGTTTGGTGCTCGGCACTGTGGCCCCGGTGGCTGCCGGCGCAGAACCGCCCAAGGAGTGGGACGGACTGCAGCTGCGCAAGAGCAAGCGCGTCCAGCGCCTGTACGTGCGCCCCGAAGCCACGCTCACCGGCTACAAGCGCGTGCGCCTGGAGCGCCTGCAGGTGGCATTCGACAAGGACTGGGACCCCAACCGCTCGCGCACCGTGACGCAGCGCCTCACCAAGGAGGACTTCGAGAAGATCCGCAACGCACTCGCCGATGAGTTCGCGAAGACCACCCGCGACGTGCTGGAGAAGGCGGGCTACCGGGTCACCGAGGAGGCGGCACCGGATGTGCTCGACGTGACTCCGTTTGTGGTCGACCTGTACATTGCCGCGCCCGACAAGATGAGCGCAGGGCGCTCCTACACCTACACGGCGGATCCGGGGCACATGACCCTGGTCGCGGAGCTGCGCGACAGCGAGACCCAGCAAATACTGGCGCGCGCCCTGGATGCCCAGAGCACCCACTGGGGTGACACGTTCCAGATCGCCACCAGCGTCACCAACATGGCGGCGGCCCAGTCGATCATCGCGCGCTGGGCGCGTGCCCTCAGCGATGCCCTCGACGCCGCGAACGGCAAGGACTGAAGCGGGCCTGGGCTGCCGCCGTAGCCCGCCTCCGGCAGGGTTCGATCAACCACCGCCCTCGGTGACCTTGCACTCACCGAAGATTACGTAGGCGCCGACGCGGTCCGCAATCGTGACGGTCACCTTGCCGGTCTTGCGGTTGACGACGGCACTCCAGGCGAACTTCAGGTCCGTGCCCTGCATCTGCAACTGCTCATCATTCACCGCCGAATTCTGGATCGGCAACAGCGAGGTACGGTACGGGGTCTTCACGGTCTTGCCCGCGAAGTCGATGTGCATCTCCGGCTTTATCTTGGAGCCGGCCTCGGGCTTGAGCTTGCTACACTGCGCCGTCGGTTCGCAGCTGTAGCCCGCCAGTCCGGCGCACGTGAGCGGCTGGGTGCCGTCCAGACCCGCGGCCGCAGCGGCGCCGAAGTAAGTCACTCCCAGACCAATGGCCGCAATTCGCACGATTCTCATTGCTTTACTCCCCAGTAATTGACGTCCGAGCCCGCTTCTGCCTCGGGACTTGGGCTTATCGCTCGGCAAACGAGCGCGGCTGTGGATAGCATGACCATTACGCGTGCGCAAGCCGTATGCGGGATGGCCTCCCGGCACGAACCGGGGGCCGCCCTGCGAGCTGCCGGTCCGTCCCCGGGGTTCGCCCGAACTCGCTTACCCCTGGCGCATTCGAGCCGGGCACTATTAAGGTGGACGTAACCCGGGAACGCAGGTGCCTTCAGCCGTTTGTCGGACGACTACATTTGCTGCAATGCGCCGACGTACGATCGCGTAGGTGTCGGGGGCAAAGAGTCATGATCCAGTTCAAAGCGCATGAGGGTCCAGCCGCCGGCGTCACGATCGATGTGCTGAACCACGGGATGCTCGCTGGCCACATCCGCCGGCCCAGTGACGGCGATCTGTACCGCTATTTCCGTGGTGTACACAACGAGAGCTCGCCAAGCCACGAGGATCGGGACCTGGAACGCTTGATGCGCCTCATCAGCGAAGATCCCTAGGCGACTCGCTGAGCGTGGTGCGACAAGCTCCCGCCATACTCGCGCGGGCCGGGATCAATGCGGGTACTTGCGCCCCACTGCTTCACGCGGACGGGTAAGCGCTTCTGAGCCAGCCATGCATTGCGAGGAGCTAACGATGAATATCAAACCACTTTTTACTGCGGTGGCGACCGCCACCGGCGGCCGCAATGGGCACTCGGCCGCGCAGGACGGCTCGGTCAGTGTCGACCTGTCCGTGCCGAAGGCTATGGGGGGTCCCGGGCGGCCGAACACGACGACCCCGGAGCACTTGTTTGCGACCGGCTACGCCGCCTGCTTCGGCGGGGCGTTGGATTACGTGGCCGTGCAGCGGAAGCGCGATGCCAAAAACGCCTCCGTGACGTGCAGCGTATCCATCGGACCGCGTGATGGCGGTGGCTTCGGCATCGCGGTGAAGCTGCACGTGGTTGACAGCAGTATTGCGCAAGCCGAACTGCAGGCTCTGGTACTCGAGGCGCACGAGAAAATCTGCCCGTACTCGCACGCCACGCGCGGCAACGTCCCGGTGGAGTTGACTGTACAGGGCGCCTGACGGGCGCTCAATGCGCGGCCGCGCCTGAGTGAGCCGTCGAGACCGGGGCGGCCGGGGATTCCGTGCCCGGGTCCGCTTCGGCGGCGAGTCCTACCAAGGTCGGCATGCCGTTCGCAGCCTGCAGTGTCTCGCGTGTCAGGTCCCAGTGGATTGCGGCAACGTCGCTGCCGAGCACCTGATCGAGCAGCGGCTCGAGGATGTTCACGTCCGGCTCGACCGATTGGCCTTCGGCATCCACCGGTGGGTGCACTTCGATCAGCAGCTGCCCGGCAACCCATGCCGCCTTAACCGGCTCATTGACCAAGCGCACCTTCGTGTTGACGGGCACGAGCGGAAAAAGTGCGGCGATGTCCTCCGGGTACATGCGGATGCACCCATGCGTAACGGCCATACCGACCGCCACGGGATTGTTGGTGCCGTGAATGAGGTAGCTGCCGCCGCCGACGGCGAGGCGCATGGCGTACAGTCCCAGTGGGTTGTCGGGCCCTGCCGGCACGACTCTGGGCAGCGTGTCACCGCGCGCGGCGTGCTCCTTGCGCACTGATTCCGGCGGCGTCCAGGTCGGATTGCGAACCTTGGATACGATCCGCGTCTCGCCGATCGGCGTGCGCCAGTCCATCTTGCCGATGCTCACCGGGAAGGTGATGACCGTCGGCGACTGCCCCTTGCGCGGCCTGGGGTAGTAGTAGAGGCGATGCTCCGGCAGGTTTACCACGATGCCCTCGCGCGGGCCGGACGGCAGGATTCGCCGCCCAGGCAGAATCAGCTGCCGGTCGCCGCCGGGAATCCACACATCCACTCCCGGATTTGCGCGGATGATCTCGTAGTAACCGAGGCTGTAGCGCTGGGCCAGATCAGGCAGCGTGTCCTCGTACACCGTCGTGACCGTGGCGTCCTCGCCAATGACCGTCGCGCCAGCCTCCGGCAGCGGGTATTCCGCGGCGTGCGCGGCTGCGATGCCCAGGCCCAGCCCTGCGAGGCATAGCCTCAGGACAGCGGAACTTCGCCACACGGCTGCTCGTGCATCCGGCATCTCGTACCCACCTCGACCGTTAACGGCGGCAGCATTGTAGAGGATTCAGCTTGCGATGCCCGGCGCCCGCGCTCAGCGTGGCGTCAGCGTGTCCCGTCGCCAGGCAGCGTCCTGCCAGCGCCCAAAGTCTGCGAGCAGCTCGGGGCTGCTCGCTTCGCCTACCGGGATCAGCTCCTCAAGGGAGAGTTCCTCGAAGCGGCGCCGGAAGCGGCCGTGCTCCTTGACCGCGCGGACTACCAGCAGCCGCTGCGTGCCGGGTGCAAAGCCGGCGAATTCCACCCAGCGACTGCCCGGCGCTTGCCGGCTTACTTAAAGCCAGGGTGCCGCAGCCCGGCGTGCCAGCCCGCTCTAGCGCGGGGTCGATGCATGCTCCTGCGCCGGCAGGCACGGAGCGCCGCGGGCGATGCGGCTGGTATCAACGATTGGCAGCAGCTTGCCGCTGCGCAGCTGTGGGGACAGGTTTGGAGGGTCATAGCCCAGAGCCGCCAAGCCGAGCCGATCGAGCACGGACCTGTGGATCTGCTCGCAGCCTCGCGGTTGCACCCCGACCGGGCGGACATGCTCTCCGATAAGGCGGTACATCACCGTCATCGAATCATTCAGTACCGAGTTGAAGCACGGCAGATAGTGGGCAAGGTAGCTCTCAGAGAACTCGAGGCCGCAAAGCGTTGCCTTTTCGACCATCCAGTGCAGCGCCTCGTTCGCGAGTCCGTCGGGGTTGTAGCCGCCACCCACATTGCAGTGCACGCCGCAGAACCAAGTCTGCTCGAGCCGCCCGCTCCAGTTGTCGGGAGCCGACCATAGACTTGGTGCGAACGGCACGCGGCGCTCATCGATCGCGAGCGCGTGGTAGGCGTTCTGGATCGTGTCGTTCAGGTCGATGTCGTGGTAGGCGAAGCGATTGCCATTGAGTACGGTACCGAGCGGTCCCGGCAGGCCGAGCGCGCCCACGGTATCCCAAACCCCGATGAACTTGAGCGGAGGACACGGGCGTGGCTCGCCCATATTCTTAAACCGCGGATCCGCCCGGAGCGTGGACAGATCCTTGCGCACCTCGTATTCAGCAAAGAGGTCGGGAACGTAGAAGTCATCGCCTTTCTGCAGCAAGCCGTAGTGGAACATGAAGCCCGCGAGTGTCCGGATTGTGTAGGCGCCGCGGCTGAAGCCGAACAGGTAGAGCTCATCGCCCGCCACGTAGTTGTAGGCCACTGAGCGGTAGAGATCCCGGATATTGCCTTCGATGCCGAGCCCGGTGATCCCTCCGGTCAGATGCTCAAGCCCGGTCTGCGTGCCGATGCCATCGTGGTAGATGACGACCTGGTCGACCCCGGATGCCGAGCGCGGCAGTACCGCCCGTGCCACCTTGGTCACGTTGGTCGCATGGCGTAGGTGCGAGCGATCATCCTGCTGGTCGCGATAGTTCCAGGTCCCGTCCGCGCAGATCACCAGACGCTTCATGGTGTCCCCCGAGTTGCGTGTCGAATGCGCAGGGCCGCTATCGTGGTCCCTCAGCCCGCTCTGTTGCAATGCATCGCCCGCTGCTCAGGAGCGGCGACTGAGATCTGGGGCGACTTCGGGACAGTGCTTCCTTGCCACCCGACCCCACCCAAGACCAAATGGGATGGGTAGTCTTAACAAATCGCAGTGCACTTGAGATGGATTTCACCTCGCGCTATCCCATCGCGCCACTGACCGTGCTGGCGCAGGACCCGTCGGTCCTGGTCAACGGCCAAATGCTCACCATTACGGTACCGGTACCGAGCGCATCGCTGGCGCCGGGGCCGAAGGGCCCGCGCATCCAGGTAATCGATTACGACTCCACTGAGGGCAGGTATTACGCGCCCTACCCGCAGAGGCCGAGCTCACCCTTTGATCGCTATGCCAACGTCACCAGCACCGCACGCCTGGTGGCCGACCGCGATTTCCATGCACAGAATGTGTACGGTCACGTTGCGACGACGCTCGCGCAGTTCGAGTCTGCCCTGGGCCGGCACGTCAACTGGGCCTTTCCTTCCGGCGCTCACCACATAAAGGTCGCGCCGCACGCGTTCCTCGACATGAACGCCTTCTATTCCCGCCGCGATGAAGCGCTGTGCTTCGGTTACTTCGGCATGCACGCGCGCCCGCCACGGCGCCCCCAGGACTATGTCTACACCTGCCTGTCCGCGGATATCGTCACCCATGAGAGCACGCACGCAATCCTCGATGGTCTGAGGATCGAGCTCATGCGTCCTTCGACCCCCGACCAACCGGCCTTCCACGAGGGCTTCGCCGACTGCGTCGCCCTGCTCTCGGCGCTGGCACGCGAGCCGCTGCTGAAGCTGGTCTTACCAAAGCGTCGTGCGCGTGGGCGCGACGTCATCTCGCTTACCCAACTGCGACCCGAAGCGCTCCGCCAGAGCGTGTTGCTCGGTCTCGCCAAACAGTTCGGCAAGGCCCTGGCCGAGCAGCACCTCATGAACCGCTCGGCCACGGCGCTGCGTCGCTCGGTCGAAATCAATCCGCACACGCAAAACTACGACACGGCGCGCAACGGTGAGCCGCACGAACTCGGCGAGATCCTCGTGGCGGCCACCATGAACGCATTTCTGGACCTGTGGTATGCGAGGTCGAGAACCCTGACGCCACCCGGCAGCCGCGTCGCTGACCGCGATCATGCGGCCGAAGATGGCGCAAAGGCCGCGCAGCACCTGCTGCACATGATGATCCGCGCGATCGACTACATTCCACCGGTCAACATGTCCTACGGGGATTTTCTCTCGGCGCTCCTGACCGTGGATCGTGAGCTCATGCCGGGCTCGGGCCGGTACGACTATCGCACGCGGATACTGGAGTCATTCGCCCGCTACCGCATACTGCCTGCCACCACCGTGGGCTGGTGGCTGCCCCCGGAGATTCCGCGCGGCCGGCAGCTCATCTACGGACAGAGCGGCCATGCGGAGATGATGTGGGACCGCGAAGCCATCATGCGGTTCCTGTGGGAGAACCGCGCCGCGCTTGAGATCAGTCAGGACGCGATGACCACGGTGAACTTCGTGCGGCCAGCCGTACGCACCGGTCCGGAGGGTTTCCTGTTGCGCGAGACCATCGTCGAGTACTTCCAGTTGTTCGACCTTCGCGGCAGCGATCTGCGCAGTTTTAAGCTCACAAAACCGCGAGACATGCCGCTGGGCGCACCCGTCCGGCTTCTCGGAGGGGGCACGCTGGTATTCGATGACTACGGCAAGCTCAAGTTTCACATTGGCACGGGGGTACTCAGCAGGAAGCAAAATGCCCGCATCGCCTCCGTGTGGGAGGCCGGTGCGACAGATGATGGCGTGCGTCGCTTTGAGGCGCTGCACCGTAATCGCATGCTCGGCTCACCACTGCGCACCAAACTGGAGTGGGCGTGATGGCGAGTGCCAAGGACAACCCCAAGGGTTTGACGATCACCAGTTACCAAGTCGGCTTTGGCGACTGCTTTCTACTGAGTTTCCGCTACCCGAGTGGCGACCGGCACGTCCTCATGGATTTCGGCACCAAGTTCCGTTCGCAGACCGGCTTCAAGGCGGACATGGCCGGGATTGCCAGGCAAATTGCCGCAGACTGCGGCGGTAAGCTGACCATGGTCATCGCGACGCACCGGCACTACGACCATATCTCCGGGTTTCAGACGTCCACAACGGGAACTGCGTCAGGCGACATCATTCGGGGACTGAAGCCGGATCGGGTGCTGCAGCCCTGGACCGAGATCCCGGGCCTTGCGACCGACGCCATCGAGCCCACGCCTGCGCAACTGCATGCGCAGAATCTGGTGAACATGCAGGCCCTCGCAGAGGCCGTGGCATTCAGGCCCGCAAGCCTGATGGCAGCGCGCGGGCCACAGCCGGGCGAGGTCGACTTCGTCGGCAGCAACAACATCACCAACGCGAGCGCGGTCCGGAGTCTGATGACCATGGGACGGCTGAAGCCAAGGTATCTGCAGCTGGGATCGCCGCTCGATGTCTCTGCCTTGTTGCCCGGAGTTGCCCTCCAGGTGCTCGGGCCTCCGACCATCAAGCAGGCGCAGGCGGCGGGCCAGAACCTGATGAAGTATGCCGCCAGCAGCAGCGAGTACTGGAAGTTTCAGGCGGCAGCCAGCGCGCAAGGAGTGCCTTCCGCCTCAAGGCTTGCCCTCAAGGGCCGGCGGCGCGCAGTTCCGCCGCAGGCGCGCTGGTTCGCGCGGCGGCTGACGCAAGTGCGTGAGGACGGCCTGCTGCAGATCGTGCGCACGCTGGACGATACGATCAATAACACGAGTCTGATCTTGCTGATGACCATTGGCTCAACGAAGCTTCTTTTTCCCGGGGACGCGCAACTGGAGAACTGGATGTGCGCCCTGAAAGACCCGAAGAATGTCGCCCTGCTTGCGGATGTCAACGTCTACAAGGTGGGCCACCACGGCAGCTGTAACGCGACGCCCGTCAGCCTCTGGAACAACTTCAGCAAGCGACATAACAAGTCGCTGAAGACCTTTGTATCGACCCGGCCTGGGGAGTACAGCGGCGTGCCACGCCCGAGCCTGGCGGCAGCGTTGAAATCCGAAAGCCAGCTGACCTCGACAGCTGACCTCAAGGCCGGCGTGCGCTCGGTCCAGATCCAGATCTGATCGACTGACCGGCGTAGAGGGGACGCGTCCAAGCGAACGTTGTGGGATGCGCGTCATCCGCTGCGCATCCAGGCGCAGGCGTCCTCTGCAAAGCTTAGCGCGCCGCACTACCACCCGGCGTAGAGGTCTACCAGGTTTTCCGGGCCGTTTTTTTGGCCGTCAGCGGCCGCCTTGATGAGGTCTTCAGCCAGTTCCTGAAGCTACGCGTCTATTTCCGCTCATCGACGCAAGTGGTGTAACGGCACTCCGGCGGCTGCTGAAGCGGTGCGGGGAACACCGCCACCTCCTGCTGTCCGGTCTTCGCGAGCAGCCGCGTGCCATTCTGGCGCCGATGGACCTCGGCACCGATCGACCGCATCTGACGTTTGCCGACGACTTCCCGGCCGCGCTGAAGCTGGCGGATACGCACGCTGCGCCGCGCTCTGGCAGTCAGACTCGGGGCCCGTGCACCACGGCTGCGGCACTGGATACACTAGAGAAGTTACCAGGAGGGCCGCCGTGAAGAAGAAAGAGGCGCCACGCACACCCACAACTGCAGCGAAGCTGATCGACGCAAGAATCAAGGAGCTGCGGGACTGGCGCGGCAAGACGCTCAGCCGATTGCGAAGTCTGGTGAAGGAAGCCGACCCCGAGGTGCTGGAGGAGTGGAAGTGGCGCGGCGTCCCCGTGTGGTCCGATGCCGGCATCATCTGCACCGGGGAGACCTATAAGAGCGTCGTCAAGATGACCTTTGCCCGCGGCGCCGCTCTGCAGGACCCTTCCGGTCTTTTCAATTCCAGCCTCGAAGGGAACACCCGCCGCGCAATCGACTTTCACGAGGATGACGTCATCGATGAAGTCGCGCTGAAGGCGCTCATTCGCGCGGCCGTGACACTGAACAAGTCCCGGGCACGCCGCTGAGCTGACGCAAAGCCCTGCGCGCTAGAATGGGTAGTTGATGCCCGTGAAGATGGCGGTGCCCTCACTCCCGTAGCCGATGTCCACGTAGCCGACGACGAAGGGCCTGGCGATGGCACGAAAGCCGATACCGCCGACGGTGTGGAGACCGGAGACCGGGAACGTGTCCGAGTTGGCGAACACCCGACCCAAATCCAAGAACGGGCTCATTTCGATATCCACGCGCGTTGAGAGCGCGTTGAACCCAAAAACACGGTGGCGCAGCTCCACGGTGGTGGAGAAAGCATCGCGATCGGTGTAGCGCCCTGCACCGAAGCCGCGGAGCGGCTGCTGGCCGCCAACGTCGCTTGCCTGCCCGCCGAGGGTGCTCAATGTCCAGAATGGCGGACTGTGATCATTGAACAGGTAGTGCAGTGACAAGTGGGTCGCGAGGATCGTGTCGGGTGAGAGACGCCAGAACAGGCGCCCGTCAAAGCCAGCCTCCCGGTACATGGCGTCATTGAAAAAGAACTCGCGGCTCGCCGCGCCCACGTAGGTGATGTACTGCGCGCCGCTGCTCGATACGGTGAGGTTGTCACGCGTATCATGAATCAAGGCCAGACGATGCAGGAACTCCCGGTCGTTGCCGAGCACGGAATCGCCAAAACGCTCTTCGATTGAGTCGATCTTCGGCAGCGTTCCGGGCAGGACGTCCATCCACCTCAGGCGCACCAAATAGGCGAACTGCCAGGTATGGCTGAGGTTGAAGCCGATCAGGCCTCGCGCCACCTGCTGCTGCGCGGTGTAGTTTGTCTCGGCCGACTGGGGTGTGTCGTTACCGATGCCGTAATAGCGCGGCGAGCCGTCGCGGTCCGAGATCAGGCTGCCGGCGAAGGACCAGCGGTTGTTGCGCAGCCGCCCCCACTGGTATTCCAGGTCGAGCTCGTGCTCCACGCGCTGCTTGACGCCCACCACCGCCGACCATTGCACATCCTCCGAGGGGTACATGTACAGGCGCGCGTGCATGCCCCAGCCGAAGTAGCTGTTGTGCAGCACGTCCGGGGCAAAGATGCGATCGATCTGGTGCTGCTCGTTCGTGCGCAGCCACACGGGCAGCAAGCCCACCGTAGTTCCCCCGTTCGGGTCGGTGGCGATCTCCGGGACCGGGATGAATGGTGCGGTGGAGGGGTTAAGCCAGCGTCGCCACCCTGAGGGTTCCGGGACCGGACCGGTTGGCACCGGCGGGCCTGGCAGCGTCGCCTCCGGCGGCACGGGCACGGCGGGCTCGGACTCGCCCGAGGGCGGAGCCTGTGCGCGAGCGAGCGCGCCGACCGCACAGAGCGCGAGTGCTCCCCAGAGACGGCGGTGCCGGGCCAGGTGCGTCATGCAGCTACGCGCTGCGCGCGTCGCACGAACACCGGAGCGCGCGGCGGACTCATGCGCAGCCGCCGCTATAGCTGCGGAAGCACGTCCCGCGCCGCCCGCTCGACGTCATCCGGGAAGTCGATTTCAATCCAGGCAGTGCCGGTGATGTCGGCGACCTCAAAGGGCTGGCTCGCCTCGCGCAGCAGGTCGCGCACCGCTTCTTCGTGCGGCTCGTTGCCACGGCCGCTGCCGACGTAATCGGCCATGATGGCCGTAAGCCTGGCCGCCGCGGCTTGCGCGAAGCGGAAAAAGCCCACCGATTCGCCGACGGTGTCGTACCTGAGATCTGCGGCCAGGCGCTTGCGCAGCTCGAACGGCACGCCGTCGCGGACGCACACCTTCACTGGCTCATCGCCCGCCTCGAAGTCGCGGTCGATGAGGATGCGGTTCACCGGTCCAGCTCCGGCCACGAGCGCCGACATGATCCGCTCGTGATAGAGCACGTCCGCGTCCATGACCAACACGTCCCCGCCGCGCGTAAGCGCGTCGGCGGCGCTGTGCAGGCTCAGCACGCTGCCGAGCTCGAACTGGGCATTGAGCACCACGCGTGGACGCGGGTACCGCGTCAGCCGGCCGAGTTCGGCCTCCACCGTCTCGTGCATGAAGCCGAGCACCAGCACGACCTCGTCGACCCCGGCACGCTCGAGCAGTTCCAGGTGGCGCTCCAGGAGGGTGCGACCACCAAACTCCAGCAGGCACTTGGGGATTTCCGCAGTCGGAGGCTGCTGCAGCCGCAGGCCACGACCCGCGGCAAGAATGATTGCACGCACGAGGTTCCACTTCGTTAGAGAATAGAAAATCCATGGTACCGAATCGGCGGCCGTCACGCCCTCGCCGCGTTACGCAGGCACGCTTAGCCTGATGGGGCGCGGCTGCGGAGACTGTGCTCGCTGGTGTGCAGATAGATGAGGCCGGGAATCCCCAGCAGCAGCTCGCGCGCGCGCTTTCCCAGGGAGACGGCGAGCGCGACCTCCGGTCGCAATCCCAGCAGCGGCGCCAGCAGCAGATAACCGCCTTCCTGCACGCCCAGCGCGCCCGGAATGGCAAACCCGGCGGCACGTATGGCAGCGCCCAAACTCTCGAGTGCCAGGGCATCGGTCCAGCTGACCGGAGAGCCGAGCAGGTGCAGCAGCATCCAAACCTCTGCGGTTCCCGCCACCCAGCCCGCGAGATTCAACAGGAAGCTGCCCCAGACCTGCACGGTGCGTTGGTAGGTCTCGGTCACCGCAGCGTCGGCGCCCGCCGCGTAGCGCTCCAGGTCGCTCCAGTCGCGCGAACGCAGGAGCCGCTGCAGCAGACGGATCAGCTGTCCGAAGAGCCCGCGGCGTTGCAGAACGTAGAAGGCGCCGATGCAGAGCACGATCAGCGCGCTGGCGAATGCGATCGCGGCCCAGGAGGCGGCATTCGAGACGTGCTGCAACCGTCCGCCGAGCGCCGCCAGGCCAAGGAGTGCAAACACCATCTGCGCGAAGCTTTGCAGGGTGGTACTTACCGTGACGATGGCTACGGCGTTCGCGCCCGGCATGCCGCGCTGGATGAACTGGCGGATCATCAGCAGCGGGCCGCCGATCTGTCCGGCGGGTAACAGGCTGTTGGCGGACTCGCCAATCCAGCGCACCAGGAGCGCATCGCGGGTCGCGTGTGGGCGCAGCGTGGGTTCCAGCACGCGGATCCCCGCCGCGTCGATCGCGAGCGGCACCAGGTGAAACAGCGAGACCGGAAGCAGTCCCCACCCAGCCAGTGCCAGCACCTGCAGCACCTCGCTGAAGCCCTGCGAGGCAAGGAGGGCAATGAAGAGGAGAAGTCCGGCTCCGAGCAGCCAGCGTGTGGTGCGCGCCACGTCTAGCCCGCAGTGCGCGCCACGGGCCGAGAGCGCCCGCCGAACACCTGGCGAAAGCCGAAGTACGCCACGGCATCCTTCAAGTTCGAGATGAGACGCCACCAAGGCCGCATGTGTGTGTCGGTCAGGTACTCGAACGTCAGCGATACGCGTCGCTGGCCGGCCGGCAGCGGGGTAATTCGGTGCCGCAGGGCATCGCCGTCGAAGAACACCAGCCCGCCGGGTAGGATCTGTACGGACCCAGCGACCGTTGGCACGCCGTGCTCGCGCGTGTGCAGCTGGTAATCCAGGCGGCAGTCGGACTCGTCGATCACCCCGAGCAGCACCGTGTAGCGACGTCCGGTGTAGTACGAAGTGTCGTAGTGCCAGCCGATGTGGTCACCCGGTTCGGTATAGAAGTACAGCGCATAAGCATGCGGATCGCTGCTGGGGGAGATCTGCAGGGTCTCCCCGGCCAGCTCGCCCAGCCAGGCGATGAGCTCGGGCGCGCGGTACAACTCGGCGATGTACGGCACGAGTTCATCGAGGGCGTGGCGGCTCACGCTCCCGCCTTGCTTGTGCCCGGGCAGGTAGTTGCGGTTGACCGCATGGCTGACGCGTTCCGCGGCCGCGACGAGCGCGGCCACCATATCCGCAGGCAGGATTTGTGGCAGGTAGAGGAATTTCCCCTGCGCGATAAACTGCTGACGCAGCGTGGCCGTATCGACGGCCGCCAGTGCGCTTCTGAGCGCATTCACTGGGGTAGCGCTCGCATGATGCGGTAGTACTGGCGCAGCACCCAGAGCGCAAAGAGCGGCGCACCGACGGCGGCGGCGGCCACGAATGCCGCCGCACCGTCACAGAGCGTCACCAACGGTAGCAGATAGAGCGCATCCTCGGTCTCAAAGCCTGCCAGTGCGCCCTGCTTGCTCGCCGCCTTACCGCCTACGTTCTCGATGCTCATGCGCAGCAGGAATATGAGCGCGACCGCGATGCCCGCGACGATCCCAAGCGCGAGCGGGGAGAACCCGAATATGCGCGGATGGGTCACGCCAGCGCCCAGTCCCATGCCGCTGAACAACAGGATCGTGACCAGTGCATCGCTGGCGAGATCATACCAATGGCCGAGACGACTCCCCTTGCCGCTCATGCGCGCCAGCTCCCCGTCGGCATGATCGAGAAAGTTCGAGAGCACGATGAGTAGCGCCCCCACATTCATGGCCGCATAGGTTCCGCGCGCCAGCACGAAGGCACCTGCGAGCCCGAAGGCAAGACGCACCGTGGTCAGGTGATTGGGGCGGATGGGACCTTTGCTTAACGGCCGGACCAGGTACCGCGCGAGACGCGCATCCCAGGGCATGGTGGCGGTGGGCGCGGCTGGGGCTGGAACGGCTGGAACGGGAGCGGGGTCTGACATCCAGTTGTTTCGACGACCCTCAGAGGCCGCGCTGCCCGTCTCTCCGTAAATGGACCGAACCGTCATTGGTCGGAGCGCCGAGATTCGAACTCGGGACCCCTTGCACCCCATGCAAGTGCGCTACCAGACTGCGCCACGCTCCGATCGATTTGTTTTTCTGAGATACAACGCGCGGATGGGGACGTTCCCGCGCGGGGCGCCGATCATACCCTCATTTGCCGCTGCCAGCGCGGCAGCTTCAGCGGCGCAGGATCTTCATCAGATCTTCGAGTTCGACCCGGACCTGCTTCACGATCTGCTGACTCTGCGTGACATCGGTGCGCGCCTCCTCGCCCGTGAGCTTGTTGCGTGCACCGCCGATGGTGAATCCCTGATCGTAGAGCAGACTTCGGATCTGGCGGATCACGATCACGTCCTGACGCTGGTAGTAACGGCGGTTACCACGGCGCTTCACCGGCTTCAGCTGCGGAAATTCCTGTTCCCAGTAGCGCAGCACGTGCGGCTTCACGCCGCACAGCTCGCTCACCTCTCCGATGGTGAAGTAGCGCTTGCCGGGGATAGCCGGCAGCTGCGCGTTATTCTTTGGCTCCAACATAGGCTTCGACCCGTGCCTTTAGTTTTTGCCCTGGGCGGAACGTCACGACGCGGCGCGCGCTGATCGGGATTTCCTCGCCGGTTTTCGGATTGCGGCCCGGACGCTGATTCTTGTCGCGCAGATCGAAATTGCCGAACCCTGAGAGCTTCACCTGCTCCCCGCCCGACAGTGCCGCACGCACCTCCTCGAAGAACAGGTCCACGAGCTCGCGAGCTTCGCGCTTGTTGAGCCCGAGCTGATTGAACAGCGCTTCCGCCATCTCCGCCTTAGTCAGGGCCATCTCTTTATTCTCGAATTCTTGCGTTCAAGTTCTCACGCAAATCCGCGACCACGGAGGCCATCAGGCGCTCCACATCGTCGTCAGTAAGAGTGCGAGAAATATCCTGAAAAATCAAGCCTAAAGCGACACTTTTTCGACCTTGTTCGAGGCCTGGACCTCGGTAGACGTCGAAAACGCGGAGTTCACGCAACAGGTTTGATGTCGCCAAGGTTACACGCTCGGTGAGGCTACTTAAAGTGACGGACTCGTCCACCACGACCGCAAGATCACGCCTCACCTGCGGAAAACGCGAGACCTCCTGGTAGCGCGGCACACGAGTTGGGATTCCGGCCACATCCAGCTCGAACAGCACCGGCGGATATGTAAAATCGATCGACGCCACGAGCTTCGGGTGCAACTCCCCGATCCAGCCAATGGCTGCACCGCGGCGCAGCACGCGCGCGCTGCGCCCTGGGTGCAGTGCAGGATGCACCGCCGGCTCGAAGCGGAACGCGTCGGCATCCCCCGTCGTCCGCAGCAGCGCCATGACGTCAGCCTTCACATCGTAGAAATCGACCGGCACGCGCGCCTCCGGGCCCAGACCCCACTGCTCCGGCAATCTCGACCCGCAAGCGATTCCAGCCAGCGATTGCACTTCGAGCGCCTGCGTCCCTGACCCGGCGAAGCGCGTTCCGTGCTCGCAAAGACGGATCCGGTCCTGCTGTCGGTGCTGATTCTCGAGTGCCGCGCGCAACAAGCCGGGCCACAGTGACACCCGCATCACGGCCAGGTCACTCGAGATCGGATTGGCGAGCTGCAGCCCCGGGGTGTCCGGGAACAGCTGCGTCTGCAACCGAGGATCGACGAACGCTAGCGTCACGGCCTCCTGATAGCCGCGTTGCGCGAGCGCCGCGAGCAACGCCGCCTCGTCGGGAACTTCGGCGGGCAGCGTCCGGAAGCGCTGTGGTGCAATCGCATCAGTCTCGGGGATCGCATCAAAGCCCACCAGTCGTGCAATCTCCTCGATCAAGTCCGCCTCGATGTTGAGGTCGAAGCGATGCGGCGGTGGAATCGCCTGCCACCCCTGCGGATCGGAGCGCACTTGCATCCCGAGACCTTCGAGCACCGCGCCTACGCGGGCCGCCGGCAGCTCCACGCCCAGGAGACGCCTGAGCTGCGAGGCGCGCAGGCGCACGGCCGGACGCCGCGGTAGCTGATCGTCGGCACTGACCACCTCGATCGGCCCGGCGCTGCTCTGCGTGATCGGCAGCAGGAGCGAGAGCGCGCGCTCGAGCGCGCGTGCCTGCCCGCTCGGGTCCACGCCACGCTCGAAGCGCTGGCTCGCATCAGTAAGGAGGCCGAGGCGGCGGGCACGCCCGAGGATCGCTGCGGGGGAGAAGAAGGCTGATTCCAGGAACACATCGCGTGTCTCGGGCTGCACCGCGCTGCGCTCACCGCCCATGATGCCCGCGAGCCCGATGGGGCCTGCCTCATCGGTGATCAGCAGCATGTCCGGCTCGAGTCGCAAGTCCTTGCCGTCCAGCAGCCTGAGCGCTTCCCCGCTTTGTGCCATGCGCACGCGGATGCCACCCGTCAACATGGCGAGGTCATAGGCGTGCATTGGCTGGCCGAGCTCGAGCATAACGTAGTTGGTGACGTCCACCACGGGACTGATGGAGCGCACCCCGGCGCGGCGCAGCCGCTCCCGCATCCACAGCGGCGTCGCTGCGTGATTGTCGATGCCGCGGACAATGCAGCCGGCAAAGCGCGGGCAGGCTGCCGGTGCTTCCAGGGTTACCGGCAATACCGGGCCCTGCCCTCCCGGCGCGAAGGCGCCGGCCGGCGCGCGGATGCGGGTCTGCGTCAGCGCCGCCACCTCGCGCGCCAGGCCGAGCACCGACATGGCATCGCCGCGATTCGGGGTGATGTTGAAGTCCAGTACTTCTTCATCGAGCTCGAGGTACTCACGCAGGGACCTGCCCAGCGGAGCGTCCGCGGACAACTCGAGGATGCCACTGGAGGCGTCAGCGAGCCCGAGCTCCTTGGCGGAGGCGAGCATGCCCCGCGACTCCACGCCTCGCAGCTTCGCCACTTTGATGCGGAGGTCCCCGGGGAGCGTTGCACCGACCTGTGCCAGCGCAGTTCGCAGTCCAAGGCGTGCGTTTGGGGCGCCGCAGACGATCTGCAGCGCCGGACCGGTGCCGGTGCTCACCTGGCAGACCCGCAGCTTGTCCGCCTGGGGATGCGGTGCGAGAGTCACAATCTCGGCAACCACCACGCCAGTGAACGCCGGAGCGGCGCGTTCGCGCGACTCGAGCTCGAAGCCGGCCAGGGTGAGACGCGTGCCGAGTTCCGCTGCGCTCCAGGGCAGTGCAACCCACTCGGCCAGCCAGTCATACGGGACCTTCATGCGCCGAAGGTGCGGAACTGCCGCAGAAACCGCAGGTCGTTCTCGAAGAACAGGCGCAAGTCGCCAACGCCGTAGCGCAGCATTGCCAACCGATCGATGCCAGCGCCGAAGGCGTAGCCGGTGAAGCGCTCCGGATCCACCCCGCTTGCCGCGAGCACGTTCGGATGCACCATGCCGCAGCCGGCGATCTCGAGCCAACCGCTGTGCTTGCATACGCGACAGCCCTCCCCGCCGCAGAACACGCACGACATGTCCACTTCCGCCGAGGGCTCAGTGAAGGGGAAGTACGAGGGGCGCAGGCGCATCTGCAGCTCGCGCTCGAAGAAGGCCTGCAGGAAGCCGTGCAGCACCGCTTTCATGTTGGCGAAGCTCACGTTTTCCCCGACCGCCAGGCCCTCAAGCTGGTGGAACATGGGCGAGTGGGTCATGTCCGAGTCGCAGCGGTACACGCGCCCGGGCGCGATGATCGCAAGCGGCGCGCCCTGGGCCTTGAGCGCACGGATCTGTACCGGCGAAGTGTGCGTGCGCAGCAGCCGTCCGTCCGGAAAGTAAAACGTGTCGTGCATCGCCCGCGCCGGATGATTGGCGGGGATGTTGAGCGCCTCGAAGTTATGGAAGTCGTCCTCGATCTCCGGACCTTCCGCCACCGTGAAGCCTGCGCGCCGGAACAGCGTCTCGATGCGCAGGCGTGCCTTGGTGACCGGATGTAGGCCACCGGCCTCTTCGCCACGTCCGGGGAGCGTGACGTCGATACGTCCCGCGGTGAGCTCGTGCTCGATGCGGGCGCGCTCGAGCTCGGCGCGCCGCGCCTCAAGCGCCGCCTGCAAGGCTTCCTTGGCCTGGTTGATGCGCGCGCCCGCGGCTGGTCGCTCGGACGCCGAGAGGGCGCCGAGGGACTTCAGCTGCTCGGTGAGCACGCCCTTTTTGCCGAGCCAGCGCACGCGCACGTCCTCGAGCGCCGCGAGCTCGGTGCAGGCGGCAACCTCGGCGAGCGCCTGGCCCGTGAGGGCCGTCAGGTCCGACAAGACCCGCTCCCTTGTATCAGGCGATTCCGAGTGCGGTCTTGGCTTGCTGCGCCAGCGCGCCGAACGCCGCGGTGTCGTGCACGGCAATGTCCGCCAGCACCTTGCGGTCGATCTCAACGCCCGCCTTGTGCAGACCGTTGATGATGCGGCTGTAGGACAGACCGTAGAGACGTGCCGCCGCGTTGATGCGCGCGATCCACAACGCGCGGAACTCACGCTTGTTCTGCCGGCGATCGCGGTAGGCGTACTGGCCCGCCTTGATCACCGCCTGCTTGGCGGCGCGGTAGACCTTGCGCCGGGCGTTGTAATAGCCCTTGGCCTTGGAAAGAACCTTCTTGTGACGGCGCCCCGCCGTCACGCCACGCTTGACTCGTGCCATGTTGCGCTCTGCTTATTTGTGGTGGGGAAGAAGCTGCTCGAGACGGCCGACGTCGGTGTGATCGACGAGGCTCGAGCCGCCGGAGCGCGCCTGGCGCTTCACCTTGCGGGCTTTGTGACCGAGATTGTGGCGGCGATTGGCCGCGTACCGCTTGAAGCCCTTCGCCGTCTTGCGAAAGCGCTTGGCCGCGGCCCGGTTGGTCTTCAACTTGGGCATCGAGGTTACTCCTTAATGTAGCTACCGCTCGCAGGACGCACAGGCATCCGCTTGCGGGCGAACGCTCCGCTCGCCGGCTCAACTGCCGAAGATGAGAGAAGCGTTACTTCTTCTTCGGTGCAAAGACCATGACCATCTGCTTGCCCTCCATCAGCGGGTTCTGCTCGACCACCGCATGCGGCGCGAGGTCGGAGGAGACCCGGTCAAGGAGCTTGCGCCCGATGTCCTGGTGCACCATCTCGCGGCCACGGAACCGTAAGGTCACCTTGGCCTTGTCGCCCTCGGAGAGGAAACGCGTCAGATTACGCAGCTTGATCTGGTAATCCGACTCGCCCGTACCGGGGCGGAACTTCACTTCCTTGACCTGAATCTGCTTCTGCTTGCGCTTGGCGGAGTGGGCCTTCTTGTTCTGTTCGAACAGGAACTTGCCGTAGTCCATTATCCGCACGACCGGCGGCTCGGCGGTCGGCGATACCTCTACCAAGTCCAGCTCTGCGGCCAGCGCCATCTGCAGGGCGTCGTACCGCGACATCACTCCGGCCTGCGACCCGTCGGCCGCAATCACGCGCAGCTGCGGCGCACTGATGTCCTCGTTGCGCCGAACGCGCTTTGTTGCACTAGCGATTCGTCATCCCTCCACTACCTGGCGCCCGCGGCTTTCGAGCTCGACACGGAGTCGTTGGGCGAACGTCTCCGGGACCATCGTGCCCAGATCCTTGCCGCTACGTGTGCGCACTGCAAGCAGGTTTGCGGCTACTTCCTTGTCGCCCGCAACCAAAAGATACGGAACACGCTTGAGCGTGTGCTCGCGGATTTTAAAGCCGACCTTTTCGTTGCGCAAGTCGGACTCCGCTCGAAATCCCTGATTTTTCAGGATTTCCGTAATCATTTTGACGTACTCGGTCTGCCGGTCGGTGATGCTCATCACGACCGCCTGGGTTGGTGCAAGCCAGGCCGGCAGCCGCCCGGCGTGGTGCTCGAGCAAGATCGCGAAAAAACGCTCAAGTGAGCCAAACATCGCGCGGTGCAGCATCACGGGCGTGCGCTTGGCACTGTGCTCGTCGATGTAATAGGCACCCAAGCGCTCGGGCATGTTGAGGTCGACCTGGAGCGTGCCGCACTGCCAGTCGCGCCCGATGGCATCCCGCAGCACGAACTCGAGCTTCGGGCCGTAGAAGGCCCCCTCCCCCCGGTTGAGGCTGTATTCGATCCCGGCCGCCGCCGAAGCGGCCTTGAGCGCACTCTCGGCCCGGTCCCAGATCGCGTCCGCCCCCACCCGCTTCGGAGGCCGGTCGGCGAACTTGATGCGCACATCCTCGAAGCCAAAGTCGCGATAGATGTCGAGGATCAGGCGCGTGATGGCCACGCACTCCTCGGTGATCTGCTCCTCGGTGACGAAGACGTGCCCGTCATCCTGGGTGAAGGCGCGCACCCGCATGAGGCCATGCAGCGCGCCGGAGGGTTCGTAGCGATGCACCTTGCCGAACTCAGCGAACCGCACCGGCAGTTCCCGGTAGCTGCGCAGGCCGTGCTTGAATATCTGCACGTGCCCGGGGCAGTTCATCGGCTTGATGGCGTACAGCCGCTCATCCGGGGTCTTGGTGAGGTACATGTTCTCACCGAACTTCTCCATGTGCCCCGATTGCGCCCAGAGCTGCGCGTCCATGAGTTCCGGGGCGTTCACCTCTTCGTAGCCGGCCACGCGCTGACGCTCGCGCATGTAGCCGATGAGCGCTTGGAAGACGGTCCAGCCCTTGGGGTGCCAGAACACCGCTCCCGGGGCCTCCTCCTGGAGGTGGAACAGGTCGAGCTCCTTGCCGATGCGGCGGTGATCGCGCCGCTCGGCCTCTTCGAGGCGGTGCAGGTACTCATCCAGCTGTTTCTTGTCCGGCCAGGCCGTACCGTAGATTCGCTGCAGCATCTCGTTGCGCGAATCCCCGCGCCAGTAGGCCCCAGCGACCTTGGTAAGCTTGAAGGCCTTGAGCTTGCCGGTGGAGGGGACATGTGGGCCACGGCAAAGGTCCACCCAGTTGCCCTGACCGTAAAGACTGATCTCCTCCTTCTCGGGAATACCGGCGATGATCTCGGCCTTGTAGAGCTCGCCCAGATTGCGGAAGAACTTCACGGCCTCGTCGCGCGGCATGACACGACGGCTGACGCTCTGGTCCTGCCGTGCAAGCTCAGCCATCTTGGCCTCGATGGCCGCCAGGTCCTCTGGCGTGAACGGCCGCTCGAAGGCGAAGTCGTAGTAGAAGCCATCCTCGATCACCGGCCCAATGGTCACCTGCGCCTGCGGGAAGAGCTCCTTGACCGCCTGCGCCAGCAGGTGCGCGGTTGAATGGCGGATGATCTCCAGTCCCTCCGCGTCCTTGTCGGTGACGATCGACAGCGCCGCATCCTTCTGGATCACGTAGGAGGTGTCGACGAGCCGACCGTCGAGGCGCGCGGCGAGCGCCGCCTTGCGCAAGCCGGCACCAATGCTGCCGGCCACTTCGTCCACCGTCACCGGGTGATCGAAGCGCTTCTGGCTGCCATCGGGCAATGTGACGACGGGCATAGGAACTCGCTGACCGAAACGATCCCCGTAATCAGCGCGGAGGCTTCATGAGACAGAAAAAGGGCGCTTGCGGGCGGTGAGCCCGAGCAAGCGCCCTCTCGCCGCATCTGGTAGGCGCGAGTGGGATCGAACCACCGACCACCACCATGTCAAGGTGATGCTCTACCACTGAGCTACGCGCCTGAAGAACACCCTCGCACTCAAGGGGCGCGAACGATACAAGAGTGGACCGCCCGAGGCAAGCTAATCCTTGAGTTTCCAATCACTTACGAAGCCGCGGGCGTCGTTCCAGTCACCCGGCGTGGCGGCACCCGAGTAAGCGGATCCTTGGCTCCTTCAGGCACGGGCCGGCGCCGGGAATCCCAGCTCAAGCTGTTTCAGGCGCCCGATCTCGTCGCGCAGGCGCGCAGCCTCTTCGAATTCCAGATTTCGCGCCCGGCGCAGCATCTCCCCCTCAAGGCGCTTGATCTGTCGCACGAGCGCCTCGGGCTTCAGCTCCTCGGCGCCCACGGCCTTGCCGCCGCGCCGACGCTCCCCGGGAAGCGGAACGCTCGAGCGTGCCCCCTCCATGATGTCCATGACCGCCTTCTGGATGCCGCGCGGGGTAATGCCGTGAGCCTCGTTGTAGGCCAGCTGCTTGGCGCGGCGGCGGTTGGTCTCATCGACCGCGCGCTGCATGGAGCCAGTCACACGGTCGGCGTACAGAATTGCACGCCCGTTGAGGTGGCGCGCGGCGCGCCCGATGGTCTGGATGAGCGAGTTGTCCGAGCGCAGGAAGCCTTCCTTGTCGGCATCGAGAATCGCCACCAGCGACACCTCGGGCATGTCCAGTCCCTCGCGCAGGAGGTTGATGCCGACCAGCACGTCGAAAGCGCCCAGACGCAGGTCACGGATGATCTCGGTGCGCTCGACCGTCTCGATGTCAGCGTGCAGGTAGCGCACTTTCACGCCGTGCTCGGCCAGGTACTCGGTGAGGTCTTCCGCCATGCGCTTGGTGAGCGTGGTGATCAGGACGCGCTCCCCACGCTCCGCGCACTTGCGGATCTCGGACAGGACGTCATCGACCTGGCTCGCGACCGGGCGCACTTCGACTTCCGGATCCACCAAGCCCGTGGGGCGCACCAGCTGCTCGACCACTTGCGCGGCATGCTCGCCCTCGTAGGGACCTGGGGTTGCGGAAACGAATAGCATCTGCGGGGCAAGCTGCTCCCACTCCTCGAACTTCAGCGGACGGTTGTCCAGCGCCGAGGGCAGCCGAAAGCCATACTCCACCAGCACCTCCTTGCGCGAGCGATCGCCGCGGTACATGGCGCCCAGCTGCGGAATCGTCTGGTGGCTCTCATCCACCACGAGCAGTGCGTTCTGTGGCAGGTAGTCAAACAGGCACGGCGGCGGTTCGCCCGGGGCCCGTCCGGAGAGGTAGCGCGAGTAGTTCTCGATGCCTGCGCAGTAGCCGACCTCCTTGATCATCTCCATGTCAAAGCGGGTCCGCTGCTCGAGGCGCTGCGCCTCGACCAGCCGGCCGGCCTCGCGTAATTCGTGCAGCCGCACGCGCAGATCCTCACGGATCTGATCCACCGCGCCGGCCAGCCGCTCACGCGGCGTCACGTAGTGCGTGCCGGGATAGACGGTGAAGCGGGGGATCTTGCGGTCGATCGCGCCGGTAAGCGGATCAAACAGCGTCAGCGAGTCGATCAGGTCGTCGAACAGCTCAATGCGCACCGCCTGCCGCTCGGATTCGGCTGGGAAGACATCGATCACGTCGCCGCGTACCCGGTAAGTGCCCTGGGTCAGGTCGAGCTCATTGCGCGTGTACTGCATCTCCGCCAGGCGCCGCAACAGCTGGCGCTGCTCGAGGCGGTCGCCGCGCTTCAGGTGCAGCACCATCGCCAGGTATGCCTGCGGGTCGCCCAGGCCATAGATCGAGGAAACGGTCGCGACGATGATCGAGTCGGAGCGCTCCAGCAGCGCCTTGGTCGCCGAGAGGCGCATCTGCTCGATGTGCTCATTCACCGAGGAGTCTTTCTCGATGTACGTGTCGGATGACGGCACGTACGCCTCGGGCTGGTAGTAGTCGTAGTAGGAGACGAAGTACTCGACGGCGTTATGCGGAAAGAACTCGCGGAACTCGCCATAGAGCTGCGCCGCGAGCGTCTTGTTGTGCGCCAGCACCATTGTCGGGCGCTGCACGCGCTGGATCACCGCGGCCACGGTGAACGTCTTGCCCGAGCCGGTCACTCCGAGCAGCGTCTGGTGCGCAAGCCCTTCCCCGAGCCCCTCGACCAGACGCTCGATGGCCTGCGGCTGATCGCCCGCAGGCGTGAAATCGGCGGCAAGCTGAAAGGGTCGCGTGTCCATGCGCCTGGCATTACCTCGGGTGTACTGCAGTCAGCCGGGTGTCCGCGCGTGGCCGCGCCGCACCCAATCCCTTAATATAGTCGTCCCGCCCAGATTGCAGTGCCCCAAGGGAAATAAATCCGTGACCATACCGGTAGCCCGACGTGTTCAGCGCGTGAAGCCCTCTCCTACCCTGGCGGTCACCGCCCGCGCTGCCCAGCTCAAAGCCCAGGGCAAGGATGTGATCGGCCTGGGGGCGGGT
>Ga0335080_10000640_pt1 | contig 32814 bp, 25 predicted proteins | sample Lox_Sample_34_FD_206720 | JGI IMG/M metagenome (GOLD analysis project Ga0335080, IMG submission 206720) | Soil microbial communities from Loxahatchee National Wildlife Refuge, Florida, United States - Lox_Sample_3.4 | ecosystem: Environmental > Terrestrial > Soil > Wetlands | place: USA... | reverse complement strand
CACGTACAGCGGGACGTTCCACCAGTGGTTGAGCCGCGGCGTCAGCGCCAGCCGGACCTTGCCGACGACCTGCGCATACATGTGGAGCGTCGCGTACGTGTCCTTCCAGTCCTCGAGCGGGAGGGCGTGCCAGTCGCTCACGGTTCGCCTCAGTACCGCCCGCCGGCCGGCGCCGGGAGCGCGTCGAGCTCGGCGAGATCCTCGGCGGTCAGCCCGAGCTCTCCCGCCGCGACGTTCTGATCGAGGTATTTGCGCCGCTGCGTTCCGGGGATCGCGAGGACGTGATCTCCCTGCGCGAGCACCCACGCGAGCGCGACCTGCGCGGCGGTCGCGCCGCGGCGGACGGCCACGGCCCGGACGCGCTCGACGAGCTTCTGATTCTCCGCGACGGCCTCGGGACGGAAGCGCGGGAGCCGCGATCGAAAATCTCCCGGCCCGAAGCGAGCTTCCGCCCCGATCGCGCCGGTCAGGAACCCCCGGCCGAGCGGCGAGAACGCGACGAAGGACGCCCCGTGCGCGCGGCACCAGGGCACGACCTCGGGAAGGTAGTCGCGCGTCCAGAGCGACAGCTCCGACTGCACCGCGGTGACCGCATGGATCCGCCAGACGCGCTCGAGGTCGGCGACGGTCGCCTCCGAGATCCCCAGCCAGCGCACCTTGCCCGCCGCGACGAGGCCGGCCATCGCGTCCCATGTGGACTCGAGCGGGACCTGCGGATCGATGCGATGGAGGTAATAGAGATCGATGACGTCCACGCCGAGGCGCCGGAGCGAGGCGTCGCAGGCCGCGCGGATGTGCTCGGGCCGTCCGTCGCGATGGTACTTGTACGCCTCCGAGTCGTCGACGACGTAGCCGCCCTTGGTCGCGAGCGTCACGCGGTCGCGCCGGCCGGCGATCGCGCGGCCGACGAGGGACTCGTTGGTGAAGGGACCGTAGACGTCGGCGGTGTCGAGGTGATCGACGCCGTGGTCGATCGCGTAACGGACGAGATCCGTGGCGGCCGCCTCGTCTACGGAGGGATCGTGGTAGCCCCAGGAGAGCCCCATGCATCCGAGGCCGACCGGAAAGACGGAGCGGTCCGTCGCGCCGAGCCGTCTGCGCCGCACGGCACGACGATATCAAGGGCGATCCGGGCCGAATCCCCGCGCCCCCCGCGGACATAATCTTACCCGGGAATTTTCTCGGGAGGCCGCCATGCCGCGACAGACACTCCGCCTCTCCCTCGCCGCCGTGCTCCTCGCGCTCCCCGCCCGCGCCCCCGCCCAGGAGCACCGTCACGCGCACGCTTCCGGGGAGCAGCTCGGCGTCGTTCACTTCCCGACGTCCTGCCGCGGCGTCGACGCGGACTTCACCCGCGCGGTCGCGCTCCTCCACTCTTTCGGCTACGAGGAGTCCCGGCGGGCGTTCGAGACCGTCGCCGCGAAGGACCCGGCCTGCGGCATGGCTTTTTGGGGCGTCGCGATGACCTGGTATCACCCGATCTGGGCGCCGCCCACGCGTCCGGATCTTTCCGCGGGAGCCGCGGCGGCGCTGAAGGCGCAGGAGCTCGGCGCCGGAACGGATCGCGAGCGCGGCTACATCGGGGCGATCGGCACGTTCTACCGCGACTGGGAGCATCGGGACCACAACACGCGGGCGAACGACTACAAGGCGGCGCTGGAAGCGCTCGCGAAGAAGTTCCCCGACGACCACGAGGCGACGATTTTCTACGCGCTCGAGATCCGTGGCACCGCGCCCGAGAACGATCCGACCTACGCCGAGCAGAAGCGTGCCGCGAAGCTCCTGAACGACCTGCTCCCGCTCGAGCCACAGCATCCGGGCATCGCGCATTACATGATCCACGCGTTCGACTATCCGGGGCTCGCGGCCGAGGCGCTGCCGGCGGCCCGCGCCTACGCGAGGATCGCGCCCTCCTCGCCGCACGCGCTCCACATGCCGTCGCACATCTTCACGCGGCTCGGCCTCTGGCAGGAGTCGATCGACTCGAATCTCGCCTCGGCCGACGCCGCCCGCCGACTCGTCGCCCGCACGCATCCCGGCGCGGCGGCGTTCGACACCCTGCACGCGCTCGACTACCTCGAGTACGCGTACCTGCAGATCGGAGACGACGCCGGCGCCCATCGAGTTCTCGACGAGGCCGCCGGCGCCAGGACATTCGACGAGCCCGCCTTCCAGGCCGGCTACGCGCTCGCGGCAATTCCCGCGCGGTGGACTCTCGAGCGGCGGGACTGGAAGGCCGCGGCCGCGCTGGAGGCTTCGCGCGCGGAGATCCCCTGGCAGAGCATGCGCTACGTTCCCGCGATCACCTCGTACGCCCGCGCGCTCGGCGCCGCGCGCAGCGGCCAGCCCGATCGGGCCCGCGCCGATCTGGGCGACCTCGCGAAGATCGTCGCCGCGCTCAAGGCTTCGCCGGTGCCCGGACCCTACGACTGGGCCGGCCAGGTTGAGTCGATGCGGCTCGCGGCGGCCGCGTGGGTCGCGTACGCCGACGGGAAGGCCGAGGAGGCCGTCGAGACCGCGCGATCGGCCGCGGCGCTCGAGGAGAAGACCGGCAAGAATCCCGTGACGCCGGGCGCCCCGCTGCCCGCGCGCGAGCTCTCCGGAGACCTGCTCCTCGCGATGAACCGTCCCGCGGAAGCGCTGGCCGAGTACGAGGCGTCCCTTCGCGATTCGCCGGGCCGGTTCAACGGTCTCCTCGGCGCGGCGCAGGCCGCGGAGCGCTCGGGAATCGCCGCGCGCGCCCGCGAGCTCTACGCGCAGCTCGTTGCGCAGTGCGCGCCCGGCTCGCCGCGGCCCGAGCTCGGGCAGGCCCGCAAATTCCTCGCGGGCCCGCCCGCGGCCGGCGCCGACTAGATCCGGAACCTCACCAGATCTGGCAGCGCGGCTGGCGCACCATCGCGGTGCCCGCGCCGCAGCCGAACGTCTTCGCGAACTCCGGCATGTTGGAGACCGTTCCGACCGAGCGGAACTGTCCGAGCGGGTGCTCGTTGGTCTGCACGATCAGCCGCGCGAATTCCGGCCGGTGGTTGGTCGCCCAGATGCGCGCGTTCGCCACGAAGAACCGCTGGTCGGCATTCAGCCCGTCGATCGGCGCCGGTTCGGGCTTGCCTTCGAGCGTCTTCCGGAACGCGCGGTACGCGATCGTCAGGCCGCCGAGGTCCGCGATCGATTCACCCTGCACGAGCTTGCCGTTCTCGTGGAGGTCCTTCTCGACGAAGTAACCGTCGAACTGCTTGACGATGCACTCGGCCCGGGCGTCGAAGTTCTTGCCGTCCTGCTCCGTCCACCAGTCCACCTGGTTGCCGTTCGCGTCGAACTTGCGGCCCGAGTTGTCGAAGCCGTGCGTGATCTCGTGTCCGATGACGCCGCCGATCGCCCCGTAATTGATGGCGTCGTCTCCGTCCGGATAGAAGAACGGCGGCTGAAGGATGCCCGCCGGGAACACGATTTCGTTCTTGGCCGCGTTGTAGTAGGCGTTGACCGAGGGCGGCGTCAGGCCCCAGTCGTAGCGGTCGACGGGCTTCCCGATCTTGCCGAGGTCCCGGCGCCACTCGAACTGGTTCGCCGCGAGCGTGTCGGCGGCATAGTCCCGGGCGATCGTGAGCGTCGAATAATCTCGCCACTGGTCCGGGTAGCCAATCTTCGGGTGGAAGGTCGCGACCTTGGCCGCCGCGGCCTTCTTCGTCGCCTCGCTCATCCAGTCGAGCGTCTGGATGTCGTCGTTCAACGCGGCGAGCAGGTTGCGGACGAGCTCGTCCGCGCGCTTCTTCGCCGCCGGCGGGAAATACTCCCGGACGTAGAACTTGCCGAGCGCCATGCCCATCGCGTCGTCGGTGGCCGTCACGCAGCGCTTCCATCGCGGCGGAATCTCCGGCGTGCCGGAGAGGGTCTTTCCGAAGAAGGCGAAATTCTCGTCCACGAACCTCTTCGGCAGCGTCGGAGCGGCGGAGGTGAGCAGGTGCCAGCGCAGATAGGTCTTCCACGAGGCAAGGGGCTCGGACGAGAGCATCTTGTCAGCCGCCTGGAAGAAGTCCGGCTGCCAGACATTCAGCGGCGTGCTCGGGGCCAGGCCCTGCTCGCCGAAGAACTTCGTCCACTCGAGATTCGGGGTCGCCTTCGAGAAGGCGGCAAGCGTCGTCGGGTGATGCGTCTTGGAAGGATCGCGGAAGTCCGCGTTGTTCATCGACGCGTTCGCGAGCTTTGTCTCGAGCGCCAGGATCGTCTTCGCGTCCGCCGCCGCCTGGACCGCCGGGGAGCCCGCGAGCTCCAGCATCTTCGCGACGTGCGCGACGTACTGGTCGCGGACCCGGACCGACTTCTCGTCCGTACGGGTGTAGAAATCGCGCTCCGGCAGCCCCAGACCGCCCTGCAGCGCGGCGGCGATGACTTTCGTCGAGTCCGCGCGGTCCTCCTCGGAGCCGAAGGCGAAGAGCGCGTTGACGCCGAGCGACTGGAGGCGTCCGATCTCGGCGCGCAGGCTCGCCCGATCGTGGATCGCATCGATCTTCGCGAGCTCGGGGGCAATCGACGTCAGGCCCTTCGCCTCGATCGCCGCCTCGTCCATGCAGGCGCCGTAGAAGTCGCCGAGCTTCTGCTCGTCGGAGCCCTCGGGCGCCGACTTGTCGGCCGCCAGCCGGTCGAGGATCTTGCGCAGGTTGTCCTGGTTGCGCTGCCGCAGCTCGTCGGACACCCCCCACCGCGGCCGGTCTTCGGGGATCGGGTTCTTCGACAGCCAGGTTCCGTTGCCGTACTGATAGAAGTCCGTGCAGGCCTGCGCCGACGTGTCCATGCCGGCCACATCGAGCGTCTGGAGCCGGGCTGCCGCCGGCTCGCCGGGCGACGCCACCGGATCCTCCGATTCCGTAGCGCCCGAGGCCCCGAACACCGCGAGCGCCGCGGCCGCCATCGCGGTCGCGATCGTCGCCAAGCGAATCCTTCTCGAAATCACGTCGTTCCTCCCGCGGGCCCGTCGAGGACCCGCCGAAACGCATCATACGAACGGCGGGCGCAAGAGTTTGACAGGAGGACGGAGTCCGAGTCTCCGGCGGTTCGAACGGAGCGATTTCGGGGCCGAACGGAGCGAGCGCTCCGCGTTCCGCGGAGCGGAGGTTCTGCGATTCGGCCGTTCGGCCGCTCAATCGCTCAACCGCTCAGCGCGCCGCGGACGCGCGCGTCAGTTCGATGCGCTCGGAGCTCACCTTCCCGCCGCCCTCGAACCGGAAGATCAGGTTCAGGCGATCCGGCCCGAGGAATCGCACCTGGAGCCCGGTCACGTGCGGCGCTTCGCGCGATGCGAGATACGTCGCGTCGACGAAATCGAAGTCGAGGGCGCCCTGTGCGGGATCGATCCGCGCCGCTTTCAGGCGCGGCTGGTTCTGCGCGCCGCAGAAGTGCGTCAGCCGGAGGTCCCCGCCGTCGCGATGGTAGACGGTGGACATCGTGGGCGCGCCGCCGGGCTCGGACAGCGTTTCGACGACGGCCGATCCGCGTCCGGTCACGAAGTACGACGCGTGCATCGTGCCCTTGTCGCTGCGCGCGCCCGTCCATTCGAACGGGCCTTCCCACTCGCCCGCCAGCGCCCGCAACTTCTCCATGGCGGCCCCGGCGGGCGTCGAATCCGGAGCGTCGGCGGCGAAGGCGATCGATGCGGCCAGCAATCCGATGACAACGGCGGGGCGAACGGCGCTTCTCATGGGACGACCTGCCTTTCTCGATTCGGCCAGTCGGTCACGAAACCGGGGGGCGCCCGCGCTTATTTCGAAACGCGCTTGAAGCGCAGCGTCTCGCCCGACTGCGCGTTCCGGATGCGGATGGCGCCGGGCTCCACCTCGAAGCTCCATTTGCCGGTCGCGCCGCGGATCGCGCGCGCGCACGTCGTCTGTCCGATCGTCTCGCCATAGAAGCCGTCGCCGCGCGGCGATACGTCGAAGCTGCACGCGGCCTCGAGCTCGCGCGGCTGGAACACGAGCGCCTCGTTCGACAACATCCCGACTGTCGGATCGAAGTGAGGGACGTACGTCGCGACGAGCGAGCGCCCCTGGCTCTCGAGACGGAGGACGCCCTGCTCGCGCACGCCCGCATCGAGGTATTTCCCGGTCACGCGGATCGAGAGGTTCGACACGTTCGAAGGCGACGGCGACGAGAGGGCGTTGATGATCGCGTGGAGCTCGTTTCCCGGCGTCGAACCGTCGAAGGTCCCGAGCATCATCGGGAGCAAATCGAGGACGCGTGCCGGCTTGCGTTCCGCATCCTGCGCGGAAGCCGCGGCGGCGAAGCCGAAACCGAGGAGAACGGCGGGAACGAAGATCTTGGGGAACGTCTTCATCTCTACCTCCAGGGCTCGTCCGCGCTCGGACCGTAGATCGAAGGGACCTTTCCGCCGGCCATCCGGACGTAGACGGAGAGCTGTCCGCGGTGATGCACCGAGTCGAGGAGCATGTACCAGAGCAGATCGTGAATCCGCATGGGGCCCTGCGTCCCGGGACCCGTGAAGAACTGCACGGTCTCGTCGAGACGCGACTCCGGCATGTCCCGCACCGCCTCCATCAGCTCGCGCGCGTCGCGCGCATAGGCCTCGCGCGCCTCCGCGACCGTCGCCGGCGGCGGCGCGACGCTCGGCTGGAGCGTCCACTCGCCCCGCGCCGCCCGGATGACGGCGCCGTTCTCTTTGACGAACGCGTGGGCGAGCCGCGCCGCGGCGCCGGACCGCTCGTGCGGCTTGAAGTCGTCGCGTCCGGGCGGGAACGCGTCGAGCACGCGGAGCGTCCGAGCGAGCTCGCTCGCGAACCGCTCGAGGTAGTGGCGCTTGCGCTCGGAGAGGCCGGCGGGCTTCCGGCCCCGGACGGCGGCCGCCCGGCGGGGACGCGGCCGGCGCTTGGCCGGCGCGGCCTTCCTCCCCGGCGAACGGCGCGGCTTCTTCTTCATCACGACCTCCTCGGACAGCGAGAACAACCGCAGTCCGCGGATCATGTCAGACGGATTATTTTAGTATGTGCTAAACTATTCGCATGGCCGCCGTCTTCGACGCCCTCGCCGCCCCGCGGCGCCGCGAGATCCTGCGGCTCGTCTGGGAGCGGGAGCGGTCGGCCGGCGAGATCCATCGCGCCAATCCCGACGTGAGCTTCGGGGCCGTCTCGCAGCACCTGCGCGTCCTCGAGGCCGCCGGCCTCGTCGCGCGGCGCGAGGAAGGGCGCTTTCGCTACTACTCCGCGCGCCGCCGGCAAATGGGTCTGCTCGGCAAGTGGCTCGAGACGACCTGGGACGCGGCGCTCTCGGACCTCAAGACCCTCGCCGAAACCGAGGAACTTGCCGCCAGGACTCCGAGGCGCGGCCGACGCCGGAAGCCGCGCGCTTCCTGAGAGCGCGCCAGAAAGGAATCGAGACCATGACCGACTCCGAGTTCCCCGAGGCCGTCGAGCGCCGGATCACGATCGCCGCGACCCCCGAAACCGTGTTCCGATACTTCACGGACGCGCAGCGCTTCGCGCGCTGGTGGGGCGAGGGCTCGCGGATCGACGGTCGCGCCGGCGGCGAGGTCCTCATCCGTTATCCCGACGGGACGGTCGTGAACGGCGAAGTCGTCGAGATCGAGCCCCCGCGTCGCATCGTCTTCACGTACCGGTACGCGAGCGGCATCCCCGCCGGCGGCTCGCTCGTCACGATCACGCTCGCGGGCACGCCGCAGGGTACGGTCCTCGACCTGCGGCACGCCTTCTCGAGCGCCAAAATTCGCGACGCGCACGTGCAAGGCTGGCGCTATCAGCTCGCGCTGTTCTCGAAGACCGTCTCGGAGGAGGGCCTGCCCGCGGTCGTCGCGAACGTGGACGCCTGGCTCGATGCCTGGGGAAACCCCGACGCGGCGAAGCGCCGCCAACGCCTGACGTCCTGCGCGACGCCGGACGTCGTCTTCCGCGACGCGTACAGCGCGACGGACGGCGTCGAAGACCTGCTCGCGAACCTCGAAGCGATCCAGCACTTCTTCCCCGGCGTCACGCTCGCGCGGGATGGCGACGTGCGCCTCGCGCACGGGACGGCGATCGCCCGCTGGATCGCGCGCCGGGACGGGGGCGACCCGATGGGACGCGGCCTGAACGTCTACGACGTCTCGCCCGACGGGCGTTTTGCGCGCGTCGTCGGGTTCTGGGAAGGATAGCCGGCCGGGAGCATCCGCTTTCGCAGCTCCAGCAGACGTCCTCCGAGGAAGCGGCGATCGAGCTTGCGGAGCCGTCCCTTCCACCCCTCGTCGCGGGACCAGCGTTCGAACCGTCGCGTCTCCGCCAGGCGCTCTCGGATCGCCGCGACGAGGTCCTCCCGCCCGCGCGCGCCGAGAAGGGGCAGGATCTCGTTCCAGTAGTACGCCTCGACGGGCTTGATCGAGAGCCGGCGGATCGCTTCGGCGCCGACCTCGTTCGGAAAGTGAGGCGTCTCCTCGAGCCTGCCGAGCGCGACGAGCTGCGTCATCGTGCGGAGGCACTTCTCGCACCGGCCGCAGTTCAGGGCGGGCGGGTCCGGATAGGCAAGGCAGACGACGAGATCCTCGAGGGCGCCGGGCGTCGCGGAGAGCGCGGCGAGGCGCTGGAACCGCTTGTAGGGATTCGCGTCGTGGCGCACGTCGAGAGCGCTCGTCGCGTACAGGGGATCGAGCATCGGATGCGTGCCCCGCACGACCTCGGCGCCGGAGAAGCGGCCGGTCGCGATCGACACGCGAGACCACCGCCGCCGCAGCAGATGGACGTTCGAGAGCAGGGACGCGGAAAGGCTCTCCTCCGCCACGAAGGCCAGGTCGGGCTCGAGCCGCCATACGTTCGTGCGGAAGAAGACGATGTCGAGGCCCATTTTCGAGGCGATCTTGGCGAGATGCGGACGGACGCGGTCGTTCCACGGCGACTCGTCGCCTTCCGCGCAGAGATGCCCGAACACCGAGATGGCGTCCCGAAAATGCGCCGGATGCCTCGCCGGGTAGTGCGCGCGGTTCATGTGGAGCAGGTGAAGCGAGTCGACGCCGCCCGTCAGGAAAAAGGCGGCGCGCGGCGGTTCGCGTGGCGTGAGCGCGCGGAATCCCTCCGACGCCTCAATGGCGACCGGCCCTCGCGGAGGACCGTACCAGTCCTCCAGAAGCCCGATCGCCGCCGTCACGCCGTCGGCGAGGCGCGGACAGAGAGTCCCCTCGACGAAGACGCGCCGTTCCCGGTTCTTCATCGCCGGAAGGACGCTCGCGAGGAAGAACGCCTCGGGCTCGGCGCCGAAGTCCTCCGCGCCGGGTCCCGCCGTCTCGAAGAAAAGATCGAAGGGCGGACGCGGCGTCTCCTCCCACGTCACGCGCGCCGTCGCGCGCGCGGTGTCGCCCGTGCGGGCGAGCCGCAGGTCCGTGATCCTCATGGCCGCGGAGAGGATGCTCCGGCCGTCAGTACCGCCAGCTCTTGAGGTCGGCTCCCGGCGGCGCGGACTTCTCGATCCGCTCCACGATCTTCGGCGCGAACATCTGGTGGTATCGGAGCCGCGAGACGGCGTTGGGACGCGTGTGATCTCCGTTCCAGCAGTGCTCCGCTCGCGGCTCGTAGTCCACCTCGCCGCCGTAGTAGGGATCCTTCGTGCCCTTCAGGAACTCCTCGGCGAGATAGACCGCGTTGTTGAGGTGGTAGTTGTCCGCCTCGCCGACGTAGATGTGCAGCTTGCCCTCGAGCTTCTTCCCGAGCCCCTTCGACCAGTCGCGTTTCAAAATGTTCACGAGATCGTAGTTCTCCTTCCAGAAAGCCGCGACCTCCTTGTCGATGACGCCGGTACGCTTGTCCCAGATCGGCTTCGGGTAGCCGTCCGCTCCCACGGGCGAGTAAACCGCCTGCCAGATGTCGTACTGCCCCCCCGAGCGCGTCCTGGGTCCGACGACGAACTCCAGCCGATTCATCTGCTCGACCGTCGAGGAGATGTGGCCGAGGTAGTCGCGATGACCCGGCGTCTCCACGACCTTCCAGGGCCCCTTCCAGGCGTAGGCGTTGGCGTCCTCGTAGATGTTCACGACGCCGTATTGATGGAAGTCGATCGGATCCGGACAGGCCGCCCACGCCCCGTTGTACTCGTCGGGATAGAAGATCTGGGCGCCGAGCGATTCCCAGCCGCCGGTCGAGCCGCCGTACAGGAAACGCGCCCATCCCGCGCCGAGCGCGCGGTACTTCTTCTCGAGGTAGGGGATGAGCTCGTACGTGATCGCGTCGCCGTAGGGGCCGAGGTTCTGCGAGTTGACCGCGTAGGAGTCGTCGTAGAACGGGTTGGCGTGCTGGATCTCGACGACGAGGTAGCGCGGATAGCCCGGCGCCGTCCAGTCCTTGTAGAACTGGTACGCCTCCTGTTGCTGGATCCGGTTGTATCCCGAGAGATGGAAGCGGTCGGAGAAGTCCGGCGCGAGATTCGGATCGGGCGGCTCCTCGCGCCAGCCCGAGATCGTGTCGGGAAAGTGCCCGTGGAAGATGACGAGCGGATACCGCGCCTCGGGATGCGCGTCGAAGCCTTCGGGCAGCAGGACGTGCGCGCCGAGATAGACCTTGCGGCCCCAGAACTTCGAGAGGATCTGCGACACGATCTTCTCGTGCTTGACGTACCTCGTCTCGGGCGGATCGGGGATCGGCGGGATCACCTTGTCGAGAACGATGCGGATCGTTCCGGCCTTCGCGGGGTCGTAGTCGATCTCGCGCGGCGTCGAGTAGAGGTTGCCCGGCGCCTTGCTCCACTGCTGGCCCTCGCCGCGGTCGGGCGGCAGCTTGACGGCGTGCCCGTCCGAGCGGTGGAAGGTCTCGTAACGATGAAGGAGCGCCTGTACCTGGTAGGTGCCCGCCGGCACCTCCGACAGCTTCTCGAGCGGGTAGCCGAGGACATCGGACGGAAAGACCGCCTCCTGCCCCGCCTTCCAGCCGTCGACGTCGATCCCGAAGACCTGCTGGCTGTTCAGGCTCGTGTCGCTGATTTGAAACCGCGGCTCGGCCGTTTTGTCCGTCGAGAAGAGGAGCAGCAGTCGTCCGTCCGGCGGCGCGCCGTCCGCGACGAGGCCGTGGCCGTACGTCACGACGATGCGGGGCCCGGCGGTCCGCGACGGCGCGGCACCCGAGACGGCGAAAGCGGCGAGAAGGACCAGCGCGAGCAGGGATCCGGAACGTGGCGTCGGCATCGAGACCTCCCTCCTGGCGGCGAAGCATATCCGCCGGCGGGCGGCGGATCCTCGCGCCGCGGGGCGTTCCACCGCGCAAGATATTCTGGCGGCCGAGATCGCATGGGCTCGTTCCTCCAGGACCTCCGATTCGGCGCGCGAGCCCTCGTTCGCGCTCCCGGCTTTACGGCGGTCGCGCTCGGCGCGACGCGCGGGGACGTGATCCGGCTCGTCTTCCGACAGGGCCTGCGCTCCTCCGGACGCGCTATCTCTCGAGCCTGCTCTTCGAGGTGAGCCGCTGGGACGTCGCGACCGACGCCGCCGTGGCGTTTCTCCTGTTCGCGGCCGCGGTCCTCGCGTGCTGGTTCCCCGCCCGCCGCGCCATGCGCGTCGATCCCGTCGTCGCGCTCCGGTTCGAGTAGCCTGGCCTTGGCCTACCGGGTCTTCGCGGCCGCCCGCGCCTTCGCCTTCGCGCGGCCCTCGGCGATGGTCTTCTCGACGTCGGCGATCTCGCGCGGCGCGCCGCACGACAGGCAGTCCATCCCCGCCGCGGTCACGAGGACGACGTCCTCGACGCGCGCGCCGAGATCGTTCCAGCGCGGATCGGGCGCGCCGCCTTCGGGAATGTAGATCCCGGGCTCGACCGTGAGGACCATCCCGGGCTCGAGCTTCGTCTGGGCGACGCCGTATCGCGCGAGCCGTTCGACGCCGGGAGGGTACTGGTAGCTGCCGGCGTCGTGGACGTTTAGGCCGACCCAGTGGCTCGATCCGTGCGGATAGAACTTCTGATACGCGCGCGTTCGCAGGATCTCGGCGCGGTCGCCCGTGAGGATGCCGAGGGCGAGGAGGCCGTCGACGACGACACGGACCGTCGCGTCATGGACCTCGTGGAAGGCCGCCCCCGGCCTGACCGCCGCGAACCCGGCCTTCTGCGCGGCGAGCACGATCTCGTAGATCTTGCGCTGCTCCTCGGAGAAGCGTCCCGACACCGGGTAGCTCCGCGTGACGTCGGACGCGTACATCCCGTACTCGCAGGCGGTGTCGTTCACGATGAACTCTCCGTCGGCGAGCCGCTTGGCGTCGTCCACGTAGTGCAGGACGACGCCGTTGCGGCCGGAGCCCACGATGGGCGGATACGCCATCCGGGCGGCGCCGCGCGCGAGGCACGTGCCGACCATCGCGGCTTTCAGGTCCCACTCGCCGTTGCCCGGCGCGACCTGGGCCATCGCGGCGCGATGGGCCTCGGCGGAAATGCGGGACGCGACGCGCAGGAGCTCGACCTCCACGGGGTCCTTCACGAGCCGCAGCTCGGCCAGGATCGGCGAGGCGTCCGCGGCGGGACGCGGCGCGAGCGCGTTGGCGTTGCCCGCGTTCCAGGTTTCCAGGAGCTTTCGCCCGAAGGCCTCATCGCCGCCCGACTCGTAGTAGAGCGCTTGCGTTTGTCCCGAGGCGAGCGCCGGAAGGCGTTTCCAGAATTCGTCGATCGGGTACGCCTCCGCGCCGAAGTCCTTCTTCGCGCCCTCGACGCCGGCGCGCCATCCGGTCCACTGCTCGGCCGGGAAGTCCCGCGGCCGGACGAAGAGCAGGAATCGCGCCGCGGATCCCGGCGAGGCGGGGATGAGCACGGCGATGGATTCCGGCTCTCCGAATCCCGTCAGGTACCAGAAGTCGGAGCTCTGCCGATACGGATCGGGGCTCGTCTCGACGGAGGTCTCGGGAGCCGCGTGAAGCACGGCGATCGATCCCGCGGGCAGCTTCGCGAGGAATCGCTCGCGGTGCGCCGCGAAGAACGACGGAGGGACGGATGGCGGAGCCGACGGCGGCGCGTCGGCGAGGGCGAGACCCAGCAGGGCCACCGCGGCGATCATGAATGCTCCTTTCGAGGCTCGGCGCATTCTAAGCGCGCCGCGGCGTCGACCCCGCGATCGCGCGGCGAGGCCGCGCCCGGACCCGCGATAGCATGCCGCGAGCTTCCGAAGGAGGGTTCCCGATGAATGGACTGCGTCCGTCGATCGCGGCGGCGACGTTTCTGGCCCTCGCGGCGCCGGCGTTTCCGGCCGACGAGCCGCCGAACGGCTCGAAGGTCGAGATGCAGTGGGCCGTCAAGATCCCCATGCGGGACGGCGTCGCGCTGAACGCGACGATCTACCGGCCGGCCGGCCAGAAGGAAGATCTCCCCGCCGTCTTCACGCTGACGCCGTACATTGGCGACAGTTATCTCGACCGCGCTTTCTATTTCGCTTCGCACGGGTACGTCTTCGCGCTCGTGGACGTGCGCGGGCGCGGGAACTCCGGCGGCGTCTTCGAACCCTTCGCCAACGACGGCCGGGACGGATACGACGTCGTCGAGTGGCTGGCGAAGCAGCCCGGGTGCAACGGGAAGGTCGCGATGTGGGGCGGCTCCTACGCCGGCTTCGACCAGTGGTCCGTCGCGAAAGAGTTCCCGCCGCATCTCTCGACGATCGTGCCGGCCGCGGCCGCGCACCCCGGCATCGACTTTCCGTTTCAGTACAACATTTTCGCCCCCTACGACCTGCAGTGGCTCTCGTTCACGAGCGGCGTGACCGGCAACGGAAACCTCTTCGGAGCGTCCGGCTTCTGGGCTGCGAAAGCGCGCGAGTACTACAACGGGCACACGGCGTTCAAGGACTTCGACCGCATCGTCGGCAATTCCTCCACCGTGTTCCAGAAATGGATCGAGCATCCGGCGACCGACGCGTATTACGACGCGATGGTCCCGACGACCGAGAACTATGCCCGCCTCGCGCTCCCCATCCTCACGATCACCGGCCACTACGACGGCGACCAGCCCGGCGCGTTCACGTACTACCGGCGCCACATGGAGCACGGCACGGCCGCGGCGAAAGAGAGCCACTACCTGATCATCGGCCCCTGGGACCACGCCGGCACGCGCACGCCGAAGGCGGACGTCGGCGGGCTGCACTTCGGGCCCGCGAGCGTGCTCGACCTCAACGGCCTGCATCGCGAGTGGTACGACTGGACGATGAAGGGGGGCGCGAAGCCCGCGTTCCTGAAGAAGCGCGTCGCTTACTACGTCGTCGGCCCCGGCGCCGAGGAGTGGAAATACGCCGACACCCTCGAGTCGATCGCGAACAAGAGCCGCGTTCTCTACCTGTCCTCGGCGGGCGCCGCGGGCGACCTCTTTCACTCGGGCTCGCTCGCCGACAAATCCGGCGCCGGAGCCGCCGCCGACCACTGGACGTACGATCCGATGGACACGCGGCCGGGCGCGCTCGAGCTGGACGACGATCCCGCGGGCCTCGTCTCGCAGCGCGCGCTCCAGGATCTGCTCGGCAACGGCGCCGTGTACCACAGCGACCCGCTGCCCGAGGCTGCCGAAGTGAGCGGCTTCCCGAAGCTGACCGTCTGGCTCTCGATGGACGTGCCGGACACGGACCTCGAGGCGGCGCTCTACGAAATCCTGCCCGACGGCGGCTCGGTCTTCCTCACCGGCGCGACGATGCGCGCGCGCTATCGCGAATCGCTCCGCGAGGCGAAGCCCGTCACGCCGGGGAAGGCGGAGAAGTACGTCTTCGACAACTTCACGTTCTTCTCACGGCGCGTGTCCAAGGGCAGCCGGCTTCGCCTCCTCGTCCACTGCCCGAACACGATCGGCGCGGAGAAGAACTACAACAGCGGCGGCGTGGTGGCGAACGAGACGGGCAAGGACGCGCGGGTCGCGCATGTGACGCTGCTCCACGACGCCGCGCACCCGAGCGCGCTCGAGCTGCCGGTCGTCGCACCGTAGGAACGGCTCAGGCGATCTCGGCGGCGACGGTCTCCGGGCGGACCGGCGTGTCCGCCTCGGGGAACCGGCCGGCCACGAAGAGATTCGCGGCCGAGAGCACGAGGAGCACGCCGAAGACCGGCAGGAGCGACTTCTCGATCGCGTCGCGAAAAATCGCCGCGTCGACCGGCGTGGCGCCGGGCGGAAGGTTCCGCGGCCCCGCGAGCAGGCGGCTCGCCGCCTCGATCCCGCTGCCGAGACGCGCCGCGAGCCCCGCCGTCAGCACGCCGCCCAGGGCGCCGACGCCGAGCGATCCGCCCACCGTCCGGAAGAACGGCACGAGGCTCGTCGCCACACCGCGCTGCGGCTCGGGGGCCACCTGCTGGATCGCGAGCACCTGCGCGAGCGAGCTCGGCCCGAGCCCGAGCCCGACGACCGCGCATGCCGCGCTGATCCAGGCCACGCCGGCATTGGTCAGGGCGCCCGCGAGAAGACCAGCCAGCCCGAGGACCGCGAGCGCCGCGCCGAAGCGCGCCGTCGGGCGGAAGCCGAAGCGAAGGATCAACCGTCCGGCCGCCGCCGCCGACGCCGCCCAGCAGAAGATGAGCGGCGTTACGACCGCGCCCGCCGCTCCCGGCGTTCCGCCGCGCGCGCCCTGAACGAAGAGCGGTACGAACGTGTCGATGCCGAAGACCGTCGTCCCGAGCACGATCCCCGCGAGGTAGGGCGCCGCCGTTTCCCAGCGCCGGAAGAGCGCCGGCGGCACGAGCGGATGCTCCCGGCGCGCCTCGATCCGCGCGAACGCGGCGAGCGACGCCGCGCCGCCGGCGAGCATTGCCAAGCGCACCGCCGGCGTCGCGCCCGGCCCCGGGGTGCGCAGTACGCCGAAGAGGAGCAGCGTCACGCCGAGCGCGAGCGTCGCGGCGCCGGCGAGGTCCACGGGATCGGGCAGCGCGGCCCGCGATTCGACGAGCCGCGTCGCGACGAGGAAGAACGCGATCGCTCCGAGCGGCAGGTTGATCGAGAAGATCGAGCGCCAGCCGAAGCGCACGGTCAGGAAGGCGCCGAGCAGCGGCCCGACGAGCGCCGCAAAGCCCCAGACGCCGGAGAAGAGGGACTGCACGCGTGCCCGCTGCTCCAGCGAATAGACGTCGGCGGCGATCGTCAGCGCGATCGGCATGAGACCGGCGGCTCCGATGCCCTGCAGCGCGCGCGCGGCGATCAGCTGGACCATCGAGCGCGCGAGCGCGCAGCCGACCGCTCCGGAGAGGAAGATGACGATCGCGATCAAGAGCAGCCGGCGTCGCCCGGAGATGTCCGCGAGGCGGCCGTACAGCGGCATCCCGACTGTCGAGGTCAGCAGATAGATCGAGAAGACCCAGGCATAGAGCGGCAGGCCGCCGAGGTCCCCGATGATCGTCGGCATCGCGGTCGAGACCACCGTGGACTCGAAGGAGGCGAGGGCCGACACGAGGAGCAGCGCGGCGGTCACCGCGCGGCGGCTGGCCGGGTCGAATCGCGGAGCGGGGGCGGCCGGCGACATGAGCGCGTGAGACTACCCCACGGACCTCGCTGAGATAGCCTCGCGACATGAAGCGCTCGCGGATCTTCGCCGCCATCTGGCTCGGGCTCGCGGCCGCGGGATCGGCGCCGGCCGTCGTCGTCTCCGTCGAGGTTCGTTCGCGCGAGGACCTGGCGGGCGGACGTTCGTGGGGACTGGCCGGCGCGTACGAGAAGGTCGCGGGGACGATGCGGTTCGCCGTCCTTCCCGACGACCCGCACGATCGCGTCATCGTCGATCTCCCGTTCGCGCCCCGAAACGCCCGCGGACAGGTCGAGTTCTCCGCCGACTTCTACGTCATCAAGCCCAAGGACCCCACGCGGGGGAGCGGCGATCTGCTGCTCGAGGTCCCCAACCGCGGGGGCAAGGCGATCTTCGCGCTCATGAATCGCGCCCGAGGCGCGAGCGATCCGACGTCGGACGAGGAGCTCGGGGACGGCTTCCTCATGCAGCGCGGCGTTACGGTCGCCTGGGTCGGCTGGCAGTGGGACGTCCGCGCCGAGCCGGACCGCCTGCGCCTGAACGCGCCGGTCGCGCGGCCGAACGGCCGGGCGATCGGCGGGCTCGTCCGCGCGGACTTCGTCGTGGACGAGCCGGCCGCGACGCACACGCTCGGTCACGTCATCGTCGGATCGGTCGGCGGAACGAGCTACCCGGTCGCGGACCCCGGGAGCTCCGCGAACGTCCTGACCGAGCGGGATTCCCCGCTCGCGCCCCGGCGCGTGATTCCCCGGCGGCGCTGGCGCTTCGCCCGGGAGGAGGCCGGCCGGATCGTCGCGGACGACCGTACGATCTGGCTGGACGGAGGCTTCCGCCCGGGGAAGATCTACGAGATCGTCTACGCGGCGCGCGACCCGGTCTTGGCGGGGCTCGGTCTCGCGGCGATTCGCGACGCCGCTTCGTACTTCAAGAATGATCGCGCATCGATCGCGCCGGCCCGCCGCATCTACGGCGAAGGCATCTCGCAGTCCGGCCGGTTCCTGCGTCACTTCCTCGCCCAGGGATTCAACGCGGACGAGGAAGGCCGCCGCGTCTTCGACGGCCTGCTGATCCACGTGGCGGGAGCGGGAGTCGGCAGCTTCAATCACCGCTTCGCGCAGCCGTCCCGCGACGCCCAGCCGCTCTCCCCGCTCTTCTATCCGACCGATCTCTTCCCGTTCACCTTCCTGCCCGAGACGGATCCCGAGACGGGGCGGACGGCGGGATTGCTCGACCGCGCGCGGGCCGAGAACGTCGTGCCGAAAATCTTCGCGACGAACACGTCCTACGAGTACTGGGGGCGCGCGGCGTCGCTCATCCACACGAGCCCGGACGGGCGCTCGGACGCGCCGCTACCCGAAGAGACGCGGGTCTACTTCCTCGCGGGCCTGCAGCACTTCTCCGGCCCCTTTCCGCCGAACACGGAGACGTTCCGCGGACTGCGGGCGTCGCATCCCCAGAACCCGAACCCCGTCGCATGGCTCTGGCGCGCGCTTCTGATCGACATGCAGGCCTGGGTCCGCGACGGCGTCGCGCCGCCCGAGAGCCGCTATCCCCGAATCGCGGACGGCACGCTCGTGCCGCTCGACGCCCTGAAGTGGCCGGGCATCCCCGGCCTCGCGCATCCGGCCGCGGCGCAGGACGCGTACCGGCTGGACTTCGGGCCGCGCTTTACCGAGGGCATCGTCGACCGCGAGCCGCCGGCCGTCGGGCATGCGTTCCCGGCGCTCGTGCCGCAGGTCGACGCGGACGGAAACGATCGTGCCGGCGTCCGGATCCCCGAGATGGAGGCGCCCGTCGCCACGTACACGGGCTGGAATCTTCGCGACCCGTCCACGGGATTTGCGGGTGCGCGCGTCAGCTTCGTCGGCTCCTACGCCCCGCTCCCACACACGCGCGCGGACCGTGAGCGGACCGGCGACCCGCGCCCTTCGCTCGAGGAGCGCTACGGATCGCCGGACCGCTACCTCGGGCTCTTCGCCGCGGCGGCACTCCGGCAGATCCGCGACCGCTTTCTGTTGCCCGAGGATCTGGCCGACGTCCTCGCGCGCGGCCAGGCGGAGTGGAGCGCCGCGACGAAGTGAGGTGCGGGGCGGGCTCGCGCCGTCCCTGATCGCCGGGACAGGCTTCGCCGTCAGGCACCGCGGGTCGGATCGCTGGACGATCGTTCAGCAATCCGGGGGCGAGCGCGAAAGGACGGGTGGCCTTCTTCTATCCCTCGGGACAACTGTGCGCGCGCTCGCGGCCTCGCTACAGTCGCCGCAGACTCCCAGACGAGCGGGCAGGTGCGCCCGCATCTCGAGAGCCGATCCAAGGAGGCCCCCATGGGCTCGAGAGTTTCCTATCGGAGTATCGCGGCGTCGCTCCTGCTCCTCGGTTCCCTCGCCCTCGTCCCGACCTCGGGAACCTCTCCTCCGGATTTCGGCGAGCCATTGCGCAATCTGACGCCCGATCAGCTCGCGCGCTTCGACGCCGGAAAGGATGAGTTCAACGAAGTCGAAACCCCCGAGGAGGGTCTCGGCCCCGTCTTCAACGATGTCTCCTGCGGGACCTGCCACTCCGCTCCGGCGATCGGAGGCGGCAGCGACCGGCTGGAGACGCGGTTCGGGCGACTCCGGCGCAACGGACAGTTCGATCCCCTCACGCAATTCGGAGGGTCGTTGATTCAGGAACAGGGAATCGGAGTCACCGGCGCGTGCGAATATCTCGCCGAGACGGTTCCCCCCGAAGCAACGATCGTCGCGAAGCGGCGGACCACTCCGCTCTTCGGCCTCGGCCTCGTGGACGCCGTGCCCGATGCAGTCTTCCAGCAGATCGCGTTCTCGGAGCGCAACGACTCGGACCGCACCGGCGGCATCGTGAGCGTCGTGACCAACCTCGCCACGGGATTGCCGGCCGTCGGCAAGTTCGGCTGGAAGGATCAGAATCCCTCGCTCTTCCAGTTCGCCGGCGATGCCTACGTCAACGAGATGGGAATCACGAGCCCGCAGTTCCCGAACGAGAACTGTCCCGGCGGCAACTGCGATTCGCTTTCCTGCAACCCGATGCCAACGGTCAACGACGACGGCTCCGGCGTGCAGGCGTTCGCGGACTTCATGACGTTCCTGGCGCCTCCGCCGCGCGGACCGATCCCCGGGGCGGCGATCCTCGGTGAGCATCAGTTCAACAGCATCGGCTGCGCGAACTGCCACCTCGCGACGCTTCGGACGGGACGCAACTCCGTCGCGGCGCTGGATCAGGTGACCTTCCACCCGTACTCCGATTTCCTGCTGCACGACATGGGCTCCCTCGGGGACGGCATCACGCAGAACCGGGCGACCGGGCGACTCATGCGCACGGCGCCGCTCTGGGGCGTTCGCAAGCAGACGACGCTCCTCCACGATGGGCGCGCGACGACGCTCATGCAGGCAATCCTGGCGCACGATGGCCAGGCGCGACGCTCGCGCGACCGGTTCACGAGCCTGTCGAGCTTCGAGAAGGCTCAGCTGCTCGCGTTTCTTAACTCGCTCTAGTCTCGGAGGAGCGAGAGATCTCCGGGGGCGGGGGGCGATGCTCTCCCGCCCCGACTTTTTTTCGGGCGGACTGCTAGGCTCGCGCCCCATGCGCGCGCTCCGCCTCCGCTTCCCCGCCGCACGCATCGCGCACTGGTCCGAGCGGTTCCCCGGAGACGACATCTCGCCCGTGGCCGGCGCGCTCGCTCGGATTCGCCGCGAGAGACATCTGCGCCGCGACGATTTCCTCGCCGTCGCGTTCTGGAAGACGCCGCGCACCCGCCCGCGCGTCGAGCGCAACTCCGAGCGCGACGTCCGCGATGCGACGCGCGAGGCCCTGACGTCGCGCGACGAGCGGCGGCGCATCGAATCGCTGACCGTGCTCGAAGGCGTCGGCTTCCCGACGGCCTCCGCGATCCTCCACTTCTGCCACGCGGACCCGTATCCCGTTCTGGACGTGCGCGCGGTCTGGTCGCTCGGCCTCGAGAAGATTCCCCGGTACGACTTCGACTTCTGGTGGAAGTACGTCCGCTTCTGCCGGGACCTTTCGCGCCGCTCCGGATGCGCGATGCGAACGGTCGACCGCGCGCTCTGGCAGTACGCGAGCGAGAGGCAGCCCCGCCGGCCCTGACATCCAAGCCTCCCGCCCCCAGTCACTTGCGGCGCGGTGGCACCGTGGTTGCACATCGAGACCCTCGAAAGGAGCGGCCATGAGAAGAAGTCTTCTCGCTTCGATTTTTCTCGCCGGTCTCGTGACGCTCGCTTCCGCGCGGCCGGCGCTCGGTGCGGTGAGCGTCAGCGTAGCGGTCTTTCATCGGACACTCGCACCCTATGGGCGATGGATCACGACGGTCTCTTACGGAGACGTCTGGGCGCCTTCGGTCGCGGCCGGATGGCAGCCGTACGTCGATGGCGAGTGGTACTACACCGACTGCGGCTGGACGTGGGCGTCATCCGATCCGTGGGGCGACATTCCGTTCCACTACGGAACGTGGGTCTGGGAGCCGCCGTACGGCTGGGTCTGGGTGCCGGGCACGATCTGGGCGCCGGCCTGGGTGACCTGGGCGTACTCGGACGACTTCGTCGGCTGGGCACCGGTGCCGCCGAGCTTCGCGCTGAGCGCGAGCGGATACGTCGGAACGCCGATCGTCATGGCCTCCAATCGCTACGTCTTCGTCCCCGCGCGCCAGTTCGTCGGCGTGAGGGTGGCGTCGGTCCGCCTTCCAGCACGACGCAACCCGGCGGTCTTCGCGCACACGATCCGCACGACGAGCTTCCACGTTTCCGGCGGAGTCCTGCACGACGTGGGGCCGGCACCCCAGCGCATCGCGCGCGCCGTCGGCCGGCCGATCCAGCCGGTTCCCATCGCGAAGGCCGGAGTGCGTCCGGTCAGCCTGACCGAGTCCGGAGTCGCGCGGGGACGGCGCCTCGCGGTCGTGGCACCGAAGGCCGAGCGTGCGGCCGCGATCTCGAAGCCGTCGGCGGCGGTGCACGCGCGTCCGAATCGCAGCGTGGAACGCCCGCACGCGACGAGCATCCGACCGGGCGATTCGCCGCGCCAGCCGCCTGCCGCGGAGGCCAGGCCGGCGAAGGCGGTTGTGAACCCGGCGAGACCGGAGCAGGCCGCCGCGAAACCCGAGAGGGCCGTCGCGAGGCCGGCGAGACCCGACAAACCGCAGGCCGCGAGCGTCGCCCGTCACCCGGCGCCGCAGCCGGAGAGAATCGCCGCGGCCCGGCCGCCCGCACCGAGGCCGAAACCCAAGCCGGCCCGGCCGCCGCAGAAACCGAATCCCCCGCATCCCCAGAATCCCGACAAGGACCATAAGGAGGCCCAGCAGTGAAAAAGACCCTGTCCCTCGCATTCGCCGCGATGCTTCTCGTCGCGGCGGCGGCCGTCGCCGCGGATCACGAGAAGGAAGGCAAGATCGTCCGCCTCGACCCCGACGCGCGCGTCATGGTCGTCCAGGGAAAAAAGGGCGATCAATGGGATCTCTACTGGACGGAGACGACGAAGTTCCAGGGAGGCCTGACGGCCACGGAGCTGCGCCCCGGCGACAAGGTCGAGTTCAACTTCATCGAGCGCGACGGCCGGATATGGGCGACGAAGATCGACCGCGAGAAGAAGGCGGACTGACCTCCGCCGCGCGCCTCAGGGCGCGAGCGCGAACGCCGGGTCGCGGAAGACGGATTTCCCTTCGAGGAGCGTGAGCAGCACCTTCGCGTCGCCGATCTGCTCGGGCGGGATCTCGAAGAGATTTCGATCCAGGACGATCAGGTCGGCGGCCTTCCCGGCCTCGAGCGATCCCGTTTCCTTCTCCTCGAACGCGGCGTAGGCGCCCGCGATCGTGTAGGCGGCGATCGCCTCCGGCAGCGCGATTCGCTCCTCGGGAAGGAACGGCTCGCCGGCCGGCGCGTCGGGATCCTGGCGCCGCACGGCGACCTCGATCGCTTCGAGCGGATTCATCGAGCTGACGGACCAGTCGCTGCCGCCGGCCACGATGCCGCCGCTCGCCGCGACGCTCCCGATCGGATAGATCCAGCGCGAGCGCTCGGGGCCGAGCTTCGGAAGCGTCAGATCCTTGATGTACGAATCGGCGAACGCCCACAGCGGCTGAAAGTCCGCCACGACGCCGAGGCGGCGGAATCGCGGGATGTCCTCCGGCTCGATGACCTCGAGGTGCGCGATGAGCGGGCGCGCATCGCGCGGGCCGTTCGCCTTGCGCGCGGCCTCGAGCGCGTCCAGCGACATCCGCACCGCGCGGTCGCCGATCGCGTGGATGTGGATCTGGAAGCCCTTCGCGTCGAGGGCCGTCGCGAGGCGATCGAAGGCCTCGGGCTCGAGGTTCGGCTTTCCCGACCATCCCGGCCGGTCGAGATACGGCGCCAGCATCGCGGCCGTCTCCGATTCGATGACGCCGTCGGCGAAGATCTTCACGGCGGTCGCCCGCAGGCGGCCGTGCGTCGAGGCCTGGCGCTTCTTCTCGAGCTCCGAAACCTGTTCGGGGCCCCGGCTCGTGTTCACCGAGAGCGAGGCGAGCACGCGCGCCGTCAGCCGGCCCGTCCGCTCGGCCTCGGCATACGCCGCGAGGATCCGGTCGCCGGCGTTCGCTTCGATCAGCGACGTGATCCCGAGCCGATTGGCCAGCTCGATCCCGCGCCGCAGCCCCTCGGCGTACTCGGCCGGAATGGGTTCGGGGATGTGGCGCGAGACGAGACGCTTCGCGCTCTCGCGCAGCGTGCCGGTGGGCTCGCCCGAAGAGTCACGTTCGATGCGCCCGTTCGGAGGATCCGGCGTGGCCCGCGTGACGCCGGCGATCACGAGCGCCTTCGAGTTGACCCACGAGGAGTGGCCGTCGGCCGACCTGATCGCCGCCGGGCGGTCCGGCACGAGCGCGTCGAGGTCGCGGCGATTCGGACCCGCATCCGGGAAAAGCGGCAGATCCCAGCCGCTGCCGACGATCCATGCCGCCTTCGGGTGCTCCGCCGCGTACTTGCGGATCGCGTCGAACACCGCCCCCTTCGTCTTGAGGCCCGTGACGTCGCAGAGCGCGAGATCCATGCCGCCCTCGACCGGGTGAACGTGCGCGTCGTGGAATCCGGGCAGGACCATCTTTCCGGTGACGTCGACGACGCGCGTCGACGGCCCGATCCACCGCTTCGCGCCGGCCGACGTGCCGACGTACGCGATGCGGCCGCCGCGGACCGCCACGGCCTCGGCCCAGGAGCGCGCGGCGTCCACCGTGTAGACGGCGCCGCCGGTCAGAACGAGATCCGCCGGCTCCCCGGCCGGCTTCTCGGCGCGCGCGGCGCCGGCGGCGAGCAGGCCGGAGATCGCCAGAAGAAGGACGCGTCTGGGCGTCGAGGTCGCCTTCAAGATTCCTCCTCCTCAGCTTCCGAGAATCGGCAGGCCCTTCGAGAAGCTCCAGGCGAGGAGCGCGCCTCCGAGGAGCCCGAGGTAGATCGCGAACGGCCGCAGCGTGTGGAGTTTCAGATACCGCAGCAGGAAGCGCACCGCGAAATAGCCCACGAACGCCGAGGCCAGGAAACCCGAGGCGAGCGCGGCCCATCCGATCGGCGGCTCCGGGTGCCGGCGCAGATCGAGGAGCGCCTTCGCGCCGGCGCCGAGGATGATCGGGAGCGCGAGCAGGAACGAGAATCGGGCGGAGTCCTCGCGCGAGAAACCGCGCAGCCTTCCCGTCGAGATCGTGAAGCCCGATCGAGAGAACCCGGCCAGGAGGCCCGCCGCCCCCTGCGCCGCGCCGATCCAGAGCGCGTCGCCCACGCCGATGTCGGCGAGCCGGCGCTCGCGGCCCGCGCGCCGCCGCCCGATCGCTTCGGCCGCCACGAAGTACACGCTCGCGACGAGCATCGAGAGCCCGATCAACGCGACCGTTCGCAGGCCTTCGAACCGCTTCAGGAGAAAGAGGCCCGCGAGCACTCCCGGCACCGTCCCGATCGCGACCGCGAGCAGCACCGCCCGCGCCTCGGGATTGCGCGCGGGCCGGCCGCGGGCCCAAAGGACGAGCTCCCCGGCCAGGGCCGCGAGCTCCCGCCACGTCGCCACGATGAGCGCGAGCACCGTCCCGAGGTGGAGGACGACGTCGAAGGACAGCGTCACCTCGTCGTTGCGCATGCCGAGCAGGGCCTGGACCAGGTAGAGGTGCGCCGTCGAGGAGACCGGGAGGAACTCCGTCGCGCCCTGAACGGCGCCGAGCAGAACCGCGTAGGCGAGAGGCATGCGACGGCGCGGGAATCTACCATTTCGCATTTCGCATTTCGCATCGCCCCGGCCGGCCCGCGCGATTGGACGTCTTTTGTCCAACCCTCCGCCGACACTGTTCTCAGCCATGGGAGAGCTTCACCGGATCGATTCGTGGCGGGCGCGCCGGGCGGCGCAAGAGGACGTCCCGATGGACGCGCCGCCGTTCGTGCTCGAAGAGCCGTGTCCCGGCTGCGGCGCGCGCCGCACCGCGACGATGGTCTGGCGTCTGCTCTCGGCTTCCGAGCCCCCGGTGGCCCTGCCGCGCATGGAGCCCCACTTCCTCTGCCGCGACGGCGCGGTCGTGTGTCAGGAGATCACCGACGCGGGGATCCGCCTGACCGGATGGTCCGGGATTCTCGGCCACTTCGAAGAGGAAGCCGCAGGTTAGGGGCGGGAGTTCGTCCCCGCGTCCTCGCCATCGATCCCCCGGGCGATAACATCCTTCCTCCTTCCGCGTAGAAGATTCGGAGCCTGCAAGGAGGAAGCGTGAAGATCCGCGCCGCGGCCGCCCTGACCGCACTGGCCTTCGCGGCGTCGCTCGGGGCCGCCGACGACACACCCGGGATCAATCCCGCCGACATGGACCCGTCGGCCAGGCCCTGCGAGAACTTCTACGCCTACGCCGACGGGGGCTGGCTCGCGAAGAACCCGATCCCGGCCGACTATCCGGAGTGGGGAGCCTTCAGCGAGCTCCAGCAGCGCAACGTCGAGTCCCTCCGCAAGATCCTCGAGAAGCTCGCGGGCGAGGCCTCGACCGCCGCGCCGGGCTCCGACGAGCGCAAGCTCGGCGACTTCTACGGCGCCTGCATGGACGAGAAGGCCATCGAGGCCCAGGGGCTCTCGCCCCTCCAGCCCGAGCTCGACCGCATCGAACGGATCGCGAGCCTGGCGGACCTCCAGACCGAGGTCGCGCGGCTCCAGCTCGGCGGCGCAAACGCGGTCTTCGCGTTCGGCTCGGAGCAGGATCGCAAGAACTCGGCCGAGGTGATCGCCGCCGCCTTCCAGGGCGGCCTGGGCCTGCCCGACCGCGACTATTACCTGAAGCCCGACGACGAGTCGAAGGAGATCCGCGCGAAGTACGTCGCGCACACGACGCGGATGTTCGCGCTCGCGGGCTTCTCGAAAGCGAAGGCCGCCGCGGCCGCGAGGACCGTGCTCGCGCTCGAGACGCGGATGGCCGGCGCATCGATGGACCGCGTGGAGCGGCGGGACTCCGACAAGACGTACAACCGCATGGACGCGGCGGCTCTCGCGCGCCTCACTCCGAACTTCTCCTGGCCGGCGTTCTTCCGCGACCTCGGCATGCCCGCGGCTCCGGCCGCCGTCAACATCGGCCAGCCGAAGTTTTTCGAGGCCATGAGCAAGCTCCTCGGTGAGACGCCGCTCGAGAACTGGAAGACGTACCTTCGCTGGAAGCTGCTCGTCGACGCGGCGCCGTCGCTCTCCTCGAAATTCGTGGATGAGAACTTCGATTTCTTCGGCCGCACGCTCGAGGGCACGCCGCAGAACCTCCCGCGCTGGAAGCGCTGCGTCGCCGCGGCGGACAACGCGATGGGCATGGCGCTCGGCAAGATCTGGGTCGCCGAATATTTCCCCCCGGAGTCCAAGCGGCGGGCCGACGAGATGATCCGCAACATGATCGCCGCCCTGGGCGACGACCTGAAGACGCTGCCCTGGATGGGAGAGGAGACGCGGAAGGCCGCGCTCCACAAGCTCTCGAACTTCGACCCAAAGATCGGTTATCCGAGCCGCTGGCGCGACTACTCCGCGCTCATGATCGGCCGCGCCGCGCACGTCACGAACGTGATGAACGCCTCCGAGTTCGAGGCGCATCGCGATCTCGCGAAGGTCGGAAAGCCGGTCGACCGGACGGACTGGGACATCACGCCGCCGACCGTCAACGCGTACTACAACCCCCTCCGCAACGAGATCGTGTTCCCGGCCGGAATCCTCCAGCCGCCTTTCTTCGACGGGAAGGCGGACGACGCCGTCAACTACGGCGGCATCGGCGCGGTCATCGGCCACGAGATGACGCACGGATTCGACGACGAGGGCCGCAAGTTCGACGCCGACGGAAACCTGACGAACTGGTGGACGCCGAAGGACCTCGAGAGTTACCAGGCCCGAGCCGAGTGCGTCGAGAAGCAATTCTCCGGATACGTCGTCGAAAAGGGTCTGAACGTCAACGGCAAGCTCGTCCTCGGCGAGTCGATCGCCGACCTCGGGGGCTTGAAGATCGCCTACAACGCCTTCCGGAAGAGCCTCGAGGGCAAGCCCGAGCCCGAGAAGATCGCGGGCTTCACGGCGGACCAGCGATTCTTCCTGTCCTTCGCGCGCGTCTGGGCGACCAATGACCGGCCCGAGTTCGCCCGGCTCGTCACGAAGACCAACGAGCATCCCCTCGACCGCTTCCGGGCGATCGGGGCGCCGTCGAACATGGCGGAGTTCGCGCGGGCGTTCTCCTGCAAGGCGGGCGACCCGATGGTGCGCTCGGAGGTCTGTGCCATCTGGTAGGCGCTCCGGAGGGTCCCGCTCAAAATTTGACGGAGAGACCGCCGCGGGCGGGACAAATTCTTGTCACACGGCGACGGCGCGATGGCCCAACACACGTTGCTTCAATCACTTGCGATTCTGGTCCCGGGCTTGCTCTCGTGTGAGGACAATCGGGAGAACCGCGAGTGGAAACCGTTTACAAGATCACGGTGGACGAAGGCGGGATGGACTGGCAACAGGCCGGTCCCCTCTTCGAGCGCTACAGCGTCAACCTCGTCGGCTCGGTCGACCGCCGGTGGGTCGATTGTTACGCCAAGCTGACGAAGGAGCGGCCGAACCTCGCGCGCTACCGGCTCGAAGCGGCCACGACCTCCGTGTCGTTCACCTGCCGCTCGACCGACGGCCCGGCGGAGGTGATGGGAGTTCTCCACCGCCTCCAGGAGATGGTCGAGCTCGTCAATCAGGCGGCCACCGCCGCCGTCCGCGCGGAGCAGGAACAGAGCAAGGTCAAGCAGCACCCCGCGGCGAAGGCCGAGGGAAGCACCGCCGCGAACCTCGCCGCCGGGCTCTTCGCTCGCCTGTCGCGACGCTAGCCCGCGCGCACGCGCCGCCGGACGATCCCCCGCCGCGTTTCGCGGTGTAGATTAGGTCGGCATTCGATCCACCATGCGACCGGTCCGACTGATTCCGAGCGTTGCCGCGGCGATCTTCTTTTCGCTGCACGCATCGCGGCTTCTGGGCCCGACGGACCCCGAGGCGCCGGTGCGTGGGATGCCCGGTCCGTCGCTGTCGCCGATGACCGTGGACGTCGCCGCGCTGCCCGACGTGCCTCCGGGCTACTGCGCCCCCGAGACGCCCCGCCAGGTCGAGCGTGGGCCGGAGCCGCGCGTGCCGCGCGGACTTCCGGTGCCGCCGGGCGCCCGCATTCGTCTCGAGTCGCCCGCGCGCGGCGCACGCTCCCGCCCTCCCGCGCCGGGCTCCGAAGGGCTGTCCGCCGCCGTCGCCGCCGCGACCCCGCCGATCGACGTCTCCTTCGCCGCTCTGCCCGACAACGGTGTCACGTTTCCTCCGGACACCAACGGCGGCGTCGGCGTCTCCCAGGTCGTGACGATGCTCAACTCGCAGTTCCGCGTGCAGGACCGCGCGGGCAACGCATCGAAGACCGTCTCGATCGAAGCGTTCTGGGGCAAGGCCGACTCCGCCTTCCTTTCGGACCCGCGCATCCTCTACTCGGCCGCCACGGGGCACTGGTTCGCCGTCATCCTCTCGGGCAACGTCGTGCCGGCGGGAACGACGACGCCGGACTTTCTCCTGGCCGTCTCGAAGACCGACGATGCGGGCGGCCTCTGGGACATCTATACGGTGCCCGTCGGCACGACCGCGGAAAACTACTCGGGCGACTTTCCGACCATCGGCTTCAGCAAGAGCCGCTTCGTCGTGCAGGTCAATCTGTACGATCATCTCTTCGGCGATTTTCTCGGATCGCGCATCTACGTCTTCGACCGCGCGGCGCTCGAGGGCGGCGCGCTCGTGGCGCCGACCCAGATCACGACGACCGAGTTCGGGAGCACGCAGGTTCCGTCGGTCGCCGCGGACCCCGACGCGGACGGCATGTACATGCTGGAAGACTGGAACGGCAACGATCCCTCGGGCGGCCTCGTGCGCCTCTTCCAGATCACCGGACCTCCGGGCTCCGAGAGCCTGACGCCGATCGCCTTCCTGGGCACGCCGGAGCGGTGGCTGGACTTCACCCAGACCGACAATTTCGCTCCGCAATCGGGCTCGTCGACCGGCATCGCGACCAACGGCGGGGACATCGGCAGCTCCGTCGTCTTCCGCAACGGTTTCCTCTGGGCGGCGCACACGATCTTCCTGCCCGCCGACAACCCGACGCGCTCGGCCGTGCAATGGTGGCAGGTCCAGCCCGATGGCACCGTCGCGCAGCGCGGCCGCATCGACGACCCGAGCGGGAAATTCTTCTACGCATTCCCGAGCATCGCCGTCAATCGCGACAACGGCGTCGTGATCGGGTGCTCGCGCTATGCGGCGGATCGGTTCGCAGGCGCCGTGTACGCCTACCGTGCCGCGGCGGACCCGGACGGGACCATCCGTCCGGAGCTCGCGCTCAAGGACGGCGAGGCGCTGTACCTCCGGGAGGCGCCCAAGGACGATCGCAATCGCTGGGGCGACTACAGCGCGGCGGTCGCCGATCCGCTCGAGGACGGCGGTTTCTGGACCGTGCAGGAGTTCGCGGCGGGCGGCGGCGGTCTCGGGTCGGCGTGGGGAACCTGGTGGGGGCATCTCCAGGGGGAGGCGCCGGTCATGCCGACCTCGCACTTCGACTTTCTCGAGGCGCCCCCGACGGCGGGTATTCCGGTGCGATTCCAGGACCAGTCGGCGGGAGGCCCGATCGCGTGGGCCTGGGATTTCGGGGACGGCACGAGGTCGGCGCTGCGCGATCCCGAGAAGGTCTACTCCCAGCCGGGCCCGTACACGGTCACGCTCGAGGCCTCCAATCGCGCGGGCTCGAGCTTGAGCTCCACGAAGATCCAGGTCGCGGCCCCGGCCGGACGCGCCGCGCCGCGACGCGTGCCCCCGCGGACGGAAACGCCGCGCGACGTCGAGCGGCCTCACTGAGAACGCCGGTCGCCTGAGATATCCTGCGCGCCCGATGGCGCGCGAAGCCCCGGCCGGCGAGACGATCTCGGTCGAAGCGATCCGGTCCCGATTTCCCGCCCTCGAGCGGCGCCAGGGCGGAATTCCCGTCGCCTATTTCGACGGCCCCGGCGGCACGCAGGTGCCGCGCGCGGTCGTCCAGGCGATGGACGACTACCTCTTCCATCACAACGCGAACACGCACTGGCACTACCCGACGAGCGCGGAGACCGACGCCGCGCTCGACGCCGCGCGCCGGACGTTCGCCGACTTCGTGAACGGCTCGCCGTCGGAGATCGCCTTCGGCGCGAACATGACGACGCTCACGTTCCATCTCTCCCGCGCGCTCGGCCGCGCGTGGGGGCCGGGCGACGAGATCGTCGTCACGGAGCTCGACCACCACGCGAACATCGATCCGTGGCGGGCGCTCGCGCGCGAGCGCGGCGTGACCGTGCGGATGGCGAAACTCGACGCCGCGACCGGACAGCTCGATCCGGACGATCTCGCGCGCTGCGTGAGCCCGTACACGCGGCTCCTCGCGATCGGCGGCGCGTCCAACGCGCTCGGCACGGTCAACGACCTTGCGCGCGCCGGGGCGCTCGCCCGCTCGGTCGGCGCGCTCTTCTTCCTCGACGCCGTCCACTCGGCGCCGCACGCGCTTCCGGACGTCCGCGCGGTCGGCTGCGACTTCCTCGCCTGTTCGGCATACAAGTTCTACGGCCCGCATGTGGGAATCCTCTGGGGACGGCACGACCGCCTCGCCGCGCTCGACGTCCCGCGGCTCGAGCCCGCGTCGGCGGAGCCTCCGGAGCATCTGGAGACCGGGACACAGAATCACGAGGGCATCGTCGGTGCGGCGGCCGCGGTGGACTTCCTCGCGTCGCTCGCGGGCCTTCCGGGTCTCCCGCGCCGCGAGGCGCTCGCGCGCGCCTACGACGAACTGCACGCGCGCGGCCGGCGGCTCTTCGAGCGCCTGTGGAACGGCCTGCGCGAGATTCCGGCCGTCACGCTCTACGGCCCGCCGCCCGATGCGCCGCGCACGCCCACCGTCTCCTTCACGGTGGCCCGAAGAGACCCTCGAGACGTCGCGCAGGCGCTTTCGCGGCGCGGCGTCTACTGCTCGAGCGGCGACTTCTACGCGCTGACGGTCGTGACGCGCCTCGGACACGCCCGCGACGGCGTCGTGCGCGCGGGCTGCGCGGCCTACACGACCGAAGAGGAAGTGGAAAGACTGGTCGAGGGAGTAAGGGAAATCGCGCGGGACTGAGGACTGCGGACCCGGGACTGAGGACTGTCGCGGCTTAGGCCACGGAAGTCCTCGGTCCTCAGTCCTCACTCATAGGTCCTCGGTCCTCGTTACTTCTGCCACCAGTACTTCGGGCGCTTCGTCGCGAAACCCACCTCGTCCAACGTCGTGGCGTCGTAGAGCCGCCCGTTCACCATCGTGTAGCGCACCTTCTCGGACTGCCGGATGTCCGCCAGCGGGTCGCCGTCGATGACGACGACGTCGGCGAGTTTGCCCGGCTCGAGCGACCCGAGATCCTTGTCCATCCCGAGGTACGCGGCGCCGTTGCGCGTAGCGCACGCGAGCGCCTCGCGCGGCGACATGCCGCCCTGGACGAGCATCCACATCTCCCAGTGCGCGCCGAGGCCCTCGCGCTGTCCGTGCGCGCCCATCTGGACCGAGACGCCCGCGTCGCCGAGCCGCTGGGCGATCCTCGCGTTGTCCTTGTAGTTGAAGTCGTCTTCCTCGGCCATGAGGCGACGCCGCGACCGCGGATCGAGGACGAACGGCGGCACGAACTTCGAGAGCTTCTCGTTTTCCCAGACGTTCGTGTGCTGGTACCAGTAGTTCTCTCCCCAGAGGCCGCCGTAGCCGACGATCAGCGTCGGCGTGTACCCGACGCCGTGGCCCGGCCAGAGCTGGACGACGTCCTTGTAGACGTGCGCGACCGGAATCGAGTGCTCGACGCCCGTGTGCCCGTCGACGACCATCGTCATATTCATCATGAAGAGCGAGCCGCCCTCCGGCACGACCATCATCCCGGCCTCGCGCGCCGCTGCCAGGATCTCCTGGCGCTGCTCGCGCCGCGGCTGGTTGTAGCTCTTCACGCTGATCGCGCCGACGGCCTTCATGCGGCGCAGGTGCGCGCGGGCGTCGTCGAGGCCGTCGATCTCGGCCTTGAAGTCGCCCGCCGCGCCGTAGAGGATCGTGCCGGTCGAGTAGATGCGCGGCGCGCGGAGGAGCCCGGCCCGCGCCATCTCGCTCGCCGCGAAAATTTCCTCCGTGTCGTGCGACGGGTCGTGGATCGTCGTGACGCCGAACGCGAGCGTCGCATCGGTGTCCCAGTTCTGCTGCGGCACGATGCCGTCATTTCCCATGTCGCCGTGCCAGTGGACGTCGATGAACCCGGGCAGGACGGTCTTGCCCTTCACGTCCACGACGCGCGCACCGGGCGGGACGGCGACCTGGCCGGCCGGGCCGACCGCCTTGATGCGGTTGCCTTCGACGACGACCGTGCCGCTCTCGAAGAGCTCGTCGCCCTTCATCGTCACGACCCTCCCGCCGACGAGCGCGATCGTTCCGCGCGCCGTATCGGCCGCCTGCTCGAAGCCGATCTCGATCCCCTTCTCCGGAGCCTCGGGGAGCTTTTCGGGAGCGCCCGCGAGGAACGCGAAGGAGTCCGTCAGGCTGCGCGTGAAGAGCTGCGGCCCGAGGGACCAGGAGAGGCTCTTCGAGTCGCCCGACCAGCGCAGGTACTCGCCGGCGTCCTTCGAAACGCGCGCGACCGGGATCGCCTTCGACTTCGGCCCGATCTCCACGCGGGATCCCGTGCGCACCAAGGGCGCGATGTACGCGTTGAACCGCTCGCGGAACGCGATCCACTTCTCGTCCGGGGAGATCCGAAACTCCGTTGCGTCGGCGCTCTCGAGGTGCTCGCGCACGTCCGCTCCGTCGAGCGCGGCGCTCGCGAAGGTACGTTTCGG
>Ga0335080_10000639_pt1 | contig 32836 bp, 29 predicted proteins | sample Lox_Sample_34_FD_206720 | JGI IMG/M metagenome (GOLD analysis project Ga0335080, IMG submission 206720) | Soil microbial communities from Loxahatchee National Wildlife Refuge, Florida, United States - Lox_Sample_3.4 | ecosystem: Environmental > Terrestrial > Soil > Wetlands | place: USA... | reverse complement strand
ATCACGAAGGGGCCGATGGAGGTGGGGCCGACGTGCCACTACGTGATGGGCGGGATTCGCGTGGAGGCGGAGACGGCGCAGTCCACGTTGCCGGGATTGTTTGCGGCAGGCGAAGCAGCGGCGGGTTTGCATGGGGCGAACCGGTTGGGCGGCAATTCGCTTTCTGATTTGCTGGTGTTCGGCAGACGGGCGGGATTAGCTGCGGCGCAACACGCCAAGAGTGCCGCCGCACCGGCGGTTGATGCCGGACAGATCGCTGAGGCAGAGAAAGAGTTGCTGGCGGCATTTTCGAATACCGGGACGGAGAGTCCCTATGCGGTCCATCGCGACTTGCAAAAGGTGATGCAAAGCCTGGTGGGAATTTTCCGCACGGAAGAAGATCTGAAGAAAGCACTGGCGGAGTTGGAGCCGCTGAAGGCGCGAGCAGCCAAGTCCAGCGTGGAAGGTTCGCGGATGTTCAATCCAGGTTGGCATATGTACCGCGATCTGAAGTCGCTGCTGATTTGCAGCGAGGCGGTGGCGCTCTGCGCTCTGGCGCGCCAGGAAAGCCGTGGCGCGCATAGCCGCATTGACTATCCGAAGTACGATCCGGAATGGGCGAAGAAGCACAACGTGATTGTGCACGACGGCAAGAAAATGAAGCGGCTGGAGTCACCCGTCGAGCCGATGCCGGAGGATTTGCGGCAGTTTGTGATGGCGGATTAGTTTTTTGCGTTAGCGGATGCAGTTGCGATCTGGAGAAACTCAACGATGGCGGATGCAACGTTACGAATCCTGCGCGGCGAAGGGCCAAGCGGCGGCGAGACGGTGGATTTCAAGGTGCCGATCGCGCCGGGAATGGTGGTGCTGGACGCGCTGCATTACATTCAAGGCCATCTGGCGCCGGACCTGGCGGTGCGCTGGAACTGCAAGGCAGCGAAGTGCGGGTCGTGTTCGGCGGAAGTGAATGGGCGGCCGCGGCTCACTTGCAAGACGCGCATCGATTCGCTGCCTATGGATCAGCCGATAACCGTGCTGCCGCTCAAATCGTTCCCGCGCATCAAGGATTTGGTGACGGATGTTTCCTGGAATTACGCAGTAAACAAGAAAATTCCGCCGTTTCAGCAAAAGCCGGGCACCGAATGGAAGTTTTATCAGGTGGATGTGGATCGCGGGCAGGAATTCCGCAAATGCATCGAGTGTTTTCTGTGCCAGAACGTTTGCCACGTGTTGCGCGAGCACGACGCCAAGCAGAACTTCGGCGGACCGCGCTTTTTTGTGCGGGTGGCGGGTTTGGAAATGCACCCGCTGGACGGCGTGAACCGCATTCCGATGTTGCGGAAGGAGCTGGGCATCGGGTTGTGCAACATCACCAAATGCTGTACGGAAGTCTGCCCGGAAGAAATTCATATCACGGACAATGCAATCATTCCGCTGAAGGAGCGCGTCGTGGACCAGTTTTATGATCCGCTGACGATGCTGTTTCGGAAGCTCGGTGGCGCGTAGAATGATTCTGTCGCGCGGGTGAGCTTGCGCGCCGCTTCGCGGCGAGGAGGCCGGTATGCACCACCAACTGAAATCCATCTCCAAGGCCGGCATTCCCGAAGCTCTCGCGAAAGTCGAAACCTACCGTTACTTGAATGAACCGGAAGAGGCCGAATCCATCTGCCGGGATATTCTGGCGGTGGACGCTGAAAATCAACTCGCGCGGCGGATGCTCGGATTGGCGATTACCGACCAATTCAGCGGGGCTGCAAACGACCGATACGCCGAATCGCAGGGCCTCTTTCAGAGTCTGCGTGATGCCTACGAGCGAAACTATTACATGGGATTGTTGAACGAACGGCGCGCCAAAGCGCAGTTGCACGCCGGACGATCGCCGCACACACTACTGCCGTTGATCGAAGAGGCCATGCGGTGCTTCGCAGAGGCCGAGAAGATTCGTCCTGCGGGAAATGACGATAGCATCCTGCGCTGGAATCGCTGCGCACGATTGCTGGAATCGCGGCCGGAATTTCACGCCCAACATCCGGGGCCACATGCTTTCGATTCCGAAGACGGCCCACCCGAAAATGTATCGGTTCGCCGGACCAGCACCAGCCGCTAGTGCACCCTGTCGCGACGCAGCTTGCAGCGAGGGTACCAGAGCTGGCGAGGCCCTTTCCTCGACGAGCCACCGCTGACACTCCCAATCTGATATAAACTCTCCGCCCAATGGCGGAAGCGTTGCCCGAATGAATCGTTCCCATTTCTTTTCGAAGCGCGTCCAGTTTTCAATCGCTGCGAGCCGCGATTGGACGTGTATCTTGCGACGGTTCGTCGCTCTTGCGAGCCTACTTTTCCTCACACTAAGTGGAAACGTCGACTTGGCGTGCGCGCAGTCGCTTCCGGAGAATTTGCCGGCGAGCGGCGTAGCATTGCACGATAGCCCGAATCCTCTCCGCTTTTTCGACGTTACCGGGCGCAACTCGGCGATCTTCGGCCACCAAAATGGGCAGTTTGAAGCGTGGATCTATCCGATCAAGCTGCTGCACAACTTTCGGCTCGAATTCCTCGAAGAAGGCCAACCTGAAACCGTGCGTGGCGAATCGTTGTTACGCGAGATTGTCACACGCCCGGAATCCACCACGCTCGTTTACGTGTATCCGAATTTTACCGTGCGCGAAATTCTGTGGGCACCGCTGCAGTCGCCCGCGCTCGTGATTTATTTCGAGGTGGATTGCGCACAGCCGCTGGATATCACGGCAGCCTTCGTGCCGGACTTCAAGCCGATGTGGCCGGCAAGCTTCGGAGGCCAGCACAGCTCGTGGATCGCGGACCAGAAGGCTTTCGCGCTCACGGACGCCACAGAACACGCAACAGCGCTGGTAGGCTCGCCTGCGGTCAGCTCGTACACGCAATTTACGGATCATCAACTGGCTTCGGGCGAAACGATCCTGCGTCTGCATTTCACCGCGGGGCAGAATCGCGCGCCGCTGGTTATGACGTTAGACATGGATAGCTCCGCCGCTGCCATTGCCGCCTATCGCGATGTGCTTTCCCGCTCCGCCACTCTTTTTGAAGAGCGTGTCGTGCATCACCAAGGGTTTCTCAGCCGGACGTTGTCCTTCGAATCTCCGGACGCACAACTGAACGAGGCTTTTCTCTGGTCCAAACTTACGCTCGACTCCGGTTGGGTCTGCCACCCGCGCCATGGGTGCGGTCTCGTTGCGGGCTACGGCCCTTCGGGTTCGGGCGAGCGTCCGGGATTTGCGTGGTGGTTTGGCGGCGACGCGATGATGTCGTCATGGGCGCTTGAAGACGTCGGCGATCTCGACGGCGCGCGGCAAGCCCTGCGTTTTCTCAAAGGGCTCCAGCGCGACGACGGGAAAATGCTGCACGAAATGACGCAAAGCGTAGACCTGCTCGACTGGTTCGGCAAATTTCACTACGCCTACTACCACGCCGATAGCACGCCAATGTATTTGTATTCGCTCGGCCAATATTGGAGCCGCACCGGAGACGCGAACTTTCTGGACGAGTTCTGGCCTTCGCTGCGAAAAGCCTACGCGTATTGCCTGTCGACCGTCACGCCCGAAGACGGGCTGATGGATAACACCAGAGCGGGGCTCGCCGCAGTGGAAGTCGGAGTGCTTCGCGGCAAAGTGGTGAAGGATATTTATCTCGAAGGTTTCTGGGTCGGAGCTCTCGAGGCGGTGCAACGGATGGCCGCAGCGAAGGGTGATGCATCCCTCGCTGACGATGCCGCGCAACGTGCTGCGAAGGCCCGGGCGTCACTGTCGAAAAACTGGTGGGATCCAGACCGGCACGTTTTTACTTTTGGGTTGACGGCTGACGGCCAACGCACAGATCTGGTTGGCGTTTGGCCCAGCGTGCTGCTCGCGCTTTCCGACCAAATGAATGCCCCGCAGGCCACGGCGGCGGCATCTGCTTTCGCCGATCCCCGCATCGCCACGGACTGGGGCGCGCGCTGGCTCGCGAATGACCATCCTCTCTACGATCCGCTCAGCTACAACAACGGCACGGCGTGGCCGTTCATGAGCGGATTCGCGGCGTGGGCGCAATATCGTCACGGGCTTCCGCTTTCGGCATTTTCTTTGTGGAGCAGCGTTGCGCTGCTTACCGGGTTGTCTTCGCCGGGGGCTGTTCCGGAGTTGATGAACGGCGATCGCGATCTAGCCGGCGAATTCGCGGTCCCGCATCAGCTTTTTTCTTCGGATGGCGTTCTTCTCCCGGCAGTGCGTGGCGTTTTGGGCCTCGAAACTCAGGGACCTGCATCGACTCCGGACCATCCGCCGCAAATCTCTTTTGCGCCGAGTCTTCCGGCGGACTGGCACTTTCTGCGGTTCGGAAACTATTCCATCGGGAGGGGGCACTTGGCCGGTGAAGTTCTCCAGCAACCCTCGCAGACAATTCTCCGCCTGAAATACGAGGATGGGTCGCCGGTCTTGGCAACGCTTGCGCCGTCCGTGCCTGCCGCATCGCGCGTAAAAGCGGTGAGCATCGACGGTAAACCAGTGAAATTCTCACTTCATGACTTTGGCAGATTCGTGCGCGTCAATGTGGCGCCCTTCGTCGTGCGACCCTCGACCCAAGTGACGCTGACGGTCGACTACGACGGCGGGATAGGCATTGTTCCGCCAGAACCCCATCCGCAACCGGGTGAACGCAGCTCCGCGCTGAAGATCCTTCGCGTGGAGTCGAACACGCAAACGCCCAAATGCCTGGTTCGATTGGCCGTCGCGGGCCTGGCTGGCCACAGTTATGCACTTTCGCTTGTTTCCACGCTGGGGAATCTGCAAGCTTCGGGACTCGTCATGAGAAAAGAGGGTGCAGACTACATGCTGCAAATTCCTTTCGAAACAGCGGGCTCGGAATCGCTCTACCTGAACCGCGAAGTCTGCGTGAACTAGCTTCGTCTCTCCTTTTTTCGCTCGAGCCGTTGTTCGTACTAGCGGAATCGCGCAGTCAAGCCGCCATCGACAATCATCGAGTGGCCAGTTACGTAGGACGCAGCATCGGAGCAGAGCCACACAATAGCTTCAGCCGCTTCCGATGGATCGCCGATTCGGCCATTGGCCAGGAAAGCTTTGAACCCTTCCTCGGCCTTAGCGCGCGCTTCGGGATTGCCTCCGCTGGCACGGTCCATTGAATTTCGCAGCATCGGCGTATCAAACGCTCCCGCCACGAGTGAATTGATGCGTATTCCTTGTACGCCATACTCCAGCGCCGCCGACTTAGTCAGCCCGAGTATCCCGGCTTTCGCGGCGGCATAGATAGAGGCCATCGGCACGCCGCCGAGACCGTTCACGGAGGACGTGTTCACGATTGCGCCCCCCGCAGGCTGCTGCGCGAGCATCTGCTTGATTTCATATTTCATGCCCAGCCAGACGCCTTTCAAATCCACGTCCATGGTTTGGTCGTATTCCGCTTCGCTGAAGTCCGCCGTGAGTGAAAAAGCCCCGGAATAGGCCGCGGCGTTGTTCACCGCGTAATCGAGACGGCCAAAGTGACGAACGGCTTCCGCGACCATGCTCTCGACGTCTGCTGCCTTCGCCACATCCGTTTGGACAAACATCGAGGAGCCGCCAGCGGCCCGTATTTCTTCAACTACAGCCTCGCCCCGTTCGACATTGCGTGCTGCAATGACGACCCCCGCGCCGGAGCGCGCAAAGTGCAGGGCGGTAGCGCGGCCAATTCCCGAACTTCCGCCAGTCACCAATGCGACTTTGTCATTCATGCCTGACATGTTTGCATCCTTGGAATTCGAGAGAAAGTAAGTCCAGGAAAACGGGGGACCTCCAGAGCCTCAGCGCGACCGGGCGGTGCGTCCCGCAAATATGGTCAAGGGCGCGCCCACCTCGTTGTGGAGTTCATTCTTAGAATTTGCAGCGGCAGCCTTTTTCTCGCTCGCAGTACCCATTTCCAGGGCGCGGCGAACGGCACTTAGGGGCGCGCTGTCCTTCAACTGGACGGTGCCGGTCGTGGCATCGACTCCGAGTTGCTTCCACATGGCGGCGAGATCAACCTGTACCGGCTTGTCTTTCCATTCCGCATACATCTTCTCGAGCACGTCCAGCCCGACAGCCTCGTCACCTACCTTGAAAGCCTTTCCGATAGGCCAGTCTTCACTGATCACGCCGCCGGCGTTGAAGATGCCGCGCAAGGCGTCTTCCAGACCCTTTTGATTTTTGGTTTGCTTGCGGATCTCGACATCGGCCACGAAGGAGAACAGCGCGCCGCCCCAATAGGTGCGTGCCCAGGTATGCGTGCGATCGAGGCCCTCGTCACCTTCCTGCGGTTCCCCCTTGGGCATGTCGCGCACCAGTTCACGCCACATCTGCAAGGCGGTCCAATGGCCGGCGCGGATGCGGGCAATCGGCTCAATGTAGACGGCGAGGCCTTCTTCCAGCCAATGGTGCTCGTCGCCCATCATCGACGGAAAAGCCAGATGGGTCATCTCGTGGGTGAGCATCCAATCATCCGCGAAATCCTGGTCGGACGTTTTGCTTCCGACGTAGATTCGCGTGAGGCCGCCCATGCGAGCCCAGGTCGTGCCGTGCTTTACGCCGGCACCATCGAAGCCGATCACGCGCAGAGTGTAGCGAGGAATGGGGAAGCGCCCGTAGTACGCGGTGACCGATTCCGCCGCGTTCTGGATCCATTTGATGACGTCGGGTTGTACGAGAGGAGCTTCATCCGTATTGAAGGTGACGTCGATTCGCGAATCGCCTGCCAAAACGGTAGAGGTCACATTATCCGCCGGGTGATTTTGCGGGAGGGCCCAAGCAAGGGTGGCACAGAGCAACGAAAATAAAATTGCCGGGACTTTCGCGCGAGCTCCAAGGGTAGACGCCATCCGGACCATGCCCGAGACCATCGTATATCAATTGCTGAGAACGCGCTCTAAGGTTCCGAGAAAGAAGCACACGACGATGGCGCGGCAAGAAAGCCAAGATTATACGGGAGCTGTGCGTTCGGCCGGAGGCTCCGACTTCCACAGAAAACGATTGGCTAGGGCATCCAACGAAAAAATGCCAGGCCCGAAGAGCAGAATGATCACCGCAGCGACCAGAAACACGTACGGATCCGCCTTGGCGAATTTGTCGGGGTCGGAGAAGAAGGAAAGCAACGCCTCGCGATCGGCCGTGACGTATGCCATAAACATGTTGATCGTCAGGACAAGCGCGGTGACTCGCGAGAACAATCCAACCGCAAAGAACAATCCGCCGAAAAACTCCACGCAGGAAATGAAGATGGCCATTTGGTGAGGCATGGGCAGGCTGAGCGACGTAAAGAAGTCCGTCACTTTGTCCAAATTGTGCAGCTTGCCCCAGCCGCTCTGCATGAGCTGGATACCCCAGTAGAGGCGCACCAAAAGCAGAAACGGATGCTGCAGATAGTCGACGTAGTGAAAGACAGTTTCGTGCCAGGAGTGCAGCGTGTTGAGCAGGCTTTTCATGAAAGGTCAGTCTCGTTGCTGCGCCAAGAAGAAGGACGCGCGAGTTTAGGCAACCAATGCTGCAGAAGTTTAATACGGTTGTTTTATCGCGGTGGATGTTTCTTTTGCGGGTGCCAGAACCAGCCCAAGGCGGCCCAGGTGGCGAACCAGGTTTGCACTTTTTCGGGTTGTTCTTCCGTCGGCACGGCGCTGTTACGAAATGCTGGCTGGATTGCTGCGCCAAGAGTCTTGCCGTTTCCCAGTGCGCTTAAAATGGCGAATTCTTCGCGTTCCAGGCGGCGAAAATAAACGGAATTGTCAATGCGGTGCACAGCAAGAAAAATTTCGGACGGCTTGAGTTTGGCGACCGCGCGCACCCGCTTCCGTTTGCGCCGCTCGGCGAAGGCATTGCTCGCGAAATCGGTGTCCTCATCCTCTTTGCGCACTTCCAAAAGCAGATCGTCCACTGGATAGTGAAGATCAAGCAGACGGAGGTACGGCTGCAAGGTCAGCTTGAGTTTTGCGGCGCCAGCGCCGCTGTCAGAACCATTCGTCTGCAGCAAATCTTTCTGTTCCAGCGGCGGCTCGGCCTTCGCGTCGAATGCTTCGATGTCGGCCCATTCGAGTCGCGCGATGTCTAAGGCCAATTTCTGATCCTTGCCGGCCCACTTGGGATGCTTGCGCAGCCAGGGCACCAGTTGCGAAGGAAGATGTCGCAGCGTAAACGAGCGCGAAGGATGCGCGACCAGATACTGCTCGGCCATCGCGTCAAAGCGGCGTTCGCCAAGCACGGCGCGAAGTCCGGGGAAGTCCTCGATCAGGCTGTCCAGAACGCGAAACCAGTATTGTTTGTTGTAAATTTCCAGCCGTTCGAACGAGGTGAGCCGGTCATTCGGCTTGATGAAACGCGCGGCGTAACGCTGCATCGAGCCGCCGCCTGGGGCGCGGCGCTGCATGTTCTGCGACGCGGTCAGCGGCTGCATGACCGCGCGAGCTACGGCGCGTTGCAATTCAAGGAGGCTCATACGGCTTCGGCGAGAACGCTGGCGCTCAGGAACTTGTTGGCTTTAAGCGCCTCGTCGTGGACTTCCTGAAAAGACGGGATGCTGTCGTCCCATTCAAGCAGTGTCGCGGTGTGCCCGACGCGCTGAATGGCCCGCTCGTAAAGCTTCCACACCGGGTCGATCACCGGATGGTCGTGCGTGTCCAGAATGTACTTGCGGTATTTCGAATGGCCGGCGATGTGAATCTGTGCGACGCGCTCCGCGGGAACGCTGTTCACGTAATCCAGCGGATGGAAACTGTGATTCTGCGAAGAGACATAAATGTTATTCACATCCAGCAAAATCCCGCAGTCCGCGCGTTCGACCACTTCGTTCAAGAATTCCCACTCAGTCATTTCCGATTCGTGATATTCGGCGTAACTGCTAACGTTTTCGACGGCCACCGGGATTTCCAGAAAATCCTGCACCGCTTTCACTTTTTGCGCGGTGATCTTCGCAGCTTCGAAGGTGTAAGGCATGGGTAGCAGGTCGTGGGTGTAGCGCCCGTCTACACTGCCCCAGCAAAGGTGATCGGAAAGCCAAGGCGTTTTCGTGCGCTTGACTAAATCCTTGAGGCGGCGCAAATGCTCGCGATTCAGTTTTTCCGCCGAGCCGAAGTACATCGAAACGCCATGCTGCACGACGCGATATTGCTCGAGAATCTGATCGAGGATTTGCAGCGGCCGCCCGCCATCGATCATGAAATTCTCGGAGATAATTTCAAACCAGTCGACGACCGGCTTGCGCGTCAGAATGTGGTGATAGTGCGGCGAACGCAGCCCGATGCCAATCCCGTAGTCGGTAAATCCGTTGAAGCGGCTTGCGGACATCTCAACAGGTCTCCACAGTCAACACGTCCATTGCACCACGAAACAGCAAGCGGAACAAAAACAAGAGGGCCAGCGAACGGCACCGGCCCCCATCAGAAGAGCCTTGCAGTGGTCTGAACTTACGAAGGCATCTTGGAGCCGTCGGTCGCGCAGCCGCCCTTGCCCTTGCAAGAGTTCTTGCCTTTGCAACCGTTGTCGCTCGACTTGCAGCCGCCCTTGCCTTTACAGGAATTCTGGCCCTTACAAGCGTGCTTTTCTTTCACCTTCTTATCGGCTTTCGTGTCCTGATCCTGCGCCGTGGCCGAAGCCTTCGCGCTGGAGAGCAGGTTGGACGCGTGGATCGCTGGAGCGGTGCCCGCGATAAGACCTGCGATGGCCGCGCCGGTGATCAGCATCTTGTTGGACTTTGTCATTGCGTTTCCTCCGACCTCACGTTGAGTTTAATTCTACTGCTGCCCTTCCGGCGGATCGCCCGCCGTGAAGATCAAAAAATCATGTGTGGCTGTGTGGCTGAGAATAGATGCGCGCCGCAGTGCTCCTGGCCCTGCTTTTTGGCCGGTGGTCGCAATTTCAGTCCCAGTTAGACGGCCTGAGCCCGCGAAGGGCGTCCGGATTCCAGTTGCACCAAGACTCTGCGCGCTGGTTCAATCGTCAGCGATCATGAGAGTGCATTTGCGCCTAATCACGGACGACTGCTGAGACCCCCATCGACCCGAATTTATTCCCTTGCGAGAGCATTAGACACTGATCGTGTATTGCTTGGGGATTGCGGGAAGACAGGGCACCGACACAAGTGTCCTGCAAAAGAACCCCGTCCCTCAATCCGGGGCTGTGGTCCTTCTGTTCTCCTCTCATTACCCGCCGCCGTCAAGCAAAAAATGCCGTACCCGGGATTCGGGCCAGCCCACTGAACCCCGGAACAGCCGTCGGTGGACCGTACTGCGCACAACACTTACAAGTACGGGACCGGCGGCGGAACGGATGAGCACCGGTTATTTTGTGGCGTACTGCTCGGCACTCAGGAAGTGCAAGGAAACGTAAGGAACATCGCCAACAACCCAACTGTCGTGGCCGGGCGGACCCGGCGGAATATAGAAGAGTATGCCGGGGCGGAGCTCGTGTACGGTGCCGTCTTCCATCGCGGCGGTAGCACAGCCGGAAAGTACCAACCCGACATGCTCGACGTTACACCGCGTAGCGCCAAGACTCGGTCCGACATGTAGAGACCACTTCCAACCTGGCTCATAAGTCGCGCGTCCGATGGTCATACCGCCAATGCGGACCAACTCAAATTTTCCTTTTTCAAACGTCCGGACTTCATCGGGCTGCTCAAAGCGCTTCAGCACAGTTTCAAACATCGATTGGCTCCTGGCAGTATCTGAGCAAAACACATCCTGGACACGGCTGGCGCCACTACACGTATCAAATTGGCAGCCGCTGCCACGGTAGTCTGCCGGCGGACCAAGTCCTTCCTAAGATTCACGCCGGTCAGTTACCACCAGGACGGCGGTGTTCCTCGGGAAGATGAGCGTAGTGCTGGCCGCTGGTCTTGAAATAAGCCGCTACGAAGAGGAGGCCCAACAGAGAATCGGTTCCAGCGAAGATCAGATCGGTCGGGCGCGTGCGATGCTGCATGACAAGAACGACTATTGCGATACAGTACGCGGCCTTCTCCAGAATGCTGGGCAGGATCAAAGGCCGATAGCGCAGCGGGTTCGTCGCGATAACGCAGAAGGCTACTTGCCAAGCCAGCGCTGTGCCGACGAACCCATAATAGAAGCCAGCATGCGTGATTGGCGGCGGGTCCTGGCGTCCGATCAGATCAAACATGAAATAGAGCGGCGTGATCACCAACAAACCCCAAATCCCAGCGACCCAAAAGACAATTCGCGCAAACTTCATAACGCCTCCATTCGCACTGTAAGGAAAATTCTAGTGCAACCTGGTCAACTCCGGAAATGGCTCCTCCGGACGTTGCTTCTCTCCCAGCGGGAATAGGGGACGAGAACCTTGCAAACTCCCGCCGCCGGGAACATTGTTGTATCAGGAGACGGCCGGCGGCATCCAACAAATGCGCGGCTGACACCGAACTGATGATGAAGGAGACTTCCATGGCCAAAAACTCCACCAACAACAAGGAAAGAAAGTACCTGGAAACGCCAACGGACTTAAACCGTGACGGCGTAGCAGAAATCTCGGGTGAACTCCGCAAACTGCTCGCGGACGTCTTCACGCTCTACCTGAAGACCAAAAATTTTCATTGGCACATGAGCGGCACGCACTTTCGCGATTACCACCTGCTTCTCGATGAACAGTCCGACCAGATTTTCGCGATGACCGACGACATCGCCGAACGCGCGCGCAAAATCGGCGGCCTCACAATACATTCCATCGGCGAAATTTCCGAACAGCAGCGGATTAAGGACAACAACACGGAATTTGTCGCGCCGGAAGAAATGCTGGCGGAACTTCGCGATGACAATCAGGAACTGGTGCGTGCAATGCGCGCGACCCACGAAGTCTGCGACAAGCACAATGACACTGCCACGGCCAGCCTGCTGGAAAACTGGATCGACGAAACCGAGCGGCGTACCTGGTTCCTCGCGGAGACCGTCGCGGGGCATACCCAGCAGGAGAGAGTGGCCAGCGCAGGGCGTTAGCCTCGAAGTTGCGTAGGTTGGCTTGGCATAGCCTGCGAGTGTATCCTCCTCTGACTTCGTGTCTCAGGAGGATCAGGGAAATGTTGGCCTCAACTCGTAAAGTTCTGCTGCCGCTGGCTTCTTTGACCGGCATGTTGTTCACGTTTGCCGGCAAAACTGTAGCCCAAACACCTTCACCTGCATTGCTCGTCCTCGAAAAAGACGAAGAGAAGCTGGATATCGTCGATCCCGCAACCTTGAAGATCGTTGCGCGGGTTCCATCGGGAGGCGGGCCGCATGAGGTGGTGGCATCTGCCGACGGCAAGTTCGCCTACATTTCGAACTACATAACGCAGCAGCAGGGTCCGTTCAAGACCATTTCCGTCGTCGATCTGGTCGCGCAAAAAGCGCTTCCTCCGGTGGACTTGGGCGCGCTGCGGGGAGCCCATGGTTTGTGGTTTGCTGATGGCAAGGTTTACTTCACGGCCGAACCAAACAAAGTGATTGGCCGCTACGATCCGGCCAGCAAACAGGTGGACTGGATTCTCGGAACCGGCCAGAACGTGACGCATATGGTGGTAGTGTCCAGCGATTCCAAGAAAATCTTCACCTCCAACATCGGCTCGGACACGATCTGCGAGATCGAGCCGGGAGGCGGCCGCAGCGGCTGGAACGTGACGGCCATTCCCGTGGGCAAGGGGCCAGAAGGATTTGATCTGTCGCCCGATGGCAAAGAAGTCTGGGCCGCCAATTCGGGTGATGGCACTGTTTCGGTCATCGATACTGCCGCGAAGAAAATGACTCAAACAATCGACGTAAAAACCAAACATTCGAACCGCTTGAAGTTCACGCCCGGAGGAAAGCTCGCTCTGATTTCCGACCCAGAAGGAGACGAACTCGTCGTCGTGGACGTCGCTTCTCACACGATTCGCAAACGAATCAACGTGGGCAAAGGGCCAGAGGGAACACTGGTTCAGCCAGACGGCGCAAAGGCGTATGTGGCATTGAGTGGCGAAAACGCCGTTGCCGTCGTCGATCTTAAAACGCTTGAGGTCGCTGCGAAGCTACAAACCGGAAAAGACCCCGACGGCTTGACGTGGGCCGAACGGAAGTAGACGCGGCACCCGCGCGATGTCTGTGAGGAAGCTCCCGAGTTCAGCTCTTTTTCTTGCCGAACTTGGCCAGCGCCGCTTCAATTAACCACTGTTTTAAGACGCTGAGGTAATGCGGGCGAACGTTTTGGAAGCGGATTCCCGTGCCCTTGCCCGGGTTGGCGTAAACGGCTATCCCTTCGCTCTCAAAATACTTGCCGTTCGCATAGACCTTGAGCAGGAGCTCGGAGCCCTTTGCGAAAGGGTCGGGCATTTCGATGAAACAGCCGTACAGGCTCAATTCCGTGACCCGGCCGGAAATACCGGCGGCAGCGCCCTTCTGCAGCACTTCCACCGTAGCGATAAACGGATACCGGGGAGTTCGACGACGCTCATCTTCCACGAGGTACTCCGAGGCTGGCGATTGTGTAAATTCTACCGTCTGCCGCCCAAACCCGTTGCAAAATAAGGCGAAAGTGAGAGAGAAAGTAAACGTTGGCGCCAAGAGCCGTTGTCAGGCGCGGCACTTCGGCCAAGAAAAAAGGACTCCCGTACTATTCAAGTTTTTTCCCGGCATGCCGATGATTCCTGCATGCCCAATCTCTACTTTTGCCAGCCTCACGCGAAAAATCAGGGGATGCTGCGGGCCGTGCTCTCGCTCAACGAATGCGAGCAAGTGCTCAGCCGGCATAAGCCGCAGTTCTTTGGCGAGACCTTTCCCAGCGTGGCTGCAGGAACGGCCGACGCTCAGGATTTTGCGGTGCTTCGCTTCGACGCCAAGGAAGGCAGTGGCAAATGGAAGCCCGGGTTCTACCGCTTGGATTCCGACCTCAATCAACTAAACGACGCGTTGCGCGAGTTGCAAAGATAGTCTTGATCCGCTAGACCAGCGTTAGGTTTTTCGTCCAAATCCTTCTTTTCCCGTTGCCTCGCCTGCTGCGTTCTGGTTATCCGCGTACATGTGATTCCCATCACTATCCGTCGGAGAGAAGAATGTTGCTCTTCGCGATGAATTCTTCGGCACTTTTGCGCCGCAGGACGCGGAAAAATGATATTGTTGTTTCTGCCTATCTGCAGCAATCCAGGCACTCGCAATTCAACTGGAAATCCGCTAAGAAAGTTGGTCGTCGAATAGACTATGGAAATTGCCGTCACGCAACAAGCGCGCCCGTGGGACCGCCCCTGGTGGAAGCCGGTGCGAGGCAAAGAAGGCGTGTTTGCCTATATCGTGATTATTCACGTGCTGGCTATCGTCGGGCTGATGCTGTTCCCGTTGCCGAGCTGGAAAGTTGTTGGGATGACGATTCTTTTCGCGGGGCTGGGTGGGCTAGGCACTACGGTGTGTTATCACCGAATGCTTTCGCACCGGACTCTCCGGGCGAATAAGTTTGTCGAGCAAATGCTAATTTTCTTCGCCATGTTCAACGGCTCGGGCCATCCCGCAAGCTGGGTGGCGTATCACCGTTTGCACCATTCGGTGACTGACAAAGAAGAAGATATTTCCAGCCCCAAACAAGGTGGCTTCTGGTGGGCCCATCTGCGCTGGCTGTACCAAACCAATCCTGCGGACAAGCCGCGCTGGGCGCCGGAGTTGACTCGCGGCATCTATCGGATCTGGGGCTGGCTGGAAACGCCAGTGATTATTCTCTCGATTTTCTGCGGGCTGATTTTGGGCTTCGGCTGGATGGGCTTTTTCTGGATGGGCGCAATGCGCCTGGTCTACTGTCTGCATATGCAATGCTTCGTGAACAGCCTTACGCACCTCGGCGAGGAAAAAGAAGGCGAAGATTCCAGCATCAACGTGTGGTGGCTCGGGCCGTTCCAACTCACCGCCTGGGGCGAAAACTGGCACAAAAATCATCACCATCACGCCGGCTCGGCGCGTCTCGGCCTGCGCTGGTGGCAAACCGATATCGGCTGGTATTTCATCTGGACGCTCGAACAAATCGGTCTAGTCCACAGCGTTAAGCGCCCGCGCGCTTCCTAGGCGCAATTAGACAGCTCTTCGCTTACAAAGCTCGCCTCACAAGCGCCGCTCCGGGACGTGAGCGTCCGCGATGTTATGATGGCTGCGTGTACGCGCAGAAATTCCATGTCAAGGTAGTGGTCCGCGGCGAAACCCGAGCCTGCCCACTCGAGTGGCTCGACCAGTTCTGCATGCGCAATTTCACAAATTCCGCGGACTTCGATGACACACTGCCGATTGCCGATGGAAAGCTCGAAGCCAGCTTCCGGCTCAGTCCGGAACGCTTTGCCGAAGGCCTCGGGGCGTGGCTTACCCAACGCGGCAAAGGCGAAGGCCAGCCGGTCACCGTCCAGGTAACCCGAGAATAGAGCGGCATCGGCAGGAGCGCGGCTACGCGGCCGAGTCGCGTTCTTCCATCCCAAGCACAGCGCGAATCTCCGGCAAAGCCGCTTGTGCCGCGGCTTCTCCCGCAGCGACCATTGCCGGCGTCTTGGTGAAGTCGTCCCACACAAAGGGCTTAACGTCCGGCTCGATGATGACATCCGCCTGCTGTCGCCAGACCACATCGGAGTGTTGTTGGACGATGTTAAATGCCCGGCTCAGCACATCCGTAAACGTGCGCGGCGGCTCGGAGTTTCCCGCTTCGAGGTACACCGCGATAACGATGTCCGCGCCCAACAAAAAGGCGCCCTCCACTGGTACCGGCGCGGTCAAAAACCCATCCACGAGCGTGCGGTTTTCGAATTGAATCGGCACAAATAGGCCGGGATAGGCGCAGGACGCACGCAGCGGAGGCCCGACCGGACCGCGTGAGTAGTACACGGTAATTCCGGCGTTGATGTCCGTCGTAGCGATCGCCAGCGGGACTTTCATCTCTTCGAAGGTCTTCACCGGCGTAAAGCGTGCCAGGAATTTCTCAAGCCGTTGATTCGTAGCCAAACCGAGCCACGACGGTGTCCAGCGGCCAAAGTCAGTGAAGGTGGTCGTCGCACCGATTTCGGCCATCTCCTCGAGCGGTGTTCCCGCGCAAAAGGCCGAACCGATCAGCGCTCCGACGCTGGTCCCAGCCACCACGTCGATCGGAATGCCGTTATCACGTAACACTCGCAAGACACCAATGTGAGCGATTCCACGCGCAAATCCGCCGGCCAGAGCCAAGCCCACACGGAGACGCTCTTTTGGTTTTCGCTCCTCGCGCTGCGCCAGCGAAAGAAATTTCTCCTTCGCTGATTGCAGCCACGCCAGCGCGTCGGTTGCCTTCCGGTGACTCATACTTTCTGTATTACTTTAGCGCTTGCTCGGCGATGGAACCAGAGCCCGTTTGACCAGGGCATGGCCGTTCTGTAACCTGTCCTTATCGGCTTCATTCCTCCAAAGGCTCATCATGAAACGTCGGATTGAACGGGCTGTTGTGTTAGGCGCGGGTACTATGGGCTCGCGCATCGCCGCGCATTTTGCCAATGCCGGCTTGCCTTGCCTGCTGCTGGACATCGTTCCACCAGGCATCTCTGCGGGTGCTTCCGCGGCTGAGCGCAACAAAATTGTCCGCGCTGGACTAGATGCTGCCAAAAAATCCAAGCCTGCAGCTTTTTTCACCCCGGATCTAGCGGAGAAAATCTCCATCGGAAATTTCGAGGACGATCTCGCGCGCTGCGCCGATGCCGATTGGATTATCGAAGTCGTCGCCGAAAATCTGGACATCAAGCGCAAACTGCTATCCCGCATCGCCGAAGTTCGCAAGCCGGGTTCCATCGTTACGACCAACACTTCCGGCCTCCCCGTGCACCTGATCGCCGAGGGCATGAGCGAAGAGTTTCAGCAGCATTGGGCCGGCACGCACTTTTTCAACCCGCCGCGCTACATGAAGTTGGTCGAACTGATCCCCGGGCCAAAGACCGCTCCCGAAGTTCTCGAAACGATCCGTGAATTCTGCGACCGGCGCCTGGGCAAGGGCGTCGTGCCGGCTAAAGACACCCCGAATTTCATCGCCAATCGGATCGGCACCTTCTCCATGCTGAACGCGATCCGGCTTATGCAGTCGCTCGGCATGACCATCGAAGAGGTGGACGCGTGCACCGGCCCCGCAGTGGGCTGGCCCAAATCCGCGACGTTTCGCACCGCCGATCTGGTCGGCTTGGACGTGCTCGTCCATGTCGTCAAGAACATCTACGAGACTGCCCCCAACGACGAGTCTCGTGAAATGTACAAAGTTCCCTCGTTCCTCGAGGAAATGGCCAAGCGCGGCTGGCTGGGCGACAAGACCGGACAGGGCTTCTACAAAAAGATAAAAGGTGCCGGTGAAAAGGAAATCCTTTCCCTGGACTACAACACGATGGAGCATCGGCCGCGCCAGAAGGCGAAATTTGCTTCTCTCGAAGCGGGCAAGTCCATCGACGACACGCGCGAGCGTTTGCGCGCGCTCGTCGGTCCGGTGCTGGAAGGCCAGAAAGTCGACAAAGCGCAGCAATTCATCTGGGGCAGCCTCTCGGAAATGTGTTTGTATGCCGCGCGCCGCATCCCAGAGATCTCCGACGACATCGCCGACATCGACCAGGCTATGAAGTGGGGTTTTGCCTGGGAAATGGGTCCGTTCGAATTGATGGACGCCATCGACGTGAAAGCCTTCGCTGCGCATGTGCAGAAGGAAGGCCGCGCGATTCCGGCAGCAATTGAAAAATTCCTGGCCAGCGGAAGAAAAAGTTTCTACGAATCCGAAAAGGGCAAGACCAGCGTCTTCGATGTCGGCAGCGGCTCGGCAAAGACAGTCGAAGTCCCCGCCATCTTCCTCAAGTCCGAAAAAGAAGCTGGCCATGAAATCGACCGCAATGCCGGCGCCAGCTTGATTGATCTCGGCGACGGCGTGGTTTGCTGTGAGTTTCACGCCAAGATGAACGCCATTGGCGCGGATTTAATCTCCATGCTGCACAAAGGCCTGAAGCGGCTCGACACTGACTTCGACGCCATGATCATCGCCAATCAAGCTATCAACTTTTCTGTTGGCGCCAACTTGATGCTGATGCTCGTAGCGGCCCAGGAACAGGAATGGGACGAACTACACTTGGCGGTCAAACAATTTCAGAACGTGAATCTCGCTCTTAAATACGCGCCCAAGCCCGTCGTTGCGGCTCCACAAGGCATGGCTCTAGGCGGCGGCTGCGAAATCAGCTTGCACGCGGCAAAAATCCAAGCCGCTGCAGAAGCGTACATTGGCCTTGTGGAAGCGGGCGTCGGCCTCATTCCGGGTGGCGGCGGCACAAAAGAAATGCTGATCCGTGCCAACGAGCACGCGGCCAGCGACGAAGATCTCGATTTATTCCACGCGATGAAGCCCGTTTTTCAGGCCATCGCAATGGCCAAAGTGGGCACGAGCGCGGAAGAGTGTCGCCAACTCGGTTTCCTGCGCCGCGATGACGGGATATCCATGAATCGCGACCGGCTCGTGGCCGACGCCAAGGAAGCTGCTCTCTCGCTTGTTCGTGCGGGCTACAAGCCTGCCGCGGCAAGCTGGCAGGAAGGTGCGCAGACCACGCAGGTTAAGGTTCTCGGCAAACAGTTTCTCGCCGGTGCCAAGTTGATGATTCACATGATGGTCCGCGGCGGCTACATCAGCGAGTACGACGCGCACGTCGGCCGCAAGCTCGCCAACATTCTCGCGGGTGGCCCGCTCACGGCTCCGCAGCTCGTCAGCGAACAATACGTGCTCGATCTCGAGCGCGAAGCCTTCGTCTCCCTCTGCGGCGAAAAGAAAACCCAGGAACGCATCGCCCACACTCTAAAAACAGGCAAGCCACTGCGCAATTAGACAGTAGTTGTTTGTTCCGGAATGCGGTCTCGTGCTTGAACTACGCTACCGGCACGGAAAAATGCTCATGCGCAATTTTGATTTTGCCGGTGGCGTCGCGATGCAGCACATGTGTCGCACGAACCGTTTCCAATTTTTCTTCCGCGCGTTTCCCGCCGCCTAATTCCCGTCCGGTCGCCTGGAACTGGAACGTGTAGCTAGCCACGCCAGCATCATCGCCGCACATCACCACATCAATCGGACTCAACTTCAATTCCATCCGCGTTTCCGTGTTGAAATACTCTCGTGAACGCCGCATCGCCGCCAGGCGTCCCGGCTCGCTTCGCGCCATGGCGATCTGAAACGCGGTGCTGCCCGAAGCATAAAAATTGTTCAGTTCGTCCTCGGACTTGGCCATAAACGCCGACCAGAAAAGTTGCACTGCTTTGCGGATGTCCTCCGCAGTGAGTTTCTCCGAACCACCAGCCATAAAACGCTCCCACGCGCTTGGTTTGGTCCACATACTCTAGCAATTGCTGCAACGCTCGGCCTGTGTGGGTCGCGACGCTAGTGCTTAACCAATAACGGCTCAGGAAGCTATACGCACCGAGCGATACGCGATCGTTGACAAGTTTGGTTGCGCTGGTCTTAAATGAGCCATCGTGAACGTTAACGGAGCCTCTGTTTCTGTGTCGCTTAAAGTTTGAGGAGGTCTCATTCCAGTCCTGGGTATAGATGTTGGCACGGGCGGCACTCGCGCCGTCATTCTCGATGACCGTGGTGCCGTCCTCGCTTCCGGCCACGAGGAACATGCTCATTTCGCCAGCCCGGAACCCGGCTGGGCCGAGCAAGATCCGCGCGACTGGTGGCGCGCCGCCGCTCTCGCCGTTCGCAAAGCTCTTCAATCCGCTGGCCTTACCGGCGATGCAATTACTTGTGTCGGTTTCTCGGGACAAATGCATGGCGCCGTTCTACTCGATGAGCATGACGAGGTAATTCGCCCTGCGCTCATTTGGTGCGACCAGCGCACCGCAGCCCAGTGCAAGGAACTCGACCGCAGTATTGGCACGGATCGCCTGATTCAACTCACCTGCAATCCGCCGCTTACGAATTTCACGCTCACGAAGCTGCTTTGGGTCCGCGAGCACGAACCACAGAATTGGCAGCGCGTTCGCAAAGTCATGCTGCCGAAAGACTACGTGCGGCTTCGCCTGACCGGCGAATCTGCAGTTGACGTCGCGGATGCCTCCGGCACGCTCATGCTGGATGTGGCCAAGCGCGCCTGGTCCAGCGAAGTGCTATCCAAAACCGGTATCGATGTAAAACTGCTTCCCCGGCTTTATGAATCCCAAGAAGTCTGCGGCCGGCTGACGAAAGAAGGTGCCGAAGCCACCGGGCTTCGCGTCGGTACGCCAGTCGTGGCCGGTGCAGGCGACCAAGCCGCCGGAGCGGTCGGCATGGGCATTACGCGCGCAGGCGTCGTCAGCGCCACAATCGGCACGTCCGGTGTGGTCTTCGCGGCCACCGATAAGCCCTCGCTGGATCCAAAAGGTCGGCTGCACACTTTTTGCCACGCGATTCCCGGCCGCTGGCACGTGATGGGTGTTACGCAGGCAGCAGGGCTTTCTCTGCGTTGGTTTCGCGATCAGTTTGGTGCCGGCCCCGACGACGGCCGTGACCCGTATGATCGGCTCTCCGCCGAAGCGGCTTCGGTGCCCGCTGGTTCGGAAGGCGCGTTTTGGGCGCCTTACCTGATGGGCGAGCGAACACCTCATCTCGATCCCAACGCGCGTGCCGCATTCGTCGGACTGACCGCCTCGCACACGCGGGCGCATCTCATTCGCGCCGTCCTCGAAGGCGTGGCTTACAGCCTGAAAGACACTTTCAGCATTTTCGAAGAAATTCATGTTCCCGTGCAGCGCATCCGCCTTGGTGGAGGCGGCGCGCGCGGCCCGTTATGGCAACAAATTCAGGCCGACGTGTACGGTCACGAAGTCGAAATTCTGAAAGCCGAAGAAGGTGCCGCTTATGGAGCGGCAATTTTGGCCGGAGTCGGTTCGGGCCGCTGGAAGAGCGTGGACGAGGCTTGCGACAGTGCGGTGCAGGTGGCAAAAACCGTCGTCCCAAATCGGGAAAATAGCGCCGCGATGCAGCGAGCGTATTTAACCTACCGGTTAATTTACCCTGCCCTGCGGACGATTTTCAGTATGGGCCGCGCTTCTTCAGCCGATTGAGGAAATCTCGAGTTTTCCACTTTCGCCGACGATTTAGGGATTCCGCTAGTTTTTCGCGCGTTTCGGCGAAAAGAAATAGCAATAAATCAAACCAACCAGGGTCAGTAGCGCTCCCCACCACGCGTTCGCGTGCACATGAAACAGCACGATGGTCGGATGGCTCGGCGGATGCACGATTTCGTAGATGCCCGCCACAAGAATCAGCAGCCCGTTCACCAACAACGAAATCCCGATAAAAAACCAGATAGAAATCATCGCTCGCTCCTTACGCCGTGATCAGCCAAAACCGCGCCGCGATGAGCAGCGCGAACGCACTACCAGAAATACAGATTCAGGGCGACGAACACGATACCAACCACCGCCGCCCAGAATGTGGGCTTCTGATATAAGGGCACGTCACCCACCTCCGGAACTTTGGTCAACCCGTAGACCAATCCTTCTAACTCCGCATCAGACTTTGGCCGCGTGAGGAAGGTCACTACCACCGTAACGACTATGCAGGTCAAAAAGGACCACAGCGCTTGAAACATGTCTTGCGCCAGCGCCTTGGCGTGCGGGGAAAGAGCAACGTAGCGCAGCGCCGTGGGATCTATCTTGACCCAGGTCCACATGCTGATCGAGCACAGCGTGCCGCACAGCAGGCCCCAGAATCCTGCTGGGCCGGTCGCCCGTTTCCAAAGCATGCCGAGAAGCACCGTACCGAACAGCGGCGCAATGAAAAAGCTAAAGAGCGCCTGGACGTAGTCCATGATGCTGGCGAACTGCATCACGAGATATGCCGTGCCGATGCTGATGAACACGCCGATTACAGTCGTCCACCGGCCCATCTTGACGTAGTGGTGATCGTCGCCTTTGTTATGCACCAGTGGCCGATAGATGTCGTAGGTCCAAACCGTCGTGAACGCGCTCACGTTGCCCGCCATGCCCGACATAAAGCCGGCGATCAACGCCGTAATGCCGAGGCCGAGCAAACCGGGCCCGCAGTACCTCGCGAGCATAAGCGGCAAAACGTCGTTGTAGGTGTGCGCGCCGGTCGCGGCGGCCATCGATTCGGGTACCAACTTATCCGGCAGCACCGCCAGCCCTAGCAAACCCGGCAGAATCACGATCAACGGGACCAGCATCTTGAACCCGGCGCCGATGATGGGAGCCATCTCCGCGCTGCGAATGTCCTTGGCCGCGAGAATCCGCTGCACCACCAGAAAGTCCGTCGTCCAATAGCCCATGGAAATCACGGCAGCCAAGCCGAACACGATGCCGACCCAGTTGATGCCCATCGGATTATTCGTAAAGTGGCCGAGCCCCGACCACATATGGACATACTGCTCGGAAGCGCGATGTGCGATCTGCGCTTTCAGATTCGTCCAGCCACCCGCTTCATACAGCCCGAGAATCGGAATCAACAACGCTCCGGCCCAAATCAAAAAGAACTGCAGCACTTCGTTGAAGATCGCTGAACGGAGACCACCCAGAGCGACATAGATCGCCACCGTTCCGGCGGAGACCCAGATGCTGAAGTTGATATCCCAGCCCAGCACGATCTGCATCACCTTCGCCATCGCGAACATGTTCACGCCGCTCATCAGCACGGTCATAAACGCGAAGGAGACGGCCGAAACCGCTCGCGCCGGCTCTCCGAAGCGCAATTTCAGATAGCCCGGCACCGAGTGCGTTTTCGAAATGTAGTAAAACGGCATCATCACGAGGGCGAGAAAGAGCATCGCCGGGATGGCGCCGATCCAATACCAGTGCGTTGCCAAAATGCCGTACTGATACGCCGAACCCGCCCAACCCATTAATTCCAGAGCGCCGAGGTTGGCCGAGAGAAAGCTCAACCCTGCCACCCACGCGGTCATCTCGCGGCCAGCCATGAAGAAGTCTTCGCCGGTGTTGGCGCGATTACGCAAATAAAAGCCGATCGCCAGCACCAGCGCGAAGTAAAAAATAATGATGATCATGTCCACGGCGGAGAGATGGACCAGTTGGGTCGGTGCGACTGCCGCGAAGGGAAGGGTCATACGGTTTGGGAATGCCTCTCCTTTATGAAATCACCTTGCGTGAGACTCTATCGAGGAAACTCCGCTGTGCGCAACGTTCTTGTACACCACGCCGCCTTTCATCACGAAAGCGACGCGCCGCACGGCGGTAATGTCCTTCAGCGGATCGCCTTCCAAGGCGATGATGTCCGCCTGCAATCCCGGCGCGATCGAGCCAATCTCACCCGCAAGACCCAACGCCTCAGCATTAAGAGAGGTCGCGGAAATCATCGCCGCCATTGGGTCCACACCACAGTCGCGCACACGATCGACGAACTCTTCCGCGTTGCGCCCGTGCCCGCCGGCCAGTGTGTCCGTGCCAAATAGAACCTTTAACCCCTGAATCCGGCCTGCTCGCTTCATGAACTCGTGATACTGCGGGATCAGCTGCCGCATCCGCTCGAACGATTCTTCGGTGAAACCGGGAGTGCCGAGGAACTTCTCCTTGTTCTGCAGATAGTTCTCCCAAACCAGACCGGCCTGCGGATCGAGGTAGGTTCCTTTTTGAGCCATCAACTGCAGATCGTCATCCGTGGCGAGAAACCCATGCTCCACTGAGGTGCACCCTGCAAGAGTCGCAGCCCGAACTGCTTCTCCATAGGCATGAACCAGCGTACGCAAGCCTTGTTTTTTTGCTTCGTCGCAGGCGGCGTTCAATTGTTCCTGCGAGAGCAGCATTTTGGTTTGAAAAGGACTCGCATTCGCAAACAGCTTGATTAAATCAGCGCCAGCGGCCTTCTGCTTCCTGACGTACGCGCGTATTTCATCGGCCGTGCCGGATTTTTCTCCCTGGCCAATCAGTGGCTCCGCCGCAGTTAAAACCCTCGGCCCAGGTAACTCTCTGAGCGCAATCGCATCGCGCAACGGAAGGTCATTCGGACTGCCCACGCTTTGCACGGTGGTGAATCCGGCCATGAGCGTAGCCCAGGCATTCGAAGCCGCCTGTAGAGTGCTATAAGCCGAGGAATCACCAGCTGGTCCAGCCGCTTTGCCGTTTTTGTCAAAACTCCAGCTGATATGGACATGAGCATCAATCCAGCCCGGCAGGGCGGTAAGCCCTCGCAAATCGTAATCGACCGGCTCTGCCTTCGCATCCAAAGCTGCGATTCTGGAGCCTTCCACGACGATGCGCGTGTCCCGCGCGACGTGCCCTCTACCGTCGAGCAACACGCTCGCGGCGAGCACCACGCGTCTGGCCGGAGAGTTCATCGATGAGGAAATCGGTTGGGCCACCGCACCGAGGCTCAGGACAGCAACGCAGCAAAAAATGACCCGCGAGCTTCGGATAGCCTTTCTCCTGAAATCGCCGTCAGTCTACAGATTCGCGTTCACTTCGTGGAAAACTTGTAAATCGTCTCGGAGTGAAAATGCTGCCCGGGCTTCAGCTCCGTCGACGGAAACTTCGGATGATTCGGCGAGTCCGGATAGTGCTGCGTCTCCAGGCAGATAGCGCCGTACTTTTGATAGGCGACTCCGCCCTTGCCTTTGATGCTGCCGTTGAGATGAATCGAAGAATAAAACTGTATACCCGGCTCGGTGGTCCACACTTCCAGTTGCCGTCCCGAATCCGGATCCGTCACGCGGGCAGCAATTCGCAGTGTGCCGGCTTGCCCATTCAGCACGAAGTTGTGGTCGTACCCGCCAATTTCCTTCAGCTCGGCGATGCGCGCGCCAATCGCCGTCGGCTTGCGAAAATCCAGCGGCGTCCCGGCAACGCTGACAATCTCGCCCGTCGGAATCAGCGTGGAATCGACCGGCGTGTACTTGTCTGCGTTCAGATACAGCACGTATTTCAAAATATCGCCCGAATCCGTACCCGATAAGTTGAAGTAGCTGTGATTTGTCAGATTGACGACCGTATCCTTGTCTGTCTGCGCCGTGTATTCGATCTTCAGTTCGTTCTTGTTGGTCAGCACGTACGTCACCGTCGCCGTGAAATTGCCGGGATAACCTTGTTCGCCGTCCTTGCTTTCATACGTGAAGCGCACTCCCGCTCCCTCGGTCAAGTTCAGCGCTTCGCCCTTCCAAACCCGGCGATTGAATCCCTGATCTCCTCCATGCAAACTGTTCGGCGCATTGTTGATGGGCAAATGATACGTCTGCCCGTCCAATGTGAACGTTCCCTTGGCAATACGGTTGGCATACCGACCGATCGTCGCTCCAAAGAAAGGGTGATTTCCGAGGTAGCCCTGCAGATCATCGAAACCGAGAACGATATCGCCAAGCTTGCCCTTGCTGTCCTTCACGCGGAGCTCGGCTAAGGTCGCGCCGTGGGAGATGAACCTGGCGGAAGCACCCTGCGAATTGTATGCAGTATACGCTTCCACCACCGTCCCGTCCGGTGTCTGTCCAAAAGCCTGCTTTTCAACGTGACTCTGCATTTTTGCTATCACCTGAGAGGAATTCTGCGGCTTGCCAGTCCCGAACCCGGGCCACATGCCCAACAACAGGGTCACGGCAAAGAACTTTCCAAACCTCCTCATCGCTCTCGCCCTCCCGTCCGACGGCCAAGGTCTGCAACACCCGGCCCTAGGCCTTGTATCACAACTCCGCCTTGCCGCGCGAGTTTCTCCTTGTTTTTCTTAGACTTGCCTCATCCTCTCGCTGCAACGCTCACGTTGACAAAGCTCCCACCGCATCTTTACCATGCACACGCCGTCCCCTAGGATCTTTGCAATGAAACGAAGATTAGCAGTCAAGACTCTGCTGGGCGCGTTTCCTTTTCTGCGTGCCGCGGGAACGTTAACGGTAACGTCTTCGCGCGCCTTGCAGCACGGACCTTTTCAACCGACTCCGGAGTCTCTCGATCGTTACGAGGTGCCCCGCTGGTTTCGCGATGCGAAGTTCGGCATCTGGGCCCACTGGGGCCCGCAATCGGCCGCAGAAGCCGGCGATTGGTACGCTCGCAACATGTACATGCAGGATTCGGCGCAGTACAAATACCACGTCGAACATTACGGGCATCCCTCGAAATTCGGCTTCAAAGACGTGGTCGGTACGTGGAAAGCTGACGCGTTTGATCCGGATCATCTGGTCGGCTTGTACAAGAAAGCCGGCGCCAGATATTTCTGCAGTATGGCGGTGCATCACGACAATTTCGATCTATGGAATTCGAAGCACACCCGCTGGAACTCTGTCGCCATGGGTCCCAAAAAGAATGTCGTTGCTTTATTTCGCGAAGCGGCACACAAGCATGGTTTGCGCTTCGGAGTGAGCGACCACCTGTGGATCAGCTACAAATGGTTCGCGGTGAGCCACATGAACGACAAGCTGGGCCCGCTCGCCGGTGTCGCTTACGACGGCATCGATCCCGCAAACGCCGATCTGTATCATTCCTATTCCGATCCCAAGCTCATCACCGACAAACTCGACTGGGATGAAGCCGGCATTCCGGATTCCTGGAAAGATCATTGGTACGCGCGCATCTCCGATTTGGTTGAACAGGCCGACCCCGACTACCTCTACAACGATGGTCCCTTGCCGTTCGGCGAACGCCACTTCAAGATCGCCGCGCAGCTGTACAACCAAAGCGCGGCTCGCCACGGTGGCGAGACCGAAGCGGTCTACATGAGCAAACGCGCCGAAGATTGCGCCGTGGGCACTTGCATCCTCGACCATGAGCGAGGTGTCCGCGATGAAATCTCACCGCATCCCTGGCAGACCGATACTTGTATCGGCGACTGGCACTACAAGCGCGGCATCCAGTACAAATCTCCAAAGTTCATCGTAGACATGCTGGTGGATGTCGTCAGCCGCAATGGCAATCTGATGCTGAACTTTCCCCTGCCGAACAGCGGCATGCTGGATAAGGAGGAATTGGCGATTCTGGAGGAGATCACCGATTGGATGCGCGTTAACGGTGAAGCCATTTACACCACTCGCCCCTGGAAGATTTTCGGAGCCGGCCACGGCTTGGCAAAGTCCGCCCCGAAAGAAACCAACTTCAACGAAAACGCCCGCAAACCTCTCACCAGTGACGATGTTCGCTTTAGTACCAAAGGCGACGTGCTCTTTGCCTTTGTGATGGGCGTACCGGAAAAGCAGGCTTTGGTCGCGCCGCTAGCCGCGGGCGGTGCAGCCGACGCCGGGAAGATCGCGCAAGTTGAACTGCTCGGCTTTCCCGGCAAGCTCACGTGGCGTCAGGATTCCACCGGCCTCTCCATCGAACTTCCAGCAACGAAACCCTGCAAACACGCTCTGGCATTCAGAATCCACGGCGCGATCTAAGGAAGGAAGGCTTGATGTATTTCAAGGAATTCGCACTCGCCTATAAGCTTTCTAGAATCTCCTGGTTCGCGACTCTTCTTATTCTCGCAGCAGCGTCGCCGCTTGCCGCGCAGTGGATTCCGCTTAACCCAGTCAGTTCGGTCGAGCAGAAGTCCGATGGCGCACTGGTGGTTCTGAAGACCGGCTTTTTGCGTTTTCAGGTTTGCACCGATTCCGTCGTTCACGTAGTTTATTCGCTCAATCGCTCCGTTCCGGAGCGCAGCGACTATCTCATCGTTAAGAAATCCTGGCCAAAGGCGCAATTCACGCTCAGCACCGAGGATCCTAAAACAGTCACGCTCAGCACTGCTCAGCTAAAAATAGAAATCACCCGCGCGGACAGCTCCGTGGTTTTCTTCGACGCCTCCGGCCGCAAGCTGACCCAGGAAAATAGCCACACGCTGACGCCGGTCGAAGTAAACGGCGAAAAAACTCTGCACTCCGAGCGCTTCGTCAACATGTGGGACACGCAGGAAGCTTTCTACGGCCTGGGCCAGCATCAAGGCGGCGTGTGGAACTATCGCGGCGAGGCCGTGGACCTCTCGCAGGACAACACCAACATCTCGATTCCGCTACTGCTTTCCAGCAACGGCTACGCCATCTTCTGGAACAACGGCTCGCGCAGCCGTTTCAACAATCGCTTCGTTCACGCGATGTATCTTAGTTCCGAAGTCTCCGATTCTATCGACTACTACTTCTTCTATGGCCCTGACTTTGATCGCCTGATCGCCGATTATCGCGAACTGACCGGTTCCGTGCCGCTTTTCGGGAAATGGGCTTACGGCTACTGGCAATGCAAAAACCGCTATGACTCGCAGCAAGAACTTCTGACCATCGCGCAGAAATACCGCGACTTGCACATTCCCATCGACAACATCGTCCAGGACTGGTTCTGGTGGAACATTATGGGCGATCCGGTCTTCAACAAGAATTATCCGGATCCCAAAGGCATGGTCGATGGCCTGCATGCCAAAAACGTCCATCTCATGATTTCCGTGTGGCCATATTTTCGGCCTGGGTCACCCGTCTACGACGACATGGACAAGCGCGGCTTTTTTATCGCCAAAACCGTTGCGCCGAGCTTCCATCCCGTCGATCAAGCGCTCTATGACGCCTTCAATCCCGAAGCCCGCAAATACTATTGGAAGCTAATGAACGACGCGCTGTTCAAAATTGGCGCGGATGCCTGGTGGCTCGACACTACCGAGCCGGAAACCGAAGCTCGCGAAACCAACATTCTCGTCACCAACAAAGTGAATGGCGGCGAAAACGGCGCGCGCTACGCCAACGAGTTTCCTTTGATGACCACCACTGCCGCCTATCAAGGCCAGCGCGAAGCCTCCGACAAAAAGCGCGTCTTCATTCTTTCGCGCTCCGCCTATGCCGGCGAGCAGCGCAACGCCGCTGCGGTCTGGTCCGGCGATGTGGACCCCAACTGGGAAACCTTCCGCCGGCAAATTCCTGCGGGTCTCAATTACTCGATCTCCGGATTGCCCTACTGGACGACCGACATCGGCGGCTTTGTCTCCGCGAATCCAGACGATCCGGCCTACCGCGAACTGTACATTCGCTGGTTTCAGTTCGGTATGTTCTGCCCGATCTTCCGCGCCCACGGTACGCGCACTACCAATCAAAATGAAATTTGGTCGTACGGTCCCGAGGCGCAGAAAATTCTCACGGCTTACGACAAGCTGCGCTACCGCCTCATGCCGTACATCTATTCGTTGGCGTGGAAAACGACCAGCGAGGGATACACCCTCATGCGCCCGTTGGTGATGGATTTTCGTGATGACGTTCGCGCACAGAATATCGGCGACCAGTTTCTCTTCGGCCCGGCCATTCTCGTAAATCCCGTAACCGAGCCCGGCGCCTCAACCCGTCATCTCTATCTTCCGAATGCCAAGTGGTACGACTTCTGGACGGGCTCTTCCCTTGCCGGGGGCCGCACGCTCGATGCGCCGACGAGCCTCGAGCGCCTTCCACTTTACATTCGGGCAGGCTCCATTCTCCCTCTCGGCCCGGACGTCGAATACACCACGGAGAAATCCGCGGATCCGGTCGAACTGCGCGTCTATCCCGGTGCGAATGGATCTTTCACGCTCTACGAAGATGAAAACGACACCTACAACTACGAACACGGCGCTTACGCCACGATTCCCTTCTCATGGGACGACGCGTCTCATTCCCTAACTATCGGCGATCGTTCCGGTTCTTTTCCTGGCATGCTGCAATCCCGAACGTTCCGTATCGTATTCGTCACGCAAAATCACGGTACTGGCGGCGAACTCACAATCGCTCCCGACAAAACCGTACAATACTCCGGCAAGAAAATTGTCGTGACGCCTTAGCAGTCGCGACGGTTTTCTTTCACCAGGAGGAACCGTGCGCCTGTTGCTGCGTCGCGCCCTGCTAACAACTTTTCTGGCAACGCTATGCGCGTTGTTTTTGCATTCCAGGTTGCACGCTTCCCCTCCAACCGACCATCCCATCCCCACTCAACTTCCCGGCCACAACGCGCTCCTCATAGGCACCGACTGGTATCCCGAACAATGGCCGGAATCGCGCTGGGACACCGATCTCGCCATGATGGAAGCGGCGCATCTCAACGTCATTCGCATCGGCGAATTCGCCTGGAGTCGGATGGAACCCTCCGAAAACCATTTCGATTTTGCCTGGCTTGATCGCGCCATCGCTCTCGCAGGCAAACATCACATCGCGGTCGTCCTCGGCACGCCCACTGCTGCTCCTCCAGCATGGCTAACACTCAAATATCCCGACACGCTTCGTATGGACACGGAAGGCCGTCGCGTTTCGCACGGCAACCGCGCTCATTTCAACGTCACTTCCCAGCGCTATCGCACGTTTTGCCGCACCATCGCCACCGAAATGGCAAAACGTTACGGTCACAACTCCAACGTCATCGGCTGGCAGATCGACAACGAGTATGGCTACGCGCAGATGTCCTACGAAGACGACACGCGCAAACAGTTCCAAGACTGGCTACAGGTCGATCACAAAACACTTGAAGCGCTCAATCAGCAATGGACGACTTCCTACTGGAGCGAAACGTACGACACGTGGTCGGAAATTCCGATTCCCTGGATTCCCCACAATCCCGGCCTGATGCTCGACTGGCGGCGCTTCGTCTCTTACGCCTACACCAGCTATGAAGAAAATCAAATCAACGTGATTCGCCAATTGGCCGATCCTCGCCAATTCATCACCGGCAACTTCATGGGCTACGGCTTCGACGGTTTCGACCACTTCACCGTTGCCCACCCGCTCACCTTCGCGAGTTGGGACGATTACGTCGGCTCCGGCCATCTCGATCCTGACGCCAATGGCATGAGCCACGACGCCATACGCGGCCTGAAGCGCGAAAACTTCTGGGTCATCGAAACGCAACCTGGCTTCGTCAACTGGTCCAATCTCAACAACTCGCTCAACAAGGGCGAAGTCCGCGCGATGGCTTGGCACGATGTCGGCCACGGTGCAGACGAGGTCGGTTACTGGCAATGGCGCAGCGCTCTAAATGGCCAGGAAGAAATGCATGGCACGCTGGTCGGTCCCGATGGCGAGCCCGAGCCGCTGCTCTCCGAGGTCACGCAAACCGCCCGGGAGTTCGCACAGACACAATCCGTGTTTCGCGGCACTCGTCCCGTCTCCGAGGTCGCCCTGCTTCACGACTACGAATCCCGCTGGGCCGTCAACTGGCAAGTACACACGCAACGCTACGACGAAAATACCGTTTTGCGTGGCTACTACCACTCACTGCACAAGCTCGCGCAGTCGCTTGACATCGTCAATCCCGCCGCGCCGCTCGACTCCTACAAGCTCGTGGTCGCTCCGAATTTGAATCTCATTCCCAAGGATCGCGCTGCCCATTTGGCCGACTACGCCAGAAACGGCGGCCACCTCGTCCTCGGTCCCCGCTCTGGCATGAAAAACGAATACAACGCACTCCTCCCGCTGCGTCAACCCGGCTATCTCATCGAACCTCTGGGCGGCCGCGTCGAACAGTTCTATGCGCTGGAACGGGATGTTCCCGTGAGCGGCACGCTCGGTTCCGGCACGGCGACGATCTGGGCCGAACAACTCAAGACGCTCGCGCCGGATGCTGAAGTTCCCTTGCGCTACGGCGCCAGCAATGGTTGGCTCGATGGCCAGCCTGCCATCATCACTCATCCTTTCGGTAGGGGCCGCATTACGTATGTCGGAGCGGTCCTCGATCCAAGTCTTATGGCCGCGCTAGCCGATTGGCTGGTCAAAACCAGTAACGTAACTCCTGTCCTCGGCCCCGTTCCGGACGGAATAGAAGTTAACCGCCGCGTCGGCCCCGATGCTGCGGTGTTCGTGCTCATCAACTTCAGCTCGGAGAAACAGACAGTAGCCCTGCCGCATTCGATGAAGGTGATCCTTTCTCCTCCCATTCAATCCGAGTCGCCTGCAGTCTGCCAGCCCAGCGTGCCCCAGCCAGCCGCGCCGCCATCGGAAACTTGCCCGGCGGAGGCATCCCAGGTCGAACTCCCGCGCTACGGCGTGTCTATTTTGCTCGATGCAACGAAAAAATAGCGGCAGAGAATACAGTTGCGACAAATGTTGGAGAAAACTCTGCGGTGTGTGAAAGAACCTACTTCGCGGCCGCTGCGGCCTTTTGCGCGATCAACAGAAACTTCTTGCTGCTCGCGTCCTTTTGCAAGGCGTTAAGTTCTTCACGGCCCTTGGCGGCATCGCCAAATTTGACTTCTAGTTCTCCCGCCACCAACCTGGCTTGAAATTGCGCGTTGATCGCAGCCTTCGGGGCCAGTTCCGCTGTGCGTGCCTGCAACTTCTTCAGCGCCTCGCTTCCGCTACCCGCTCCAGCTTCTGCCCTTGCCAACCACGCCGCCAGTTCGAGTTGCTGACTCGGGTTGGTACTAGCGCCGCCAACGCCACCTGCTTGGGCGAAATATTTCTGCGCCGCCGCGATGTGGCGCTGCTCCAAAGCCGCGCGGCCCAACAGCAGGTACGCGTTCCCTTCCATATTAGGATCTTTCAAGCGGTGCGCTTCACTCGCTCCGCCTTGCGCCAACTCGGCAGCGTGCGCCGGTTGCCCTTGTTCCAGCGCAACATACGCTAGAGCCAGTTGCGTTTCCGCGATACTTCCCGTGTTTTTGTTCTCACGGTGCAGCGCCAACGCCTGCTCGTAACCCTTTTGTGCTCCCGCCAAATCCGCATGATGAAATGACACATCCGCCAAATTGAACGTCGCCATCGCGATCAGGTTTTTGTCGCCGCTGTCGCGAGCCGTAGTCAACCCGTCGTTCGCGGCTTTCTGTGATCCATCGAGGTCGCCCAGCCCTTCCAGCGCACCGCCCAACGAAAAATAAGACTGCGCAAGTAACTTCTTGTCCCCGCCGCGCTGCGCCGCAGCCACGGCATTTTCGGCATGGGTTCGCGCGGCGTTCCAGTCTCCATCGAGCCGGGCGATGTTACAGAGCCCGCTTTCCGCATCGCTCGCCGTCAGAGCGTCTCCAATTTCCTTGGCAGA
>Ga0335080_10000637_pt1 | contig 32883 bp, 29 predicted proteins | sample Lox_Sample_34_FD_206720 | JGI IMG/M metagenome (GOLD analysis project Ga0335080, IMG submission 206720) | Soil microbial communities from Loxahatchee National Wildlife Refuge, Florida, United States - Lox_Sample_3.4 | ecosystem: Environmental > Terrestrial > Soil > Wetlands | place: USA... | reverse complement strand
TGTCGGTCCGGCACGCCGGCGCGCTGCGCGCCGCCGACAACCACGTGCTCTACCGGGAGACCGTGCGCGGGATCGCGTTCCGCCGCGGGATGTGGGCGAGCCTGGCGCCCAAGCCGATCGCCGACCAGGCGGGCAACGGCTGCCACCTGCACCTGTCGCTGCGGGAGATGGGCCCGGACGGCCAGCCGGGGGAGCCGGTGTTCTACGACGCCGCCGACCGCTACCGGCTGTCGGAGACGGGCTACCACTTCATCGGCGGCCTGCTCGCGCACCTGCCCGCCCTCACGGCACTGACCTGCGGGAGCGTGAACAGCTACCGCAGGCTGGCGCCGCAGATGTGGAGCAGCGCCTACACCGTGTACGGGATGGACAACCGCGAGGCGGCGGTCCGGATCTGCTCGCCGATGCGCGACGACCCGGCCGGCTCGGTCAACCTCGAGCTGAAGCCGTCCGATTCCAGCGGCAACCCCTACCTCGCGCTCGGCGCCTGCATCCATGCGGGCCTGGACGGGATCCGCCGCAAGCTCGACCCGGGGGAGGCGGTCAACGTCGATCCGGCGACCCTCACCGACGCCGAGCGCCTCGCGGTGGGCGCGCACCGGCTGCCCGCCTCGCTGGCCGAGGCGCTGGATGCCCTGGAGGCAGACGAGCTGCTGATGGAATCGCTCGGCGACCTGCGCCGCCGCGCCTACCTGGCCGTGAAGCGGTCCGAGGTGGCGGCGTTCGACGGCACCGACCCCGCTTACGAGTGCTTCGAGCACTTCACCAAGATCTAGGAGACCCTGAACAGCGGCCTCCTAGCGGACGGCCGGGGCCGCCCAGGCAATACGGGTCTTGCACGCTCGTCCCACAGGTCTCACGCTAAGGGTGATCACGTCACGTAGGTCCAGCGACCAGCAAGGTCGAGCCGCCGACGACAGGAGGGGTGGCCATGGCAGCCGAGACCGAGGCCGACACCGGGGCCGAGACCCTCATCTCCGAGCGGGTGGCCGGGGGCATCCTGCCCAAGGTGCTCACCACGTTCGACATGGTGGCGATCTTCGTCGCGATCGTCCTGTTCATCACCAACGCGGCCGTCATCCAGTCGGCGGGCCCCGCGGCGTTCGGGTGGTGGATCATCGGGTTCATCGTGTTCCTGGTGCCGTGCGCCATCGCGACCGGCCAGCTGGGGGCCATGTTCCCCGGCGAGGGATCCATCTACCTGTGGACGAACAAGGCGTTCGGCCCGTTCTGGGGGTTCTTCGCGGGCTTTTGCGCCTGGTGGCCGGGGGTGCTGGTGATGGTCGCCACCGGGACCGCCGTGCTGGCTTTCCTCGGCTTCGCCTTCCCGGCGGTCGCCAGCTGGCCGGTGCAGGGGCAGGGCGCCCTGATCGTCGCCATGATCGTGTTCTCCGCGGTGGTGGCGGTGCTGCGGTTCCGGGTCACCCAGAACGTGGTCAACGTGGTCTTCGTGCTCTACGGCCTGGCGATCCTGGCCATGTTCGTGGCCGGGGTGGTCTACCTGGCCCGCGGCCACCACGCGGCGACCAACCCGTGGAACTTCAGCGCCTGGGCGCCGTCCTCCGCGCACGGGCTGAACTTCACCAACTGGACCTTCTTCGGGCTGGTCGTGCTCGCCCTGCTGGGCGTGGAGGTGCCGCTCAACATGGGGGTCGAGGTCCGTGAGCAGCGCTCGGTCACCCGGTACCTGCTGTGGGGCTCGCTGGTGGTGGTGATCGCCTACCTGCTGGCCACCTGGGGCGTCATGGTGGCCGTGCCTGCATCCGGCGCGGCCAGCATCACCTCCGTGGCGAGCGTGGTGAGCATCGGCCTCGGCAGTGTGGCCGGGAAGATCACCGCGCTCGTCCTGGCGCTGTTCTTCCTGTTCATCACCGTGGTCTACAACTACTCGTTCGCCCGGCTGATCTTCGTCTCCGGCCTGGACCGGCGGCTGCCGAAGGCGATGTCGCACGTGAACAAGGCCAAGGTTCCCGACACCGCGGTCTGGGTGCAGACCGTGATCGCCGCCCTGTTCACCCTCGTCGCGTTCGTGATCGTGCCCAGCGTGGTAGGCGGCAAGTCGTCGGTGAACGTCCAGACCGAGATCTACGACGTGCTCCAGGCGGCCGTCACCGTCATCTGGTGCATCTCGATCGTGGTGCTGTTCGTGGACATCCTGATCATCCTGCGCCGCTTCCAGGCCCAGTTCCGGGCGCGCCGGATCGCCCACCCGGCGGTGTTCTGGGCGTGCTCGATCATCGGCGGCCTTGCCTCGTTCATCGGGATCATCGCCACCTTGTCGGGCTCGTGGACGCCGCTGATCAGCAACAGCGCCGGGTCGTTCAGCATCTTCGGGGCGGTGGTCTCCTACGGCACCTGGTTCTGGTGGGTGGCCGGCATCACCGTGGCCTCGCTCGCCGTGGCCGTGCTGCTGTACCTGGTCGGCCACCGGGGCGGTGAGCGCCGGGCGGCGGCCCCGGCTGGCGCGGGCGGGACCGCCAGCGCGGGCGAGGCTGCCGGGGCGTGACACGCCCGGCGGGCCGGGATGGCTGACGGCGGGCTGCTGGCGGAGCTGGATGCGGCGGTCGGCGCGATCGCCCTGGTGGACCACCATGTCCACCCGGCGCTGGCGACCGAGCTGTCCCACCAGGAGTTCGAGGAGCTGATCACGGAGTCGGACCGGCCCGCCCCGCCGGGGACGAGCCGGTTCGACTCCCAGCTCGGGGTGGCGGTCCGCCGCTGGTGCGGCCCGGTGCTCGGGCTGCCCGCATCCGTCCCGGCCCGGGCCTACACCGGGCGCCGGAGCGAGCTGGGGGCGGCGGAGGTGGCCCGGCGGCTGCTGCGGGCGAGCGGGATCGCCCAGCTGCTGGTCGACACCGGGTATCCGCGCGCGGGGATGCTCGGCCTGGCGGCGATGGCGGAGGCGGCCGGGTGCGGCGTGGCGGAGGTGGTACGGCTGGAGGACGTCGCCGAGCGGGTCATCGTGGCCGGGGACGGGACCGCGGCCGGGTTCGCCGAGCGTTTCCGGGCCGCGCTGTGGGAGTTGACCCGGTCCGCGTGCGGGGTGAAGAGCATTGTGGCGTACCGGTTCGGGCTCGACTTCGACCCGCGCCCGCCGTCGGCCGCGGAGGTGGCCGACGCCGCGGGCAGGTGGCGGCGCCAGATCGGCTCCGGCGCCGCCGTGCGGGCCGCCGACCCGGTACTGCTGCGGTTCCTGCTCTGGACGGGCGTGGAGCGGGGCCTGCCGGTCCAGATCCACACCGGCTTCGGCGACCCCGACGTGGACCTGCGCCGGTCCGATCCGCTGCTGCTGCGCGGCTTCTGTGAGCTGACGCAGGAGCGGGCCGTCCCGCTGATGCTGCTGCACTGCTATCCCTACCACCGGCAGGCCGGCTACCTGGCGCAGGCCTACCCGCACGTCTACCTCGACGTGGGCCTGGCCATCAACCACGTGGGCGCCCGCGCCGCCGCGGTGGTCGCCGAGTCGCTCGAGCTGGCGCCGTTCGGCAAGGTGCTGTTCTCCTCCGACGCCTGGGGCCCGCCCGAGCTGCACTACCTGGGCGCACTGCTGTGGCGGCGGGCCACCGCCCGGGTGCTCGGCGAGTGGGTGGGCGCGGGGGACTGGCAGCTGGCCGACGCCGTCCGGGTGGCCGAAATGATCGGGGAGCGGAACGCGCGCCGGGTCTACCGACTGCCGTGAGGAGTCGGTCTCGGGTTCATATCGGCGCTGCGAGTGCGGTTTACGAACAACGGTTCTACGCGCGAACATGGCCATGCGGACATGATGGAGACCGCCGGGAAACCGAGGTGGCAATGGCTGATTTCCTCCGGACCGACGACGTGGCCGAGGCGGACCGGTTCGCGCAGTGGCGTCACTGGATCTCGGCCACCTTCGTCCCGCTGGAGTGCGCCCAGGTCAGCAGGAAGCCGTTCCGGGGCGAGGTGGCCCACTGGGAGCTCGGCGAGATGCTGGTCTCGCGGGTGGACGCCGACCCCCACCTGGCGTCGCGGTCCCGGCGCATGATCGCCATGCGGGACGCGGCGTACTACAAGGTCGGCCTGCTCACCCGCGGCTCCTGCCGGCTCACCCAGGAGGGCCGCGAAGCGCTGCTCCGGCCCGGCGACCTCGCCATCTACGATTGCCGCCGCCCTTACACCATGGCGTTCGGCGAGCGTCACCAGATGTCGTTCCTGATGTTTCCGTGCGATCGCCTGCGCCTGCCGCCGGCCGCGGTCGATCAGGTCCTGGTCACGCCCGTGTCCAGCGCCGAGAGCACCGGGTCGCTGGTCGCCCCGTTCCTGCGGCAACTGGTGGCCAACCTGGAGCAGTCGAAGAACGCGGTCAACTGCCGGCTGGCCGGCAACGCGCTGGACCTGCTCGCCACGATGTTCGGGGAGCGGGCGGGTACGTCACCCACCGACCCCGCCACCATGCGGCGCTCGCTGCTGCTGGGGGTGCACGCATGGATCGACGCCCATCTGGGGGACGCCGGCCTCGACCCGGTCGCGATCGCGGCGGCGAGCCACATCTCCGTCCGGTACCTGCACAAGCTGTTCCACGAGGAGGGCACCTCGGTCGCCCGCTGGGTGCGGGAGCGCAGGCTGGACAACTGCCGCCGTGACCTCGAGGACCCGGCGCTGGCCCAGCGCGAGGTGCAGGCCATCGCCCGGCGCTGGGGCTTCGATGACGCGGCCCACTTCACCAAGATCTTCAAGGCGAGCTTCGGGGAGCCACCCGGGGCCTACCGGCGCCGCGGCGACCTCATCGCCCGGCAGCAGCCGGCCTAGGCCCGTGCGCCGGGACCGGTTATCCCGCCCTTTACCCGCGTGGCCAGGTAAGGGCAGCAGTCGTGCACTGTGGCCCAACTGCCGGGCGCTGTGCGACTAACCACCGGCAGCCGACTGCGCCGATGCTGCGTACCACGCATCGGCGCACAGGAGGTTACAGACGTGAGTCACACCGATGACAACGCGCGGGCCGACGACGGCCCCGCGAGCGGTCCCGGGCCAAGAGGCGCCGGTGACGGGGCGCCGGATCAGGGAGCGGGTTATCCGCGCCCGGATGGCAAGGCGGAGGAGGAGCCGATAGTGGAGCTATCGGCGACGAGGACAACGCAGCCAGCCGGGATGCGGGGACACGCGAGCCCGGCGTCCCCGTTGCCGGGGTCTCTTAGCCGCCGCGCCTTCGTCGGCGGGCTGGCAGGAGCGGCCGGGCTCGGCCTGGCCGCCTGCAGCAGCGGCCTCAAGGGCGGGGCTTCCACCGCCGCCGGGACCATAAAGATCGGCTTCATCAGCCCGATGACCGGGCCGGACGCCGCCTTCGCCACCGCGAACCCGTTCGTGCTGACAAAGGTGCGGGAGGCGTTCGCCAAGGGCCTGACGATCAGCGGGAAGAAGTACAACGTCGAGATCTTCACCGCCGACAGCCAGTCCAGCGACTCGCGCGCCGCTCAGGTCGCCCAGCAGCTGATCACCCAGAAGAACGTGGACATCATGCTCACCACCTCCGCCCCGGAGACGGTGAACCCGGTCTCGGACCAGTGCGAGGCGGCGCACGTGCCCTGCCTCGGCACGATCGTGCCGTGGCAGTCCTGGTTCCTCGGCCGCGGCGGCAAGATCGGTTCCAGCGCCGCCACCTCCAGCTCCTTCACGTACACCTACCTGTACTTCATCGGGCTGGAGAACGAGCTCGCCGCGCAGGGGCCGGGCTGGAAGCTGATCCCGAACAACCACAAGGTCGGCGGGCTGTGGCCGAGCGACGCCGACGGCCAGGCCTTCCGCGGCGCCTTCACCAAGGCGCTGCCCCCGCAGGGCTTCACGGTGTACGACCCGGGCCCCTACCCGGACGGGACGACCGACTTCACCTCGATCATCAACAAGTACAAGGCGCACAACTGCGAGATCGTCTTCGGCTGCCCGCTGCCGCCGGACTTCCTGACGTTCTGGAAGCAGTGCAACCAGATCGGCTACAAGCCGAGGATCGCCGCCATCGCCAAGGCGCTGCTGTTCCCCAGCGTGGTGGACGCGCTCGGGCCGCTGGGCAAGAACCTGTCGACCGACGCCTGGTGGACCCCCACCGTGCCGTTCAAGTCCTCGCTCACCGGCATGACCGCCAAGCAGTACGCGGACGAGTTCCAGGCGACCACCGGCCAGCAGTGGCAGCAGCCGATGTCGTTCAACTACGCCGTGTTCGAGATCGCCGCGCACGCGCTCAAGGCGGCCGGCGACCCGCACGACCATCAGGCCGTGGCCGCCGCGATCGGCAAGTCCTCCGGTGAGGTGATGACCGGGAAGTACGACTTCACCGACGGGCCGGTGAAGAACGTCTCCAACCACCCCGACTACATGGCGCAATGGCAGACGAGCAAGGACCCTAAGTACATGTACGACCTCATCATCGTCAACAACGCCGCGGACCCGACGGTGCCGGTCACGGGCGATCTCCTGCCATTGTGAGGAATCGCCTGACGAAAAAAGACCGGCCCGCCAGGCCGCAGGCGCCGGGCCGAACGCCGCAACGGCGTTGCGGTGTCCCGGCGCCGAGGACCAGCCCTCCGAAGCCAGCGAAGCGCCCGCGAGGGGGGCAGTGAAATGACACTGCTGGCGATCGAGGACGTGCACCAGCAGTTCGGCGCCCTGAAGGTGCTGAACGGCATCAGCCTGGCGGTGCCGCAGGGCCAGGCACTGGGCGTGGTGGGTCCCAACGGCGCTGGGAAGACCACCCTGATCGACATCGTGGCCGGCGGGCGGCGGCCTGGCCGGGGCCATGTCCGTCTCGCCGGCCACGATGTCACCACCGCATCACCGGGCCACCGGACCCGGCTCGGGCTCGGGCGCACCTACCAGGTGCCCCGGCCCTTCTCCTCGATGACCGTGTTCGAGAACGCGCTCGTGGCGGCCGTGCGCGGGGCCAGCCTGCGGCGCCAGGCCGCGCACACGGCCGCCTACGCGGCGCTGGCCCGCACCGGGCTGGCCGCCAAGGCCAACGTGGCCGCGCACCGGCTGACGTTGCTGGAGCGCAAGCGGCTCGAGCTGGCCAGGGCACTCGCCACCCAGCCATCCGTTCTGCTGCTTGATGAGATCGCCGGCGGCCTCACCGAGCCCGAGACCGATGCGCTGATCGGCACCATCAGGGCGGTGCACGAGGCGGGCACCACCATCGTCTGGGTGGAGCACATCATGCGCGCGCTGACCCAGGTGGTGGAGCGCGCCGTGTGCCTGGCCGGCGGGCGGCTGCTGTTCGACGGCACCCCCGGCCAGATGCTGGCCGACCCCGAGGTCCGGCGGGCCTACCTGGGGGGCTCGGTTGGTTGAGACGCCGCAGGCGCTGGGCCGAACGCCGCGTCAGCGGTGTCCCGGCGCCGAGGACCCGCCCCCGAAGCCAGCGGAGCGCCCGCGAGGGGGGCAATGAGATGAGCACACTGGCCGTCCGCGATCTTGACGCTGGATATGAGGATTTCCAGGCGCTGTTCGGGGTGAGCCTGGAGCTGGCCGAGGGGGAGATCGTCGCCCTGGTGGGGGCGAACGGGGCGGGCAAGACCACGCTGCTGATGACCATCGCCGGGGCGCTGCGGCCATGGCGCGGCGCCATCACGCTCGACGGCACCGACATCACCGGCCTGCCCGACTACCAGCGGGCCCGCTCGGGCGTGGTGCTGGTGCCGGAGGGACGGCGGCTGTTCGCCAGCCTGACCGCCGAGGAGAACATCCTCGTGCCCGCCGGCCGCCGGGACGCGGGCCCGTGGACGCTGGACGCCCTCTACGAGCTGTTCCCCATGGTGGCGGCGCGCCGCTCGCACCGGGCGGCACTGCTGTCCGGCGGCGAGCAGCAGGCGGTCGCGATCGCCCGCGCGCTGGCGGCCAACCCACGGGTGCTGCTGCTGGACGAGGTGTCGCTGGGGCTGGCGCCCGCCATCGTCGACGCCTTCTACCGGCTGCTGCCGGAGATCCAGGCGGCAGGGGTATCAATCCTGCTGGTCGAGCAGGATGTGGACCGGGCGCTGGCGGCCAGCTCGCGGACCGCCTGCCTGCTGGAAGGACGGGTGGTGATGACCGGCGACAGCGCCTCACTGGACCGGGATGCCCTCATCGCCGCCTACTTCGGCGCGCCAGCGGCGCCGCCCGGCCCGGCGGTGCGCACATGACCTGGGTCAACGACATCCTGCAGGGAATCTTCCTCGGCGGCGCCTACGCCCTGACCGCGGTGGGCCTGTCGCTCATGTTCGGCGTCATGCGCATGGTCAACCTGGCCCACGGCGACCTGGCGGTGTGCGGCACCTACCTGGCCACCACCGTGATGGCGGCGTTCGGCGTACCGCTGTGGGCCGCCATGCTGATCATGGTCCCGCTGGCGTTCGTCCTGGGCCTGGTGCTGCAGCTGAGCCTCTTCGGCCGGGCCCTGCGCAGCGGCACGACAGCGCCGCTGCTGGTGACGTTCGGCCTGTCGGTCATGATCGAGAACCTGCTGCTGCAGGTGTACTCGGCCAACACCCGCGGGGTGGGCGCCGGCGACCTCGACGTGGCCGCGGCCCACATCGGCGCCCTGGTGCTGCCCTGGCTCGCGATGCTCAAGCTGATACTCGCGCTGGTGGTGATCGGCGGGCTGAGCGTGCTGCTCCGGTTCACCGCATGGGGCCGGCGGGTCCGCGCGACCTCCGACGACCTGGCCGTCGCCCGGCTGCAGGGGATCCGGGTGCGGCCGCTGTTCGCGTCGGTGACCGGGATCGCGATCGCGGCCGCCGCGCTGGCCGGCACCCTGAACGCGGTCACCACCGGGGTCTATCCCACGCTCGGGGCGCTGACCCTGATCTTCGCGTTCGAGGCGGTGGTCATCGGCGGCCTCGGATCGCTGTGGGGCACGCTGCTCGGCGGGATGCTGCTGGGCGTCACCCAGGTCGTCGTCTCCCAGGTCAGCGTGCCCTACGCCCTGCTCGCCTCGCAGCTGCTGTTCCTGGTGGTGCTGGCCGTGCGGCCGCAGGGACTGTTCGGCACGCCGCAGGCGGCGGGGTGACGGAGAGATGATGGCACCCAGACGCACCCGTGAGGCGGCCGCCCGGGCGCCGGCCGCACCGCCACGGGCCGCGGCCCCCGGGACCGGCGTGGCGGTGACCCGGTGGAGCCGGCCCGCGACCGTGACCGTGGCCGCCTCGGTGGTGGGCGTCGCCGTGCTCGCGGCGCTGCCCTATCTGGCCGGCACCGGGGTCACCCAGGCGCTTGTCACCCTGTTCCTGCTGGTCAGCATGGCGGTGCTGTGGAACCTGCTGGCGGGCTACGCCGGGATGATCTCCTTCGGCCAGCAGGCCTACCTGGGCATCGGCGCCTACATCGTCTGGCTCGTCAGCAAGACCGGGATGAGCCCTTTCCTGGGGATCGTGGCCGGGGCCGGTTTCTGCGTGGTGGCCGCGGTCCCCATCTTCGCCCTGCTGCGGCCGCTGAGCGGCGGGTATTTCGCGGTCGCGACCTGGGTGGTGGCCGAGTGCCTGTTCCTGTATGTCACCAACCAGCTGTGGCTGGGCGGCGGCACCGGCGTCAGCCTGTCCGGGCAGCTGTCCGCGATGCCCCCGGTGCTCCGCAACGCCTACACCTACTGGCTGGCGCTGGCGCTGATGGCGGCCGTCGTGGCCGGTGTCTACCTGCTCGTGCGCAGCAGGTTCGGGCTGGACTCGCGCGCCACCCGCGACGAGCCCGCCGCCGCGGCGACGATGGGCGTGGAGGTGCAGCGCACCCGCTGGCTGGCCTACCTGCTGGCGGCGCTGGGCTTCGGGGCGGTCGGCGGCGTGCTGATCGTCAGCACCCTCTACATCGACCCGGCCACCGTGTTCAGCGTGAACTACAGCGCTGACATGCTGTTCATGGTGGTGATCGGCGGGATCGGCACCATGGAGGGGCCGGTCATCGGGGCGGTCGTCTTCTTCTTCGTGCAGGAGGAGTTCGCCGGGTACGGGGCGTGGTACCTGGTGGCGATCGGCGCGGTGGCGATCGTGGTGGTGCTCACCGCGCCCGGTGGCCTGTGGGGGCAGACGGCCGCCCGCCGCGGCTGGTCGCTGCTGCCCGTCGGGTACCGGGTCCGGGCACCCGGCGGCGGCTCACCCGGCCCGCCCGGTGCGCCCAGCGGGCCTGACGGTGCGCCCGGGCCTGGCGATGGTGCGCCCGTGGGCGGTGACGGCGATGGCTGAGGGCCGGTACACGGCCAGCCGGGCGCTGCTGGAGGGGATGCGCGAGGCCGGCGTACGGTACCTGTTCGCGAACCTGGGCAGTGACCACACCGGGATCGTCGAGGCGTACGCGCAAGCGCGCAGCGAGGGCTGCGCCGATGCCATGCCGGAACTGCTGCTGTGCCCGCACGAGTTCGTCGCGCTCAGCGCGGCACACGGGTACGCGCAGGTCAGCGGCGAGGCCCAGGCGGTGCTCGTGCACACCGACTGTGGCACCCAGAACCTCGGCGGCGCGGTGCACAACGCGGCCAGGGGGCGGGTGCCGGTGCTGATCCTGGCGGGCCTGTCGCCGGTGACCGACGGCGGTGAGCTGACCGGCACCCGCAACGAGTTCATCCACTGGCTCCAGGACTCGGCGGACCAGGCCGGGATCGTCCGCGGCTACGCCAAGTACGCGCACGAGATCCGCACCGGGCGCAACGCGAAACAGCTCGTCCACCGCGCCCTGCAGGTCGCGCGGAGCGAGCCGGCCGGGCCGGCCTATCTGTTCGCCTCCCGCGAGGTCATGGAGGAGACGCTCCCAGGCGAGCCGGGCGGGCCCGGCCAGCGGCAGTGGTGGTCGCCGGTGGCACCGCTGGCGCTGGCACCGCAGGTCGCCGACGAGGTGGCCGACGCGCTCACCGGTGCCGCCGCGCCGCTGGTCGTCACGTCCTACCTGGGACGGGACCCGGCGGCGGTGGCCGCCCTGACCGAGCTGTGCGAGCTCGCGGGCATCGGCGTGATCGAGTCGGCGCCGATGTGGATGAACTTCCCGGCCGGCCACCCGCTGCACCTGGGCTACCAGTGGAACACCACCGGCCAGAACCCGCTGCTCGCGGAGGCGGACGTGGTGCTGGTGGCCGGCAGCGACGTGCCGTGGATCCCCTCCACCAACCGCCCATCGCCGGGTGCCCGCATCTACGTGCTGGACGCCGACCCGATCAAGGAGCAGATGACGCTCTGGCATGTCCCCGCCGCCCGTTATGCCCGGGCGGACCTGGCCATCGCGCTGCGGCAGGTCACCACCAGGATCAGGGAGCGCGGCGGGCTGGACGCGGCCACGGTCGCCAGGCGCGCCGGGCGGCTGGCATCGGCGCACCGGGCGCAGCGCGAGCTGTGGGCGGCCCGGGAGCGCCCGCGCGAGGACGGCACGGTCACCCCCGCGTACCTGGTCGCCTGCGTGCGGGAGGCGATCGGCGAGGACGCGATCGTGCTCACCGAGGCGATCACCAACTACCAGGTGGTCAGCGAGCATCTGCGGGCCAGCCGCCCGGGATCGCTGATCGGCAGCGGCGGCAGCTCACTGGGCTGGTCCGGCGGCGCGGCGGTCGGGGCCAAGCTGGCCGCCCCCGGCCGCACGGTCGTGAGCCTGGTGGGGGACGGCTCGTACCTGTTCGGCGTGCCCGCATCGGCGCAGTGGATGGCGCGCCGGTACGGCGCCCCGTCGCTCACCGTCATCTTCGACAACCAGGGCTGGGCCGCGCCCGCGCTGTCCACGCTCGCGGTCCACCCGGCCGGGGCGACGGCGGCCGCCGGCGCCGGGACCGGCTTCGCACCCGAGGCGGACCTGCCGGGGGTGGCCGCCGCGGCCGGCGGCGCCTACGCGGCCACCGTGTCGCAGGCCGCCAGGCTCCCGGCCGTGCTCGGCCGGGCCCTCAGCCACGTCCGCCGCGGCAGGGCAGCCGTGATCAGCGTTCATGTGCCGCCGGCCGCCCCGCCGCCGGCCGCGCCGCACCACCCGCCCCCGGTCGGTCCCGGGCAGAAAGAGGAACCCTGATGGCCCGGCTGGACAACAAGGTCGCCTTCATCACCGGCGGCGAGAGCGGCATCGGCCTGGCCACCGCCCGCCTGTTCGCCGCCGAGGGGGCACGGGTTCACCTGGCCGGGCTGCAGGCCGGGCGGCTCGCCGAGGCCGTCGCGGAGCTCGGGCCGGACGTGGCGGCCTGCAGCGTCACCGACGTGACCGACGAGGGGCAGGTCATCGCGGCGGTGGCGCAGGCGGTGGAGCGCTTCGGCGGGCTGGACGTGGTGTTCAGCAACGCGGGCATCAGCGGGGCGATCGCCCCCATCACCGAGTACCCCACCGAGGAGTTCCGGCGGGTGATGGACGTCCACGTGCTCGGCGCCTTCCTGCTGCTCAAGCACGCGTTCCCGCATCTGCGGGACGGCGCGAGCGTGATCATCAACTCCAGCGTGGTCGGGCTCACCTCGGACGCGGGGATCAGCGGGTACGCCACCGCCAAGCACGCCCAGGTCGGGCTGATGCGGACGGCGGCGAAGGAGGCGGCCGCCCGCGGCATCCGGGTCAACACCGTGCACCCGGGGCCGACCGACACCGAGTTCCAGCGCGACATCGAGACCACGGCGACCGGCGCGCCGCCGGACGTGGCCGCGCGCATCTTCGACGCCCGGATCCCGCTGGCGCGCCACGCCTGCCCCGAGGAGATCGCCCGCTCGGTGCTGTACCTGGCGAGCGCCGACAGCTCGTTCATGACCGGGGCGACCCTGGCGGTGGACGGCGGCATGCACATCTGAGCCCGGGGCCGTCACAATGCCCCTATGACACTGCTCGTCCTGAGCGCGCGCGAGCTGCCCGGCCTGCTGCCCTACCCCGAGGCCGTGGCGGTGATGCGGCAGGCGCTGGCGGCCCACGCCCGCGGCGAGGCCTATCAGCCGCTGCGCAGCGTGATCCGGCCGGCGGGCGCGGACGGCCTGATGGCGCTGATGCCGTCCTACCTGCCGCCGCCGCCCGGCCAGCCAGCGGAACCCGGGTACGGAGTCAAGGCGATCTGCATCAGCCCCGGCAACCCGGCGCTGGGCAAGGATTCCCACCAGGGCGTGGTCCTGATCTCCAGCGCGGGGACCGGCGAGCCGCTGGCGCTGGTGAACGCGTCCACGCTCACCGAGATCCGCACCGCCGCCGTGTCCGCGCTCGCGACGTCGCTGCTCGCCCGGCCGGACGCGACGGAACTGGCCGTCATCGGGACCGGGGTGCAGGCGCGCGCCCACATCCAGGCTCTGGCGGCGTGCCGTGAGCTGACGGGCATCCGGGTGGCGGGCCGCGAGCCCGGCCGGGCCCGGCGGTTCGCCGCCGACGTCGCCGGGCTGGTGGCGGTGCCGGTTGCCGCGCACGACAGCGTGGCCGGTGCGCTGGCGGGCGCGGGCATCGTGGTGACCGCGACCACCTCGGCGGTGCCGGTGCTCCAGCGTGGCTGGCTGGCACCGGGCGCCCACGTCAACGCGGTCGGCGCGTGCCTGCCGCAGGCGCGTGAGCTCGACACCGCGACCATGGCCGCCGCCGCGCTGTTCGTCGACAGCCGGGAGTCAGCGGCCCACGAGGCCGGTGACATCCTGCTCGCCATGGCGGAGGGCGCGATCGGGGCGGCGGACATCCGCGGCGAACTGGGCGAAGTGATCACCGGCGCGGTGGCGGGACGGGAGGACGGCCAGCAGATCACCGTGTTCGAGTCACTGGGCCTGGGGGTCGAGGATCTCGCCGCGGCCGCGCACGCCTACCGCCGGGCCCGCGCGGCCGGCGCCGGCACCGCGGTGGACTTCTGACGGTCCCGGTGATCACCGGCGGCTCATCGCAGCCCATGATGGGGTAAAGGCCGGCCCGCCGGGGAAGGTGTGGTCACGTGGCGACCGCGATTGCCGTCGTGGCGGCGCTCAGCGCCGGTTTCTGCTTCGCGGTCGGCTCCATTGTCCAGCAGGGGGTCGCCCGGCAGTCCGGCGAGCAGGCGCTGCGGTTCGCCCTGCTGTGGCACCTGGTCCGGCAGCCGCGCTGGGTCGCGGGCGTCGCGCTGGAGGCGTTCTCGTTCGCCCTCCAGGGCCTGGCGCTCGCCTTCGGCCCGCTGGCGCTGGTGCAGCCGATCGCCGCCACCGACGTGCTGTTCGCGCTCCCGCTGATCGCGCGCAGGTCCGGGCGCCGGCTCACCAGGCAGGACATCGCCGGGGCACTGACGGTCACTGCCGGGATCGTCGTCTTCCTCGCCGTGTCGCCGCCGACCAGCGGGGTGAGCGCCCCGGCGATCAGCGCCTGGTTCCCGGTGTTCCTGGCCGTGGGCGGCCTGGCCGCGCTGGCGGGCGTGATCGCGCTGCGGGTGCGGGGCAAGCTGCGGGTCATCTGGCTGGCCGCCGCCGCCGGCGCCCTGTACGGGCTGCTGGACGCGCTCACCAAGAGCACCGTCGACCTGCTGTCCAGCATCGGCCTGGAGACCCTTGGGCAGTGGGAGCCGTACGCGCTGATGGCCACCGGCGTGCTGGGCGCCCTGTTCGGCCAGAGCGCCTTCGGGGCCGGCGCGCTGTCGCTGAGCCTGCCGGTCATCGACACCCTGGAGCCGGCCGCCGCGGTGGTGATCGGCGCCGGCGTGTTCGGTGAGCAGCTCGCCTCCTCACCGCTGCAGCTCGGCTTCCAGCTGGCCGGGGGGGCCGCGGCGGTGGCCGGGATCGCGATGCTCTCCCGCTCCACGATCGTGGAGGCGGAGACCCGCACGGCGCCCGAGCCGGCCCCCCAGGCCTGAGGCCCGGGCCACCGTGGTGACCCTGGGTGGCGCCCGGGCCGACGCACCGGTAGGCTCGCGCCATGCGAGCTAGCGCCCTCCTGCAGTGGTGGCGCCGCCGGTAGGCGGTGACTGGCTCGCGTGCAGCGCACAGCAAGGAGCGACCGCCCGGCAGCGGCGGTCGCTTCTGACTTTCCCGGGCCGGGCCTCACCCAGGGAGCATCAGGTGGATCCGGCAGCAGAGGCTGATCAGGCGGGCCCGGCGGGCGCCGCCGTGACAGAGACGGTGACCGCGGGCGGGGTGCGTGTCACCAGGACCGCCGAGCCGTTCGGCGAGCAGGCGCTGGAGACCGTCTGCGCGCAGGTGGAGACGGTGCGCGGCGGCGTGCTCAGCTCGGGCATGGAGTACCCGGGCCGCTACAGCCGCTGGCATCTGGCCTACGTGAACCCGTGCGCCGAGATCGTCACCCACGGCCGCCGGATCCGCGCGCGGGCGCTCAACGCACGGGGCGCGGTCCTGCTCCCGGTGCTCGGCGCGGCCCTGCTGCGGGTGGGTGAGGCGGTGCGGGCCGCTCCCGGCGCGGACAGCGGGCCGGCGGGACAGGTGGAGGTGCTGATACCCGAACCCGCCGGCGTGCTGGCGGAGGAGGACCGGAGCCGTCGGCCCACCGTCTTCTCCGCCCTGCGCGAGGTGGTCGCGGCCATGGCGGGCGAGGACCCGCACCTGGGGCTGTACGGCGCGTTCGGCTACGACCTGGCGTTCCAGTTCGAGCCCGTCCAGCTGCGCCGCGAGCGGCCCGGCGACCAGCGTGACCTGGTCCTGCACCTGCCCGATGAGCTGTACGTGCTCGACCGCAAGCGCGAGACGGCCATCCGGTACCGGTACGACTTCGCGGTGGCGGGCGCGTCCACCCGCGGCCTGCCCCGCCACACCCCGCCCGCGCCCACCGCCGCTGCCGGTGACCACGCCGCTGCCGGGCCCGTCCCGGCCGGCCCGGAGCCCGGCTCCTACGCCCGCATCGTCGAGCAGGCCAGGGAGCGCTTCGCCCGCGGCGACCTGTTCGAGGTCGTGCCCAGCCACGCCTTCCACGCGCCGTGCGCCTCCCCGGCCTCCTTCTACCAGCGGCTGCGGCAGCGCAACCCGGCCCCCTACGAGTTCTTCTTCAACCTCGGGGAGGGGGAGTGCCTGGTCGGCGCGTCGCCCGAGATGTACGTGCGGGTCGCTGGCGACCGGGTGGAGACCTGCCCGATCTCCGGCACGATCCGGCGGGGTGATGACCCGCTGGAGGACGCCGCCAACATCCGCATCCTGCTCGACTCGGCCAAGGATGAGTCGGAGCTGACCATGTGCACCGACGTGGACCGCAACGACAAGTCGCGGGTCTGCGTGCCCGGCAGCGTGCGGGTGATCGGCCGGCGGCAGATCGAGATGTACAGCCGCCTGATCCACACCGTCGACCACATCGAGGGCCGGCTGCGGCCCGGGCTGGACGCCCTGGACGCGTTCCTCACCCACATGTGGGCGGTGACGGTCACCGGCGCGCCCAAGACGTGGGCGATGCAGTTCATCGAGGACCACGAGCGGGCGCCGCGCCGCTGGTACGGCGGTGCGGTCGGCGTGATCGGCTTCGACGGCGGCATGAACACCGGCCTGACCCTGCGCACGGCGCACATCAGGAACGGGATCGCCACCGTGCGGGCGGGCGCGACGCTGCTGTTCGACTCCGACCCGCTGGCTGAGGAGCGGGAGACCGAGCTGAAGGCGCGCGCCCTGCTCGAAACGCTGGCCGACGGCGCCACCGGCACCACCGGCGATGCCAAACGCCTGGCGGCCTCCCCGGGCCCTGGCCCCGGCGCGGGCCCGCTGCCGGGCGAGGGCATGCGGGTGCTGCTGGTGGACCACCAGGACTCGTTCGTGCACACCCTGGCCGGCTACTTCCGGGAGCAGGGAGCGGCGGTGCTGACCCTGCGCGCCGGCCTGCCGATGGCGGCCCTGGACGGGTTCGGCCCGGACCTGGTGGTGCTGTCGCCGGGGCCGGGCCGCCCCGCCGGCTTCGGCTGCGCGGAGCTGCTGGCCCAGCTGGACCTGCGCGGGCTGCCCGCGTTCGGGGTGTGCCTGGGCCTGCAGGCGATGGTGGAGCACGCCGGGGGCGAGCTGGCGCTGCTCAGCGAGCCCGTGCACGGCAAGCCCGGCACCGTGCTGCGGACCCGGCGGGACGGCCCCGGCGCCGGCCTGCTGGCGGGCCTGCCCGCCGAGTTCACCGCCGCCCGCTACCACTCGCTGTACGCGGTGCCGGAGCAGGTCAAAGGCGGGTTCGAGGTTACGGCGGTGACCGCGGACCAGGTGGTGATGGCGATCGAGGACGCGGCGGCCGGCCGGTGGGCGGTGCAGTTCCACCCGGAATCGATCCTGACCGCGGGGGGCCGGACCGGCCACCAGATCGTCGCCAACGTGCTGCGGCTGTGCCGCGCCCGCGCCGCCCGGCAGCTGGTGACCTGAGGAGCGGTGTCCCCGGCGGCGGGTATGGTGCCGTGCCAGGGGAACGTCCAGCCCGAGGAGGAGATCCCACAGTGCGGTACCTTCCGCCCGGGGCGCGCGAGCCGGACCCGCAGTACCGGCAGCTGCTCGAGCGCATCCTCGCCTCCGGCGTGCCGGTGCCCACCCGCCAGGGGCCCGCCGCCCTCACCCTCATGCAGCAGACGATGAGCTTCGACCTGGCCAACGGCTTCCCGGTGATCACCGAGCGGAGCGTGCGGTCGTTCTGGCGCAAGCCGATCGGTGAGCTGTGCGCCTTCATCAACGGCGCCACCACCCTGGACGAGCTCGCCGAGTTCGGCTGCGACTGGTGGGGGGCGTGGGCCACCGAGCAGAAGACGTCGTCCCGCGGCCTGCCGCCCGGCCACCTCGGCCCCGGCTCCTACGGCGGGGCGTTCGCGCACTTCCCGGCCGACGGCGGTGAGTTCGACCAGTTCACCCACCTGGTGGAGCAGATCAGGGAGCTGCCGGGCGACCGCACCCACTTCGTCTCCCCGTGGATCCCGCAGTACCAGGTCCGCGGCCACGGCAAGACCCCGCGCACGACGATCGCGCCCTGCCATGGCTGGGTCCATGTCCGGGTCATCGGCGGCGGCCTGCACCTGCACATGTTCCAGCGGTCGGGGGACGTGCCGGTCGGCGTGCCGGCCAACATGATCCAGTACGCCGCGCTGCTGCTGATGCTCGAGCAGCTCACCGGGATCACGGCGGCCACCTATTACCACACCATCTCCGACGCCCACATCTACGCCGACCAGGTGGACAGCGTGAAGGTGATGCTGGGCCGGCCCGCCCGCACGCTGCCGACCGTCGCGCTGACCGAGGCGGGCGCGAAGGTGAGCGACATCCACGACTTCCGGGCCGAGCATTTCGAGCTGAGCGACTACGAGCCGCACCCGGCCATCTCCTCGATCCCGGTCGCCCCATGACCGCGCCGGCGGGCGGGCGGCGGCCCCGGCCGTGACGCTCTACTGCTTCGGCAACGCCCGGACCGACGACCAGCTCGCTGAGATGCGCCGCCTCGACGCCGCGGGCATCTGCCTGTTCTGCCCGGACGGGCTCGCCCGCCAGGGCCGGCAGCGGATCCTGCTGCGGACCCGGCACTGGGTGGTCATCCCGAACGAGTTTCCCTACCAGGGCACCAGCCTGCACCTGCTGCTGGTCCCGGACCAGCACGCGGGCGACCTGCTGGGCCTGTCCGAGGACGTCCGGCAGGACTTCTGGGAGGCGCTGGCCGCGGTGGCGCGCGAGCACCAGCTGAGCCACTACGGCCTGGGCGTCCGCAACGGCGACTGCCGCTACACCGGCGCCACCATCGAGCATGTGCACGCCCACGTGCTCGTCGGGGACGCCGCGGCCGCCGATGCCCCGCCGGTCCGGATGCGGTTCAGCTCCCGGCCGGACGGCCCGGCTGACGGCCAGCCGGACGGGTATCGACCCAGATCAGGCTGACCCCCGCCGCCCGCAGCACCTGCTCGCCGTCGAGTACGGAGTACTGCCCGGCGAAGTAGCACCGCCCGAACCCGGCCTCCGCCACCAGCCGCGCGCACGCCGGGCAGGGGAACGTGGTGGTGTACAGGTCGGCGCCGGCCAGGCCCAGCCCGTCCCGCGCCGCCCGCGCGATCAGCGCCGCCTCCGCGTGGATCGCGGTGGACAGGTCGGCCCGCACGCCGCGCGCGAAACCGTCCCGCGGGTCGCCGTTGAAATAGGGCGCGTACTCCGACGGGCCGTGCCGGTTCCAGGCGCAGCCGATCAGCTGGCCGTCCCGGGCGGCGACCGCTCCCACCTGGCGCCACCAGTCCGAGCTGCGCTGGGCGATCGCGCTGGCGGTGCCGATCAGCTCGCGGGGGAGTTCCGCGGCGCTGATCTCGCCGTCGAAGCTGACCGGGGCCTGGGCCGCCGCCCACTGGCGGTCCCAGCGCAGGAACGTGCGGTCGAAGACCACCGACCGGCCCGCGCCGGGGTCCAGCTGCCGGGCCAGGTCGCGGGTGATCTCCTCGTCCGGCATGACGATCTGGTCGCCGGTGAGGGCGCCGGGCAGATCCGGCGGCTCGACCACCCGGATCGTGGCCCGCGGCGCGGTGAGCCGCAGGTAGCCCGCGGCCCGCTCGGGCGCCAGCGCCCGGATGTCCTTGGCCAGGCTGGGATAGGCCTGCCGGAAGCCGCGGCCGAGCAGCAGGATCTCGTCCGCGTCGCGGTGGCGGCTGAGGAAGTCCTCATATCCGGCGTGCAGCACCGGCAGGTAGAGCAGGACCTGCTTCACCCGGGTGCCTGGCCGGCCCCGGCCGGCCCGGGCGGACCAGGCGCTTCGCCGGGCTCGGGCAGGCCGAGCTGGATCCGGCGGAGCCGGGCCGATGTGCTGACCGTCGCCATCCGCTCCAGCACCTCCACCCGCCCGCAGCAGTGCTCCTCCAGCTCGGCGATCTCGGCTGGGGTGTAGGTGTCCTCGGTCGCCACCAGCACGTCGGGGTGGGTCGCCTTGATCAGGGCCCAGTGCCCGTGCTGGAGCTCTTTGAGGGTGACCAGGCCCACTCCCCGCTGGTGGGTCACCATCCGGAGCCGCTCCATCTCCGGGACGGCGGGCCGGTGCGGCCCCTTGCGTGCCCGGATCTTCGCGTCGCTGTCGAGGCCCACGATGAGGAAGTCACCGAACCGCCGGGCGGCCTCCAGGTACATGGAGTGGCCTTCGTGGATGATGTCGAAGGAGCCGCTGGTCAGGACGACCTTGAGCCCGAGCGTCCGCAGCGCCTGCACGATGGCGGTGATCCGCTCATAGTCCGGCACGAACCGCAGCTCGAAGTTCGAGGCGTCGGCGAACAGGCCGCTGTTGACCAGCGCCAGCGTGCCGGGCGGCACGTCAGGCCGCAGCTCCGGTGCCCGTTCGCTCACCGGTGCACCCCGCAACCACCTGTTCACCGGCCCGATCATAGCGGGCGTCCCGGCCGGAGCGGAGCGACGCGCGGATGCCACGCGGCAGGCCCGGCCGGAAGGCCTGGCCTGCCGTTAGCCGCCGGTCAGGGCTCTTGTGAGCGCACCGGGGTTCCCGTCATCGGCCACTAGGATGTGGCGGTGACCTCAGCCGGATACCTGCGGTTTCCCCACTTGCACGGCGACCTGCTGACGTTCGCCGCCGACGATGACGTGTGGCTGGCGCCGCTCACGGGCGGCCAGGCCTGGCGGGTGTCGTCGGACCGGGCACCGTTGAGCTACCCGCGGCTGTCGCGTGACGGCTCACTGCTCGCCTGGGCCAGCGCCCGCGACGGCGCGCCCGAGATCTGGGTGTGCGGGCTGGACGGCGGGCCCGCCAGGCGGCTCACCTACTGGGGCGACGGCGCCACCAGGGTCGCGGGCTGGGCCCCCAGCGGGGAGATCATCGCGATCACCGCGGCCTGGCAGCCGTTCGACCGGTTCGCCCACGCCTACCTGCTGAGCGCGGACGGTGGCGCACCGCGCCATCAGGCGTTCGGCCCGGCTTCTGATGTCGCGATCGAGCCGGCCGGGACCGTCCTGCTCAACGGGACCTACGGGCGCGACCCCGCGTACTGGAAACGCTACCGGGGCGGGACGGCGGGGCGGCTGTGGGTCCGCCCGGGCGGGCCGGGCGCGGCGGGGGAGTTCAGCCGGGTGCTGGCCGGCCTGGGCAGCCAGCTGGCCAGCCCGATGCTGGTCGGGGAGATGCTGGTGTTCCTGTCCGACCATGAGGGCACCGGCAACCTGTACTCGTGCCAGCTTGACGGCAGCGGGCTGCGCCGCCACACCGACCACGACGGCTTCTACGCCCGCAACGCGAGCACCGACGGCCACCGGGTCGTCTACCAGTGCGCAGGCGAGATCTGGCTGCTGGACGGCCTGGACAGCGAGGCCCGGCCGGTGGAGATCTCCTTCGGCGCCGCCGCCCCCGCCGCCGCGCCGAGGCTGATGTCGGCGGAGGACCAGCTGGACGGGCTGTCCTGCGACGAATCGGGCCGCGCCAGCGCGGTCGAGGTCGCCGGGACCGTGCACTGGCTGACCCATCAGGACGGCCCCGCCCGGGCGTTGAGCGTGGCGCCGGGTGCCCGGGCCCGGCTGCCCACGGTCCTCGGGACGACTGGCCAGGTCCTGTGGGTGAGCGACGCCGGGGGCGAGGAGGCGCTGGAGATCGCGCCAGCGGCCGGGCCCGACGGCGGGCCGCCCGCGCCCCGGCGGCTGGCTGCCGGGCAGCTGGGCCTGGTGGAGACGGTGGCCGCCGCACCGGACGGGGCGACGGTGGCGGTGGCGTCCAGGGACGGGCGGCTGTCAGTGGTGGACGTGGCCACCGGTGGCGTGACCGTGCTGGCGCAGTCGCAGGACGGCCCGGTGACCGGGCTTGCCTTCTCGCCCGACTCGGCCTGGCTCGCCTGGTCGCACCCGGGCCGGCCGCCGCTGCGCTGGATCCGTCTCGCCCGGCTGGCTGATGCGATGATCGTGGATGTCACCGACGGCCGGTTCAGTGACTCCGAGCCGGTGTTCAGCAAGGACGGGCTGTACCTCGCGTTCTTGTCGCGGCGCAGCTTCGACCCTGTCTACGACGCCCACTTCTTCGACCTGTCCTTCCCGTACGGGTGCCGGCCGTACCTGGTGACCCTCGCCGCGCCGACCCCCTCGCCCTTCGCCCCCCAGCCGGGCGGGCGGCCGGTGGCGGACAACGGCGGCAAGCAGGCGGCAGGCGGCGGTCAGGCAGCTGAGGAGCAGGCCGCCGCGGACCTGGCGGCCGCGGCGCAGGCCGGCACAGCGCAGGCCGGCACGGGGCAGGCCGGCACAGCGCAGGCCGGCACAGCGCAGGCCGGCACAGCGCAGGCTGGGGAGCGGGCCGCCGGCGACGGGGACGGGGCGGCAGCGGCCCCACCGCGCGGGGGCCGGCCACCGGTCACGGTGGACATCGAAGGCCTGCCCGGCCGGGTGGTCGGGGTGCCGGTAGAGGAATCGCTGTACTCCAGCATGAGCGCCGTGGCCGGCGGCCTGGTGTGGCTGAGGAGCCAGGTGACCGGCGTGCTGGGCGAAGGCGCCGCCGACCCGGACGACGACCCGCCCCGGCCGGCCCTGGAGCGGTTCGATCTCGGCAAGCGCACGCTGTCCGGGCTGGTGGGGGCCCTCGACTGGTTCGCGGTCAGCGGGGACGGGAACCGGCTGGTGATCCGGGACGGCGCCACGCTGCGGGTGATCCCCGCCGAGCACCCGGAAGGACGTGACGGGCCGGATCCGGTGCAGGTCGACCTGTCCCGGGCCCGGTTCCTCGCCGACCCGCAGGCGCGGCGTGCGCACGCCTTCGATCAGGCGGGCCGGGTGGTGCGGCACGAGTTCTGGGTGCCGGACATGGCCGATGTGGACTGGGACGGGGTGCTCGGCACCTACCGGCCGCTACTGGCGCGGATCCGCACCGCCGACGACTTCGCCGATCTGCTCTGGGAGGTCTTCGGTGAGCTGGGCGCCTCGCACGCCTATGTTCGCGCCGCCGGGCCGCCCGGGCCCGCCCCCCCGGCGGCCGGCTACCTCGGTGCCGATCTCGCCCAGGCCGCGGACGGCAGCTGGCGGGTGGCGCGGGTCCTGCCCGGTGAGTCCTCCGACCCGCGCGCCCGTTCGCCCCTGACCGCCCCTGGCGCGGCCGTCCCGCCCGGGGCGACGCTGCTGGAGGTGGACGGGCAGCCGGTCGACCCGGCGGCCGGGCCGGGCCCGCTGCTGGTGGGCGCCGCGCGCAAGCCGGTGGAGCTCACCGTGTCCGACGGGGGGAAGCGGCGCCGGGTGGCGGTGATCCCGCTCGCCAGCGAGCGGCGGCTGCGGTACCAGGACTGGGTGGGCAGCAACCGGCGGCAGGTGCGCGAGCTGTCCCACGGGCAGGCGGGGTACCTGCACGTCCCGGACATGATGGGCGAGGGCTGGGCGCACTTCCACCGCGACCTGCGGGCCGAGATGGCCCTGGACATGCTCATCCTGGACGTGCGGCAGAACCGCGGCGGCCACGTGTCCGAGCTGGTGGTGGAGAAGCTCGCCCGGCGGATCATGGGCTGGGACCTGGGACGCGGCCTGCGGCCGGGCACCTACCCGCAGGACGTCCCGCGCGGGCCGGTCGTGGCTCTCACGGACGAGTTCGCCGGCTCGGACGGCGACATGATCACGGCCGCGCTGCGCATCCTCGGGCTGGGGCCGGTGGTGGGCACCCGCACCTGGGGCGGGGTGATCGGCATCGACGGCTGGTTCCAGCTCGTTGACGGCACCCAGATGACCACGCCGAAGTACGCGATCTGGCTGGACACCTACGGCTGGGGGGTGGAAAACCACGGCGTCGACCCCGACGTCGAGGTCGTGATCTCGCCCGCGGACTGGGCGGAGGGACACGATCCGCAGCTGGAGACCGCTGTCCGGCTGGCGATGGAGGCGCTGGCCACCAGGCCCGCGGCGCGGCCGCCGGACACCTCGGCGCGGCCCTCCCGGCGCCGGCCGCCGCTGCCGCCACGGTGACCTAGGCCAGCACCGTCCCCAGGGTGCGGCGGCCTATCCCCGCTATCAGCGGGTTGTCGGCCGAGTGGGCCAGGAACGCCAGTGACAGCGCGAGCGCCCAGCCGCGCGCCCGTGCCCAGCCGCCGTCGCCGGCCCCGTGCCCGCTGGCCGCGCGGTAGACGCCCAGGAAGCCGTCGTGGCAGTCCGCGGGCAGGAGCATCCACGCCACCGACAGGTCGGCGGCGGGGTCGCCGGCGGTGATGTCGCCGAAGTCGATCACGCCGCTGATGCGCCCGCGGTCGACCAGGATGTTGGCGGGGTGGAGGTCGCCGTGCAGCCAGACCGGCGGCCCGTCCCACAGCGGCGCCGCCACAGCGGCGTGCCACACCCGCGTCACCGCCCCGCGGTCGATCAGGTCACCCAGGATGGCGATGTTCTCGGCGACCGCCGGGCTGCGCTCCGCGAGCGGGATGCCGCGGTAAGGGTTGGGCGGCGCGCCAGGCGCAGCGGGGGCGTGCAGGGCGCCCAGGAAGCCGGCCAGGCTGGCTGCGGCGTCCCGCGGGTCGGCCGGCGGGCGGACGGCAGCGATCTGCCCGGGCAGATACGGCACGATGCTCCACGGCCACGGGTAGCCAGCGGCCGGCTCCCCCGTCCGCACCGGTGCCGGGACCGGCAGCGGCAGCCGGGGAGCGAGAACCGGCAGCCACCGCTGCTCGTGCACCATGAGCTCGGCGGCCACGGCCCGCCTCGGCAGCCGGACGGCCAGCTCGCCGCCGAGCCGGCACATGAGGTTGTCCCACCCGTTCGCCAGCACCTCGACCGGTAGCCGGGCCAGGTCCGGATGCTGGGCGGCCAGCAGCCGCCGCACCAGGCCCAGGGAGACGTGCATCTCGGCGGCGGGCATGCGGTGTGGTCCCACACGGCGACAGTAGCTGGAGCCGGGTGGCGCCGTGGGCGGCCCGCCCGCCTACAGCAGCAGGCCCATCACGATCGAGTCCCACAGCTCGCCGCTGGCGCGCCGGTACTGCTTGACGCGCCGCCCCTCTTCGGCAAAGCCGCACTTGCGGTACAGGGCGATCGCGGCCGCATTGTGCGCGAAGACCTCGAGCGAGAGCTTGTGCAGCCCGTGGTCACGCGCCCAGCCGGCCGCCGCCTGGACCAGCGCCGAGCCGACACCGCGGCCCCGCCATTCGCGGCTGACCAGCATCCCGATATCGCCGAAGCCGGCCCGGCTGACCTCGATGTGGATCATCCCGATGAGCTGGCCGCCGGCCACGGCCACCAGCGACCCGGCGGCGCTGCCCGCGAAGAGCGCGGCGCGCTCCTCCACATCGACCGGCGGCTCGGTCGCGATCCCGTCACGCTCCTCGGCCACGGCGGCGAAAATCTCCGCCATCGCCCACCCGTCGGCCGCCGACGCCTGTCTGACCGTGAACTGCGCCACCGCCCCATGCTCCCATCCGCCAGCGGGGCACGGCTCCATACTCACGGGGAGGGCCGCTCCTGCCCGCTGCCGAACGTGCCGGCGATGGGCGGCGTCCACCGCTCCATCGCGTCCAGCAGCCGCCCCGGGTCGGTGCCGGCCAGCACCATCGCCCGGTACTCGGCCCGGACGAACCGCTCGGCGACAGCGTGGTCGAAGAACGCCAGCAGCGGGCGGTAATAGCCGGCGACATCCAGCAGCCCGCACGGCTTGGCGTGCAGGCCCAGCTGCGCCCAGGTCACCACCTCGGCGAACTCCTCCAGCGTCCCGAAGCCACCGGGCAAGGCGACGAAGCCGTCGGACAGCTCGGCCATGGCCGCCTTGCGCTCGTGCATCGTGCCGGTGACCCGGAGCTCAGGCAGCCCGCGATGGGCGACCTCGTCATCCACCAGATGCTGGGGGATGACGCCGATCACCTCACCGCCAGCGGCGAGCGCCGCGTCTGCCACGTACGCCATCAGCCCGGTGCCGCCACCGCCGTAGACGACGCGCAGCCCGCGCCTGGCCAGGTCGCGGCCGAGGGCCCGGGCGGCGGCGGCGTACTCCGGGCGGGCGCCGGGATGCGAGCCGCTGAACACACAGATGCTTCTCACCCCGCTGACGGTAGTGGGCCACGGCGCGGCCGCGTACGGCCGGCTGATCGTGTTCGCTGGTGGTTGAACCCGCTGCCGCGGCCGGTCACGGTGCGACAGTGGCAGCATGACGCTGTTCGTGCTGGTGCACAGCCCATCGGCGGGCCCGGGTACCTGGTCACCGGTGGCCGGGAGGCTGACGGCCGCGGGCTGCGCCGCGGTCGTCCCTTCGCTGCTGGCGGTGGGGACGGGCTGCTGCCCCGGTGGCGTGGCCCGGTGCCTGCTGGAGCTCGCGGGGGATTGACGGCGTCAGCCGGTGGCCGGCAGCCCGAAATGGGGCAGGCAGGGCTCCAGGCCGTGGATCCGCACCGGCACCGTCCGGGCGGCCTGCCAGTCGGCGCGGGTCAGGCGCAGCCGGCGGGCCAGGGCCGGCCGGCCGCGCACGGCGTGCTGCTCGACGCCGTCGTCGCGGTACCCGAGCCTGCGTGACACGCCGAGCGAGGCCGCGTTGTCCGCGAACGCCATGGACATGGCCTGCCGGGCCTGGAGCCCTTCGAAGGCCAGCTGCAGCACGGCCGCCCGCATCTGGGTCCCGATCCCCTGCCCCTGGTAGCGGCGGCCGAGCCACGAGCCGGTGCTCACCTCGCGCAGCACCGCGAAGTCGCGGGCGCCGATGCCCTGGGTGCCGACCACCACACCGTCGCGGATCACGGCGAGCTCCAGCCGCCAGCCCGAGGGCCGCCAGGAGCCCCAGCAGGACCAGTGGTACTGCAGCGTGCCGCGGGCGCGCTCGTCCGGGGATGCGTCGGTCCAGGGGACCGTGAACGGCTGCACGTCCGGGTCGTGCACGCCGATGGCCGCCAGCTCGGCCAGCGCGGCGAGGTCGTCCGGGCTGGGCCAGCGCAGCTCCAGCGCCGGGGTCTGCAGCCAGAGGCCGGCCATCGGCCATCGGGGGGAAACCATGGCCGCGATTGTGCACCGCCCAGCCCGGTTCGGCACCTGGATTGTCGTGACGGTAGCGGAGGATGGGATCGTGCCGCTGCAGAACCGGGTCACGCCCACCGGCGAGATCGTCGCGGACCCGGGCCGCGGCCTGATGATGGGCAACCGTGGCTGCCTGCACGGGCAGGGCCGCGCGCTGGGCACCAGTCGCTGGCGGTCGCGGCTGTGGATCTGCTGCGTCCTGGACTGGAAGGGCGTGCGCCGCGACCCGATGCCGCCCGGGCGGTGGACGGCACTGTTCTTCCTCGATGAGGCGACCGCGCTCGCCGCGGGGCACCGGCCCTGTGCCTACTGCCGCCGCCAGGACTTCCGGGATTTCGCCGAGGCATGGCGGGTGGCACGGCGGCTGGCGCAGCGGCCGCGGGCCGATGAGATGGACGCGGTCCTGCACCGCGAGCGCGTCGACCGCCTGCGGCGGCAGGTCACCTACCACGCGGCAGCCGGTGAGCTGCCCGACGGCGTCATGATCCGCGCTGGCGGCCGTACCGGGCTGCTGCTCGCCGGGCGGCTGCGGCCGTGGTCATTCGGCGGGTACGGCGGCCCGGCGGAGGCGCTGGCGCCCGGCGCGGTCGAGGTGCTGACACCCCGGCCGACCGTCGCCGTGATCGCGGCAGGCTACCGGCCGCTGGTGCACCCGACCGCGCTGCCGCCGGACGGCCAGGCGCCGCCCGGGGTGCGTGCTCACGCCTACAGGGGCGCCTGGTAGCTGGCGACCCAGTGGGTCTGGATCCACTGCAGGGCGGCCGTCCAGGCTCCGGTCAGCTCCAGCACCCCGACACCGACCAGCATCGCCCCGCCGATCCGGGTGATCAGCCGGGCATGCCGGCGGGCGAAGCCGAAGGCCGTCATGCCGCGCTGGAACAGCAGCGCGACGATCATGAACGGGATGCCCAGGCCCAGCCCGTAGACGAACATGAGCACCGCGCCGCGCGCGGCCGTGCCCGAGGCCAGCGCCAGGCCCATGACCACACTGAGGGTCGGGCCGATGCAGGGCGTCCAGCTCACCCCGAACAGCGCCCCCAGCAGCGGCGCGCCAGCCAGCCCGGCCCGCGGGCGCACCGAGGGCCGGGCGATCCGGCCGGCGATGGGGAACCGGTCGAACACCCCGGCGAACAGCAGCCCCAGCAGGATGGTGATGCCGCCGAGGATCTGGGTCAGCCCGGCGGCGTGGGCCCGCAGCACCCCGCCGAGCCCGCCGAACGCCACGCCCTCGCTGGCGAACACGACCGAGAAGCCGAGCACGAACAGGGCGGTGCCCACCACCGCCCTGGGCCGGCCCGGGCTCGCCGCTTTCGCGGTGGCCGTCACCTTCACCGCCGTCGCGCCACCGCCCCGGCCGTCATCGGTCCCGCCGTCGTCCCGGCCCTGGTCCGTCCCGCCGCTGATCCGGCCCGCACCGGGACCGCCGGCGGCGGCCTGGGCTTCCTGCGCGTCCACTCCGGTCATCCCGGTGACATAGGAGAGATAGCCGGGGACCAGCGGCAGGACGCACGGCGATAGGAACGTGAGCGCACCCGCGGCGGCCGCCACCGGGACAGCCAGGATCAGCGGCCCGGAGAGGACCAGGTGCCCGACCCCACCGCCCATGACCCGCCTTCCTGCTCACCGATGTGGCACGCCCAACTTATCTCTCCCTGGCTGACGTGCCGCCCGGTTGGAATCCCCGGCCGGTTGACCAGGCCGTGCGAATGCCGCAACGATGTTGCCCATGCGAACCACGCCTCCCTTCCGTGCCGACCATGTCGGCAGTTTGCTGCGTCCCGCCGGGCTGCTGGCGGCGCGGGATGATTTCGCCGCCGGGAAGATCACCGCGGGCCAGCTGCGGGAGACCGAGGATCAGGCGATCGCCGAGGCAGTGGCGATGCAGGCGGACGTGGGCCTGCAGAGCGCGACCGACGGCGAGTTCCGGCGCGCGTCCTGGCACATGGACTTCATCTACCAGATCGGCGGCATCAGCAAGGCGCCGGGCAACATCGCGGTGAAGTTCCACAACCCCGGCGGTGACATCGAGTGGACCCCGGCCGCCCTGCACGTGGGCAGCCCGCTGCGGATGGACAAGACGATCTTCGGGGATGACTTCGGCTACCTGCGGTCGCTGGTGGGGCCTGGCGTGACGCCCAAGCAGACCATCCCGTCGCCGAACATGGTGCACTACCGGGGCGGCCCGGCCATGATCGATCCCACGGTCTATCCCGACCTGGAGCAGTTCTGGTCCGACCTGGCCGCCGCCTACGCCGACGAGGTGGCCCGGCTGGCCGCCCTGGGCTGCACCTACCTGCAGTTCGACGACACCTCACTGGCCTACCTCAACGACCCCGCCCAGCGGGCGGAGATCGCCGCCCGTGGCGAGGACGCCGATCACCTGCATCTGCGCTACATCCGCCAGGTCAACGCCGCGCTCGCGGGCAAGCCCGCCGGCCTGACCGTCACCACCCACCTGTGCCGCGGAAACTTCCGCTCCTCCTGGGCCGCCTCCGGCAGCTACGACTTCGTGGCCGAGGCCCTGTTCAACGACCTGAACGTGGACGGCTTCTTCCTCGAATACGACGACGAGCGCTCCGGCGGCTTCGAGCCGCTGCGGTTCATGCCCCCCGGCAAGATGGTCGTGCTGGGCCTGGTCACCACCAAGAGCGGCCAGCTCGAAGACCCGGGCGACATCAAGCGCCGCATCGACGCCGCCGCCAAGCATGTCCCGCTGGACCAGCTCTGCCTGTCCGGGCAGTGCGGCTTCTCCTCCACCGTCGAAGGCAACACCCTCACCCGCGACCAGCAGCGCGCCAAGCTCGAGCTCATCGTCGCGGTCGCCAGCGACGTCTGGGGCTGACCGCCGCCTGATCGGCCCGGCGGCCGGTCGCGGCGCTGGGCTGCGAGAACGGCCGGGCCCCTCCTCCCAGCGGCGATACGCTAGCCTCACGGGCAACCAGGTGAAAGCGGCGAAGACGCAAGCCTGGCGCCTACAGGTAGCACCCGCGCGTCACCAGGCCGTTGCTGCCTGCGCCACGTGCCCTGGTCCAGGCGGCCGGTCCGGGGGAGTCGCCGATGCGGGCGGTTCGGTCAGTGAGGCGATGCACGCAGCGAGCAGGTGCCGCATCTGATCTTGTTCGCTGGCATCCAGCTTGGCCAGCATGTCTTGCTCGACGCGGCGAACCGCGGCGCTGGCCACCTTGAGCTGGCGGCGCCCGCGGGCGGTCAGCTCGGTCGGCAGGGCCCTGCCGACGGGTGCCCGTGCTGGGCGGAGAACGAGTCCCTGGCGTTCGAGGGCCTGCAGGAGCACGTTCATCGACTGCCGGGTGACGAAGGCGCCGCGGGCAAGCTCGGAGTTCGACAGTCCCGGTCGCTGGGCGAGCAGCTCCAGGCAGGCGTAGTGGGTGATCGTCATGCCAAGCGGCCTCAGCACGGCCTCCAGGGCAGAGTGCAGGGCGCTGGCGGCCGCCTTCAGCATGTACCCCAGGGATGTGTCCAGCTCGATTCCGGGCTCACCTTGACTCATGTCAGTAGTCTGACATACATTGTGGTGTGTCAGAAGACTGACATACCATGAGGAGGCGAGGATCGTGGCCGTTACCGGACCCGACTTCATTTCACTGCAGGTGCGCGATCTGGAGCGTTCCGCCGCTTTCTACGAGCGGTACCTGGGGCTGAAGCGCTCCGACGCAGGACCGCCGCACGCCGTCGTGTTCGGCACCAAGCCGATCGCGTTCGCCGTCCGCGACGTCGTCGCGGGCGTCGACCTGGACGCGATCGCGCAGCCGGGCCAGGGAATGGCGCTGTGGCTGCACGCCCCCGACGCACAGGACATCCACGACGCCCTCGCCGCCGCCGGCACGACGATCGTCTCAGCGCCCGTCGACGGGCCGTTCGGCCGCACTTTCACGTTCGCGGACCCCGACGGCTATCAGGTGACCCTCCACGACCGCGGCTGAGCCGGGCGTCCTGGTCTTCGGCGCGGCAGCGCCCTGAGCGGGCGACAAGCCGTTCACGCTGACCGTGATTCGCCCCTCCTGACCTGCCCTAGCCTGTCATAACCTGCTGGCCGTTCAGCCTGGACGCCGAGACATCACAGACCCAGTCGATCCCGGCCATCGGCCAACTGGCTGACTGTTTCCGCCCGTGTGTGAACAACCCGGGTTTGCAATGATCTTGGTACCTGCAAATCTGTCGCACACCCTGAGCGTGCGGCCCCGCGTTGTGTCGGACCCCGCTGGCATGCTTGCCGGTGTGCACCCCGATCGCCCCGCCGCCGGGCACCACCAGCGAGCCGTGCACCACCAGCGAGCCGGGCACCCGCCCGGCGATGGCGATTCCGCGCCGTGCCCGCGGCACCCGGCCGCGGCGCCAGGGCATGCAGGGGGGAATGCCAGCCGCGGCAGGCGGGTTGGTGGTGATGTGCCCGGCGTTCCCCACCGACACTTACGGGGAGTCCCATGAGGAGTAGCCGCAGCGGTGCGGCACGCCCGCCCGCGGGGCCACCGGGAACCGATTCGCCTCCGATTACGGAGAGTGACGACCCGCTTCGTGCCCGGCCCGGCCCACCGGCCGGGCCTGCGGCCGGCGGGCCGGGCGGAACCTGCCTGGGCAGCGAGGACGCCACGAAACCGCTCACCGAGCGGGACGCGGAAGCGCAGGTACACGGGATCTGCTTCAAGACCGGCCCACCCGGCCGGGTCGGGGTGGAACTGGAGTGGCTGGTCTGCGACGGCCTGGATCCCGCACTGCCGGTGGACCAGCAGCGCGCGGCCACCGCGGTAGCCCCGCTCAGCGCCGCCGGGGCGCTTCCCGGCGGGGGCATGATCACCACCGAGCCGGGCGGCCAGGTCGAGCTCAGTTCCGCACCCGCGGCGGGTCTGGGCGACTGCATCGCCATCGCCGGCCTGGATCTCGCCGCTCTCCGGCAAGCCATCCATCAGGAGAGTCTTTGCCTGAGCGGGCAGGGACTCGACCCGATCCGCCCGCCGCGGCGCGTGCTCGAACTGCCCCGCTACGCGGCGATGGAGCAATTCTTCGACCGGGCCGGCCCGTGGGGCCGGCTCATGATGTGCAGCACCGCCTCGGTCCAGGTCTGCGTGGACGCCGGCGGTGAGGGGCCCGGCTGGTCCGGCTTCCGCTGGCGATGGCACCTGCTGCACGCGATCGGCCCCGTGCTCGTGGCCGCCTTCGCCAACTCCCCGTTGCGCGGCGGCCGCCCGACCGGCTGGAAATCGACCCGCCAGGCCATCTGGGCACGGCTCGACCCCACCCGCACCCGCCCCCCCGCGCCCCCCGAGCCGGCACCGGGCCACCGCCCTGGCCGGGCCTGGCCGCCGGACACCGACCCCCGCTCCGCGTGGGTCGACTACGCGCTCGCGGCCGAGCTCATGTGCGTCCGGCGGCCCGGCCAGCAGGACTGGTCCGCGCCCGCCGGGCTGACATTCCGCGACTGGCTGCGGGGGGCCGGTGAACGGCGGCCCACCAGCAGCGATCTCAGCTACCACCTGTCGACGCTGTTCCCGCCGGTGCGCCCGCGCGGGCATCTGGAGGTCCGTGGCATCGACGCCCAGCCGGGCGATGGGTGGATCGTGCCGCTGGCGGTGACGACGGCCCTGCTGGATGACCCGCTGGCCGCGGAGCAGGCGATGGCTGCGGCGGAGGCGCTCTGGCACCGGCCGAGGCCGGGCGCACGGGGCGCACCGCGCACGCCAGGACCAGGCCGGGGCGGCCACCCGGCCGGCTGGCATCCGGCGAGCCCGTGGTGGCTGGCGGCCCGGCACGGCCCGGCGCACCCCCCGCTCGCCGCGGCGAGCCGCCAGTGCTTCGCGGCGGCGCAGGCGGCGCTGGCCCGGGCCGGGGGCCATCCGGCGGCCCGGCAGGCGGTGGCCGCCTTTGCCGAACGCTACGTGCACCGGGACCGATGTCCCGCTGACGACCTGCTTGACCAGGCACGCACCGGCCGGGGGCGCCCCCTGCTCCCCGGCCGCACCCACATCCTGCTGGAGGACTTCAATGGCCAGGACGCCAAGGCATGACACCCCCGCTGGCGCGGCGGCAGCGGCCACCGGAGAGCTTGGCAGCGCGGACATGCCCGCCGAGATGCTGCGGGAGCAGATCGCCGGCTGCCTGCTCGCCGCCCGGGAGCGGACCCAGCTGCTGACCGGCTGCGTGGACGAGGGCGACCTGGTCCGCCAGC
>Ga0335080_10000636_pt1 | contig 32887 bp, 24 predicted proteins | sample Lox_Sample_34_FD_206720 | JGI IMG/M metagenome (GOLD analysis project Ga0335080, IMG submission 206720) | Soil microbial communities from Loxahatchee National Wildlife Refuge, Florida, United States - Lox_Sample_3.4 | ecosystem: Environmental > Terrestrial > Soil > Wetlands | place: USA... | reverse complement strand
TCGCGAGGAAGTGACCGACGATCGGGACGGGGATGAAGAACCCCATGTTTTCGGCGCCCGGGAAGCCCTGGAAGGCGACCCCCACGACGCGGCCGTCCTGGACGACGGGGCCGCCGCTGTTGCCGGGGTTGATCGCGGCGTCCGTCTGCACCACGAGGTGGGCGTCGGCGCCGCTGTGGACGTAGCCCCGCGACTCGATGCGGGAGACGATGCCGGCCGTCGACGAGACGTCCTGGCCGCCGAGCGGGAAGCCGTAGGTGTTCACTCGGGTGCCGGTGCGGGGCAGGGGCCCGAAGGCGAGGGGGCGGATGCCCCGCGCGAAGGCGGGGTCCTCCACGCGGAGGACCGCGAGGTCGCAGTCGTTTCCGACCGCGTCGACCTTCGCGACGTAGGGGTTGGCCTCGTCGGGACGCCGCACGAGGATCTCGCGAGCGTCGGCGATCACGTGGGCGTTGGTCAGGACCCGTCCCCCCGCGATCACGAAGCCGCTCCCGGAGACGCTGCTCACCCCGGCCTGCCGCCACGGCTGCGACCAGTCGAAGGCCGAGCGGAAGACCTGGACGTAGACGACCGACGCCGCGACGTGGTTGCCCGGGGCGGGCGGCGGCGCGGCGAGGGCCGGTGCGGCCACGGCGGCGAGGCACGCGAGGGCGGCGGGTGTTCTCCTCACGGCCCTGGCTCCGCCGCGGCTTCGCCGGCGCGCGTGCCGTCGGCGACGGAGTCGGGGATTCCCGTGCTGCGCACGCCGGCCCCGGTGAGGTGGAGGCCGGGGACGGACGCGATCTCGCCCTCGACCTCCGCCATCCGCTCGATGTGCCCCACCTCGAGCTGGGGCGTGCCGCCCGGCCAGCGGAAGACGCGGGCCATCACCGGCCGGCCGCCCAGGCCCAGGATCCCGCTCATGTCCCGCTCCACGGCCGCCACCATCTCCTCGTCCGTGAGCCCCATGACCTGAGGGTCCCGCACGCCGCCCAGGAAGCCGCGGAGCAGGACGTGGCCCCCGGGGGCCCGGTGCGGGAACTTGGTCGACACGAAGCTGAGCGCCGTCGTGCGGAGGCCCTCCGTCTGCGGGACGACCATGCCGTACCCGTCGAGCGAGTGCGCGACGTCCTCCCGGCGGTAGCCGAGGAGGACCGTGGCCGACGACGCGAAGGGTATGGCGGCGAGGGCCCGGGCCGCGCCGGGCACGAGGCCCTCGAGGGCGGGGGCGATCTTCGGGCCCGGAGCGGCGACGATCACGCGGCTCGCGCTGACGACGTCGCCGTCGCCGGTGGCGATCGAGAACCCGTCGGCGGCGCGCGACACGCTCCTGACCGGGGCCTTCGTCCAGATCCGCTCGCGCTCGAGGCGGAGGACGAGCGCGTCCACCATCTCGCGGAGCCCGCCCCGCAGCGAGTAGAAGGCGGCGGGAGGCCTCGCTCCCGGCGCCGGCGTCCGACGCGGAGTCGCCCACATCCCGCGGACGAGGCTGCCGTGCTTCGTCTCCAGGGCACGGAAGCGAGGGAAGGTGGAGAGGATCGAGAGCCGCTCCGGGTCGCCGGCGTGGATGCCGGCGAGGAGCGGCTCGCCGAGCCGGTCGACCGCCTCCTGCCCGAAGCGGCGTCTCAGGAAGGAGGCGATCGACTCGTCGCCCCGGCCGTTCCCGCCCGGAATCACGAGGTCGAGCCCCATGCGGAGCTTGCCCGGCCACGAGAAGAGGCCGCTCCTCGCGAAGGGCAGGATCTTCGTGGGGACGGCCAGCATCATCCCCTCGGGCAGCGGGTGCAGCTTCTTCCGGTGGAGGACGTAGACGGAACGCACGTCGGGATTCGTGGGCACCAGGCGATCGCCGAGGCCGAGCTCGCGGCAGAGGGCGATGCCCTCCGGCTTCTGGGCGAGCATCGAGTCCGGCCCGCCCTCGAGCAGGAAGCCGTCCCGCGTCTCGGTGCGGATCACCCCGCCGAGGCACGGGCCTGCCTCGAGCAGGAGGTAGGGGACGCGGCGCTTGTGGAGCGCGTAGGCGGCGGAGAGTCCCGAGATACCGCCGCCGACGATCGCCACCTTGGTCTTTGTCACGAACCTCCATCTTAATACGGGGAACCGTGGCGGGAGGGCGATCGCGGCTGCGATACGCGCGATTGACATCCACGGCCGGCGCCTGTCAGACTCGACCGCGTAACGTCAGGGTGCCTCCCACTTCGGGAGGGTGAAAGGGAAGCAGGTCGAAGGCCTGCGCGGTCCCGCCACTGTAGCCGGCGAGCCCGCTCCCCTCAGGCGCCAGGAGGGCGCCGCCACTCGGGGCGACCCGGGGAAGGTCGGGAGCGAGGCTGTGACCCGGGAGCCAGGAAACCTGCCCTGACCGGTGGCTAGAGGCTTCTCGCGTGAAGGAGCACTGGGTTTCCCCCCGTCGGTTCTCACTCCCCGTCTGTCTCGCCGCCTCCCTCGTGGTCAGCGTCCGCACGGCGGCGGCCGCCTCGCCCGCCGGCTCCCTGGAGGGCAGCGTGCGCACGAGCGACGGCCTCGCACTCCCCGGCGTCGCCGTGGTCCTCGACGGCCCGGGCGGCACCCGCCGTCTCACCGCCGGCCCGGACGGCTCGTTCGTCGTCGCCAGCCTGCCCGCGGGCCCGTACACCGCCTCGGTGGACGCCCCCGGCCTCGAGCTGCGCGAGCCGAGGACGGTCACCGTGGCCGCCGGGCCCACCCGCCTCGATCTCGTGCTCGTCCCCGCGCCCGTCTCGGAGCGGGTCGTGGTGAGCGCCACCCGGGGCGAGGCCACGCTCTCGTCGATCGGCATCGCGGCCGACGTCCTCGACCGGGAGCGGATCGGCGACCGCGCCGCGCCGTCGCTCCTGCCGCTCCTGCAGGACGTGCCCGGTGTCGCCACCGCGCGCGCCGGCCAGACCGGCCTCCAGGCCTCCGTCTTCGTCCGGGGGGGCGAGTCGAGCTTCGCCCGCGTGCTCGTGGACGGGGTCCCCGTGAACCAGCCGGGCGGCGCCTTCGACTTCGGGACCGCCGTGCCCTTCGAGCTCGAGCGCGTCGAGGTGGCGCGCGGCGCGGCGAGCAGCCTCTACGGCACCGACGCGCTGGCCGGTGTCGTGAGCCTCGAGACCCGGCGGGCGCAGGCCGGGGAGGCGCCGTCCCTCCGCGCCGAGGGCGAGGGCGGTTCCTACGGCTGGCGTCGCTTCGATGGCGCCACCCGGGGAGCCCGCGGCCTCTTCGACTGGAACGCGGGCGTGCAGCGGCTGACGACCGACAACAGCGAGCCGAACAGCCGATTCGAGCAGACGGCGGCGGCCCTCTCCGCGGGAGCGCGGATCGACTCCCGCACCGAGGCCCGCGCCGTCCTCCGGTTCGAGGACAGCACCACCGGGACGCCGGGGCCGACCGCGTTCGGGCGCCCGGACCTGGACGCCTCGTTCGAGCGTCAGGACCTCGTCGTCTCGGCGTCCGTCCGCCGTGCGGAGGCGCGGCTCGCCCAGCGGCTGAGCGTCGGCTTCGCGCGGAGCGACCAGCTGTCCCTGAATCCGCTCGACTCGGGCCCGTGGATCCCGGAGTGGAACGGCGCCCAGGGCTCCTTCACCCTGTACGACTCCCCGAACCCGGCGGGCTTCCAGAACCAGACGGGCCGGCTCACCGGCGGATACCAGGCCGACCTCTCCCTCGGGGCCCGCCACCTGCTGACCGCCGGCGCGGAGGTCGAGCACGAGACGGGGGCGATCGGCAACCTGTCCGACGATCTCGTGCGGCCGGAGCGTACGAACTTCGGGGCGTACGTGCAGGACCGCGTGCTCGTCGGCTCGCGGGCGTACCTGACGGTGGGCGGCCGCGTCGAGCGGAACGGCAGCTACGGCACGCACGTCGTGCCGCGAGCCGCCGTCGCCCTCCGGCTGCGGGGCGGGGACGACGCGACCACGCTGCGGGCGAGCGCCGGTCTCGGCGTCAAGGAGCCGAGCTTCCTCCAGTCGTACGGCGGGCTCTTCCAGATCCAGGCCAACCCGGACCTCGACCCCGAGCGCAGCACGACCTTCGACATCGGTCTCGAGCAGCGCCTCTTCGCGAGCCGGGCGCGGGCCACGGCCACCTTCTTCCACCACGACTACCGCGACCAGATCGCCTTCACGGTCGTGGACTACACGACCTTCGAGGGCAAGTACGTGAACCTCGCCGAGACCCGCGCCCAGGGCGTCGAGCTCGCGCTCGAGGCGCGGCCGCTCGCTCCGCTCCGGGTCTTCGGCCAGTACACCTTCCTCGACGGGAAGATCCTGGAGAGCCCGAGCGGCTTCGACCCCGTGTACGCCGTGGGCGAGCCGCTCCTGCGCCGCCCGCGCCATCAGGGGTCGCTCTCCGCGCAGCTCGATCTCGGCCGCTGGAGCGCGGGAGCGACGGTCGTTTACGTCGGGGAGCGGGCGGACAGCGACTTCGTCGGCCTCGGCCTCACGCGGGCGGACGCCTACACGCGCCTCGACGCGCGCCTGCGGGTGCGCCTGGCGAGGGCGGTCGAGGCGTTCTGCGTCGGCGAGAATCTCCTCGACGCCGACTACCAGGAGGTCCTCGGCTACCCGGCGCTGGGCCGCTCCGTCCGGGGCGGGCTGCGCCTCACGGTCGGGGGCCGTCCCTGAGGTGAGCGGGAGGCGACGCGCGGCCGCCGGGGCGCTGGCCTTCGCCCTGGCCGCCGCGTCCTCCGTAAGCGCCGGTGACGCGACCCCGCGCAAGGTGGCCTCGCTGAACCTCACCGCCGACGAGCTGCTCGTCGAGATGCTGCCGCCGGATCGCCTGGTGGCGGTGACGCGCTGGGCCGACGACCCGGACATGTCGAACGTGGCCGGCGGGGTGCCGGCGGCGGCCGTCCGGCTGCCGCGGGCCGACCTGGAGCGGCTCGTCGCCCTTCAGCCCGACCTCGTCGTCGTCTCGGAGTACACCGATGCCGACTTCCTCCGGCTCCTCGAGAAGTCCGGCCTCCGACACCACCGCCTGAGCGGCCTGGACACGCTCGCCGGGATCCGGGCCGCCATCGTGGACCTCGGCCGCGCGGTGGGCGCCGACGCGGCGGCGGGACGGCTCGTCGCCCGGTACGACGCCGTCCTCGCCGAGCTCTCGCGGCGGCTGGCCGGCGCCCCTCGACCGCGGGTCCTCTACTGGGGCGATCCGCACACCGCCGGCGCGGGCACGTCGATCGGCTCGCTCGTCGAGACGGGCGGGGGGACGAACGTCGGCCGGGAGCTCGGCCTCACCGGCATCGTCCCCCTCGCCGGCGAGCGGGCGCTCGAGGCCGACCCGGACGTGTTCCTCGTCACCCGGGGCTCGGGAGCGGCGACCGCGCTCCGCCGGCACCCCCTCCTCTCGCGGACGCGGGCGGTGCGCGAGGGGCGGGTCGTCGAGATGCCGAACCGGCTCCTCGTGGCTCTCTCCGACCACGCCGCCGACGCCGCCTGGTGGCTCGCCTCCCGCCTCCACCCCGCGCGCGTGCCGGAGGAGGCGCCCCCGGCCCGCCTCGAGTGAGCGAGCGCGACCGGCGACGGCTCGTCTTCGCCGCCTTCGCGGCCGTCCTCCCCCTCGCGCTGCTCGTCGCGCTCAGCCGCGGCAGCGTGCCCTTACCCATGGGCGGCGTCCTTCGCTCGGCCCTCGGCCGGGTCGGCGTCGCCTGGGGGAGCCCGCTCCCGGGGACGGGCGAGGTGATCCTCTGGTCGGTCCGTCTTCCGCGCGTCCTGATCGCGGCCCTCGTGGGCGGCGGCCTGGCCGTGGTGGGCGCGTCCCTCCAGGCCCTCTTCCGCAACCCGCTCGCCGACGCCGGCCTCCTCGGGGTGGGCCCGGGGGCCGCCCTCGGCGCCGTCCTCGCCGTCGACCTGGGGTGGGCCCACGAGCGGTTCCTCGCCATGCCCCTCTCGGCGTGCGCGGGAGCCCTCCTCGCGCTCCTCCTCATCTACGCGATCGCCCACGCCGGCGGACGGCCGACCCTCTCGGGCCTCCTCCTCACCGGCCTCGCGGTGAGCGCTCTGGCGGCGGCCGGAACGTCGGTGCTGCTCGTGGCCACGGAGGAGTTCCGCGTGCGCACGATCCTCTTCTGGCTCGCCGGAGGGCTCGAGGGTCGGGGCTACGAGCACCTCGCCCTGGTGGCCGCCTTCGTCGGACCCGGCGCGCTCGCCCTCCTGCTCCTCGCGCGCCCGCTCGACGTCCTCTCCCTCGGCGAGGAGGAGGCGGCGTCGCTCAGCCTGCCGGTGCACGGGGTCCGCATCCTGGTCTTCGGCTTGTGCGCCCTCGTGGCGGGGCCGGTGACCGCGGTGGCCGGCGCCGTCCCCTTCGTCGGCCTCATCGCGCCCCACGCGCTGCGCGCCCTCGTGGGGCCGCCGAGCCGCAGGCTCTTGCCCGCCTCGTTCCTGGCCGGCGCGGCGCTGGTCGTGATCGCCGACGTGGCCGCCCGCTCCCTCGGGCAGTACGTCGAGCTGCCTCTCGGCTCCGTGACCGCATTCGTCGGCGCCCCTTATTTCCTCGTCGCGCTCCGGGGGCAGGAGGGACGGGGGTGAGCGCGGTCCTCGAGGCGCGCGGGCTGTGGGTCGATCGAGGCCGGCGCACCGTGCTCCGGGGGGTGGACCTCTCGCTGGGACCGGGCGAGGGGCTCGCCCTCGTGGGGCCGAACGCGGCCGGGAAGTCGACGCTCGTGCGCACCCTGGCCGGCCTCCTCCGGACCGGGCGGGGCGACGTGCTCCTCGAGGGCCGGCCGCTCGCGGCCTGGGCGCGACCGGCGATCGCCCGGCGGGTCGCTCTCGTGGCCGCCGAGGACGCGGCGCCGGACCGCCTCGCGGTCGAGGACCGCGTCGCCCTCGGCCGCTACCCCCACCGGGGTCCCCTCGCGCCGTTCACCGACGAGGACCGGGCCGCGGTGCTGCGCGCCCTCCGCCAGACCGAGATCGAGCACCTCGCGCGCCGCCCCCTCGGCACGCTGTCGGCCGGCGAGCGCCAGCTCGCCCTCCTCGCCCGCGGCCTCGCCCAGGACCCGGCGGTGCTCCTCCTCGACGAGCCGGCGACGCACCTCGACGTGCGCCACCAGCTCCATCTCTTCCGTGTCCTCGACGACGTCCGCCAGCACGGCGTGGCCGTCCTGGCCGTGATCCACGACCTGCAGCGCGCCGCAGTGTGGGCGCCGCGGATGGCCCTCCTCGACGAGGGCCGGATCGCGGCCTCGGGCTCGCCGGTCGAGGTGCTCGAGAGCGAAGCGGCCGGGCGCGCCTTCGGGGTCGGGATCCGCGGCCTGCCGGTCGCCGACGGAAGCGAGAGGCTCTGGCGCTTCGAGGTGCGGGGCTGACGGCTAGCGCTCGCCGAGCGGCAGGTAGTCGGTGCCGGGATCGCCGCCGCCGCGGTGGGCGGGGCAGAGCGAGGCGAAGAAGTCCTCGTAGGGCATCACGTCGTCGTGCGCGGCGCGCCAGTGCGACTCGATGCCGGCCCAGCCGGGCCCGGTGAAGACCTGCGCGCACTCCGGGCACTGCCGTGGCCACTTGCGGCTGCGCGGGATGCTCTTGCGGCAGGACGGGCAGTCGGCCGGGCGCGGGGCGCGGTGGTCGCGGCAGAGCGAGGCCCAGAAGCGCGCGTAGGGCGGGCCGTCCGGATGCCTGGCGCGCCAGTGGGCGTCGATCCCTTCCCACCCGACGCGGAACGCCCGGCCGCAGAGCGGGCAGCGCCGGCGCCCCCGCTTGGCGACGCCCTTCTCGCACGCGAGACACGCCCCCTTCATCACTCCCCCGAGGACGTGTGGTCGTGGACGATCCGCCACGCGCCGTCGAGACGGCGCAGCACGAGGGTGAAGAGGCCGTGCGGCTCCTTGCCGTCGCTCGTCACGAGGCGAAAGGCCCCGCGGGCGAGGGCCGCGTCCTTCCCGAGAGGCACCACCTCGACCGCGTCGAAGCGGAGCCGGCCCATCTCGCGCCCCTCCGACTGGTAGCGCCTGCGGTACCGGGCGAGCGTCTCGTCCCAGCCTTTCGTCACCGTGGCCCCGGTGCAGAAGACGAGGTCGGGCGAGCGCCAGTAGCCGGCCATGAAGGCCTCGAGGTCGCCTCGGTTCCACGCCTCGACCTGCGCGTCGAGGACGGCGAGGACGGCCGCGCGGACGGGGGACGCGGCGGCGAGCGGCGGCCCGGCGGCGGTCGCGGCGAGCGCGACCGCCAGGGTGATCTTCATGCCCCTCCCTCCTTCACGTCGATCACGAGGAGGGCCGCGGTCGCGAGCAGCGCGGCGACGCAGACCGCGGCCACGGCGGCGAGCGCGCCGAGCGCCCACCCCGGCGCGGCGAGGCTCCCGTCCGTGCCGCCGAAGGCGTGCATCACGCCGAGGACGCCGGCCACCCCGAACGCGACCGACAGCAGGAGCGCGTGGAGCGTGTAGCCGAGCACGCGCAGAGAGCGGTCGCCCGCCCAGAAGGACGCCACGAGCGCGGCCGACCCGAGCGACAGGAGGGCCCACTCGGCGACGGCCCTCGGGCCGCCCACGTGCTCGACCCCGGTCGCGTCGAGGGCGTAGACGTCGCGCCACAGGGCCCAGAGGGGGACGAGGAGCGGCAGGGGTGACGCGGCCAGGAGCCGCCACGTCTCGCGCCGGGACGGACGATTCTCCGCCACGCCCTCCTCCCTGGCCGGCCATGATACGCCAGGCGCGGCCGGACCCGCCGCGACACGCACCGTGACCGCGCTCACGCCGCGGCCGGGGGCGGTCTCGACGAAGTGCTATGATCGCGCCCCCGGAGGCGGTGCATGGCCCTCTTCGACCTCGACCCGCTGCTCAACGCGATGCTGGACACGGCCCCCGGGATCTCCGACCTCAACCTCTCGGTCGGCCGCCCTCCGCAGGTGGAGATCGACGGCGCGCTGCGACCCGTCTCCTACGCCGGCATACCGCGGCTCATGCCCTACCACACCGAGCTCATCGCGCTGCGGCTCATCCAGGGCAAGCGCGACCTCGCGGAGAAGCTCCTCCGCACGGGCTCGACGGACCTCTCGTACAGCCTCGCCCGTCGCACGCGGTTCCGGGTGAACGTCTTCTCCCAGCGCGGCAGCTTCAGCGTCGTCCTCCGCGTGATCCCGAACGAGATCCCGACCGTGGCCCAGCTGGGCCTGCCCGAGCAGCTCAACCTGATCGCGAACGAGAGGAACGGCATCGTCCTCGTCACCGGCCCGACCGGCTCCGGCAAGTCGACCACCCTCGCCGCCATCATCAAGAAGATCAACCAGGAGCAGCCGATCCACATCATCACCATCGAGGACCCGATCGAGTACCTCCACCCGAACGACAAGGCCACGATCAACCAGCGCGAGGTCGGCACCGACACCCAGACCTTCGCCCTCGCCCTCCGCGCCGCCCTGCGCCAGGCGCCCAAGGTCATCCTGGTCGGCGAGATGCGCGACGTGGAGACGATCTCGATCGCGCTCGAGGCCTCGGAGACCGGCCACCTGGTCCTCTCCACCCTGCACACGATCGACGCCGCGAAGACGATCGACCGCATCGTGGGGGTCTTCCCCAAGAACGAGGAGCGGCAGATCCGCACCCGCTTCTCGCAGTCCTTCAAGTGGATCGTGAGCCAGCGCCTCGTGCCCAGGGTGGGCGGGGGGCGGATGGCCATCTGCGAGATCCTCCGCTCGAACTCGCGGACGAAGGAGTACGTCCAGGAAGGGGAGCGCGAGGGCAAGAGCCTCGAGGACGCGATGGAGGCGGGGGGGCTCGAGGGCATGCAGACCTTCGACCAGGAGCTCGAGCGGCTGATCCTGGCCGGCACGGTCGACCGCGAGCTGGGCCTGTCGTTCGCCACCAACCGGACGAACCTCCAGCTCCGCCTCGACACGCAGGGGGACGCGGTCTCGAGGAGCGAGGCGATCCCGCTCAAGCAGGAGGAGGACGAGCCGAGGAAGCCGAGCGGCTTCCGCCCGGAGGGGGTCGTGCGCCGGGGCACGGCGCCCCTCCCCCGCCTCGGCGCCGTCGAGATGGACGACCTGATCGAGAGGTGATCGTGCAGTCCCAGTGCCCCAGCTGCTCGACGCGCATCCAGGTCGACGACGCCAAGGTGCCGGACCGCCCGTTCAGGGTCCGCTGCCCGAAGTGCCAGGCGATGCTGACCCTCCCCGGCCGGGAGGCGCCCCCGCCGCCTGAGCCGGCGGCGCCGCCCCCGTTCGAGCCTCCACCCGCGCCCGCCGAGGCGCCGCCTCCGCCCCCGCCGGCCGCCGCGGCCCGGCGCGAGCGCTCCGAGAGCGGCGGGAACGAGGCGCTCGTCGCGCTCTCCGGCCCCGCCGCGGCGCACCTGCAGCGGGCCCTCGTCGGCCTGGGGTGGAGCGTCGACGCGGTGGACAACGTCGAGGAGGGGGCCCGCCTCATCGAGCAGGGCGTCTACGAGGTAGCGGTCACCGCGCGCACGCCCCCGCAGCCCGGGAAGCCGGAGAGCCTCGCCCAGAGGATGCTGCGCATGCCGCTCGAGTCGAGACGCCGGGTGTTCGTGATCCTCGTCGGAGACGAGTTCCGCACCGCCGACGGCACGCAGGCCTGGTCGGTGCAGGCCGACCTCGTCATCAACCCGGCCGACGCCGGCCGCTGCGAGCACCACATCCGGACGACCATGGCCGAGCGGAAGCGTCTCTATCAGCCCTTCTTCGACGCCCGGAGACGGATCGAGAGCGACTAGCCCCTCCGAGAGTCCGCGGCCGGCAGGTAGGCGGTCATCAGGTAGTCGCGGACCATGCGGTGGGCGCTGAACGGCGCCACCACCGACTCGATCGACGCCTTCATCGTCCGGATCCACTCGCGGGGCAGCCCCGCCTCGTCGCGCTCGAAGAAGCGGGGCACGACGCCCTCCTGGAGCGCGCGGTAGAGCGACTCGGCGTCGGCCCGGTCCTGGGCCGCCGTGTCCGGGTCGATGCTGCCGTCCCCGATCGCCCAGCCGTTGTCGCCCCGGAACCCCTCCGCCCACCAGCCGTCGAGGACGCTCACGTTCACCCCGCCGTTGATGGGCACCTTCTGCCCGGAGGTGCCGCTCGCCTCCTGCGGCCGGCGCGGCGTGTTGAGCCACACGTCGCAGCCCTGCACGAGGGCCCGCCCCACCTCGATGTCGTAGTCCTCGAGGAAGACGAGCTTGCCGCGGAACTCGCCGTGGGTGAGGGTGAAGAGGCGCCGCACGACCTCCTGCCCCTCGCGGTCGGCGGGGTGGGCCTTACCGGCGAAGAGGAACTGCACCGGCCGGGCGGGGTCGGAGACGATGGCCCGCAGGCGCTCGAGGTCGGACATGATGAGGAACGCCCGCTTGTAGGTGGCGAAGCGCCGGGCGAAGCCGAGGGTGAGGGCGTGGGGGTCGAGGAGCGCCTCCACCTGCCGCAGCTCGTCGGGGGAGAGGCCGTGGCGCGCCGACTGGACGCGCACCCGCTCGCGGACGAAGCGGATGAGCCGCTCCTTCTGCGCGCGGTGCGCGGACCAGAGGGCCGCGTCCGGGGCCTCGAACACCTTCTGCCAGGCCTCGGCGTCGAGGAGCCGCTGCTCCCAGGCCGGGTCCACGTGCTGGGCGTAGAAGGCCCGCATCTCGGGGCCCACCCAGCTCGCGGTGTGGACGCCGTTCGTCACGTAGCCGACCGGGCTCACGCCCCCGTCGGGGAACAGGTGCCGCCACATCGCGGAGGAGACCTGGCCGTGGAGGGCGCTCACCCCGTTCGTGCTCGCGGCGAGGCGGATCGAGAAGGCGGTCATGTTGAAGTTGCCGTTGTCCGCCCCCAGGGCCAGGGCCTCCTCGGGCTCGCAGCCCACGTCGCGGATCCAGGGCTCGAGGTACTTGCGCACGAGCTTCCGGTCGAAGGTCTCGTTGCCGGCCGGCACCGGCGTGTGGGTGGTGAAGACCGTCGTCCTCTTCACGGCGTCGAGCGCCTCGGCCAGGCTGTCGCCCATCTGGACGCGCTCCCGCGCCCGCTCCAGGGTCAGGAAGGCGACGTGGCCCTCGTTCATGTGCCAGACGGACGGGTGGATGCCGAGCGCGCGCAGGGCGCGCACGCCGCCGATCCCGTGCACGATCTCCTGGCAGAGCCGCATCTCCCGGCCGCGGACGTAGAGCGTCCCCGCGATCGGCCGGTCGGCGGGGTCGTTGAGCGGGATGTCGGTGTCGAGCATCAGGACCGGCACGAGGCCGACCTGGACCTTCCACACCGCGGCGTGCACCACGCGGCCCGGGAGGTCGATGGGCACGGTGAGGACCCCTCCGCCCGGGGCCTGCACGGGAAGGACGGGGAGCCGGGCGAAGTCGTAGTCGGGGTAGATGTGCTGCTGGAAGCCGTCCGCGTCCACCGTCTGCCGGAAGTACCCCGAGCGGTAGAGCAGCCCCACCCCCACGAGGGGGACGCCGAGGTCGCTCGCCGCCTTGCAGTGGTCGCCGGCGAGGACGCCGAGGCCGCCCGAGTAGATGCCGAGGGACTCGTGGATCCCGAACTCCATCGAGAAGTAGGCGACCGGGCCCGCGATCTCCACTCCCTGCTGGGCGTACCAGCGCGGTCGGCTGCGGTACTCGTCGAGGGCCTGGATGACGTCGCCGTAGAGCCGGACGAACTCCGGGTCGGAGAGCAGCCGCATCCACTGCTGGGGCTCGACGTTGATCAGGAGCTGGACGGGGTTGTGGTAGCGCCGCCAGGGCTCGGGGTCGATTCTCGAGAAGAGCCGATTCGCGCGGGGCGACCAGCTCCACCAGTAGTCGTAGGCCAGGTCGCGCAGCCGCTCGAGCGTCGGCGGGAGCTCGATGTCGGCGACGTGGAGCGTGCGGATGTTCATGAGATCCCTGGACGCCTCGGTCCATATCCGGGGGAGCCCGGCCCCGATCGGGGCGCGGTCGATTCGAGCCGATTATAACCCCGCCCGGACCGCGTCACCCGTGGCCGGCCGACTCCACGTAGCGCTTGATCCGCACTCGGCCGTCGCCCTCGACGTGCGTGAACTCGACACCGTACCGCTGCGGCGCCGCGACCCGGACGACGGTGCCCGTCCCCCTCACCCCGCCCTCGGTCCCCGGCATCTCGAACGAGAGGCGCAGGTCCTCGCCCACCTGGAGGGCGTGCCCGCACTCGAGGAGCAGTCCGTGGACGCTGAGGTTCAGGACCCGGCCGGCCGCGCCCAGCCCGCCCTGATGCCCGCCGTCGATCGAGAGGTCGACGGGGAAGCGCGTCGTGCGGCGCACCGGGACGTGGATGAGGCGCAGGAGCCGGTCGTCCCAGTCGCGGTCGGCGGGCAGGGGCAGGATCGCGTTCGCACCCGCCTCGAGGAGGTCGAGGTGGCCGAACCCGAAATCGGATCGCCCGAGGGCCACGATGGCCGTGCCTCTCGTGGCGGGATCCTGGCGGAGGGCGGCCACGAGCCCCGCCGCCCCGGGAAGGGCCGAGTCGACCACCACGAGGTCGAGCCGTCCCGCGTCGGCGAACCGCTGCACGTCCTCCCGGCGCGAGGCCGGCAGGCGCTCCACGTTCTGGCGGTAGAGCGCGGTCCCCCGCAGCTCGGGGCCGAGGTCGGACGCCGCGACGAGAACGGCCCGGATCACGCCCGGCCTATCCCTCGAGCTCCCGCAGCCAGGCGTCCGCGTCGGCGTCGCTGGGCATGCGCCAGTCGCCGCGGGGCGAGAGGCTCACCGAGCCGACCTTGGGACCGTCGGGCATGACGGACCGCTTCCACTGCTGCGCGAAGAAGCGGCGCAGGAAGACGCAGAGCCAGCGCCGGAGAGCGGCCGCGTCGTGGCGGCCGGCGAAGGCGTGCTCGGCGAGGAAGAGGATCTTGGCCGGCCCCGCCCCGAGTCGGAGGAGCGAGAACAGGAAGAAGTCGTGGAGCTCGTAGGGGCCGATGAGGTCCTCCGTGCGTTGCGCGACCTCTCCGTCCTTCCCCGGGGGCAGGAGCTCGGGCGAGACCGGCGTGGCGAGGACCGCGCGCAGCACCTCGCGCTCGGCGTCCGTCGCGTGGTGGGCGGCCACCCACTCCACCAGCCGGCGCACGAGCGTCTTGGGCACGCTCGCGTTGACGGAGTACATCGCGATGTGGTCGCCGGCGAAGGTCGACCAGCCGAGCGCGATCTCGGACAGGTCTCCGGTCCCGACCACGAGTCCTCCCTCGGCGTTCGCGAGGTCCATGAGGATCTGCGTGCGCTCGCGGGCCTGGAGGTTCTCGTACGTGCTCCCCCGGTCGCCGGGATCGAGGCCGATGTCCCGGATGTGCTGCTCGCACGCGGGCCGGATGTCGATCTCGCGCAGCTCCGCCCCCGCCCCGGCGGCGAGGCGCCGGGCGCTCTCGAGGGTGCGCGCGGTCGTCCCGAAGCCGGGCATCGTGACGGCGAGGATCCTCTGCCGCGAGAGGGAGAGGAGGTCGAAGGTCCGCACGCACACGAGGAAGGCGAGCGTCGAGTCGAGCCCCCCGGAGAGCCCGAGGACGAGGCGCTTCGCCCCCACGTGCTCGATCCGCCGGGCGAGGCCGGCGGTCTGGATCGAGAAGACCTCTCGGCAGCGCTCGTCGAGGGTCGCCGGTTCGGCCGGGACGAAGGGGTGGGCGTCCACCGCCCGCAGCAGGCGGTGCGGCGTCGGGGCGGACACGGGGGCGAGGGCGACCGTGCGGTAGGCGGGCGCGGCCGAGTGCACCGCGTCCGCGAACGAGGTCTGGCGCGCGCGCTCCACCCGCAGCCGCTCGACGTCCACGTCGGTCACCACGAGGTCGCCGTCCCGCCTGAAGCGCTCGCCCTCGGCGAGGAGAACGCCGTTCTCGGCCACGAGCAGGTGGCCCCCGAAGACGAGGTCGGTCGTGGACTCGTGGACGCCGGCGTTGGCGTACGCGTAGGCCGAGAGGGTCCGTCCGGACTGTTGCCGCACCAGCTCCCGACGGTACTCGGCCTTCGCCACGAGGTCGTTCGAGGCCGAGGGGTTGAGGACGACCGTGGCTCCCGCGACCGCGTGGCGCGAGCTGGGGGGGATGGGCGCCCAGAGGTCCTCGCAGATCTCGACCGCGAGGGTGACGCCCGGCTCGTCGGGCACCTGGAAGAGGAGATCCGTGCCGAAGGGGACCGAGCGAGAGGCGAGGCGCACCTCGGTCTCCTTCGCCTCGCGCGCGGAGGAGAACCAGCGCTCCTCGTAGTACTCCTTGTAGCCGGGAAGGAATGTCTTCGGCACCACGCCGAGGAGCCGCCCGCCCTGCAGCACCGCCGCCGCGTTGTAGAGGCGTGCCCCCTGGAGGACCGGGAGCCCGGCCACGATCACGATGCCCCGTCCCGCCGTCTCCCGGAGGATGCGCTCGAGGGCGCGCTCGGCGCCGGCGACGAGCGTCGTCAGGCTGAAGAAGAGGTCGCCGCAGGTGTACCCGGTGAGACCCAGCTCGGGCAGGACGAGGACCTGGGCCCCGCGGCCTTCTGCCCGGGCCACGAAGTCGAGCGTCGCGTCCGCGTTCCCTTCGGGGTCGGCGACGCTGACCGGCGGGCAGGCCGCCCCGACCCTCAGGAAGCCGAAGGGCGCAGTGGGCACGCACGAATCTTAGCGCGCCGGGGCCAGGGCGGCGTCCCGTCCCCTTGTGCCCGGGATCACCCGCGTCACGGTTAATATAGATGGCCCCAGACGAGGATCCGCCCGCCCCCCCGGCCGCCGAGGACACGAGCCCGCCTCCGGCCGAGGCGCTCGAGCCCCCCGAGGAACGGCGGCTCGCCGGCAGCCCCCACGCGACCGCCGCGAACGCCGCCGTTCTCGCCCTCACCCGCGCCGCCCGGAGCTTCACCCTGTACGACCCCGCGAACAAAGTCGTGCGGGCCCTGATCGCCGAGTTCCGCGACCGCTTCCGGGCCGTCCTCGAAGGGTTCGGCCCCCTCGTCCTCGACGTGCACCCCTTCGAGCTGTCGCTCGGCCGCGAGGTCGTGTACCTCGAGCGGGACCGCGAGCGCTCGCTCGCCTTCCGGCTCTTCCGCGACGGCGTGCGCCGGCTCGGCTTCGCCGCCGACACCTCCTGGGAGGAGCTGCTGCGCCTCCTCCAGATCCTCTCGATCCGCTACACCGGCGTGCGCCAGCAGGAGGACGACCTCGTCACGCTGCTCCGGAAGGCGGGCTTCGACGGCATCCACGTCGCGGCCATCGAGGGCTTCGTGCCCGAGGAGGAGCAACGGGAGGGCCCGCTCGACGCGGACCTCCTGCGCGGGACCCGCGCCCGCTACGACGCGCCGCTGCAGTGGGACCTGCCCCTACCCCCCTTCCCCGAGGCGGTCGCCCTCCGCCACCGGGCGGTGTCGCCGGAGCTCCTCGAGCGCCTGCGCGCGGAGGAGGCGGAGGACAGGGTGCCGAAGCAGGCCCTCCGCGCGGTGGCGGAACTCCTCCAGCAGACCTCCCGCGCCGACCTCGCGGCGGTGCTGGGCTTCGCGCTCGAGGTGCGCGAGTACCTCCTCGTCGAGCAGAGGAGCGACCTGCTCGTCGAGCTGGCGGGCCTCGTCCGGTCTGCCCTCGCCGGCGCGCCCGACGCGGCGGGCGCGTTCCTCGAGTCCTGGCTCGACGCCCGCACGCTCCGGATGCTCGTGTCCACCCTCCGCCCGGACGAGACGGAGGTCCCGCCGCACCTCGCCGACCTCCTGGACGCCGCGCCGGGGCCGTCGCTCGATCGGCTGATCGACCTCCTGGTCGAGGAGGGCGACGGGCCGCGGGCTCCGCTCCTGAGGCGGCTCGTGGTGCGCGGGTGCCGGCACGCCCCGGGGACGATCGCGACCCGGCTGCACGGAGCGACGGGCGCCCCGGCGGTGGCCCTCCTGCGCCTCCTCGCCGAGGTCGACCCGGCGGCGGCGCTCCACGCCGCCGTCGAGGCGACGGCCGCCACCGACCCGCTCCTGCAGCGCGAGGCGCTCCGTCAGCTCGAGGGGGCGGCCTTCAGCCCCGAGGTCGCCCGCGGCCTGCACCACCTGGTCGAGTCGCGCCACGAGGCGGTGCGGCTGGCCGCCCTTCCGGTGATGGCGGCACGCGGGGGTCCGCGCGTCTTCGCCGCGCTGCGCTCGCACGTCGAGAAGCACGCCGCGCGGCTCTCGGCGGCCGAGGCGGAGGCGGCCGGGCAGGCTCTCGCCCGCTCCTCCGCACGGTCGGCGGCCGAGACTTTCGGCGAGTGGCTGCGCCCGAAGGGCGGGGGGCTGCTGGGCAAGCTCGTGAAGATGGCGGCCCCGCCCGTCCTCCAGCGGGTCGCCCTCGCCGGCCTGCGGGGCGTCGCGGTGGCCGACGCGGAGCCGCTCCTCACCCTCCTCGCGGAGCACGGGGAGGCGGGGCTGCGCCCGGACGCGAGGGCGGCGCTCGCCGCAAGGCCGAGGGGAGGCTCCCGTGGATGAGCCGCGCGCGGCCGAGCCGACGGACGACCTGAGCCGCGCCCAGGACGCCCTCGCCCGCGCCCTGGGCCGGGCCCGCATCGGCGAGGACCGGGCCCTCGCCAACCAGGTGCGCGAGCTGGGCGAGCGGCTGGCCCACCTCCTGTCGGGGCTCCTCCGCATGACCCGTCTCCACTCGCCGGACAACAGCGCGTTCAACAAGCCGGTCGAGGACCTCCACACGACCCTCGTCCAGCTCCACGAGCTCCTGGGGTCCGTCCACCTCGTGGCCGTCGAGGACCAGGTGTACGTGAACGACATCCGCATCCGCGCCGGGGACAAGGCCTCGAGCATGCGCGACCTGGGCGCGGAGCTGCAGCGACACAACACGGGCGGGCTCACCTTCCACCTGCCGCTCGACGGCCCGGCCATTCGCGCCCTCGTGGGCTGCCTCGGCGGCGCCCCCGCCGCGACCGAGCCCCGAAACAGTCTCGCCCGGGCGCTCCAGGCGGCGGGGGTGAGCGGCCTCGAGCTCCAGGGCCGCTACCGCTTCCGCATGGCGAGCGAGAGCGCGGGCGAGACGTCCGATCCGCGCGACTTCGTGTCGCGGGCCCTCGGCGCGACGGACGAGGCGTTCCAGAACCTGGCCGCCGGCCGCGTGCCCAACCCCCTGCCGCTGCGCCGCCTCGTCACCGAGCTCCTCGAGCGGGACCTCGCCACGGAGGAGCTGTGGGCGGAGCCGGGCGAGGCCCCGCCGTACGCGATCCACCAGCTGCGGGTGGCGCAGCTCGCCCTCCTGGTCGGACGCGGGATCTCGCTTCCCGAGAGCGTCCTCCAGGACCTGGGGGTCGCGGCCCTCTACCACGACTGCGGCTACGCCGCGGGGAGCCCGGCCTCGGGCGGGGTGGGCATCTCGTTCGAGCGTCACGCCGCGACGGGGGCCCGGCTCATGCTGCGCCAGCGCGGGTTCCACGAGGCGAAGATGCGGAGGGTCCTCGCGATCCTCCAGCACCACCGCGACGCGAACGACCGGCTCCGCCCCGGCCTCTTCGGCCGGATCCTCCGCGTGGCGGAGGATTACGACACGCTCGCCCGAAGGAGCGGCAAGCTCTCGCCGACGATGGCCCTCGCCGTCATGCTCAAGTGGGCGGGCACGCGCTACGACCCGGCGCTGCTGCAGCTCCTCGTCAACGCCCTCGGGGCCTACCCTCCCGGCACATTGCTGAGGCTGCCGGACGGCCGGATCGTGCGCTCGGCGATGCCCGCCCGAGATCCGGCGGCGTTCGCCCAACCCCTCGCCCGCTGCCTCCGGCTCAAGGACGGGACGCCCGCTCCCGCCGACCTGCCCCTCGTCGACCTGCGCGGCGTCTCACCGCTCCAGCCGCTGCGGGCCCTTCCTTGAGCGCAAACTCCGACGTGAGAGTCGCGGCGTCCGTCCTCGTTTCCGGCTAAGGCAGCGCTGCCGTACTCGGCTGGCCCTCGCGGACGTCGACCTCCCGCGCGACCCCGCCCTCGACCGAAAGGACGTAGCGGCCGGGGACCACGTTCTCGAGCCGGCGCATCGGTCCGAACAGGCGGATCTTCCCATCGTCGGTGAACGCGTTCCACATGTAGGCCTGGCCGTCCGGGCCGAGGAGGCGCGCGGTCGCCTGCGGCAGGGCGAGCGTCTGCGGCCCGATCAGGATCTCGAGCGAGCCTCCCGGGGTGAGGACGAGAGGCACGGTGCTCGCGGGCACCGTCACCGGCAGCCGCGTCGGCGCGTAGCCGGAGGACTCCGCCCGCACCTCGTAGGCCCCGGGCCGAAGCGAGGGCACCTCGCCCCGCCCCTCGCTGTCGAGCGAGACGCTGCCTGCGAAGGCCGCCCTACCCGAGCCGTCCAGCACGCGCACGAAGAGCCCGCGGAGCGGGGTGCCCAGGAGGCCGTCCCGCGCCTCGAGGGCGATCCCCTCCCCGCGGCGCAGCGCGACCTGGACGTCGCTGTCCTCGGCCGCCTGGAGCTCGCGCGTCTCCACCTGGTAGGCGGCCTTCTGGAACGACACGCGGTAGCCCTTCGGATCGAGGTCCTCGAAGGCGAAGCGGCCCGAGGTGTCGGTCGAGGCCGTGTTCACGAAGCGGAGGCCGCCGCCCTCGTCCTCGACGCGGACCTCGACGTCGCCGAGCGGCCGTCCCGACTCCGCCTCCACCACCGTTCCGGCGAGGCGCGCCGGAGGGGCTTCCAGGTCGACCGTGGTGTCGCCCGCGACGTCGACCGTTCGGCGGATGGGCGCGCCTCCCGAGAACGAGCTGGCGGCGAGGTCGTAGCGGCCCTCCCCGACGCCCTCGAGGACGTAAGCTCCGCTCTCGTCCGTGCGGCCGTTCACCCTGCGGCCGTCGCCGGCCTCGGGAAGGGCCAGGACCATCGCGTCCGTCACCGGGCGGCCGCCGCGGGTCACGTGGCCGTCGACCCTGTACCCCGGCTCGAAGACGATCTCGGCCGCCGCGTCCGCCTGGCCGGGGCCGATCGTGACGGTGGTCGACGCGGACCGCGACCCGCTGAGGGGGTCGCCCGCACGGGCGGCGAGGGTCACGAGACCCTCCGGCACGCCCGTCAGCTCGAAGGCGCCGCCCGCGGCGGTGCGGGTGGTGGCGAAGTAGTCGCCGGCCTGGGCGCTCACGTCGATGCCGGTGAGCCGGGCCTCCGGCAGGCCGGTCACGGCGCCGCGCACCACCGCCCCTGCAGCGAGGAGGAGCTGGACCTCCTGGCTGTCGTCGCCGGTGAGCACCGCCTCGACGGACGGGCTCGACTGGTCGCGCAGCGAGGCCCCGAGGGTGTAGCGCCCGGGGTTGAGGCGCTCGAAGCGGAAGCGGCCTCCCTCGTCGGAGAGCGCCGACTGCCCGGCGCCGCCGATGAAGCCGAGGCCCGGGCGGAAGCCCGCGTCTCCGGCCATGGACAGCGCCACCTGCGCGCCCGCCACCGGCCGGCCGCCGGCGAGCACCGCGCCCGCGATCGAGCCGCCCTTGCCCAGCCGGAGGTCCGCGGCAGCGAGCGCCTCCTTCAGCTCCACGTTCGTCGTGGCCTCGCTCCAGTCGGGGTGCGACGCGGTGAGCGTCCACGTGCCGGGAGCGAGCCCTGCGATCTCGTATCGGCCCTCGGCGTCGGTCCTGGCCTCGTTGTCGCCGCCCTCACCCAGCGTGCGGATCGCGGACATCCCCGCCCCGCCGCCCGCGAGCTCGGCACGCACCGCGACGTCGAGGATGGGGCGCCCGGTGCGGGACTCCAGCACCTTGCCCGCGATCACGCCCCCCTTCGGCAGCCGGACCTCGACGCCCTCGGCGGCCTCGCCCTCGCCGACCGTGACCCCGGACGCGCTGCCCGACTGGTAGCCGGCGGCGAACCCCTCGACCGTCCACCGGCCCGCGGGCACGTCCTCGAGCAGGAACGTGCCGTCCTCGGCGTGGAAGGGTCGCTTCTCGTACGGGCCGTGCCCGCCCCCCGGCCCCGCACGCACGAAGAATCGCACCCCGCCCTGTGCGTCGGGCTGGTAGCGCAGCTGGAAGTCCGGTATGGCGCGGCCGGATTCCGCCTCCACCACTCGCCCGTGGACCTGGCCCGCGCCGGTCACGGTGAGCTCCACGCCCTCCGCCGGCGCCACCGCGCCGGCCTTGCGTGGCCCGAGAACGGACGTGCCCATCGCCTGGAGGTCGTAGGCCTCCCCGGCCGTGAGGCCCTCCAGCAGGAACGCGCCGTCGGGACCAGTGGGCTCCTCCGTGCGGATCGCGCCCGGCCCGAACGGCGTCCCGCCCTGCTGCCCGGCCGGGCGCGCCGCGACCGACCAGCCCGACGCGCCGGATCCGGACCTGTCGTGGAGGAAGCCGCTGATCGTGGCGCCCGGGCGGAGGACGAGGTCGAGCGGATCCGCGCGCGTCCCGCCGACCTTCACGGGATCGACGGTGGCGCGGGCGAAGCCGGCCCGCCGGGCCGAGACCGTGTAGTCGCCGGGCTTGAGGCCGCGGAACTCGAAGCGCCCGTCGGGGCCGGTCTCGCGACGAACCTGGCTGGCGGGCCCGATGAACGACACCTGGATCCCGCCGCGCCCGGATCGGAACGTGAGGGAGCTGGAGAGGGTCACCTCGGCCTCGGCCAGGGGCCGGCCCTCCTCGTCCTTCACCGCGCCGCGCACCGAGAGCCCGTGCCTCAGGACGACCGTGAGCCCGGAGCGCGTGGCTCCCGCGGTGAGCGCGATCCCGCCGACGGAGCGCTCCTCGTAGTCGTCGTGGCGGACGTCGAGCCGCTGGCCCTCCCCGGGCCTGAGGCGCGTCGCCCGGAACGAGCCGTCGCGGCCGGTGCGCACGGTGCCTTCTCCCTCCAGGCTCCGCACGAAAGCCCGGAAGGCGCTCTCGCCGCCCCGCGCGACCTGCGCCCACGCTCCCTCGATGGGTCCACCCTGCTCGTCCACCACACGGCCCACGAGCGTGGCTCCGCGAGCGAGCGGCACGTCCTGCGTCTCCGATTGCCCGGCCGCGACCGTCACGGGGCGGGACCACGAGACGAACCGGTCGTCGTCCACGGACAACCGGTAGGTCCGGGGAGGGAGCCCGCGGATCGTGTAGCGGCCGTCGGCCCCCGATCGAGCGAGATACGCGGCCTCGCCATCCGCGCGCGCGAGGAGCCGGACGCCGGCCAGGGGTTTGCTTCCTTCGGCGTCGACCACGCGGCCGGCGACCGAGGCGGTGGGAGCGAGGGCGAGGCTGAGCGCCTCGGGGGGCGCGGAGGTGAGGGCCTGCGTGGCGTGGCCGCGGTCGCCCCCGTCGGCGACCAGGGCCCCCGGCTCGTGCGGCGCTCCCTCGAGGAGGAACGTCCCGTCCGACCGCGTCTCCACGAAGCGCGTCGTCTGCGTGCGTCCCTCGAAGCGCACGAGGGCGCCCGAGGCCGGCGTGCGGCGGTCGGCGAGCGTGACCGTCCCCCGGAGCACCTGCCCGACGGCCAGCGTCACGGGCCGCGCGAGGGCGCCGGACCGCACCGGCTGGCGCTCCTGGGTGGCGAAGGGGGGCGCCTCGATCCGCAGGCGGTTTCCGTCGTCGGCCGCCGTGTCGAAGCGGAACGTGCCGTCGGGTCGCACCGCTGCCGACTGCGGCTCGCCGACACCGGGGGAGACGTCCCGGGTGAGGCTTCCGCCTCCTCCCGGCCAGAGAGTCACGATGGCCCCGGCCACCTTCCCCCCGCGCTCGTCCACCACCCGGCCGGCGAGGGGCATCGCCTTCGACAGCCTCACGTCCCCCGCGTCCTCTCCGCCCGAGTCGAAGAGCCTCTCGAGCCGGCGCGGCGCGGCGACACCACCCGCGAACGACAGGTGGATCGCGTCCCCCGCCGGCATGGCGAGGACGACAGCGAAGGTCCCGTCGGCGCGGCTCACCGCAGTGGCCAGCGCCTTCGGAAGGCCCTCCCGCCGGGCCTCGCGCCGCGCGGCGGCGAAGCCGTCCTCGAACGGAAGGGCCGAGACCGTGACGCCGGCCGCCGGCTTGCCGTCGACCAGGACGCGGCCGCGGACTTCGCCGGCGGAGGAAGTTGCGGCGAGGACGGCGAGGAGGGCGAGGGAGGACAGGGATCGTTGCATGAGGTTCTCCCGGTCGGGCAGGAGTATGCCCCTCCTTGGACGCAGCGGCAGGGGCAAAGGTCGACCCGCCTCGTCCCCTCAGTTCATCCGCCAGAGGGCGAGGTTCAAGGCGGCGGCGAAGGCCACCCAGGCGAGGTAGGGCACGAGCAGGAGCGCGGCTCTCCGGGACAGCCGCCAGAACGCGGCGATCGTGGCCACGACGAAGACGCAGAGGGCGGCGATGCAGACGAGGGCCCGGTCCGGGCGCCGCTGCGCGAAGAAGAACCAGGGCCAGGCGGCGTTGAGGGCGAGCTGAAGGAGGTAGACGAGCGGGCCGAGGCGCGCGCGGCCCTCCCGCCAGGCCAGCCATCCGGCCACCGCGACCATCGGGTAGATGAACGTCCACACGGGGCCGAACACCCAGTGCGGCGGCGTCCAGGAGGGCTTCTTCAGGGCCGGGTACCACTCGGCGACCCCGAGCCGGGCCGCCATCCCGCCCAGGACGGACACGCCGAAGCAGAGGACCACGAAGGCCGTCAGGCCGAGCACGTCCCGGGTGCGGGAGACCGTCTGGCTCACGTCGATCCTCGCTGTCGAAGAGGCCCTGTCCGCGGAGCGACGCCTCGCGCGTGACCGCCCGGCTGATTCTCCGTCGAAGGCGGGCGGGAATCCAGGACCGCGGTGTCGTCTCCTGGTCCGACACCCAGGCTCCCCCGGGAGGTCGGCCTCTTCGTAGAATGGAGGGTCCCGAGGAGACCCTGCCCATGCACGACCCGCGCGTCCCGGAGACCCTCGAGGGCTGGTCAGTCCTCCACCAGATGTTCCGCGTCCGCTGGCCGGAGTGGCGCGTCCGGCCGGAGGACCTCCGGCAGAGGCTCGCCGCCGAGGCAGCGGTGTCGCTCGCCAGCATGCGGCGGGGAGAGGCGGGGGCGACGGTCCCGGTGACCCTTCTCGGCCACAAGGGCGACCTGATGCTCATCCACCTGCGCCGCTCGTTCGAGGAGCTGCAGGCGGCCCAGGTCGCGGTGGCCCGGCTGGGCCTCGCCGCCTTCCTCGAGCCCACGGCGTCCTTCGTCTCCGTGGTCGAGCTCGGGATGTACGAGATGACGGCCCAGATCCACCGCCGCCTGGCCGAGCGGGGGCTCGTGGCCGGCTCCGACGAGTTCGAGAAGGCGTTCGACGCGGAGATGGAGGAGCAGCGGAGGCGCGTCTCGGCCCGGCTCTGGCTGGAGGTGCCGCCGAGGCGGCACGTCTGCTTCTACCCGATGAACAAGCGCCGCGGCGAGACCCGGAACTGGTACGCGGAGCCGGTCGACGACCGCGCGCGCATGATGCTCGAGCACGGGAAGATCGGCCGGCATTACGCGGGCGCCGTCACCCAGGTCATCTCGGGGGCGATCGGCTTCGACGACTGGGAGTGGGGCGTCGACCTCTTCGCCGACGACCCCCTCGTCTTCAAGAAGCTCATCTACGAGATGCGGTTCGACGAGGCCTCGGCCTGGTACGCCGAGTTCGGCCCCTTCTACGTCGGCCTCCAGTTCTCCGCCACCGAGCTGCCAAGATACCTCGAAGGCGAAGTGCCGGCCTTCACGCCGGAGCCTCTGCCGCGTTGACCCCCAAGGAGCCCCCCGACATGGTCCTCGCCCCGGCCGGTCTCGCCGCCCTCCTCGCCGCCTCGCCGAACCCCCTCCTCGCCCCGTGGACGGGCCCGTACGGCGGGGCCCCGGCCTTCGACCAGGTCAAGGTCGAGCACTTCAAGCCGGCGCTCGAGGCCGGCATGGCCGCCGAGCGGGCGGCCGTCGACAGGATCACGGCCGAGGCCGCGCCGCCCACCTTCGCGAACACGATCGCCGCGATGGAGCGCGCCGACCGCCTGCTCAAGCAGGTCAGGAACGTCTACGAGGTCTGGAGCTCCACGATGAGCGGCCCGGAGTTCCAGTCCGTCGAACGCGACATGGCTCCGCGCCTGGCGGCGTTCCAGGACGAGATCACGCAGAACGAGGCCCTCTTCCGGAGGGTCGCGGCCGTCTACGACGCGCGGGAGAGGGCAGGTCTCACGTCCGAGCAGAAGCGCCTCGCGTGGCTCTACTACACGACCTTCGCCCGGACCGGGGCGAAGCTCGACCCTCCCGGCAAGAAGCGCCTCTCCGAGATCAACCAGCGCCTGGCCGCCCTCTACACGGACTTCGCCCAGAACGTCCTCGCCGACGAGACGGACTACGTGCTCTTCCTCGACGGGGAGAGGGACCTCGCCGGGCTCCCCGACTCCGTCCGCTCCGCCGCTGCGGCGGCCGCCGAGTCGCGCGGCAAGAAGGGCCAGTGGGCGATCCTCAACACCCGCTCGAGCATGGAGCCCTTCCTCACGTACTCGGAGAGGCGCGACCTCCGCGAGAAGGTCTGGCGGACGTACTACAGCCGGGGTGACAACGGCGACGCGAAGGACAACAAGAAGGCGATCGCCGAGATCCTCGCGCTCCGGGCCGAGCGGGCGAGGCTCCTGGGCTTCCCGACCTACGCGCACTGGAGCCTCGACGACTCGATGGCGAAGACGCCCGAGCGGGCCATGGCCCTGATGGAGGCGGTGTGGACGCCGGCCGTGGCCCGCGTCAAGGAGGAGGTCGCCGAGATGCAGGCGATCGCCGACCGCGAGGGAGCAGCGGTCCGGATCGCGCCCTGGGACTACCGCTACTATGCGGAGAAGGTGCGCAAGGACCGTTACGACCTCGACGAGGCCGAGGTGAAGCCCTACCTGCAGCTCGAGAAGCTGCGGGAGGGCATGTTCTGGGTGGCCGGCGAGGTCTTCGGCCTCCGCTTCTCGCCCGTCCAGGGGGTTCCGGTCTGCCACCCGGACGTCGTCGTGTACGAGGTGAAGGACGACGCCGGCCGTCACGTCGGCCTCTGGTACTTCGACCCCTGGGCCCGCCCCGGCAAGCGCTCGGGCGCGTGGATGAGCGCCTACCGCGACCAGGAGCGCTTCGACGGCGAGATCCCGACCGTCGTCTCGAACAACGCCAACTTCGTCAAGGGCGCGGCCGGGGAGCCGGTGCTCGTGAGCTGGGACGACGCGGAGACGATGTTCCACGAGTTCGGCCACGCCCTCCACGGCCTCTCTTCGAGGGTCAGCTACCCGTCGCTCTCGGGGACGTCCGTGGCCCGCGACTACGTGGAGTTCCCGTCCCAGATCCTCGAGCGCTGGCTCCTCACGCCGGAGGTCCTCTCGCGTTTCGCCCTCCACTACCGCACGGGCCAGCCGATGCCCAGGGAGCTCGCCCAGAAGATCGAGCGGGCCTCGACGTTCCGCCAGGGCTTCGACACCGTCGAGTACCTGGCGAGCGCTCTCGTCGACATGAAGCTCCACCTCGCCGGCGCCCGGCCCATCGACCCCGACGCCTTCGAGCGGGAGAGCCTCGCCGCCCTCGGGATGCCGTCCGAGATCGTGATGCGCCACCGCACGCCGCAGTTCACGCACGTCTTCTCGAGCGACGACTACGCGGCGGGCTACTACGCGTACCTCTGGTCGGACGTGCTGGCCGCCGACGCCTGGGAGGCGTTCACCGAGGCGGGCGGGCCGTGGGACAAGGCGGTGGCGGGCCGGCTCCGCGAGAACGTCTTCTCGGTGGGGAACACGATCGACCCCGCGGACGGCTATCGCGCCTTCCGCGGCCGCGACGCCCGGATCGACGCCCTCATGCGGAAGCGTGGGTTCCCGGTGGCCGCGCCGAAGGCCGACTGAAGTCGACGCCTCCAGCCTCGGAGGGCGAGGGAGGCGCCTCCGGGTATCATTCCCCTCTAGCTGCTCCCCGTCCCGAGGGGATCCCGGAAAGGCCTCTTCCCATGGACCTCGCGCCTCTCTTCTCCCGACACGTCGAGCGCCTCCAGTCCGAGACGGAGAAGGCCCTCGCCGACGCCGGCTTCGACTCCCTCGTCGTGTCGAGCGGCGCCCCGTTCACCTACTTCGCCGACGACGCCGACGCGCCCTTCCACCCGGTCCCCCACTTCGCGCACTGGTGCCCCCTCGGCGGCCCGCACCACCTGCTCCACGTCGTCCCCGGGCAGAAGCCCCGGCTCATCCGACACGCGCCGGAGGACTACTGGTACGAGCAGGGAGGGGTGACCGACCCCTGGTGGCTCGGCGCGTTCCGGTTCGAGGAGGCGGGCTCGGCCGAGGCCGCGTGGAAGGCGCTCGGCCGGCCGGCGAACGCGGCCTATGTCGGGAACGAGGCCGAGCCGGCGCGCGGGGCCGGCCTGGCCTCGAACCCCCCGCCGCTCACGTCGAGGCTCGACTGGGTGCGCAGCTACAAGGACGAGTACGAGGTGCGGTGCGTCGAGGAGGCGACGGCGCTCGGCGCCCGCGGCCATCGGGCGGCCCGGGAGGCCTTCGCCGGCGGCGCCTCGGAGATGGAGATCCACCACGCCTTCTGCCGAGGCGTGGGGGCGACCGAGGCCCAGCTCCCCTATTCGACGATCGTGGCCCTCGACGACAAGGGAGCGACGCTCCACTACGAGACGAAGCGCGAGGCGCGGGACGGCCGAGTCCTCCTGCTCGACGCGGGGGCGGCGAGCCGCGGCTACGCCTGCGACATCACGCGCACGACGCCCGCCCGCTCCTGCGACCCCCGCTTCGCGGAGATCGTGCGGGCGCTCGACGCCCTCGAGCGGGAGCTGGCGCGGGCGGCGACGCCGGGGCGGCCGTACCTGGAGGTGCACCTCCAGGCCCACAGGGGCATCGCGGCCATCCTCGCGCAGGCGGGCCTCGTCCGCGTTTCGGCGGAGGAGGCCTTCGCGAAGGGCTACACGCACCCCTTTTTCCCGCACGGGGTCGGACACCACCTCGGGATCCAGGTGCACGACGTGGCCGGGCGCCAGGCCGACCCCTCGGGCACCCCCGCGCCCCCGCCGAAGGAGCACCCCTACCTCCGCAACACGCGCACGATCGAGCCCGGCCACGTCTTCACGATCGAGCCCGGCCTCTACTTCATCCCGATGCTGCTGCGGCCGTTCCGCTCCGGCCCCGCCGCGGCGGCGTTCGACTGGACGGCGATCGACGCCCTCACTCCCCTCGGCGGCGTGCGCGTCGAGGACAACCTGGTGGTCACCGCCGCCGGCCCCCGCAACCTCACGCGAGAGCACCTCGCCGACTGAGGGCCGCGCTCAGCCCCCGGCCGCCGCGCGGAGCTCGGCCACGAGCTCCTCCGGCTTCCACTCGTTCCCCCGGAAGAGGCGCCGCAGCCGGCCCTCCCGGTCGAGCACGGCCGTGCGCAGGTTGTGGGTGAAGGAGCCGTCCTCCGCGACGTAGTCGAGCTCGAGCGCGCGGCCGAGCGCCCGGATGGCGTCCTCCTTCCCGGTGGCGAGCGTCCAGTGAGCGAAGGGCGGCGTCGTCTTCTGGAAGGGCCGGCCGAACGCGCGCAGGACGGCCGGCGTGTCGCCTTTCGTGTCGAAGCTCACCGTCAGGAGGTGCGTCTTCGCCGCGGCGGCCGCGTCGCGGAGGAGCGCCTCCTCGGCGGCGGCGAAGTTCCTCATCATGAGCGGGCAAAAGTCGGGCAGCGGGCAGCGGGTGAAGAGGAAGGTCAGGGCCAGGGCCTTCCCCCGGAAGTCGGCGAGGCGGAGAGGCCTGCCGTCCTGGTCCACGAGGGCGACGTCCGGCACCGCGTCGCCGGGCTGCGGCTCGCGGGCCGGCGCGGCGGACGTCACGGTCGCTCCGGGAGCTCCCCTCTTCACGACCACGAGGTCCTCCAGCCAGTAGCGCGAGTCGGGCACGACGAGGGTGGCCGTGATCTCGTCGCCTTTGGCCATGCCCTGGAGGAGGGCGGCGTCCTTCTCGAGGACTACGAAGGGCATGGTCATGGCCGGCATGAAGCCCGGAATCTCCCCGTGGGCGATCGTCACCCTGCGGTTCGCAACGTCGACCTCGACCACTTTCCCCTTCAGTGGGTGGCGCGCCGCGACCGCGGAGGACTCGTGCCGGCATGCGGGGAGGGCAAGTCCTCCCACGAGGAGGAGGACGAGGCAGGGGTAGCGTGTCATGAGGCCACTCTACTCGCTTCGAGTCCCGGTGGCCCGCTCCTTCCCTGATAGGATGGGCCACTCGACCGCGGCCCGCGAAGGGAGCACATGGATCTCGTCCACTGGTTCATCGACCTCTTCCTGCACCTCGACCGGCACCTCGCGGAGGTGATCCAGGCCTACGGAACCGGCACGTACGCCCTCCTCTTCGCGATCGTCTTCATGGAGACCGGCCTCGTGGTCACGCCCTTCCTCCCCGGAGACTCTCTCCTCTTCGCGGCGGGGAGCTTCGCCGCGCTCGGGGCGCTCGACGTGCGCGCCGTCTTCGGCCTCCTCGCCTTCGCGGCGGTCCTCGGCGACAACGTCAACTACTGGATCGGCCGCTACCTGGGACCGAAGGTCTTCCATTACGAGCGCTCCCGCTTCTTCAACCCCGACCACCTCCGCAAGACGCACGCCTTCTACGAGAGGTACGGGGTGAAGGCGATCATCATCGCCCGCTTCGTCCCGATCGTGCGGACGTTCTCGCCGTTCGTGGCCGGCGTCGGAGCGATGCGCTACCCGCGTTTCCTGGCCTTCGACGTCGTGGGCGGGCTCCTGTGGGTGGGGGTCTGCACCCTCGCCGGCTACTTCTTCGGGAACCTGCCCCTCGTCAAGAAGAACTTCAGCCTCGTCATCCTCGCCATCGTCGCGATCTCCCTGATGCCCGCTCTCGTCGAGGTCCTCCGCCACCGACGGCAGGCGCGGCGAGGCGCCCTGCCCGACGCCGCCGCCTGAGCCGCCTCTTCGGCGTCGCTTCAGCTTGACGCTCGGGCGCCCGCCGAAGGACGATGCCGCTGCCCGCCATGGAGCCGCTGAAGATCGGGATCACCGGCGTGCGGGGCGTGGTCGGACAGACGCTCACGCCGGAGCTCGTCGTGCGCTTCGCCGAGGCCTTCGGCTCGTACCTGGACGGCGGACGGGTGCTCGTCTGCCGCGACCCACGCCCCTCGGGACCGATGGTTCAGGCGGCGGTCACCGCCGGCCTCTTGTCGGTCGGGTGCGAGGTGGTGGACCTCGGCGTCTGCCCGACGCCCACGCTGCAGCTCGCGGTGGCCACGCTCGCCGCGAAGGGCGGCGTCTCGATCACCGGGGGCCACAACCCACCCGAATGGAACGCCCTCAAGTTCGTGCGCGGCGACGGGCTCTACCTGAGCGCGATCCAGGGCGAGGAGCTCCTCGACGTCTTCCACCAGGGAGCGGTCGCGCGCGCCGGCTGGGACCACCTCTCGACGCGGGTCGAGGAGCGGGACGCGATCCCCCACCACCTCGAGGCGCTCGCGGCGCGGTTCGACGGCGCGGCCGTTCGGTCGCGGAGGCTGCGGGTGGCGGTGGACTGCGGCAACGGCTCCTGCGCACGGCTCGTGCCCCGCTGGCTGGCCGACCTCGGATGCGAGGTGCTGCCGATCAACGACGACCCGTCGCTCCCCTTCCCTCGCCTTCCCGAGCCCTCCGTCGCCACCGCGGCCCAGGCCCGGGCGGTCGTCCTCGCCGGCCGGGCCGACGTCGGCCTCGTCCTCGACGCGGACGGCGAGCGGCTCTCGCTCGTGGACGAGACGGGGCGGCCGCTCTCGGAGGAGCTGACCCTGCCCCTGGCCGTCGAGGCCGCGCTCGGCCGCCGCAAGGGTCCGATCGTGACCAACGTCTCGACGACCGGCCTCGTCGAGAAGGTGGCGGCGCGTCATGGGGCGACGGTCGTGCGCACGCCGGTCGGCCAGGCCTTCGTTTCCGAGGCCATCCTCGAGCACCGGGCCGTCCTCGGCGGCGAGGGCAACGGCGGCGTCGCCGTGCCCGAGGTCCACGCCACCCACGACAGCGCGGCCGCGACCGCCCTCCTCCTCGAGCACCTCGCCCGCACCGGCCTCCCCCTCTCCGCCCTCGTCGCGGGCTTGCCCGCGGTGGCGGTGAGCAAGCTCGCGGTGCCGGTCGCTCCCCGCCTCCTCTTCTCGGCTCTCCAGGACTTCCGGGACGCGGTGGGCGAGGTCGAGGGGGCGACGGTGGACCAGACGGACGGGGTGAAGATCCTGTGGCCCGACGGCTGGGTGCACGTCCGGGCCTCGAACACGCAGTCGCTCGTGCGCGTGATCGCCGAGGCGGGCGACGCGGCGAGGGCGCGGGAGCTCGCCGACTGGGCGCGCGGGCGCCTGCGGATCTGAGGGCGCCGTGCGAGCCATCCCCTCGCTGAAGATCAGCATCTCGGGCGTGCGCGGGGTGGTGGGCGACTCGCTCACCCCCGAGCTCGTGGCCCGCTTCGCCCAGGCGTTCGGCACCTACGTGGGCGGCGGACGCGTGGTGATCGGGCGCGACCCCCGCACGTCGGGGGAGATGGTGCGGCAGGCGGTGGTGGCCGGCCTCGGCTCGAGCGGCTGCCGGGTGAGCGACCTCGGCGTCGTGCCCACGCCGACCGTGCAGCTCCTCGTCCGCCAGCTCGGAGCGCAAGGCGGCATCGCGATCACGGCCAGCCACAACCCACCGGAGTGGAACGCCCTCAAGTTCGTGGGCGGGGACGGGCTCTTCCTGAGCGCGGCCCGCGGCCGCGAACTCCTCGACATCTACCACCAGGGCGATTACGCGAAGGCGAAAGGCGCGGACCAGCGCACGCCGGAGCGCGTGGCGGACGCGGTCGAGCGCCACGTGCGCGCGGTCGTGGCCGGCACCGCGGTGCTTCCTTCGGAGCGGCGGCTCCGGGTCGTCGTCGACCCCGGGGGCGGCGCCGCGGCGGTCGCCGCGCCCGGCCTCGTCGAGGCTCTCGGCGCCGAGGTCTCGGCCATCCACACGACGGCCGACGGCCGCTTCCCCCGCCCGGCGGAGCCGGTGGCCGAGAACCTCCTGGCCCTCGCGGAGGCCGTCCGCGTGCGGAAGGCCGACGTCGGCTTCGCTCAGGACATGGACGGCGACCGCCTGGCCGTCGTCGACGAGACCGGCCGGCCGATCGGCGAGGAGCTCACCCTCGTCCTCGCCGCCGACGAGGTCCTGCGGAGGACGAAGGGCCCCGTGGTCGCGAACCTCGCCACGACCGACGCCGTGGACGCGATGGCCGCCCGCCACGGCTCGCCGGTCTTCCGCACGAAGGTCGGCGAGGCCAACGTGGCCGAGGGCATGCGCCTTCACCACGCGGTGATCGGCGGCGAAGGCAACGGCGGCGTCATCTGGCCGGCCGTCAACTTCGCCCGCGACAGCCTGGTCGGCATGGCGCTCGTGCTCCACCGTCTCGCCGCTTCGGGCCGGACGGCCTCCGCCCTCGCGTCGGAGTTCGACCGCTTCCGCGTGGTCAAGCTCCAGCGCCACTGCCCGGCGGAGCAGGGACGGACGATCCTGGCCCGGGCGCGAGAGGCCTGGGCGAACCATCCCGTAGATCTCACGGACGGGATCAAGGTCCGGCTGGAGGACGGATGGTTCATCCTCCGCGCGTCGAACACCGAGCCGATCGTGCGCGTGATCGCGGAGTCCTCGACCGAGGAGCGGGCCCGCGCCCTCGCCGAGCGCGTCCTGGCCGATGTCGCCTCGTGGATCTGACTTCCCGGTCCCCGCCGCGCCTCAGGGCCTGTAGGCCGGTGGGTCGGGGATCGTCGTCTTGTAGGTCTCGATCGCGGCCGTCGCCAGCTCGATCGCCTTCTCGAGCTGGGGGTCACGTCCCCCGCTCAGCTCGAAGGGCCGGAGCGGCACGACGACATCCGGTTCTACACCGAAGTTCTCCGGCGACCATTCGCCCGCATCGTGCATGTAGAAGCCTAGCTCGGGAACGAACAGGACCCAGCCTCCCGCGACATTGTGCGGCCCTGCCGTGCCGATCATGCCTCCCATGGTCCGGTCCCCGACCAGGGGGCCGATCCTCGCGCGCTTGAAGAATAGAGCGAGCTGGTCGCCCCCGGATACCGCCTTCTCGTCCGTGATCATGATCTTCGGGCCGTCGAGGTAATGGCCGAAGGGCGGAACGCGGCCGCGGCGGTCGTACATGACGCTCGCCGGCGCCCGGCCGATCCAGTCGACGATCTCGTCCGCCCGCCCT